>SCPN01000053.1_pt1 | contig 104571 bp, 160 predicted proteins | sample 6106831 | NCBI WGS metagenome assembly SCPN01 (sample SAMN10720447, study PRJNA508395) | human gut metagenome | isolation source: Participant 1, 0 month | reverse complement strand
ATAGAAGAACTGAGGGAGGAAATGTTACAACTTGTAAACACGAAATGTGATGCACTGCTCCAGATGTACCGGAGTGGGAAGATGCATACAGATAAGAGAGATACGATCCGGAAAGCAGCCTTATCACAGTATCCCGGCTGAACTGAAAGGGAAAAGACCACTGGCAGTCCAGTTCGCATCGGGAGAATGGATAGAGACACCTACATGGAGAAAGGTGGCACAAAAGATTTTAAGACCTGTAATGAACAGCCGGATATCCATGAAAGATTTATGGAAATGTGTGGAAAAGTAGCCGGACGCTGGAGGACGATCCTTGGCAGTTCACTGGAAGAAATGGATGTACCGATAAATGTGGATGAGGAACTTTATTTTGAGGGAAAATTTGACACCGCTTAAACATGTTAGAGAAAAGGTGCTGGAACCGGCAGGGTTGATTACAGCAGCATTAAAATCCGGTATATGGGAAAGGCAGGAAGCAGCAAAAAGTTTAGAGCAGGATGTTTGGAGCAGGAGGGGCAGGAACAACATGCACCGGTGCAGACAATGTAAAAATGGATGGAATCAAGACTCGAGTCTATGACAGGTTTGGAGTTTTTCTTATGTTCTTTTCAAATGTAAAAATTGATTGTATAAAAGAAATGGGTAAGTTATAATATAGGTGTGGTCAGATGCCTTTTGGGGATGACTATATCTGTTACAAAAGGAGGAAGGCCAGTGAATACAGAATTGAAAATGCAGTGAAAGCAACAGACTCAAAAAGCACAGTATGATACGAGTGCAAAGCGTCTGTTAGGACAGAAGAGCATACTGGTACATATACTGGTAAAAACAGTTGATGAGTTTAAGGGCATGAATCCCAAGGATGTGGTCGACTGCATTGAGGGAACACCACATATCAGTACGGTACCGGTAGAGCTGGACTCACAAATGCAGCCAGCGAAAAATGGTGAGAGACTGGTTGGTTTCAACACAGAAAATGAAGAGATCAATGAAGGTCTGGTAAGATTTGATATCGTTTTTATGTGCGTATGAGAGACGGATCACAGATCATCATAAATGGGAAGCACAGAAAGATGAGCCGAAGGATGAAATCTTAAACCGGGCAATCTTTTATGTGAGCAGACTGATCTCATCACAAAAAGAACGTGATTTTGAGAATTCCAGCTACGATGACATTAAGCGTATATTCGATCTGTATGTATGAACATGGAAGAGAGCAGCATGAGCCATGTGCATCTACAAAGAAGATTTGATCGGTTCCTATCAATGGAAGGGAAATCTTGATCTGCTGAATATCATAATGCTTGGACTGGCAAAGAATCTGCCGGAACATGATGAGACATATGAACTGCACCGTCTGTTAGGGGCGTTGCTGTCACAGGAACTTACAATAGATGAAAACTAAACATAATTGGAAATGAATACGATATTCCTATTGAGGAGAACTTCAGGAAGGATGAGCGTTATGTAACTTGAGTCAGGGAATTGAAGAAAAGGGTATTGCGATTGGAGAGGCAGGACTCATTATGAAAATGTATAAGAATGGTTTTACAGCAGAGCAGATAGCATCAGCTACTGATAAGGATATAGAAGAAGTGAAAGCGATTATTGCAGGGAAGGAATCTGCACTTGCATAGTTCTTTTATGTCTGTGAATAAAATGGTTGAATCAAGCCTCCAAGTCCCCAAAAGATTTGGAGGTTTCTTCTGCCCATTTTATCAAAGTAATTCCCAAATAAACAATCATGGTACAATATCTTTAGAAGTTATCATCAAGGGATGAGTAGGGACCATAGAGAAAAAGCAGAGTCAATTGTAAGTTAATTTGGCTTACATCTAAAATACAATGCAATCTTTTTCTATGCAGGGGCAGGAGAGAGTGCATCATGTCAATTTTTTGCAGCCTCATCAGAGAGGAGTGCAACATTTTCATCCCAGAGTACAGTGAAAACTCTGGAAAGTGCATCTCAATTACCCTATCGACACATGTTGAGACGGTCTGTTTGCTGTCAAGAAAATAAAATCAAGGCTGAAAAGTGGTGTATTTCCGGGCTTTTTGTAAGGTTGGTATCATCAGAGAAGCCTTGCGAAAAGCTCGGTTTTCTTGTATGGAAACATATCTACTTTTCAGTCTCGCTGGAGAAAAATTGAATGGCCGGAGAATAACGATAGGGGTTTAGGCTGTGGATTAGATGTCAGAGGTTGTGACACCAGGATTGTTATCAGAGCCGACCGCAGTTTAAGCCACCTCGATACTAAGGGGTAGACTTGGCAGTGGAATAGATGACAGGGATTTGAAAGATGATGGATAAAGATTATTTGTATCAGATTGATATTCGAGAATGGATAGAGAGAGGATTAGTACATGCTGATAATGGTTCCTGTATCAGGAAATAAAATTGATAAAAAGTATGATATATACCTTCAGAGTTTTCTTCTTCCTTTGAATGAAGTTGAAAATGATATGGAAAATGATACATATAATGCACATACATTGATGCCTGGAATTACAGTTTACGGTTCTTGGGAGGATGATGAAAAGGTTTATCATCGTTGGGGAAATGACAATGGTTATGAACCACTTGTTATAAAAAGAGAATATAATGGCGTAGCTACAGATTCAATAGAAATTGTTGAAGAGTTTCGATTATTATTCAATTCAGCCTAATTCACAAAAAAATGAATATATTGATGTTTCTAACGGTGAAGGAATTACCGTAGTGAAAATGAATGATAATGGGTATGTAACTATACATAAAAGATACTTAAAAACGTATCTAGCAGTAAAAGAAAAAGTATTGATGATACATATTGATAGCAGATGCGTTTCTATCGATAATTCGGAAAAAATCAAGGAAGATGGATTGGCATAGAAATAGCGAAAAACACAATTTTTATACACTTAATATCGGAAATACATCAACTGGACTAAAAAGGAAAAATTATTCCATCATTTATGCAAAAAATGTTGTCTCAGGTTGCAGTTTATGTGATAGTAATATTTGCCGTATAATGAAGAAAAGACTTATGTTGATTTTATTATTGGTATAGATGAGAATGGAAAAGAAATACGCCATACTTGTAATCCGAAAGAATTAAACAACTACTTCGGGGCAAATCCAACAGCGCCGCACTATTTAACACCTGTATATTTTGACAGTGCAGTACTGAATAAGTATTATTCGAAACCTGAAATTTATAAAGTCGAAGATGGAATTATTCGATGTGGTGTATTGTGGTCATTGTATATTGATAATAGTAATTCAGATTATGTATCAGCTTATTTAGGTGATTTAGGAAGAGATTTACCAAGTGAAGCCGAGCAGCATTATTGGAGGGGATTTAACAAGTCGATTGGAGGAAAATTGAGCAAAACAAAAATAAAGAGAGATTTTATGTGTATTGCATCAGACTCAGAGTCTCCAGATTTTGTTTTTAAGAAAGCTTATACACGATTAAATAGAGTTTTCACTGAAAAGTATGGATGGCCTTTATTTTTATCATTAACAGAGCAGGATGCTTATAATTTTGAAACATTACGAGTTCCAGTAAATAATTCAATTGCTGAGATGGATATGCTTGTTCTTTCTTTAGTCAAAATACTTGATTGATTCTTTAAAATGAAAAGAGCATTTCAAAACGGTTAACTGGTAATTACGAAAAACTTGTAGGTAGCATTTCAAAAATAGAGGCTTGGCTATGTGAAAGTAATATCGAAAATTATAATGAGCATATTAAGTTCTTGAGAAATCTACAGGAGTTACGTCTCAAGGGAACGGGACATCGTAAAGGAAAGGGATATCAAAAAATTACGAAAAAGCTTGATGTGAAAAAAGAAAATTATGCAGAAACCTTTTCCTGTTTGTTAAGATGCTACTAATTTTGACGTTCATGGAATTAAATATTGAAAATTTGAAATAAAATGAAAAGGCTCCCCATCACCGGAAATTATCCAGTGGTGGGGAGCCTTTGTACATCTATAGAGTTATGCATCCACATCAATGCTGACGCCAGATTTCAGTTCAACTGTGATGCGGTCATCCCAGATGTTTACAAGAATTGTGCTAATCACGATTGTCTCCATAGTTTGCTACCTCCATTAGTCAAGAAAATCATCGTCGTCATCAGTTGCAAAGTCAGATTCAGCAGATGCCTTACCGCCAAGAGGCTCGCCATCACGAATCTTCTGCAGATTGTTAAGGCCGCAGGCGATGCCTTTATTGTCAGAGCTGTTGAAAGCGTAAAAACTGATGCTGGCACGACCGTAGACTCCAGAGTAAACCTCAGAACGAGTGAGGATAGGATTGCGTTCTGCATCTACGATACCAGGTGCAGAGGTTGCATTTGCATTCACAAAGTAGCTGCCAGCGTATGCCGGATCATCCGGTCTTTCAAGATCTCCGTCACGAAGTGGCGTTTTAAGTACGGAAAGAGCAGGTACGGACTTACCGTTGCCTTTGAGCTTTGCTTCGCCTTCACGGTATGCGGCCTCGATAGCAGCTTCAATCTTTGCGACAGTCTTTGTATCGGATTTCGGGATAATCAGGCTGACACTATACTTCGGAGTGCCACCGTTGATGGACTTAGGCCAGACGTTGGCGTAGCTCCAGCGTGTGTTAGGACCAGTGATAACCTTCATGGGATTTGTCATTTTTACATTTTTACTCATTGTCATATTCCTCCATAAAATCATTTTTTGCTGTGTTCATTGCCGGGCGTTTATCGCTTTCCGGCACAAGAGTAGGTTTGCCTTGTGGCTTTTCAATATAGTCTTCAAGGAGATCTTCAAAACGATTTGCTAGGTGCAGAACAACAAAATGCATTATGCAGTTCACGGACATACAGCAGCAGAGTTGATTTACGCGCGAGCAGATGCGGATAAGCCACATATGGGACTGACCACTTGGGCAGCCGCACCGGAAGGAAAGATTGTAAAAAGTGATGTGAGCGTTGCAAAGAAATTATCTTTCAGAAAAGGAAATGCGTTCATTAGAGCGTATCGTTTCGGCATATCTGGATCTGGCAGAGGATCGTGCAGAACGTCACATTCCGATGACAATGGAGGACTGGGCAAAGCGTCTGGATCTATTCCTGATGGCTGATGACAGAGAAGTTCTTCAAGATGAGGCAAGATCACGGCAGAGATTGCCAAGGCTAAAGCCGAGACTGAATTTGAAAAGTATCGTGTTATTCAGGACAGATTGTTCATGTCTGATTTTGATAAGTACATGCTAGAACTGGAAGAGAATGCGAAGAAGTAATAGGATCGGTTCTCTCTTTTAATGCTGGATTTTCAGGTATGATAAGGTCGAGTGCATGGAAACTAGCTATCAGTTAGACGAAAATAGCCGTTGACCTGTTTTGGTAGGAAGAACAGACAAGGTTGAGGCGATGGCGGGTCCTCGCAAAATTTGACTTTTATGTTTGAATCACTATAATAGTAGAAACGAATAAAAAAGTTGAACTTTTTCCGTGAACGAACGAGGTTCAGGCAGCGATATGGATAGCAGAATGTATCAAGATATTTTTGCTACAGAATTTGTTGATATGTTTCCGTAAACAAACGGAGATATTTTGGTGCAAACCATATTAGTCTGGATAGGTTCCAGATAACCGACATCAATCCGAACCTATCGAGCCATGTTGAGACAATAGTTGCACTACATCGGACTGGGATATGTAAGAATCCGATTTGCGCTGAAGGCAACGAGGAGAGTTCCGAAGAAACAACTGGCTGTAAAGCCAGTGTTTATGCGGAATTCAACGACTGCCCACGAGTCGGGAAGTTTGTAAAACTTCTCGACTTCCGGCACTTTGAGAGGTTTTTCAGGTTCGACCAAAGTGACCGAAAAACATACAAAAAAGCAATTTCCGACGGAGTGAATGTTTCAGTCGTATTGGACTGCGGCTTCGGAAACACATCAAAGAGAAAGCAATATATTTGTCATTCAACTAAATAACAGAAGCGTGAAAGACCGTTCATTTTCAAGAAAAATTGAAAGTGAGCGGTCTTTCTTTGTATCTGAATGTCATCGTGTCAGATGGATTTCAGAATAGATGAATTCGATGTATTCGAGAAGGCGATTTTATGGAGACGATACGGAATGTGGAGATAAATCAGTTGCATGATTTTAAGAATCATCCGTTTAAGGTAGAGGTAAATACGGAATTATGTGAGCTGATGAAAAGTATTGAGAAAGGTGTGCTGGTGCCACTTCTTGTAAGGACCAACCCTTAGGGGGATGGATATGAGGTAAGGATTGTAGAGGCATTCGGCGAGTATGATACGGACAGAGTGACATTTAACCATGATATCAGAGCAAATGCGAAAGGTTACGAATATTACTGCTATATGATTCTAAAGCACCAGTAGGGAAGGAAGGCGATGTAAATGGCAGAAAAACTTGGAATAAGAATGTACGTTTTAATACGAATAGTGAGGAGTGCAATGGGCGTGGAGCCTGCTTCACTCTGACGAGGTGGAGAATGGCTTTAAGTCGCAGAATGAATTTATCATCTGTGCCATTAATGATTATTATGAGAGATATGTACAAAAGAAGGCTGATCCTTATCTTGAAACGAGAGAAAAAGAAGATGCCTTTGTGGAGCGAATCATAAGTCAGATAACGGAAAAAAATATTGGCGAACCTGCCGACTCTAGCAGGAATGTATATGATGCAGCAACAGGCAATTCTTACGGCAGGTCTGCACAATGCAGGAATGCCGGTGATGAATTTTACAGCAGATGCAACGAGATGCAAATATGACAGGGGCAGGAGCGCAGAATAATGGTGGCTGTAGCAGGGAAAATGGAGTGGAGCAAGGTCAGAATGCCGGCATATCTCAACAAGAAACTCTTGCCGATGACGAGCCGGAGGATAACGAGTTTCTTGATTTTTCTTTTGGAATGTAATTCCGATTAAATTCATAATGCAAATGGCAGTAGGACATGTTATGATATTTAAAATACGAGTGGAGAAAGGGATTACATGGACAAACTGGATATAGTAACAGATGAGTCAGGCAATAAGGTTGTTTTACTGCCTGAAATCATATTTTCCAATAAACAGAATATTAATTGGGATGATGTAGAGGATTACTTGGGAAAATATGTAGGAGAATTGATTGAAATAGCAGAGACAAGAGACATTATTTATATTGGAAACAAATTTCCGGATGAATATGGCGGTTCTAGTTATACAAGAAAAACAAAGGGCGCAAGAGCAAAAGCAAAGGCAAATGCGGCACAGGGAATCCGAGAAATGGTTGAGATAGCTACTGATAAGGTATATCGGGAAAATCATAAGGAAAAGCATTCCGAGGATGCTCACAATGGATGGTTTTATTATGTGACAAGATTTGCAATTCCATTATATGACAATGAGAAAAAGACAGGCGAATACAATGTTTATTCTGCGTGTCTGGTCGTAAACCATGCGGCTAATGGAAAATGTATCTGTATGATGTAGTGGACATAAAAAAAGAAGCGAGTAACCCACTCAAGACTATCAAGTAGTCAAGTGGTACAAAACCGCTTCTGGAAGTATATTATCATTGAGATGTGGAAAAGTCAACAGTTTGTTTAGAAGTTGGCTGATCTTTTTTGGATTCTTTTTTCTGATATGCATTATTGGAGTGATGTGATTGCGAAAGGTTGTAAGATAAATGTATTTTAATACCATTATCAGTAATAAGGTTTCGTTAGATGTAAAAAATGGGTGAAATGTAGAGCGAGAGTCCCGTTTGTAACGCAAGAGTCACTCTTTGTAAATGAAAATCGGGAGCATCCCAGAGTTTGTGTAAACCTCCAAATTGATGTAAGATAAAATTACTCAGTTTGAGGTTATTTTTAATGGCAAGAAGACAAGACAGCCCACAAAAAGCAGCAATGAGAGAAATGATGCGTGACATGATGTCTGTTCTTCTGGAAGGTGCTTTGGATGAGGAATTGGATGAGGAATTAGGTTATTCCAAGTATGACTATCGAAACAAAGAAACAGATAACAGTCGGAATGGGCATTCCAGCAAAACTATACACACAAGCTATGGAGATATGGATGTAGCTATTCCAAGAGATCGTAACGGTGAGTATGAGTCTCAGCTAATCAAAAATATCAGAATACTGTGACTCAGGACATGGAAGAAAAAATCCTTTCCATGTATGCAAAGGGAATGACTACCGGAGATATCGAATCTCACATGCGGGAACTGTATGATATTGATATTTCTGACAGTACCATCAGCCGGATTACGGATAAAATCCTTCCAATTGTAAAAGAATGGCAGGAACGGCCGTTGGAAGAAGTGTACGCTGTCGTATTTATGGATGCTATCCACTATCATGTCCGAAGTGAAGGACGAATTGTAAAACGTGCAGTCTACATTGCTCTTGGCATCGATATGAACGGAAAAAAGGACGTTCTTGGTATGTATGTTGGAGAAAACGAAAGCGCCAAGTTCTGGCTCTCCATCCTGAATGGACTAAAGAACCGCGGAGTTGAGGATATCCTGATTGCATGTGTGGATGGACTAAATGGATTTCCACAAGCAATTGAAGCTGTTTATCCAAAACAGAAATCCAACAGTGTATCATTCATCAGATCCGTAATTCAACGAAGTTTGTTTCCTACAAAAGATATCAAAAGCTGATGGCTGATCTGAAGCTTGTATATGCGGCTCCAACGGAAGAAACGGCATTAATACCACCAATGCGACCTTCGTATTAAAGGGTATGGATGAAAGAAGCATACCGGATGCGGGAGACAGATATATGAATCTTCATAATAAGGCAGTGTAAATAAAGTAGAGTAAAACAACAAGGAGGAGCTTTAAATGAGCGATAATCACGACTTGTTGAATGATAATGATATGTGTTCTTTTCGGGTTACGAGGTAGACGATGTGTGTTCCAACAACGATATCGACGCATGTGGAGACGGTATGTTTGTTGGAGTTTTTACAAGGTGTAAATTGAACAGCGAACATGATAAAAAATAGAAAAGTAGATAAAAGGTAACGTGTATAGAAAATGGTGTGACACAAGTGCGACTGGTGGAGAAAATCCTATTATGAGTATGTTGAGAGTGTATAAGATAGTTTCACGGTTGAAACAGATGTGATTATGGATATGTCAGTGAAGTTAATATGCTGACACTTCCCAAAAATAACGGAAGCAGGCAGAAGATTGCGGAAGAACTGGAAATCAGCCCTACAACACTGTGGACAAAAATGAAAAAAGGCATTGCAGAGTGAGCATTGCAAAGTGTCTCTGTTGCATGCCTGTAAGGAGAAAAAGATGGATGTAATAGTTTTGATCGATTCGTTTAAGGGGAGTATGACTTCCATGGAAACGGGGAATGCGGCGCGTGACGGGGTGTTGCGCGTCTATCCGCATGCCAATGTGACGGTCCGCCCCCTGGCAGACGGAGGAGAGGGCACAACAGATGCCCTGATAGAGGGGCTGGGCGGAAGGAAAGTGGAACTGTCTGTGACGGGACCGATGGGAAGCCGGGTAAAAGCTTACTACGGAATCCTTGCGGATGAAAAGACGGTGGTTATGGAGATGGCGCAGGCCGCGGGCATTGCGCTTGTGGAGGAAGCGCAGAGAAATCCGGGAAAAGCCACCACCTATGGAGTGGGCGAGATGATACGGGATGCCGTTTCGCGCGGATACCGCAAATTCATCATCGGAATCGGCGGAAGCGCAACAAATGACGGCGGAATCGGAATGCTTAGAGCGCTCGGTGTGAAGTTTCTGACCAAGGATGGAGAGGAAGCAGGAGAGGGAGCGGATGCGCTTGGTAAAATACATTTCGTTTCACTGGAGCATCTGATGCCGGAACTGAAAGAATGTGATTTTCAGATTGCATGTGATGTCACGAATCCGCTCTGCGGAGAAAAAGGGGCGACCTATATTTATGGAAAGCAGAAGGGCATACGGGAAGAGGAAATGCCGCGTATCGACGCGGATATGAAGCATTACGCCGCGATCACTGCCGGGCGGATCGGCGTTGACTATGCAGCCCGGGAGGGCGCGGGGGCAGCCGGCGGCATGGGATATGCCTTTATCAGTTATCTTGGGGCGAGACTGGTTCCGGGAATCGAGCTGATATTAGACGTGATCCATTTTGAGGAGGAGGCAAAGAAAGCGCAGATTGTGCTCACCGGAGAGGGACGGCTGGATCTTCAGACTGCAATGGGAAAAGCGCCCGTGGGGTTGCGAGGGCTGCCAGAAGTATGGCTGTAAAGTGATTGCGTTCGCCGGTTCGGTCACAAAAGAAGCAGCTGCGTGCAATGACAACGGCATTGACGCATTTTTCCCGATCGTGCGAGGGGCGTGCACGTTAGAGGAGGCCATGCAGCGGGAAAAAGCCATGGAGAATCTCACCGATTCAGTGGAACAGGTATTTCGGCTGCTATAATATCACCCTATTCTACAGGATGATTTAGAAGAACGATTATCTCAAAAATCTGGAATGAAAGAGCAGGTGATACGGGAAATAGATCTGGATAAACGGTTCAAAAGAAATGTTGGGGCAATCAGGTCCTCCCCTCACCCCTTACAGTGCTCCCTGCGGTATGCCGTCGGTGACATGCCGGTCTCCTTCTGAAAGCTGGAGAAAAGAAACTGCGGCTGCCGAAAGACAGTTCATCGCTGATGTCCTGAATACTCATGCGGGTACCCGATAGAAGAAGCTTTGCTTCTTCTATTTTTTTTCGGCGGATATAGGCATTCACGCTCTCGCCGGTCACTTCCCTTGAACTTGTGGGAAAAATAATATTCCGTGTAGCCGAGCCGTTCGGAGAGCAGAGAGATCGAGAGCGGTTCGCGGATGTGCAGACTGATGTAGTCGCAGATGTTCTGAATCTGCCTGGAATGTGCATTTGTCTTTTGCGGCGCGGACACGGTGGACGTAGTCGTCGAGAAATTCGCGGCTTAAATTGGTCGTGTCGGCAGTTGTTTTACATTCCTCAATGCGCCCGGCATAGTAATCGTTTAGGGTGTATGCGATGGAGGGATTCAGACCGCCATCGATCGCAGCGCGGCTGCACAGGGTTAAGAGCACCAGCAGATTATTTTGCTCATGCGGTGAATCGCCGATCTCGGCCTTAACGCCGGAGCTTAAGGTCATGGATTTCGCAAGAGCCTTTTTGTATTCCGGATTTCCTTCGCGGATCATGGAGAGAAATGTCTGCTCCGCCATCCAGATGCCCGGATGCTCCCCGGAGAGAAGCGGCGAGTCGTCCGGAACGTTTGTCGTGCTGTGTGAGGTAAAAGAGATCAGATCCGCGGTGATCCGCTCGCCGGTAATGGCGCAGTGAAACATGATGGCGTAGGAGAGCAGCACGGAAGACGGAATGATCGGCACACTCTCGATCTGCTTTACAATTTTAGAGCGTAGCTTGACGGTAAGCTGGTAGGAATCTAGCTTTTTCCGCAGAACCAGATGCGAGTTGCTTCCGGTAAAGGCAGGACCGACGATGTGGATCTGCTGCAGCGCAAAGCCCTGATACTCAAAACCGGCGATCCAGAGAAGTCGAACTCGGTGTCCAAAATCAGCGGCATGCGGTTCCCGGATTCGATATGCGCGAGTACGAGAGAGGAAAAACCCAGCATGGAGATAATGTCCGGCAGCATGAGTTCTGCCGGACAGTCTGTCTCAATCAGCTCAAGCTCCGGGCTGTAGTGCCAGAGATGAAGCGGGTATTCACATTGAACCATTTCCTGAAAAAAAGAGAGACGTTCTTTGATGTCCATGCGGGTATTCCTTTCTTTAGCGGTTCCAGCTTCCGAGGAAACGCAGACTTTCCTTCGGATGTCTTGTCTGTGTGCTGCGGTCGACCGCAATCAGTCCAAAAGTCATCGAGTAGCCTTTCTGCCATTCAAAATTATCCAGGAGACTCCAGTGAAAATAACTTTTACCGGGAGACCATCGCGGATGCAGGCAGCGACGCCGTTAAGTGCAGCATCGATAAAAGCGACGCGCCTGGTGTAATCGGAGGTTGCAATTCCGTTTTCAGTGACATACAGGTCACCGTGAAAATCTTCTGCCACCCTGCGCAGAACATGCTCTAAAGCTTCCGGGTAAAACTCATAATTCATCTGGGTCAGTTCGGCACCCTCCGGATTCGGAAGCTGACCGTCCGGACCGATCAGGGAGCGGGTATAATTCTGCACGCCTAAGAAATCATCCTCCTTAATATAAGGGAGATAGTGTAAAAATTCTTCATCCCACTCAGAGGCTGCGCGCGCCTCGCCGCCCGCCTGCGGCTGAATGTCGTGCAGGCTTAAGGTCAGACCGACTTTAATGTCCGGATAGAGCGCTTTGATTTCTTTTCTGGCGAGCTCATGTGCTTTCATGATGAGAAGATCGCCCTCTCTGGTGCGCATGGAGGTAAAGTTTTCTACTTTTTCCACGCCGAAGACTTCCATATTTTCAAGGGCGGTTGCCTTTTGATTTTCCATCATTTTCTCAAGATTGATGCCGACCTGCACCGTACCGTCCGCGCTGTCGCCGCTCCTTGGCGCTGTCTGTGCTGCCTGCATCTGCGCCATCATCTGCCGCTTGTAGCGCTCGGCGATTGCGGCGACCTGAATGCCCATATTTGCCTCGTTGATGGTGCATACATAGTGCAGTTCGCTGCCGAGTTCTTCCATAATATAATGAACATAGCGGGCAAAGTCGGCAGGCGTAGTCGAAGCTTCCCATCCGCCTTTGGTCATCAGCCATTTCGGGCTGGAAAAATGATGCATGGTAACAAACGGTTCCACACCGTATTTTGCAGCAGGCGATGACGTCGTGGTAATGTGCGACGGCCTGCATCAAACACGCCTTCCTCCGGCTCGATGCGCGCCCATTCAATCGAAAAGCGGTACGCGTTTGAGCCGGCGTCGGACAGAAGCTTAATATCTTCCTCATAGCGGTGGTAGTGATCGACCGCGTCTAAGGACGGCTCCAGAAAGCTGGTGTGCTCCATGTGCTCCATCGCCCATAAGTCGCTGCGGATGTTGTTCCCTTCTACCTGATGGGCGGCTGTGGCAGCCCCGATCAAAAATGTTCCGGTAATCTCATAAAATCCTCCATTCTGCAGTGAAAATACAGCGTCAGCCGTATTTTCCTGTGCATCTCTTGTAATCTGATGTTACTATATAAGATTTTATAAAACCCGGAGTTTACAAAATCGTGAAAATGTTAGAAAAATAGCAATACATCATTTTATAACATGAATTTTAGTACATAACAACGAATTTGTAAACACAGAAAGGAAAAAGACCGGCTAGAATAAAGCCATAGAAAACAGAGGCCGCAGATATAGCAGACATACGGAAGCGGCAAAACGGAAAAGTCTGGAGGGTATAAAATGTTTGGAAAGAAAAAGAACAGTCTGTGGAGACAAACGGCATTGTCTACCGCCGTGCAAAGACATGGAGGGTAGCGCTTGCAGGATGCAGTTCTGGGATTGGAATGTGTTTTTATGTGCTGCTTGACTGGCAAGCTATGTGGCAAACGAAGGGTATGGCGGCACAGCAGCGGTGGTAGGCATTATCCTGACTGCAACAAGAATCTTGGACGGCGTCACAGATCCCATCATTGCGATCATCATCGATAAGATGAACACGCGGTTCGGAAAGATCAGGATTCTGATGGCGGCAGGATGGCTGATCGAGTCATTGGCAGTCCTGATCATGTACTGCTGGGCGAGCGGAAAGGGACATGGAATCGTGCTGTTCGTGCTGCTCTACTGCCTGTATGTGATCGGCTATACGATGTGCAACGTCACAGCGCAGATCGTTCCGGCGATGCTTACGAACGACCCGAAGCAGCGCCCGATGGTAGGCGTCTGGAGTACAGCTTATAACTATCTGGTGCCGATGATTCTTAACATCGTGATTACGGTGATATTGCTCCCAAAATATGGAAATGTCTATTCGGTAGAGATGCTTGCAGCATCCTGCATCGTCTGCGTGGCAGTATCGGGTGTGGGATTACTTCTCTGCAGAATCGCGGTATCGGATATCGATAAACCGGAAAATTTTGTGGGCGTGGCGAGCAAGAAGAAGGCGGAGCCGGTAAAAGTAAAAGATATGTGGGAGCTGGTCAAATCCAACCGTGCGCTGCAGACGTTCATCGTTGCGGCAAGTTCGGATAAGATCGCGAGCCAGACGGCAAGCCAGGCGGTTGTGACGACGATGCTGTTCGGAATTATTATCGGCAATATGCAGCTTGGGACAATCTTAAGTGTAATCGGTATGCTTCCTTCGATCATCTTCGCGTTTATCGGGGCGAAATACGCAGGAAAGCACGGAAATAAAGAGGCGATGGTGACGTGGACGTATGTGTGCATCACCGTGGCGGCGGTGCTTGTGGTATTGTTTATTTTCATTGATCCGACCCTGATTGCGACGACGCTTCCAATGATGATTGTATATGTATTATTGACCCCGGTGTTAAATGGTGCAAAAATGTGCGTGACGATGTCAAGCAATGCGATGATGGCGGACATCATTGATTACGAGTTAGACCGCAGTGGTAAATTCATTCCGGCAGCAGTGACAGGTACATACAGCTTTATTGACAAGTTAGTATCCTCGTTTCTGAAGCGATTGCAACCGGTCTGGTGGCATTGATCGGCTACAGGCACACGATGCCACAGCCGACCGACCCGTCCACACCGGCAATCTTCTGGATGACGATGAGCATGTATTTCGGACTCCCGCTGATTGGCTGGGTATGTACGCTCTGCGCAATGCGCGAGACGCCGCTCTCCAAAGAGAAGATGGAGGAAGTACAGAAGAGCATTCAGGAGAAAAAACAGGCAGAAGTGGAAAAAGTGATTGAGGAAATGAAATAGAGAGAAGAAAAGAGAGGGAAAACGGAATAGATGAGAAATACAATAGTGCTGGAAAAAGACTGGACATTTTATAAAATCCACAGAGTGAAAGCGGGAAGCGGTGACGCTCCCGCACACCTGGAACGCGGTTGACGGGCAGGACGGCGGAAACGATTATTATCGCGGAACCTGCAAATACGTGCGTCATTTTGCAAAACCGGAACTGGAAAAGGGAGGAAGAGCGTATCTGGAATTTAACGGCGCAGCGATGACGGCGGATGTTGTGGTCAACGGAACGAAGCTGTTCCACCACGAGGGCGGATTCTCTACATTCCGGGTAGATGTGACGGAGCAGTTGACAGAGGACAATCTGTTAGAAGTATATGTGGATAACTCTGACAACACAAAGGTGTATCCGCAGAAAGCCGATTTTACTTTTTACGGCGGGTTGTACCGCATGGTAAAGCTGGTGACGGTGCCTAAAGTGCATTTTGTGATGGACTATGCAGGCGGAAACGGCATGAAAGTGACGCCGGAGGTGACGATTCTGGACGCCGCAGAGAAACAGGCGGACGCAGACGTGACGGTGGAACTGTGGATGACGGGAGAAGCAACGGACGTGACGGTCGCCGTGGCGGGAGAGACACAGACGGTTCCCGTGGAAAACGGTTATGCAAGAGCCGTGTTTGCGCTTAAAATGTGCATCTCTGGGACGGTGTGGATGACCCGTATCTGTATACGGCAAAGCAGAACTTCCGGGCGGCGATGTCGTGGAGCGGACGTTTGGGCCGCAGATTTAAAGTGGATTCCAGGGAGGGCTTTTCTTAAACGGACGATCCTATCCGTTGCGCGGCGTGAGCCGTCACCAGGACCGCGCGGGCGCGGGCAATGCGCTGACGTACGAGATGCACCGGGAGGATATGGCGATTGTAAGGGAACTTGGCGCCAACACAATCCGCCTGGCACATTATCAGCATGCGCAGGAATTCTACGATCTCTGCGATGAGAACGGAATCATCGTGTGGGCGGAAATTCCGTATATCACGATGCACATGGCGGACGGCACCGAAAATACGTTAAGCCAGATGAAGGAGCTGATCGTGCAGAATTATCATCATCCGTCGATTGTCTGCTGGGGACTTTCCAACGAAATCACGGCTGCGAGCGCGGTGAACGAAGAACTGCTGGAGAATCACCGCAGATTGAACAATCTGTGTCATGAACTGGATAAGACGCGCCCGACGGTTATGGCGGATGTCTTTATGTTAGAGACGGACAGTCCGATGCTGGAGATACCGGATATGAACAGCTACAATCTCTATTTTGGCTGGTACATCGGGGAACTGGAACAGAACGACAGCTTCTTTGACGAATATCACAGCACTTACCCCGACCGGGTGATCGGACTCTCCGAGTACGGCGCGGACGCGAATCCGGCATATCACAGTGCGAATCCGGAGCGGGGCGATTACACGGAGGAATATCAGTGCGTTTACCACGAGCATATGGCAAAAATGATCGAGGAGCGTCCGTATCTGTGGGCAACGCACGTGTGGAATCTGTTTGATTTCGCTGCGGACGGACGTGATGAGGGCGGTAAGCACGGCGAGAACCAGAAGGGCTTGTGACGATGGACCGCAGAATCAAAAGGATGCATTCTATGTATACAAGGCATACTGGAGCAAGGATGCGTTCGTGCATCTCTGCGGCAGCAGATACACAGACCGTGCGGAGGATGTGACGGAGATCAAAGTGTACTCTAACCAGAAGAAGGTCACGCTTTTTGTGGACGGAGCAGAGCAGGAGACCAAGGAAGGTGCACGCATCTTCAGATTCCGGGTGCCGATTACGGGAACGCACGATCCGGGCAGTGTCCGGGACTGCACCGATGAGATTACAGTGAGAAAAGTGGACGCACCGAACCCGGATTACATTTTCAACAAGCAGGGGGATGTGGTCAACTGGTTTGACAAAGAGGATTTTAAAGCCGACCACTATTCGATTTCCGATACGCTGGGAGAACTGGCGAAAATGAGATGGCGAACGCCATTGTGCAGCGTCTCATGGCACAGGCTTCCGCAAGCCGCGGCGATGTGGCGGAGAGCGTGAAGGACAACCCGGCATTGCAGCGGATGATGCAGCGCATGACACTGGCGAGTCTCTTAAAGCAGGCGGGAAACGCTGTGAGCGAGGAGCAGATGAGAGCGTTAAACGACGCATTGCAGAAAATTCCAAAGAACTAGGGAACACGAAGTAAGGAGCGCAGAGGAATGAAAAAAGCAGTACAGCAGATCATGCTTGGAACAGTAACGAAAAATGAAAAGCAGACGGCAGAGACGCTGCGTCGGATCAGGGCGGCAGGCTACGACGGAATCGAACTGAACGGTTTTATGGTGAAGCCGACCTCTTCTGGTGCGGATGCTCACGAAGGCGGCAGGAATGCCGGTTGGAAAAGGCGGAAGCTATGACTGGAATGCACTCGTAAAAGAAGCGGGACTTTGCGTGACGAGTATTCACGAAGATCTTGGAACGATCAGACGGGAGCCGGAGACGGTTGCAAAAGAGGCAGAAGCCTTTGCACAAAATATGTCGTCATCACGGGAATGTACCGCTTTGATTACTCGGATAAAGCCGCGGTGCAGGGGCTGTGCCGGGATCTGAATACCTCCGGAAAAATTTTGAAAGAGGCGGGCATTGAACTTTATACCACAACCATAACTGTGAGTTCCTGCACGTTGAGCCGCAGAAAACGTATGATCTGCTCCTTTCGGAGACAGATCCGAATATGTCAACTTTGAGCTGGACTCCTACTGGCCGACGGAGGCGGGCGTGGATGCGCTCGCCCCGATGAAAAACTGGACACGAGAATGAAGCTTTATCATATCAATGACCGCGGCACTCGTCTTTTGAAGCCTGCCATGACGCCGATCTTAAAATCGGACAGCATGGAGCTTGGCTGCGGCAATATGAATCTGGATGCACTCATTGCACAGGCAAAGAACGTGAATGTGGATGCCGTGATTTTAGAAAGCCATAAAACTGGGTGGATAACTCGCTGCGGTCGCTGGAGGTAAGCGCACAGTTTTTAAACGCACGGATCTGACAGAGCGGGAGATGCAGAATAAGGATGGAAATGCAGATGGAAGAATTAAGAAAACAGTGGATCACTTCAGAAAAAGAATACCGGGAGGGCGAGGTTTTTGTATACCGGCAGAAATTTACGGCTTCACAGGTCAAAAGCCATGTTTTACGGCACAGCCATCGGCGTGTACGAAGCAGAATTAAACGGCACGAAGATCGGGAGCCAGATGTTTGCACCGGGATTTTCCTACTATCCGAGACGTGTGCTCTATCAGACACACGAGGTTACGGAGCTGTTGCGGGAAGGAGAAAATACGCTGACGGTCTATCTCGGACAGGGTGGTACTGCGGGCGTTTCTCTGCGAAAATCAGACACAGATATACGGAGAGCAGCCGGCGGTTTCATGGATTCTGAACTGGAGGATGCGGCAGGAAGCCGAAGGATTGTCTCCGACGAGACGGTGGAGGAACTGGAATCCCGTATGAATATGCTGGAGAGTACGATGGTGAGATTTATTTTGCAGACGGAAGAGAGAACGTGACCGGTCATGCGTCCGCCTACACAAAGGAGGCGCCGTTCGCACTGGAGCCGACGCTTACGGAAGTGCGTCTGCAGGATGAGATGCCGGTGCGGGAGGCAACGGTGCATGGAGATGTGACGATCCTTGATTTCGGGCAAAACTTTGCCGGAATTGTAGAAATAGATCCTTCTTTTTAAAATGAGACAATTACGATCCGGCACGGGGAGATCTTAAATGCCGACGGCAGCCTGTACACCGCAAATCTGCGCAAAGCGAAGGCGACGATTGTCTACCATGCAGGTGCGGAGAAGAAAAATACCGCCCGCGCTTTACTTATATGGGATTTCGTTATATGGAACTTTCCGGTGCGGCATATCAGCCGGGGATGATCAGGGCATACGCACTTCACACAGAGATGAAGCGTACCGGATATTTTTCCTGTGAAAACCGCTGGTGCAGAAACTCTATGAGAACCAGGTCTGGGGACAGAAATCCAACTATGTGGAAGTGCCGACCGACTGCCCGCAACGGGATGAGCGCATGGGTGATACCGGGACGGGAAGTTATTTGCGCTGACAGGGGCTTATAATTTCAATACGGATGCGTTCTGGAAAAATTTTCTTCGCGATCTGGAGCTGGGGCAGCTTGACAACACCGAGGGATATGTGTGCGCCACGGTGCCGCAGACGGGACCTGCCGGGATCGGATTTATCAGTATGCTGGGATGGGGCAATGCGGTCACGATTCTGCCGGAGATGATGTACCGTCAGTTCGGGACGAGGAGGCACTGCCGCGCCAGTATGAGAGCATGAAGCTTTTCGTGGAGGCGGAGATCCGCAAGATGGGGAATAAAAATCTCTGGATCGGTCCGTCATTAGGCGACTGGCTTGCGATGGGAAAAGGAATCGCATGGCAGGCGATGCACAACAATCCGGTGTCAAACGCGTTCATCGTGCATGATTTAAAGGTCATCAGCGAGACGGCAGAACGGCTTGGAAAGCGAGAAGATGCGGCGCGGTACCGCAGACAGCTTGCCGCGACGACGGACGCTTATATCAAAAAATTTGTGAGCAAAAACGGAATCGTGGCGAAGGATTATCAGTCCGCTTACATCATGGCATTAAAATATGTGCTGCCGGAGGGCGAGCTGCGGGAACGGGTCAAGAAAAACTTTGTTGCCAACATCCGTAAAACGGGCTGCAGACGGGATTTTTGCGACGGAGCATTTACTGCCGCTTCTGGTGGAGGCGGGAGAGCAGAAACTTGCCTATGATGTATTACTGCAGGAGAACTGTCCGGGGTGGATGTACCAGGTGAAATGTGGCGCGACGACAACCTGGGAGCGCTGGGATGCCCTAAAGCCGGACGGAACCGTCAACGAGGAGAAAATGGCGGGCTCCGGTGAAAATATGGTATCCTTTAACCATTACGCATTCGGCAGTGTCGGGGAGTTTTACTATCAATATATCCTTGGAATCAGACCGGAAAAGCCGGGCTTTGCAAAACTGCATTTTGCACCTTATCCGGACGAGCGCCTGGGAGGCGTATCCGGAAGCTATCTTTCCGTGGCAGGAAGATCGAGAGCGCATGGCGGTACGAAGCGGACGGCTGTCATATCCGGCTTGCAACGCCGGTGGAGGCGGTCGTGCTCCTTCCGGATGGAAGAAGTGAGAATGTGCCTGCCGGAACGTACGAGTGGACGGTGAAAAGACCGAATCTGTAAAAAGTGCAGGATATGTAAAAAAAATCCGGAATCTGCCTGAAAAAGGGCAAGAAAGGAAATTGACGGCGGCAAGACATAGATGATAAAATCTCATGAGATATACATGTAAAGGATGAAAATTATGTTTGCGAAAATCAATTTCCACGATGAATTCTACCAGAAATTAAAGCTCTGGTGCTGCCGATCACGATGCAGCAGTTTATGCTGGCGCTAGTCAGCGCCACGGACGCCATTATGCTTGGGGCGGTCAGCCAGACCTCCCTGTCAGCGGTGTCTCTGGCAGGGCAGATCCAGTTTGTCTTAAATCTGTTTATCAGCGGTATCTCCGCCGGCTCCGGAATCATGGCAGCGCAGTATTGGGGAAAAAGGACGCGGCTTCCATTGAGGAGGTCATGCCGATTGCACTGCGCACCAATCTCATATTCAGCGGTGCGTTCACCGTGTTTGCGGCGGTGGCACCCGAGGTGCTCATGCGCATTTTTACGTCCGATCCTGCGTTAATTGAGAGCGGAGCGGTCTATCTGCGCGCGGTGTCCCTGTCATATCTGCTGTGCGGTATTTCACAGATTTACCTGATTTTGCTGAAAAATACCGGCTATGCCACGGTCAGTTCACGGATCAGCTGTACAGCGGTCGTTGTGAATATTATCTGCAATGCGATCTTGATCTACGGGCTGTTGGGGCTTCCTGCGTTAGGAATACAGGGAGCGGCTTACGCGACGGTTGCCGCCCGTCTGGTGGAGCTCATCTGGAGTTACCTGGAGACGAAGCAGTCCGGGCGTGTGCAGATCATCTGGAAGAAAATGTTCCGTGCGGCGGATGCCGTTCTGACAAAAGATTTCTGGCGTTATACCACGCCGGTGCTCGGCGCGGCGCTTGTCTGGGGAATCGCCTATGTGTCCTACTCTGTGATTATGGGACATATGGGAAGCGACGCAGTGGCGGCGAATTCCATCACCACGATCGCCAAGAATATGTTATCGTGCCTGATCCGCGGCGTCAGCGGCGGTGCGGGCGTGCTGATCGGAAATCTGCTCGGTGCCGGAGAACTGGACAAGGCAAAAGTGTACGGCGGCAGACTGACGCGTATGGCAATCGTGGTCGGCATGACCACCTGCGGTCTCTGATGCTGATCTCGCCTTTGATCGTGCGTTTTGCACCGCTCAGTGAGACGGCGGCGGAGTATCTGCAGTATATGCTGATCTTCTGCGGCTGCAATATCATGGCGCAGTCGGTCAACACGACAGTGCTGGACGGCATCTTCTGTGCTGGTGGGGATTCCAAGTTCGACATGAAGGGAAATCTTGGGGCAATGTGGTGCTTTTTACCGTTTGGCTTCTTTGCGGCATTTGTGCTGAAATGGCCGGTCATGGTGGTGTACTGTATCGTGAACCTCGACGAGATTGTGAAGATTCCTGCAGTGTATTTACATTATAAAAAATATATCTGGGTGCGGAATATTACGGTACAGGAAGAAGCGTAACAAGGTGCTTTTAGCCCTCCGGGCAGGATGCGCACTTGCGCGAAGGAGAGACATGCCGCAGGCGACCGCGCTTGGTGCAAAAATGTGTCGTGGCATATTTTTTATTGCAGAAGACGTTTGTGAGAAAGCCTGGAGAAGGCTGGCGCGGGTCTACAGAGGAAAAATAGCTGCGTGAGACCCCAAAACCGCTTGATAAGAGAGAAAAAGAGGGATAAATCCATGGCTTTTGGGCACTGGAAGCAAAAAATACGCCGTGAGACCCGGAAATTGTAAAATTCCGGGTCTCACGGCGTATTTTGTAGGCTGTAGACCCGAGAACGCTCCAGCAGATAGAAAAAATGATCAAAATATTCCAGAAAACGGGTCTCACGGCGTATTTTATCGGCTGTAGACCCGAAGTTTCAGAATACAGAGCAGCCCGAATAAATACAACCATGGTACAGAAAGTTGCATGAATCCGCCGGGAGATTATGAAATGCAGAAAGACATTATTTATATTGTATGACTGTATGCAGATTTGACGAGCACCGTGAATCTCCGGGCGGGTTGCGTGGAAAGAATTCCTTAAAAGCGCGGGTGCTGTAATACCATAAATACATGATGGATTGCAGAAGGAGTAGCTTGTATGGGTGAAGATATAACGGTCAGAGAGCGGGATTTATTTATTAAACCGGGTCGAAGTGACGCTGAAAGATGACAGCAGGGCAGAGGGAATCCTGCAGAATATTGCGGCGGAGACGATCACTGTAGAGGGCAGGAGATCATGCTTTCGGATGTGGCGGATATCCGGCTGGCAGGGAAACTGACAGATTATAATGTGATGCGTGATACCGGAATGATCGGGAATTTTACATTTGCGCCGGAAGCCTGCCGTGATGCTGCGGAACTGGAACTCATGCGGTATGGAGATTTTGCGTGTACCGTGTCCTGTCATCTGAAGCTTGCATCCGGAAAGATCTGCGCGGATGACATCCGGCTGGTATCGCACATACACAAGATCTGCGCGGAAAAATTAAGCCGGACGGCAGCAATTTACCGTTTTTGATGGAACATTTTAGTCGGCAGATTGCAGCAGGATAGAACCGGATGCTGGAGCAGTCAGGCGGCGGACAGGTTCCGGTCGATTTTGCCGGGGTGAAGGAGATTTTCCCGCTTCCGGAGACCAACGATTCACTGCATGTCACCATGAAGGACGGGAGCTGTCGGGAGGGTGTCGTGTCGGCTGTGACGGACACCATGTTCGTATTGATCGGTGAGGGCGTGTCCATGATTCCGTTTGCCGATATGCAGGAAATCCGTTACTGCGGGAAAGTGGTGCGTGTGCGGGAACCGGGCAGCCGGGGAAGACGGATACGTGGAAGATCGCAGTCGGAAGCCGGGATGCAGAAGATGGTTTCTGGTGCAGAGTGCCGGAACATTCCGGAGCAGCGCAGATCGACGTTGGAGATCAGGTCTCCTTTGTGCCGGGAATTACGGATTGCGAATGGATCGCCAAGGATGTCCGGCTGGTGAATGCGGCAGGAAAGGAAGAACCGGCGGAAGCGGGGTATACAGGAAGGGGAATTATTTTATTTTTCCCGAATGCACTCCGGACGAACGGCTTTATCGGGAACTGCTATGTCTCACAGAATTATGCGAAGATGGAGAACGCCGGATTGCCGCGCGGAAATGTCATGTTTTCACAGGAGCAGATTGACTTTGGATTCAAACCGGGCAATATCTACGTGGTTTCTACACCTGCGCCAAAGAACCTGGTGAGGTGGTGCAGGAAGCGGTCAGTGTAACGCTGGAGAAGATGTATCCTTATGCGGATTATGCGAAAGTGTGGATTGATGGGAACGGCGAGGTAAAGATGCTGCCGGTCTCTGTTTTTTATGCAAAGAAGTTTGTGGGACAGGACGTGGAAGTGCTGCTCTCAAATGGAGAGAGAACTGCCGGAAAGCTGAAGGAATATACGGATGAAAACTGACGCTTCTTGCGGGAGACGATGGCGCAGAGGAGACGGTGCTGCAGACCGGCGATATCGCGCAGGTGCGATATTTTGGACCCATTACGGCTTACCGCACGGATAACGGCACCGGCTATATTTCCGGGGAATACTGGTTCCATGTCAACAACCTCACAGATGCCGGTGAGGCGTCGCAGCTGGTTCTGGGGCGCAGGGTTTCATTTACGCTTGAGCAGACTTTAAAGGGCAAGCTTTGCGCGGCGAAGGATGTCGCACTGGTTTCAGAGAAGACTGTCATTGCAGAGGAGAAGCAGGAACAATCCAAACCGGAGAGACTGCGCGGTTATATCGTAAAATACATGATCAAGCAGCCGGTCAGTGCAGGGTTCGGTTTTATTGTACCGGAGGAAGAACTGGAAGCCCATCTGGAGGATAAGGAGGGAACCGTCTATTTCAAGCAGACCGACATTGACTGTGAGACGATGCCGAAGCTGAATACCAAAAGTTATTATTACGAGGTTTTATATACCCGTATACCCTGCATGGCAAGACATGCGCGAAGGATGTGAAGATCGGCGCCGGACATCCGTATCCGGAGAAAAAGTCAACCGTTCCGGCGGCGGTGACCGCAGTGACAAAAAAGATTGTTTCAAAGACACTGCCGCTTGCGGAATATCTGGAAGCGGAGGAGGCGCGCTATGCGGGGGCTTCTCCGAAACTCGGAATTATCTCTCTCTACAACGGACACTATGCGCTGATCAGCGACTGCTATATCAATAAAAAGCTTGTGACAGATCAGAGTATGCGCGGACGGCGGATTGCGATCTTTAATCCGGAGCTTGCACAGATTGAAACGGAAGAGACGATAAAGACGGCAAAACACTGCTATCTGGTAAAATATGTGCCGGGCGGCACAATGGTAAATGAAAAAACCGGCATGGAGCATCCGTCCGTTGATTATAATTATCCGGTTCTGGTGTTGGCGTCCTTTGCGAAGAACCAGTATATCTGTCTTAAAATTGAGGCGGATGCATTGCAGGTGCGGAAAGTGGAGCAGGTAATGTCCACGCTTGGCACCGCCGTACCGGAACAGGTGAATTTTGATATTCCGGACTTTGCAGAGGGAGTGTGATCTTCGAGATGACGGATTCCACGGCGGCTTACCACGTTATCGACAGCGTGGGGGATGATTTTTACCGTGTAAAGGACGGAAAACAGATCCTGAAAAATGAGATTCAGAAGATCTACCGTTTCGGTGTTGTCACAGACTTTAATATGGAGGAAGGCATTGCGGTGATCAACCGTGTCATGAATTTTTCCCTGACGCTGGCAGACCCGAACGTCATCAATATTTTAAAGAGCCAGATGAACGTGACACGCCTGCATGTTATTTTCGCCTGCGAGGACAACCGGATCACGGAAGTGCACCGCATATCGGAAGCTTACAGCGGATTGATCCGCTGGCAGGAGGGAACGGTCACGCAGTGCGATGAACTGCACCGGGCAATCGTGGTGGACCAGAAGGCAAAACACTATATGTCTGTGCTCTCGGACGGTATGATCAACCGGGCATTTAAGAGCCATACGCTCACCGGGCAGAGAGTGTTTGTAAAATGTGTGCACCATGTGTTTGTGGAGGAGGGACAGACGGTGCTGTCTCTGGCAGAATCTGTGATAGAGATCCGGTGTCAGAGAGAGACGGCAACCATCCAGTACGATGCGGGGCGTGATATTTATCTGGGTTACCGTAACGCGACGAAATATTATCCGGTTTACGGTGCCTCACAGATACTGGCGGGATATGTGAATAAGGAAACGGCGATTGTTTTTGCACCGGGTGCGGACGGACTGGAACTGGAGGCGCGACTTGTGGAGGCAGGAGGAGCACAGGCACAGCCGGAAGCTCAGACGGAGGAATTCGAGGCGGATGAAGCTTCGGTCACGCTGGAAACTGCGATCGGCGAGAATTTGGCAAAGTTCTGTATGGAACAGGTGGATTTAAGCCAGCTGCTGTTGAAGGGAGTGACCTTAAACGAGCAGAGCATGCCGGAAAATAGTGAGAATGCACAGAGAGCGGTGGATATTCTTCACGGACAGCCGGGGGAACTGCAATCCTTTGCGGCTGCCAAAATCGCGCTTGCCTATCCGGAGGTGGAGCTGGAGCACGGCGCGGAAGCGGGTGGAAAATATGACAGAGAACCAGATCGGAAGACTGTTGATCGGCACATTGCAGAAGAACTGCCGCAAGATCGGTCTGGATGCCAATATGGTATTCGGGGAGCAGACGTATTACCTGTCCGTTCTGCTGCGTTATCCGCTCAGAAAGAGCAATAAGAAAAATGCAGCGCAATTCTCGATGGGCGACTGTCTCTATCAGCTGTTTTGCAGGACTTCGGCACGAGAGAGCAGCTTGCCAACTACTTACAGCAAGGGAAGACCGCAGACCGCGGACAACTTGAGACGCTGCTGAACCAGAATTGCAGGCAGATGAGTGAACTTATCTCCCACATGATGCTGCTGGATCAGAAGAGTATGGAGACCGTCTGCGCCATTTTAAAGAAGAATACGACGCTGACCAATGAGCTGCTTCGATATGCGGTGCAGATTGACGATATGATCCGTACGACCAGCCTTGCGGAAGCGCTGCAGCCTTGCGGGAACGCTATAAGAAGGACAGAAGCCGCTTTTCGGCAAATCTGACCGGAATCCTCTCTGGAAGTAATATCTCTGCGGATGTGAGAGAACTGATTTTAAACATGCAGGTGCGTTTTAAAGCTGGCGGGAAAGGATGACAGAGCGCGCTTTGAAAAGCTGCAGAGGGCATGCATGAGCGTCTGCGATTACACCAATCAGCCGGGATTTTCATTACAGGAGCGCCTGCTGCGGATGCCTACCGGGAGATCCGCGAACTGGAGGAAGAGATCAAGAAGCATCCGAGCAGAGGCGGTAGAGATTCTGTGGATGTGTACGGACGGAGCGGATGGCGCCAACATTTTGCAAAATTGAAAAAGAGATCGCACAGCTGCTGAACTCCATGTATCAGGATGAGAAGACCCGCCCGAAGATCTGGTGCAAGCCGAACCAGGAACTGATCGAGAACGGACAGAAGACGTTCTGGCTGATCGTCGGGAACGGGCGGCAAATATGAACCTCCAGTCGGCGGACAACGTCGGGATTATTTTGGAATCCTACAGAGGGCGTGGACGTTCCTTCTAAAATCGTGTTGGAACAGAAGCACCTGGCTGCCGGGGATCAGATCCCGGTCGAAGTTGCGATCAGCGTGGAGGAAGGATATACAGGAAGCTTAAACATCGGCTGGTCCGTGGAATACGAATACACGACCGCATTTCTGACCGGGGAAAATGACCGCAACGGCAGTCTGCAGAAAAAGACGGTTCGCGAGGATGCCGGCAATTATCTGGAACTGCAGTACGGCACCGGCAGAATGGAAAGTAAGGATACCGGTGCAGAGAATCCGTATCTGGAACCGTCGCAGGGACAACCGCTGGAAGACAATAAGATGTTCTTCGGGCGCGAGGAGGAGAGCCGCGAGATAAGAAGCAGTATCCTTAGAACCGTAGACGGGGAGGAACAGTTCATTCCGGGAAGTGCAGTCATTATCCACGGACAGAAAAAGAGCGGCAAGACCAGTCTGGTCTATCAGATAAAAATTATATCAAGGACAATGAGAAGCTGCGCCAAAAGCGATCATGCTGAATTTTAATAACATTCTGGACGAAACCGGCGGCGTGGAACTGCTTCCTTACTTTAAGCGGTCGTTTTATGCCAATATTCTGTCCCGCTTTGAAAATGAGATCTACGATCATCATCCGGATGTGGTGGAGCTTTTAAGGCAGAATCAGCTTGAAATTCCGGATTTGTTTGATCCGGCAGGCAATGAGACGTGGGCGGCGCTCTTCGAGAGATTTTTCCGGGAGTTTTTCCGGTATGATGGCGGGAACATGTGATTCTCCTGTTTATGGATGAATTTACGCTTCTATGTACGACCATCATGAGCGAGATACGCAGGGACAAAGAGAAAAATGAGAGCCTGGCGGCTATCCCGAACTTTATCAAGACATTTTCACAGTATGGTTTTATTCAGGTGATCATCGGACATGAGGCGATGATGCGGGCATTTGACAGCCTTGGCGTACTCAACCACACGGCGGAATTTGCCAAGTCTGTGGAGATTGCGGCGCTGGATGAGGAGGCGTCCGTCCGGCTGGTGAAGGAGCCGATGGAACGGGCATTCGGGTATGACGTATACGACACGGAACTTGGAAGACGGGCGGTGGAGAAGCTATTGGATCTGTCGGGATGTAATCCGACGTATCTGATGCGGCTGTGCAGCCAGATGTTTGCTTACTTTGTGAGTGACCGCTGTCCGAGATCACGGATTCTCGTCAGCGATGTGGAAGAGATGGTACGGCAGTTTATCAGAGAGCTGCTGCTGACGGATTTTGATATCCTTCTGGTGGAAGACGGCGACAGCGTGGAAGATCCGGAAAGCCGAAAGACGTATCAGTATCTGAAGAGTGCGGCGTTTGCCACGGTGAAATCCTTTGATCAGAGAACGTCCGATATGAAGGAGATCAACCGGAAACTCACAGAAGAACAGGGATATAGCACGGAGGAGATCGAGCGGACCAAGAATCTGCTTGAGGCACGCCGTGTGATCTCCATTACATCCGGCGGAAGAGTGAAGATCAATACCGGATTGTTTGTGGAATTTATGTTACAGAAGAACGGAGGAAGAGAATAATGAGTGAATTATATATTGAACGAAAGGAGGTCAGCCAGATACTGAGGAAAAAGGTCTTCTTCGTGGAGGAAGGAGATTATGGCAAGTGTTATTCGCTGATTGGACCAAACGGCATCGGCAAGACGACACTGATCCGGCACCTGAGCGACGAACTGGAGAGGGCGGCAAAGCCGCACACCTACTATTTTAATACGGTGCTGGAGGCAGGAACCTCGTTCTGGCAGTTTTGGACAGTACTGATTCTAAAATTTTCTGATACCATCGGGGAAGAGGAGCTTCGCGATGCACCTGTGCCAAATGACAGGCTGGTGGAGAAAATCCTCAAATCCTATCAGTTCTTTGAAGAAAATATCGGGCATCAGGATGACGTCGTCTTTAAGATGAATGCTACGAGAGAATTGTCTTCGTTGTTTGAATATTATACAAAGCTTGGAATCCGGATGATTCTGACAATCGATGAATTTGACCGGGCACAGGCAATCTTCAAGGACGGGCAGTTTTTCCAGCGCTTGTTTGGTCTGACGCCAAAGGGCGCCAACCGGCTGAATCTGTCGATCATTACGATCTCCAGGCGGAGCGTGAGCACGATCGCGCATCATATGCAGGAGGGGTCGAATTTTCAGGATGCGTTTCCGGCACTGGCGCTGAAAGGTTTTCAATGAGGAATTGGAAGAGTATTTTAACTTCTACAGGGATATGCCGTGCGGTCTTCTGGAGGAGAAGGAAAGACAGCAGATCCTTTGTCTGTGCGGACGGTCGCCGGGGCTGCTGATGCGGATGCGGGATGAAATCGAGAATCTGGACGGGAGTCCTGTTGACATCGGATGGATTTTCCGGGAGCGGGGAGCTTTCATCAAGACGGCGTATGAGCGCATGTGTACACTCATGAGAACAGAGTATGTGAATCAGAGCAAGACCAGAAGCAGCATGGGCATCTTCATTGAAAAGTTTATCGGCCCTGCATATTCCGAAAAGCTTAACGAGTGGGTGGAAAAGCTGTATGACTATGGATTTGTGACCCGTGTGGAAGTCTGAAAAAAATGTGTTTGAACTGGCGGGTCTCACGGATTACCGCGATAAGGGAGAACTGGTATATGAGCCGATCTCTCCGTATTTTGTTGATTTTGTGAAGGATTTTGCTGTTTTGGATGAACTGGATTCGCTCGCAGCAATGTTAGAGCAGACGGAGCGGAGCATCCGCGACGTATTGATGCGGGCACTCAGTAAGGAATACTCGGAAGAATGGGAGACGGTACTCGGTCAAGATGTGCAGCGAAAGGATGATTATCTGGAAAATCTGCGCCGGATTGCGACCGAGAACGAGGCGGATCAGAGAAATATTATCATCTCCAAGCTGAATGTGCTCGCGTTTAATGATTACTTTCAGATTATCCACAAACACTGGGATATTATGAAAAAGTATTTCAGCCTGTATTCGTCTCTTGATGAGCTAAAGCAGGATATGTACAGCTTAAACAACTGCCGCAATACGTCCGCGCATCTGAATCTGGAGATATTAAACGAGTCGGGACGCCATGATTTGCGCAAGATTTGTGAATTTATACTGGAGAATTTTAAATGTGCAGGAGGACAGCAGACGGCAGAGACATCCGGCACTGCGGCAGAGGCATCCGCTGAGAAGCCGTCACAGCCGGCGGGCGGTACGGGAGCCTGGCATGAGTCCATGATCGGTCAGACAGTAACGCTGACACAGACGGAGGCAACGACGACCGGTGTGCTGCGCGGCGTGATCGCGGGCACTTCACATGGAGCATCGCTGTCGAAAAAATATCTTCTTGGCAGGGGACACCGGCGCGCATGCTCGCCGGCAAAGATCTGAGGATCCGTCTTACCCGCTGGGATGAAAATGCGCAGAAATTCAATGCGGAGTTGGGATAAGGAGTGTGGGAAAATGAATTATAAGCGGATTACAGACCTTCCAGGTGTGCGGATTGCACGCGAGGCGATGGTGGTCGGAGACGTGACGATCGGGGAGGACAGCTGTGTGCTGTTTTACTCCACCGTGCGTGGGGATGAGGGAACCATCACGATCGGAAGAGAGACAAACATTCAGGAAAGCTGTACGATTCATGCGAGCATCGAGGGCGATGTGGTGATTGGTGACAATGTGACCATCGGGCATCAGGCGGTTGTCCACGGATGCACGGTCGGCGACCGGACGCTGATCGGGATGGCGGCGACGATCCTGGATGGAGCGGAGATTGGCTGTGACTGTATCGTCGGGGCGGGAAGCCTTGTCACAAAGCACACCCGGGTGCCGGATGGATCGCTGGTGCTCGGAAGCCCGGCGAGGGTCGTGCGGCAGCTGACGGAAGCGGAGAAAAAAGATATTTACCGCAACAGCCGGGAATATGTGAAGGTGGCGCGTGAGATGCAGGAGCAGGGACTGCTCCCGTAACAGGCGCAATAAGCATATCGTGCTTTGCTTTGATAAGTAATATTATCAGAAAGACCACATCGTGGGATTTCAGAATTTGTTTCTCAGCTTTCGGTATTCTCTCGGCGAATATCCTTTCAACTTGTGAAAAAGCCGACTGAAATAAAGCTGGTTATCATATCCGACAATCTTAGAAATCTCATTGATGGAATAAGTTGTTGTTTCAAGTAACATCTGAGCATTGTTGATGCGGATTCCCACAATGAATTGCATTGGTGTAGAACCGGTATATTTTTTGAAATTTCGGATAAACCAGCTGACACTCGTGCCTCGTGAGGCAGCATAATCATCAATATTGATATTTTGATTGTAGTTTTCACTGAAAAAGGTAACAGCATTATCCATCTCATGATCAAGGTATTCATTTTTTAATATGTGCTCTCTTGTCAGTTCCCGGTGGAAACTGATCAGAAGATGACGTAGCAAAAGGACAAGCATTTCCTCATAATTGTCTTGACAGCGTTGGAGCTCGATAATGATACGTTTGAAAATTTGTTCATATTCATTAGATGTACCCACTTGAAAGACACGTTCTTTATCCGGAAACCCATATTGACGTAAGATATTTTTCACATTGCTTCCTGTGAAGTGAATCCAGTATACTTCTGTCTTATCTTCTCCATAATATTCATATTTCTGAGTTCTTTCGGTCTGTACAGTACAATGTTGCCGGCTGGAACAATCGTTTCGTTATTTACATTATCAAAATGAAAATGCCCACAACCAGCAGTGATATATATAATCTGATAATCCAGACGCCCCCTTGGACGGTAGGTAGGAAGTTTGGGATGTCTGGAAAGACGGTAAGTACCACAGCTACCTACAATCAGCGGACGACTTTTGTCTTTGAAATCCATATGTGAGTGGTTCAAATAACCGGTGTTCAAATACATAGGAGGGCACCTCTTTTCGCACTTTTTATCATTGTATCATTTAGTGCATATTTTGTCTAATCCAATTCATAGACATATTTTGCGGATTAGGATAAGCTATATACAGCATAACTAAGGAACGTAAACAAAAAGTAAAGTATAAGGTTTGCTTTAGGAAAACAAAGAACAAAAAAGTATATGTATTGGAGGAGAGCTATTTATGATCGTACCACGTTATTATGAAAATCTAAGCGTACTGCACGAAAACACAATGCCAGCCAGAGCCTATTATATTCCGGCATCCAAAAGAATGGATAACCTGGTGGAACACAGAGAAGAATCAGATCGTATGCAGTTATTGAATGGAACTTGGAAATTCCAGTATTTTAACAGCATCTATGACATTCAGGATTCTTTCTTTGAGAAGAATTATGATACAGAAAATTTTGATGAGATTCAGGTTCCAAGTGTATGGCAGATGGCTGGATATGATACACACCAGTATACAAACATCCGGTATCCATTTCCGTTTGATCCACCATATGTGCCACAGAACATTCCGTGTGGAGTCTATGTACATACTTTTGAGTACAGTAGAGATGAGAAAGCGCCAAAATCTTTTTTGAACTTTGAAGGAGTAGACAGTTGCTTTTACGTATGGATCAATGGCTCTTACATAGGATACAGCCAGGTTTCGCATATGACCAGTGAGTTTGATGTTACCGATGTACTTCAGGATGGAACGAATACGGTGGCAGTGTTGGTAATGAAGTGGTGTGATGGTTCCTATTTGGAAGATCAGGACAAATTCCGTATGAGTGGTATTTTCCGGGATGTGTACATTTTGAAACGCCCAAAACAGGCAATCAGTGATTATCATATTAAAACAAGAATTGAGGATATGCTTGCGAAAGTAGAAATTGAAATGAAATTATACTCTCCGTTAAATGTAAAAATTTCGATTGAAGATAAAAATGGAGCAGTTGTAGCACTAGGAAGTATTGCCGAAGAAGGAACAGCTGTTTTAGAAATTGCAAGTCCGGAACTTTGGAATACAGAAAATCCATATCTGTATCAATTGATTCTTGAGACAGAAAATGAAGTAATTGTGGATCACATTGCATTAAGAAAGGTAGAGATTAAAGACCAGGTCATTTACCTAAATGGACAGAAGATTAAATTCCGTGGTGTCAATCGTCATGATTCCGATCCGGTTACGGGATTTACGATCAGTCGGGAACAGATTATAACGGATCTTACGTTAATGAAGCAGCATAATTTTAATGCGATCCGTTCCAGCCACTATCCGAACGCACCATTTTTCTATGAAATGTGTGACAAGTATGGATTCATGGTAATAGATGAAGCAGATATTGAAGCTCATGGTCCATTTATGCTCTACAGAAAAGAAGACACCGATTATAACCGGTTCAAACGGTGGAATGAAAAGATTGCTGATGACCCGGTATGGGAAGAGGCAATCGTTGATCGCGTGTGAAACTCATGGTGGAACGTGACAAAAACCGTTTCTGTATTGTCATGTGGTCAATGGGAAATGAGAGTGCTTATGGCTGCAACTTTGAAAAAGCATTAGAATGGACAAAGAATTTTGATCCAGACCGTATCACACAATATGAGAGTGCAAGATATCGTAATTACGATAAAACATATGATTACAGCAATCTGGATGTGTACAGCCGTATGTATCCAGCGCTTTCTGAGATTCAGGAATATCTGGACAAGGATGGAAGCAAACCATTCCTTTTGGTAGAGTACTGTCACAGTATGGGAAATGGACCTGGAGATTTTGAAGATTATTTCCAGATGATCCAGGATAATGATAAAATGTGCGGTGGCTTTGTTTGGGAATGGTGTGACCATGCGATTGCTCATGGGACTGCTGAGAATGGAAAGGCAATCTACGCTTACGGAGGTGATCATGGCGAAGAAATCCATGATGGTAATTTCTGCATGGATGGATTAGTATATCCGGACAGAACGGTGCACACAGGGCTTTTGGAATACAAGAATGTTTATCGTCCGGCAAGGGTTATTTCCTATAACAAAGAAAGCGGAGAACTGGTACTTCATAACTACATGGATTTTGATGACTTGAAAGATTATGTGAAGATTAGTTATGAGCTGACCCAGGACGGGCTTGTGATCAGCAAAGGCATACTTCCGGAGTTTTCTGTGGCACCACACGGGGAAGGAAAAACAAACCTGAAGATCAATGTTCCAGAGAATGGGAAATGTTATTTAAAATTTATTTACCATCTGAAAAAAGAATTGCCACTGTTGGATGAAGACCATATTCTTGGATTTGATGAAATTGAGGTAAGCAAAGATGATGCAAAATGTAAACTTGCAGAGAAATGGCTACCAAAAAACAGCAGTGGACTCTGAATTACAGGTAAATGAAAATGATACACAGATTCATATCAAGGGGCGTGAATTTGCTTATACCATAGACAAACGTACTGCACTCTTTACAGAGATGAAATTCGCAGGGCGGGAATACCTGAACCATCCGATGGAATTAAATATTTGGAGAGCTCCAACAGATAACGATATGTACATCAAGTCTGAATGGAAGAAAGCCCATTATGATAAAGCTTATACAAGAGCTTACACGACAGAGGTCGTGCAGGGAAGACATGGGGTAAAAATTATAAGCCATGCATCTGTTGTGGCAAAAACAGTACAGAAGATTCTTGATGTGATGATCACATGGAAAATAGAAGCTGCTGGAAAGATTGATGCAGATATTGCAGTAACAAAAGATGATGAGTTCCCGGATCTGCCAAGATTTGGTGTGAGAATGTTTCTGGATAAGAAAACTTACAGCTGCAAGATACTTTGGAATGGGACCACAAGAAAGCTATTGTGATAAACATCAGGCTGCGAGCCACGGCTTGTATCAGGCAAATGTAGATGATTTGCATGAGGATTATATTCGCCCACAGGAAAATGGAAGCCATTATGATTGTGAATATGTAGAGCTTAACAACAGCCGATATGGAATTGTGGCATCCGCAGAAAAGGCATTTTCATTCAATGCTTCTTATTATACACAGGAAGAACTTGAGAAGAAAACGCATAATTATGAATTGACAGAATCAGATAGTGTAGTATTCTGTGTTGACTATGCACTAAATGGCATTGGTTCTAACAGTTGTGGTCCAGTTGTATTGGAGCAGTACCGATTTGATGATGTATTATTCCGGTTCCAGTTTACACTGATACCGTATATAAAGGGATAATAAAGTCTCATGTAACCCGTAAACAAGGAAAGAGAGTCTGATTGTAATGTAAAGTCCGAATATACAGAGCAATCAGAAAAAATCAGAGAAAAAATAGAATTGGATATCATACGGTTAGCCATATTGAGATTCTAAGTGCGATGAAGATGAGGAGCAAAGAAATTCGATGGAAGAAAAAAAGTATTTGAAATGGTATAACAAAATTGGATACGGATCAGGTGATATTGCAGGTAATGTAGTCTATGCGTTCCTGACATCTTTTATGATGGTCTATCTGACGGACTCGGTAGGACTTGCTGCAGGTGTCGTGGGTACCCTGATTGCCGTATCAAAACTATTTGATGGTTTCACGGATATATTTTTTGGATCAATGATTGACAAAACACACAGTAAAATGGGAAAAGCGAAACCCTGGATGCTATACGGATATATTGGTTGTGCCATTACGCTGGTCGGCTGCTTTGCAGTACCGGTGAGTTTGGGAACAACGGCTAAATATGTATGGTTCTTTATCTCTTACACACTGTTAAATAGTGTGTTTTATACAGCAAACAATATTGCTTACTCAGCACTTACGTCACTGATTACAAAGAACAGCAAAGAGCGTGTGCAGATGGGATCTTACCGTTTTATTTTTGCGTTTTCAACAAGTCTTCTGATTCAGGCGATTACAGTTGGATTTGTAGATAAATGTGGTGGAGATGCTGCGGCATGGAGAACGGTTGCTATTATCTATGCAATCATTGGTCTGGTCGTAAATACGATTTCAGCACTTTCTGTTAAGGAACTTCCTGAGGAAGAACTTAACGAAGGAGAAGTAAAGGATGATAATGAAAAGTACGGAATGGTACAGGCATTCAAGCTTCTTGTTAAAAACAAATATTACATGATGATTTGTGGAACATATATTTTACAGCAGTTATATGGTGCCATGATTGGAGCTGGCATTTATTACATGACATGGGTACTGAAAAATAAGAATTTGTTTGGACAATTTGCATGGGCAGTAAATATTCCACTGATCATTGCCCTGATTTTCACACCGACATTAGTTGGTAAGTGGAAAGGTATGTATAAACTGAACTTAAGAGGTTACGTCTTGGCAGTCATCGGTAGAGCACTTGTTGTTGTTGCAGGATATATGGGCAGTGTTCCGCTGATGATGGCATTTACAGCTCTTGCAGCCTTAGGTCAGGGACCATGGCAGGGAGATATGAATGCAGTTATCGCATCTTGCTCTGAATACACTTATCTTACACAGGGAAAGAGAATTGACGGAACGATGTACTCTTGTACTTCTCTTGGCGTAAAAATCGGTGGAGGTATTGGAACCGCTGTTGTTGGATGGATGCTTGAGTTCAGTGGATATGTCGGAACAAATGCAACTCAGCCACAGTCTGCACTTGATATGATGCAGTTCATGTATCTTTGGCTTCCGTTAATCTTTGATGTATTGATTATGTTTGTACTTTCAAGAATGAATGTAGAAGATGCAAATAAAAAACTGAAAGCAGAAAAAGGAATTGCTTCAGATGAAGTAACAGATGCATCAGACATAAATTAGAATTGACAGGAGAAAGCGTTGTCTGGTCGTTGCTCGATGAGACAGTGCTTTTTTCTATATATAAAGTGATTGAACTGTATTTTGAAAATAAAAAAGGACCACTTCATTTTTGTGAAATGGCCTTAAGAAAATATTCAGTTTTCACAAAATAGTCCTTTTAGTATTTATACATGGTAAGGATGCTCAAAATATTCAGTGTAGAATACTAAAAGGTCATTCAGATATTTTTTTAGGTTGCTCATTTGCAATTCCTCCTTTCCTTATTTACAAGTTGATTATAAGATAGGTGTAAAAGGATTGCTTGCCAAATCGAAAGAAGATATAGACAAATGTTGCAAAGGGGAGTATTTCATGCAGTTAAAATATGTTGACACAAAAGAGGAGATTATAGCAATAAATAGGAAGTCAAAACATATTGAACCACATCTTCATAATGCACTGGAGATCGTTTGTGTAACAAGTGGATCATTAGAACTTGGTGTCGGACAGGAACTATACCATATGGAAAAAGGAGATATAGGCTTTGTATTTCCAGATGTTATTCATCACTATCAGGTACTGACACCCGGTGTAAATAAAGCGACTTATCTGATTGCATCGCCATTTGCGATAGCCAAATTTGCAGATATCATGCAATCCATGGCTCCTGAATACCCAATCATCAAAGCGGAAAAGGTTGAACCGGAGGTATATAGGGTTATAAATGCAATTTTAGAGACAGAACAGCCGGATATTACTGTTGCACAGGCATATCTTCAAATTGTGTTGGCACGTTGCATAGGAAAATTGAACTTTAGAAAAGAGCAGTGTGGGAGCAACGATCCGATTTATCAGACGGTTTCCTATATATCAGCAAATTTCAAAAAGAAGTTTTCACTGGAAGAGATGGCAAAAGACCTGGCGTGAGCAAATATGTCTTATCCAGACTCTTTTCCAAAACATTTCATAGGAATTTCAACCAGTATCTTAACGATGCAAGGCTCAACTACGCATGTCAGCGTTTGGAAAATACGAGGGATTCTATTACAAATATTTGTCTGGATAGTGGATTTGAAAGTCAGAGAACGTTTAACCGAGTATTTAAAGAAAGATATAAAATATCACCAAGTGATTATCGAAGTACCTGTGTGAAAGAGATGTTGTCATAAAAGGTTCTGTTGATCGAAATATTTACTTTGATTTTACAGCATTTCCAGCCGAATATTCCACCTGCATTTCCACGAAATCTCCAAGTGTGTTTCTAATAATATTACTTATCACTCAAAGCAGTCTATGCTTATTGCGACAATTCTTTTGATTCTTGACAAGATGCCTGCTGTCGTATATGATACAGATAGTTAGATAAGACTAACTAGGAAGATCGTATAACACAGGAGGGATCGGCATGAGTCGTGAGACATGGGAGATTTTGCAGCAGATGGAGCCAAAGGATGTGGAATTGCAGCTTGCACCAGTGTGCGCCGTTAATCGCAGGCTTAAAGCCGTCGAATCTGTTCAATATTCCGTGTGAGGGGGTATGTCAGGTTCGGGAGCTGATCCGGGATACCGGAATATCCATATATGTGCTTTTCAACCGGCAGAAAAGCGGCTGTGCTCTTATACCGAAGAGAAAGCCTGGAAGAATACATGGAACAGGAACAGGTGAAAAGGATGCTGCATAAACTGGGATATCAGGATACTTCCTTGGAGGCGGTGCTTCCTGTTTTCCGGATGCGTTACCGCAGGTACATGCAGGAGCGCAGGGATTTCCCTCATGAGATGGGACTGCTTTTGGGTTATCCGGTGGAGGATGTGAGAGGGTTTATCGAGCATCAGGGAAGAGATTATCTCTGCACCGGGTACTGGAAGGTATATGAGAACCTGGAACAGAAGCAGCAGCTATTCCAGCGGTTTGAGTACGCGAAAGAAAATCTGGTACTGCTGCTTTCCTACGGAGTGGGAATGGCGGATATTATGGATATCTTCGGCGGACCGGACAAAAGACGCTGTACCAGTAATGTGCAGGTTAGAAGTGATGGGAGGACACTGAAGAAGATTCAGTGTCCGTTTTTGTATCATGGAAATTTTTTTTGCCGCACATTTTGCGCCGGAACTGGCGGGAGGCTTGACAAATAGGAAGTGATTGATAAAATAAGGTTAGTAAAAGCTAACTGAAAAGGAGGCTTGCAAATGAACTGGAGTGTATTTTACGGAATATTGATACCGTTTCTTGGAACATCGTTCGGTGCGGCGTGTGTGTTTTTTATGATTTTAAAAGGAGATGGGAGACCGACTACAGCGTATGCTGACGGGATTTGCCGCAGGTGTGATGGTGGCGGCGTCGATCTGGAGTCTTTTGATTCCGGCGATGGAGCAGGTTGGCGATATGGGAAAGCTGGCGTTTGTGCCGGCAGTCGCAGGGTTCTGGCTTGGGATCCTGTTTCTTCTTCTGCTCGACCATATTATCCCGCATCTGCACCGTAACAGCCAGAGGGCGGAGGGACCGAGGAGCCAGCTGAAGCGCACGACGATGCTTGTGCTTGCCGTCACACTACATAATATCCCGGAAGGCATGGCGGTCGGCGTCGTGTATGCGGGGTATCTGGTGGGCAACACCCAGATTTCCGCGGCGGCCGCGATGGCGCTGTCACTTGGAATCGCAATTCAGAATTTCCGAGGGGCGATTATTTCCATGCCGCTTCGGGCGGAGGAACCGGAAAGCCGAAGGCATTCTTAGGAGGCGTGCTCGGGATTGTGGAGCCGATCGGGGCGATCCTCACGATTCTGGCGGCGGGACTGATTGTCCCGGCACTGCCGTATCTGCTCAGTTTTGCGGCGGGAGCAATGCTCTATGTGGTCGTAGAGGAACTGATTCCGGAGATGTCGCAGGGAGAGCACTCGGATGTCGGTACGATATTCTTTGCAGTGGGATTCAGCGTCATGATGATGCTCGATGTGGCGCTGGGCTGATACTTTTACAGACCGGGCGGATGGCTTTATGTCTGTCTGGTATGAAAACGATAGAAAAGATTCCGAAAAATATACCATAGAGACAGGAGTGGGAACAGATGAAAGTATATGAATTTGGAGAGCAGGGAAAGCCGGTTCTCATGCTTTTGCCGGAACCGGCTGTTACTGGCGCAGCAACTTTGGAAAGGTGATCGAGCCGCTGGCGGAGATTCCGGGTGGCGTGCGTCTCTTACGACGGATTTGACGAAACGGAACAGACGCAGTTTCCCGATGATCGAGGAGACGGCGAAGATCGAGGAATATATTAAGAAACACTATGACGGGAAAATCTGTGCGGCGTACGGCTGCTCACTCGGCGGGTCATTCGTTGGAGTTAAGGCAGCACGCGGAGTGATTCATATGGATTATGGCATTCTCGGCGGTTCGGATCTGATCAGTCTGCAAAACTGCCGGCGAAGCTGATGACAGCCCTGATGCTGCCGATGATTTATCCGTTTACGACCGGCAGATTCCGGCTTCCGTTTTAAACCGTAAGCTGGAGAAGTGGCGCAAGGCGGGAGACGGATATGTGGATGCGTTTATTGGCATGATGCGCGGCGCCGGTGTGGATCTCTCCTTTATCACAAAGGAGAGCCTGCGCAATCAGTTTTATTCGGATCTGATTACGCCGCTGCGGATGCGATCGATCCGGCGGGCACCGAGATCCACATTTTATATGCCTTAAAGATGGAGAAAATACCGGGCGCGCTATCACAGGCATTTTGCGCACCCGGTACTGCATGAACTGGACATGCAGCATGAGGCTTTTGCAGTACATCCGAAGGAATGGGTGGAGCTGATAGAGGATATATGCAGACAGAAGTAATACGGAGGAAGAACAGCAATGGAAAAAATTGTGGTAAAAGTGGATGGCATGCAGTGCGGAAATGTGCGAGGCACATGTGAATGAGGCAGTGAGGGCTGCGTTTCCGGTGAAGAAGGTGACCTCTTCCCATGCAAAGGGGAGACAGTCATTCTGACCGAACAGGACATCGATGATGCAAAGTTAAAGGAAGTCATTGACAAGACCGGCTATGAGATGGGAACTGTGACGAGAGAACCTTATGAAAGAAGGGACTTTTTCCGCATTTCGTCATCGAAAAGTAAGAAAAGGATAGATTAAGACATCCGGACATGATGTTGTCCAATCGGAACAAAAACGACGAAATGGGACAGATTTTTTCTCCGTTCTCCGTTAGGATAAAAATGTGTTAGAAAGAACTAACCAGAAGAGGAGGAAAAGAATGTCTGGATAGAGCGCCCTGTCTGGGGTATTCCGTTTGATGAATAGGTGCGAAGGTGTGAAACCGGAGCTTTATTTATGAGGAATCCCGGGCAGGGCGTATTTTATGAGTTGCTGTTTTTTATGGTATTCCTGTTCTGGGGCAGCCATCGCTGCACACGGTAAAAGGAGGACGATGGAGACTTACCGGAATGAGGAGCAGATGAAGTGTCTGGCGAAGAGCGAAGGATGCAGTGTCTTTCGGATGGAAAATGCCACCGGCGAGGGAACGATTGCGATGTATGAACTGTTCCCGGGTGTCATGCTCGGGTTCAATGATTTTCATATGGATTATTTTGATTCGGAATTTGTGCCGCAGAAGCATGTTTTTTGTATCGATCATTGCAGGGAGGGGCGGATGCAGTATGGCGGATGAGGATGCCTACGCCTATGTGGAGGCAGGAGATTTAAAGCTGGACCGCCGCCTGACGCACACGGGACATTTTGAATTTCCGCTGGCACATTACCACGGAGCCATGATCTGTTTTGATCTGGAAACCGCGGATGCTGGACTTGCCGCGCAGATGAAGGGGTTCCCGGTGAGCGCTGCGCCATCTGCCGGAAATTCTGCGAGGAAAATATCCGAGAGTGCTGCACGGACATCCGGCAGTCGAGCATATTTTCAGTGAACTTTATGCGGTTCCGGAGCAGATCAGAATTCCGTATTTCAAGTTGAAAAGTGATGGAACTTTTGCTGTTTCTGGAGGCGGCGGAGCTTCCCCGGCGCATCGACGAACCGGCGTACTTTTACCGGACGCAGGTGGAGAAAGTCAAGGCGATTGAACGTTATCTGACAGAGCACATGGATGAGAACATCACCCAGCGGGAACTGTCGGAGCGGTTTGACATTCCGCAGACCGGGATGAAACAGTGTTTTAAGTCCGTGTACGGGACTTCGATCGGGGACTGGCTGTTAAAATACCGCATGAACCGTGCGGCGGTGCTGCTTCGGGAGGACAGGGAGAAAAATGTGGCAGAGATTGCGGGGATGGTCGGCTACGACAGCCCGAGCAAATTTGCCATGGCATTTAAGAGAGTGATGCAGATGTCGCCGGTGGAGTACCGGAACGCAATCCGGTAAAGACGGATGCCGGGGAGATGCCGGGGACGTGGACATGGAAATGGCGGACCTGGCAGGAGAACTGCGGCACCCGGCGGCATCAGAGAAAGGAGATTTATGTGGAAAAAGTAGATAAAACAGAAAAAGGATGGCTTTCGATTGTGTTTCTCCTACACGGAGGGGAGAAGAGGAAAACTGGCACTTTCCGTGCTGCTTTCAGTGGTCAGCATCGTGGCGGGGATTCTGCCGTATTTCTGCCTGTACCGCGTCATTGAGGCATTTGTGAACGGGACGGTGACGGAGAGTGTGATTGCATACTGGTGTCTTGCGGCGCTCGCTTTTTATGCGGTAAAAATTCTCTGCTTCGGATGGTCCACGGGACTGGCGCACTCGGTTGCCTATCACATTTTAGAGCAGCTCAGACTTCGCGTGGCAGACCGGTTTTGCGTGCCCCGCTCGGGAAGTGCAGGCGCACTCGATCGGGGAGATCAAAGCGGTCATGGTAGACAAGATCGAGAATATGGAGCCGCCGCTCGCTCACATGATCCCGGAGGGAGCCGGACATCTGGTGCTTCCGGTGGTCAGTCTGGCGGCGCTTGCGGTACTGGACTGGCGGCTGACGCTTGCCTCGCTTGTGACGCTGCCGCTCGCCATGGTGTGCATGGTGCTCACGTTTATCATCAGCGGAAAAAGCTTTGAGATCTACAATGCGTCGAACGAGCGCATGAACAGCGCCATCGTGGAATACATAGGGAATCGAGGTCATCAAGGCGTTCGGACGTGCGGGTGTGTCCTATGAAAATATGCGAAGGCAATCACGGATTTCAGAACGTTTGTGGTGAAGTGGCTTTCCTCCACATGGGTGACGATGAAGCTGGCATTTGCCCTGTTTCCGTCCACACTGCTCGGCACGCTTCCGGTCAGCCTGTATCTGGCGGACCGCGGCAGCATTACCGGGGCACAGGCGGCGCTTGCAGTGATGCTCTCGATGTCGATGGTCGGATCGCTGGCAAAGCTCGAAGTGTTTTCCGAAAATACCCGTCAGATGAAGATGACGGTAGAACAGCTGGATGCCTACCTCACCATGCCAAATCTTCCGGAACCGGGTGCGAGACTACGATAAAACATCACGATGTCGAGCTGAAAAACGTGCATTTTTCCTACAGCGGGGAGAAAAAGGACGAAGTGCTGCACGGCATTGATCTGACACTCCCGGAGGGAAGTTATACGGCGCTTGTGGGGCCGTCCGGAGGCGGAAAATCTACAGTGGCGAAGCTGATTGCGCGTTTCTGGGATGTGACGGAGGGACAATCTGCATCGGCGGTGTGGATATCCGCAGGATTTCGGTGGGACAGCTCGCGGAGCATGTCAGCTTTGTGACGCAGGATAATTTCCTGTTCCGCTGCTCGATACTGGAAAATATCCGGCTCGGCAATCCGGCAGCGTCGGACGAGGAAGTGAAAGCGGCGGCGCGCGCGGCGCAGTGCGAGGAGTTTATACTGAAACTGCCGCAAGGTTATGACACGCCGGCAGGGGAGGCAGGAAAGCGGCTCTCCGGCGGTGAGAAGCAGCGCGTGGCGATCGCGCGCATGATGTTAAAAAATGCGCCGATTGTGATTCTGGATGAGGCGACAGCATTTACGGATCCGGAGAACGAGGAAAAACTGCAGCAGAGCATTGCGGCGCTCACAAAAGGAAAGACGCTGCTTGTGATTGCGCACCGGCTGTCGACGATTCAGACGGCGGATCAGATTGTCGTGCTGCAGGCAGGAGAGATTCTGGCAAAGGGAACACAGGAGGAACTGCTTGTGAACTGCCCGCTGTATCAGAAGATGTGGAAGCTTCATATCGGGGCAAAGCACTGGGCGGTATCCCAGGGCAGAAAGGAGGATGTGTCCTATGTTTAAGACAGTGAAGCGCATCATCGACTGGTGCGGGGAATTTAAAGGAAAATTATATCTGGGTTTTATTTTCTCGTTCTTTTCCTACTGGTTCGCGGCAATGCCGGTCATGGTGGCAGCGTACACCATCGGAATGCTCTTAGATGCCGGGCGCGGCGCCGGGACGTTTGACCGCGCGTGGATCTGGAAGAGTCTTGTTATCATGGGAGTGTTTGTCTTTCTGCGGTTCTTGTTTGACTATCTGCGGGCGCGGTGCCAGGAGGCAATCAGTTATGGGCTGATCGCAAGGGACAGACTGGCGGTCGGAGATGCCCTAAAACGCGTGTCGCTCGGCTATTTTGCGCAGATGAATACGGGAAATATTTTAAATTCCATCACAACGGGGCTGGGAACGCTAGAGAACATGGGAATCCGCATGATTGACAATTTTGTGGGCGGCTATCTGAACTTTTTGTGTATCTTTCTGTTTCTGCTGTTTTTTAACCCGGTGGTGTCTCTGATTGCGCTGGCAGGTGCGTTTGCGTCGTTTCTGTGTCTGCTTCTGGTGTCGAAGCACAGCGTGAAGCATGCGCCCGCTGAGGCGGAGGCGGGAAGAAATCTTGCCGGGGCGGTGCTCGAGTATGCGCGCGGAATCTCCGTGGTGAAGTCGTTTGGCAAGAGTGGGGCGTCCATGGAGGCGATGCAAAAGGCGTGCCGCGACAGCAGGGACATCCGCCTCGCCATTGAGTGGGGCTTTACGCCTGCAAACTGTCTGCATCTGCTCGCCCTAAAATGCGCGTCGGTGGCGCTGGCGGCAGAGGCGTGTTTTCTCGGCTTCCGGGGAGAGATGGAGTTCCCGGTGATGCTGATGTTTGTCTTTTTCCCTTTTGGAATTTTTGGCAGCTTAGAGCCGATCAGCGACAGCGCGCATGTCCTCGGTGTGATCGACGAGGCGATGGGTCAGCTTGACGAATTAAAGCAGGATCATTTTATCGATGAGAACGGAACGGATATTCCGCTTACAAATTATGATATTGCATTTTCAGATGTGAGCTTTGGGTATGACAGCCGAACGATCTTAAAGGGAGTAAGTTTTCGGATTCCGGAGCACACGACGACGGCGATTGTGGGACCGAGCGGTTCCGGCAAGACGACGATCTGCAACCTGCTCGCGCGTTTTACGATGTGAACAGCGGCAGCATCACGGTGGGCGGACACGACGTCAGGGAATTTACCTGCGACAGCCTGCTGTCCAATATGGCGATGGTATTTCAGAATGTGTATCTGTTCCACGATACCATCCGCGCCAATATCTGTTTTGGAAAACCGGATGCCACCGAGGAGGAGATGATCGCCGCAGCGCGCGCGGCACAGTGCCATGATTTCATTATGGAACTGCCGCAGGGCTATGACACGATGATCGGAGAGGGCGGCGACACGCTTTCCGGAGGGCAGAAGCAGCGGCTTTCCATCGCACGCGCGATGTTAAAGGACGCGCCGATCATCATTCTGGATGAGGCGACAGCGAGCGTCGATCCGGAGAACGAGCATCTGATCCAGGCGGCCCTATCGGAATTGACCAGAGGCAAGACGATCATCACGATCGCGCACCGGCTGGCGACAATCGAGAATGCCGACCAGATCCTTGTGGTGGCAGACGGCAGGATCGCTGAGTGCGGCACACATCAGGAACTGCTTAAAAAAGAGGGAACCTACCGCAGATTTATCGAGGCAAGGGGCGGAGGGCTGGCAGATGATGACGCACGACGGAGCAGCGGTGCAGTAAGGAAAGGGCGTTCTTATCCGGCGGAGAATCCGCAATGAGAAAAAGTATCAACATCCGGGGTTGCAATCTTTTTCGCCAACCGTTATAATGACTATAGTTAGGTGTGACTAACTATAGTGCAAATCATTTTAGGACTTCTTACAGGTGCGGAGCTGCTGAATCCGTTTCCTGCCGGAAAACAGCTGCACCGGGACGCGTTCCATCCTATGTAACGAACGCCTTCCGGTGTGTTTTCCGGAAGCCGGAGTCCGGATGGATCAAAGAATCAGATGATTGAAAAGATCAGAGAATCAGATGATCAGATGGAAGGAGAACGAAGCATGAATTTTTGGAGATTGAAAAGGTAATCGGAAGAGAGATACTGGATTCCAGAGGCAATCCTACCGTTGAGGCGGAGGTCACACTTGCGGATGGCACCGTGGAAGAGGCATGGCACCGTCAGGCGCTTCGACGGGAGAGTTTGAGGCACTGGAGCTTCGTGATGGAGATAAAGCGAGATACCTTGGAAAGGGTGTCACAAAGGCAGTGGAGAATATTAACACGGTCATTAACGATACGATCTGCGGCATGGACGCAAGCGATATTTACGCGCTGGATGCGGCAATGATTGCTGCGGATGGAACGAAGGACAAGTCAAAGCTTGGCGCAAATGCCATCCTTGCGGTATCAATTGCAGCGGCAAGAGCGGCGGCGATCGCACTGGATATCCCGCTGTACCGTTTCCTTGGAGGAATTTCCGGCAACAGACTTCCGGTTCCGATGATGAACATCTTAAACGGCGGCGCTCATGCGGCAAACACCGTGGATGTGCAGGAGTTTATGATCATGCCGGTCGGTGCGGGAAGCTTCAAAGAGGCGCTCCGCTGGTGTGCAGAGGTATTTCATGCACTGGCAGCGCTGTTAAAGAGCAAAGGGCTTGCAACCTCCGTCGGCGATGAGGGCGGTTTCGCACCGGATCTTGGCAGCGATGAGGAAGCGATCGAGTACATTTTACAGGCAGTGAAAAATGCGGGCTATGAGCCGGGCAAAGATTTCATGATTGCCATGGACGCGGCTTCCTCCGAGTGGAAAGGCACAAAGAAGGGTGAGTACATATTGCCGAAGGCAGGTACAAAGTTTACTTCCGAGGAGCTGATTGAGCACTGGAAGCAGCTGGTGGAGAAGTATCCGATCATTTCCATCGAGGATGGACTGGATGAGGAAGACTGGGAAGGCTGGCAGATGATGACAAAAGAGCTGGGCGATAAGGTGCATCTTGTCGGCGACGATCTTTTTGTAACGAACACCGAGCGTCTCAAGAAGGGAATTGACAGTGGCTGCGGAAATGCAATCCTGATTAAATTAAATCAGATCGGCTCTGTGTCAGAGACACTGGAGGCAATCAAGATGGCACATAAGGCAGGCTATACGGCAATTTCCTCCCACCGCTCCGGCGAGACGGAGGACACGACGATCGCAGATCTTGCGGTGGCATTAAACACCTGCCAGATCAAGACCGGCGCACCGAGCAGAAGTGAGCGTGTTGCGAAGTACAACCAGCTGCTCCGCATCGAGGAGGAGCTGGGCGATGCTGCGGTATATCCCGGCATGGCGGCCTTCAATGTGAAGCGCTGATCTTAGGGAGTGAGCCGGATCGGGATATCGGATCTTTTTTGGACTTGGCGTGGCGGCAGTGCAGACAGCCACAGTGCAGAAAGAAAAGAAGTCTGCAGAAAAAATAAAACTTTGAAATGGGAAATGTACGGACAGCCGGCGCAGAATGCGCCGGCTGTTTTTTCTGCCTGCCAGGTGCAATTTTTCCAGTCTATTGGATGCATTTTCCAGTTTGATAGATGACCTGTTTTTGCTTTTCGGGTCAATGGAAATATGGAGGAGCTTGTCTGTCTACTGCGGGTCTACAGAAGGAAAAAAGACTTGTGGACCCGAAAATGCCATTGCAAGAGGGAAAAAGACCCGAAAAATCAGCTCTTGCGGGTCTGGGAGGAAGAAAAAGCTGTGCCAGACCCGAAAAAGCAGAAAAAACGGGTCTGGAAAGTTGATTTTCACGAATCAGACCCGAACAGGAGGAAAATAAGTTTACATAACGCAAAAAAATATGCTATTGCGGGTCTGAGAGAGAAAAAAAGCCGTGTCAGACACGCACATTGCTATGCAGGCAGGGAAGACCCCAGAAATATTTGAAGAACAGGTTTGTGGGAATAGAAAAAGCCGTCAAAAGGTTACCGGCAGGATAAATAAATTTTGATGGATCGGGCATACTGGCGTAATAAGGCAAGGCAAGAACAATAAGTTGAAGCCAGAAGTTGGAGCAAAGAGTTAGAACAAGAGATTGTGTGAAAAAATGGAGGATTCTATGAACAAGTATGCAGGAACACAGACGGAAAAGAATTTGAAAGCAGCATTTGCAGGGGAGTCGCAGGCGAGAAACAGCTATACTTTTTTTGCGGAGATCGCAAAAAAAGAAGGCTATGAGCAGATTGCCGCGATTTTTAGAAGACGGCGGATAACGAGCGCGCACATGCGCAGATGTGGGGCGAGGAACTGGGACTGATCGGCGATACGGGAAAGAATCTGGATGCCGCAGCCCACGGGGAGAACTATGAGTGGACAGACATGTATGAGAATTTTGCAAAAACGGCGGAGCAGGAAGGCTTTGCGGCGCTTGCAGCGCGATTTCGCATGGTTGGCGCGATTGAGAAAATGCATGAAGAGCGGTACCGGGAGCTCCTGCGGGATGTGCAGGCACAGGCGGTGTTTGAGAAAAGCAGTGTGAAAGTGTGGGAGTGCCGGAACTGCGGGCATATTGTGGTCGGAACCAGTGCGCCTAAGGTTTGTCCTGCCTGTCATTATCCACAGGGGTATTATGAGGTGCGGGAGGATGTCAGGGGAGCGTAGAAGTGTCTGGCGATTTGTGAGCGTTTCGTATCAGTAATATTTCACAAAATTTATAGATCAAATACATGAAAAATATATAATTGACAGAAACTATGCTGTTGTTATAATAAATAGTGTGTTGAGTACACGCGTCCGCAAATGCGCGGACGATATTTTTACACAAAAATGTACACGTGTACGCAAAACAGAAAAAATCACAACAAAACAATGTATGGGGAGGAAGTAGTGCAAAAATGCGGACGATACTGCATTTTGCACAGGGCTGTTTGATGCGGCAGACACCACAAAATGAGCCCTTATCGCAGAGCAAACGAGATGGAAGACACGTTACGGGTGCAGATTCATTGCCCGTGCAAATCAGAGGTTGCATCTGCGGTTGCCTCGACACAAAGTGTCTGCAGAATGGAGGATAACATGAAAAGAAGAGCAATGGCGGGATTACTGGCAATGACAATGGCAGCGACCATGTTTGCAGGGTGCGGCAGCACAGCAGCAGACAGCCAGACAGCGGATGCACAGGAGTGCAGGCACGGCAACAGAGGCAGCAAAGAGAAAAAGACAGCGGAAGTGCTGCGGGAGAAGGAATCACATTGACCGTGTGGGCGCCGTTTACCGGATCGGACGGCGACGTGCTGCGCGAGATTATCGACAACTACAACGAGACCAACACGGACAACATCACGGTACAGATTGACATTATGGACAACGATACCTTGCAGACTAAATTTGCGACGGCGGTATCGACAGGGACGGGACCGTCGTTTGTGCTGGTGGGCATTGAGTATCTTCATCAATATGAGGAGAATGGACTGATCGAGGATATCAGCGATTTCTGGGATACGATGGGTATTGACAAGAGTAATTTCTATGAAAATGTACTTGCAAAATCCTACATAGACGATGCGCTCTACGGCGTACCAATGCAGTACAATGTGCAGTATCTGTATTACAACAAGGATCTTTTCACGGAGGCAGGTCTTGATCCGGAGAACCCGCCGACCACGCTCGATGAACTGCGCGAGGCGGCGATCGCCTGCACCGATCCGTCTAATAATCAGTATGGACTGGGACTTCCGACCGATTACGGTTATTACTGCGAGTACCTGTGGGCGAACGGCGGAGATGTCATCAATGAGGATGCAACACAGAACCTTTTAAATTCCGAAGAAAATATTGCAACCCTGGAGTGGATTCAGAAGCTTGCGACGGAGGATGGGGTATCCCCGGAGGGACTCACCGCAGCGGATGCGGACACGATGTTCCAGTCCGGCCAGCTTGCAATGTATACCAGCGGTCCATGGAACATCAACGGGTTGACACAGCTTGGTTTGAATTATGGAATCACGGCGATCCCGGGCGGAAGCGACGGCGCGTACTCCCCGGAGGGCGGATGCTCTTACATGTTGACGAAAGGGGCCGACGAACAGACCAAAGAGGCAGTGTATAAATTTATGGCATACTGGCTGTCTGATGATGTGTTAAAAGAGTGGTCGAACCGGAACGGCTTCCCGGTATGGTCTTACTCTGTTCTTGAGGATGCGGACATTCAGAACAACGAGATCTTTGGCAGTATCCAAGGCATCCGAGATCGGACGTGACTGGCATCTGGGACTGGAATGCGGAAGCATGATTGACAACGATTTCATGAAACCGATGATGGAGAAAATTTTATCCGGGGCAGACGTGACGCAGAGTGTACAGGAGGCTTCGGACGCGCTGGACGCGGTGATCTCCGACTGATGTCTGACGGTCACTGACGCAAAAATAGCTGCAAGCCGTAAAGGATGGAAATTATGAAAGTAAAAAAGAGACAACACCGTATGGAGCATCAGGTGAAGGCGTATGCGTTTATCGCGCCTTCCTGCTCATATACCGTATTTGTATTTATACCGCTGGCGGGAGCGATCGGGATCAGTCTGATGAATATTGATATTTATATGAAAAATATCTCGTTCGCCGGAATCGCCAACTACATCAAAATGTTTCAGGATGAGCGTGTGGCAAATGCTACGTTTCATACATTTTATTTCGCACTGCTTGAGGTGCCCTCCAGATGATCGTGGCGTTGCTGCTGCTCATGTTTATGCTGCGCAATACAAAACTGCACAAGCTTTTGAGAACCGTATTTTACCTGCCCTATGTGTGTTCTATGACGGCAGTCAGCATCATGTGGTCGATGCTGCTCAATACGCACTACGGAATGCTGCCATATCTGCTTGGAAAAATCGGTATCACGATGCCAAACATGCTCTCAAGTATGACATGGGCGATGCCTACGGTGATTTTTGTTACGGTGTGGAAAGGGTTCGGATATACGCTTACCATCCTTTCGGCGGCGGCGCTCGGCGTCTCTGAGTCGTTATATGAGGCGGCGGAGATTGACGCGCGACCGGGCTGCAGAAATTTTTCTATGTCACAATACCCGGTATACGGGATACGATCGGTTTTGCGTGGTGACGACGTTAATTATGGCGCTGCAGGTATTCGATCAGATCTACGTCATGACGGGAGGCGGCCCGCAGTACGCGACCGAGACGCTCGTGGGTTATATCTACAACCGGGGATTTCAGACAGCGCCGTATGATCTCGGATATGCGTCAGCAATCGCCGTTTATTTGTTCTGCATGATTGCGATTATAACCGTGATCTTAAGAAAATATGCTTTCCCCCAGGGAGGTGATGAGACATGAGAAAAATAAGTGCGCAGCGGGTGATCGGAACATTGGTACTTCTGTTGTTTGCAGCGCTGGTGCTGCTTCCACTGTTCTGGCTCGGCGTATCCGCCTTCAAGTCGGATGCGGACGTCATCAAGTGGCCGCCAATCTTTTCCCGACAGAGTGGGTCACAACACAGTTTGCCTATGTGTGGAAAGTGCTCCCGATTGCCAGAATGCTGCTTAACACGGTTGTGTTCGCAGGGGGTGTCACCATCATCAGTCTGTTTTTTGATTCTATGGCAGCATATGCATTTGCCCGAATGAAATTTACAGGAAGAAAACTGCTCTTTGGAATCATCCTGCTCACGATGATGATTCCGTTTCAGGTGGTGATGATTCCACTCTATATGGAAGAATATAAGCTTGGAATTTTAAATACGTTCTTAGGACTGATTCTACCACGCGCAGCGAGTGCCTACGGTATTTTCATGCTGACATCCTTCTTCTCGGGCATACCGAAATCGCTGGATGAGGCTGCGAAAATTGATGGTATGGGAGAGTGGAAAATATATCTGAAAATCATTCTGCCGCTTGCAAAGCCGGCACTTGTGACACTGGGAATCTATCATTTCATGAATAACTGGAACGATCTGCTCTATCCGATGATGCTGACAAGTTCAGTGGAAATGCGGACGCTGTCAGCAGGACTTGCAATTCTGGTTGGAAGTAATTCGATCAAATATGGTCCGACACTTGCTGCTACGGTAATTGCGATTCTGCCGCTGTTACTGCTGTTTTTGTTCGGACAGAAGTTTTTCATGGAAGGAATCGCAACATCGGGAATGAAAGAATAGAGGCAGAGGAGAGAGAAGATGAGACATGTGACAATTAAAGCTGATACGGCATTTACAAAAGGCAGGATTGACGACCGTATCTACGGCTCCTTCGTGGAGCACATGGGAAGAGTGGTGTACACCGGCATCTACGAGCCGTCGCATAAGACTGCAGATGAAAACGGATTCCGGAGCGATGTGCTGCAGAAGGTAAGGCAGATGGGGGTCACGGCGGTGCGCTATCCCGGGGGCAATTTTGTCTCCAACTATGACTGGCGGGACGGGATCGGACCTGTGGAGAAACGCCCGAGGAAGCGGGATCTGGCGTGGAAAAGTATTGAGACAAACGAGGTCGGTCTGGATGAATTTATGAAGTGGGCGGACGCGGCAGAGGTTACTCGATCTATGCAGTGAATCTTGGAACCAAGGGAATCGAGGAAGCGCTTGCGGTGCTGGAATATTGTAATATGGAGACCGGCACATACTACAGTGATCTCCGGGCGGCAAATGGACATGAAAAGCCGTACGGCATCCGGACCTGGTGTCTGGGCAATGAGATGGACGGAGACTGGCAGATTGGGCATAAGACGGCGGAGGAATACGGCAGGATCGCCTATGAGACTGGAAAGGCGATGAAAATCTTAGATCCATCCATCGAGCTGGTAGCGTGCGGAAGTTCGATGTCCACGAATTCGACGTTCGGTGACTGGGAGCAGACCGTACTGGAACATTGTTATCCCTGCCTCGATTACATTTCCCTGCACCAGTATTACGGGGGACAGGAGAAGGGCACGGCAGAGTTTCTGGCACAGTCGCTGGATATGGAGCGCTATATCGAGACGGTCTTAAACATCTGCGACTATGTGAGGGTAAAAAAGAAAATGTCACATAAGATCAACATCTGTTTTGATGAGTGGGGCGTCTGGTCGATGAGCGACGTGCAGGTGCAGAAATCGGTGGAGGATGCACCGTGGCAGACGGCACCTGCGATCAGCGAGCAGATCTATACCATGGAGGATGCGCTTCTGTTTGCAAGTATGGTGATGAATTTCATAAAACGGGCGGATCGTGTGAAGATCGCCTGCCAGTCGCTTCTTACGAATATCAGCTCCTGCATTATGACAGAGAAGGACGGCGGTGTGTGGGTGCAGCCGGTGTATTATCCGTTTGCCCTGATGGCGCAGTATGCGCACGGCGTGACGTTAGATACACGGTATATGGGAGACATCTACGCGTGCAGCACGTTTGAGACGGTACCCTGTGTGGATCATGTGCTCGTCTATGACGATCAGAAGCGGGAAGTGACCGCCTTTTTTGTAAACCGCATGGAGGAGAGTGCCGAGGTGACCGTTTCTTTACAGGGCATGGAGACGGAGGCGGTTTTAAAAAGTATTGCACTGTTTCACGAGGATAAGAAAGCGACAAATCAAAAGGAACATGATTGTGTAACACCTGTGGAACTGGAAAACGCCTCCTGCAGCGGAAACGAAATTTCAGTGGAACTTGTACCTCTCTCTTTTCAAATGGTTCAGATTCGATTAAAATAGAAGAAAGTTTTTTGAAAAGAAAGAAAACGGGGAGCAGGAAAATATGGCGATCACGACAAAAGATCTGGCGCAGTTATGCGGCGTTTCCAGAACAACGATACACCGGGCATTAAATGGAACCGGGCGGATTAAGCCGGAGACAAAGGAGATGATCCTTCAGGTGGCAAAGGAACACGGCTACCGGCCGGATCTCCTTGCCACCGGACTGGCTAAGGGACAGACGTACAACATCGGTGTCGTCGTGCTGGACGTGAAGAACCGCTATTTTGCCCAGATGCTCTCGACGATCAGCACGGAGGCATATGCCCGCGGCTACGGCGTCAACATTACGCTGCACGGCGGGGATGCCGGGACGGAGCGCGAGCAGCTGACAAGACTTGCGGATTATCGGGTTGACGGGATCATCCTCCTCGGTCAACGAGGGGAGGCGTACCGGACATTCCTGGAGTCCCTGCACCGCCCGATTGTCTCTGTGGATAACCGGATTGCGGACGGCATCCCGTTTGTTGGGATCGACCAGCGGGCAGCAGTGCGGGAGGCAGTGCAGAGAGCGGCAGAGAAGGGCTATGAGTGCATCGTGTTTGTCTGCCCGCCGTTAGATACAAAACCGGCAGAATCTGTATGTTCACAAGGGCGTCTGCTGGGGTATGAGGAAGAGATGAAACGCTATCCCGCTCTCCGGCCGGAGTGTATTCTCTCCTGGGATTACCGCAGAAAGTGGATGCCATATTAAAGAAGGAAAGCGGACGGCGTTTGTCTGTACCGCAGATGAGTATGCACTTGAGATCATGAAGGATCAGAAGCGGGCAAAAAGAAAGGCGCCGGTGGATTACGGCATTACCGGATTTGACAATATCGATACGCTGGCATATGTGACACCGCAGCTTTCCACGATCTCCAATGTGGTGGATGAGGTGGCAAAAGTGCCGTTGAGATGCTTTTGCCATGATAGACGCTGACCCGGAAGTGGAGCAGATGACAGGAGACAGTCAGCGGATTTTACCTCATCGCTACATGGAGGGAGAGACGCTGTAGTGACAGAAGGATATAGTATATAATCAGAATATAATTCAACAACCCGGTTAAAGCTGCGGAAATCAGACTGCCTGTCCGAGGCAGGTGCGGATGTCGTCCCTGGCGTTGCTGATGGATTTTAAGTGGAACGTGTCTGTCAGGTACTGCAGGACATTCGGACTCAAAAAGGCGGGCAGAGTGGGACCGAGATAAATGTCATGGATGCCGAGACTTAACAGAGCGAGAAGATCAGCGACGGCTTTCTGTTCATACCAGGAAATAATTAGCGAGAGCGGAAGACCGTTGACATCCGTGCCAAATGCATCGGCGAGAGCAGTGGCAATGCGGATGGCAGAGTAGACATCGTTGCACTGTCCGATGTCGAGGAGCCTCGGAAGACCCGCCACCTCCCCGAAGTCCAGCTTGTTGAAGCGGTACTTGCCGCAGGCGAGGGTCATAATGAGGCAGTCCTGTGGAACCATCTCGGCGAATTCGGTGTAATAGTTGCGTCCGGGGCGCGCTCCGTCGCAACCGCCGATGAGGAAGAAATGGCGCAGTTTTCCGGATTTTACGGCATCCACGATCGCATCAGCATAGCCCAGTGTGGCGTGGTGACCGAAGCCGACGAGGATTTCCTGTACGTCCTGGTCTTCGGATAGCCGCCGAGTTCCAGTGCCTGCTCTATGATGGCGCTAAAATCCTTTTCGCCGTTCTCGTTTTTGCCAATGTGCTTCACACCGTCCCAGCCGACCACATTTGTGCTGTAGATGCGGTCTTTGTAGGAGTCGCGCGGGCGCATCAGGCAGTTGGTGGTCATGAGAATACAGCCGGGAAGATTGTCGAACTGTTTCTGCTGATCCTGCCAGGCACCGCCGAAATTCCCGGCGAGGTGCGGATATTTGTTCAGCCCCGGATAACCGTGACAGGGAAGCATCTCTCCGTGGGTGTAGATATGGATGCCGGTTCCCTCCGTCTGCTTTAAAAGCATTTCAAGGTCTTTAAATCGTGCCCGGAGACGATGATAAACGGACCTTTTCAGGTGGACATTGACTTTTTGCGGGGCTGGGTTCTGATAGATGGTCGTGTTGGCTTCGTCCAGTTTTTTCATGACTTCGATTGCCATCTCACCTGTGCGCATGGTAAGGCGGATCAGTTCCTCGACCGACAGCCGGTCGTCCGTGAGGGCTTCCAGGGCGAGAATATAGAAATCATCCGCCTCATCGCTGTAATCAGCCGAGCTCTCTCGCCTGATGCCCGTAGGCGCTGATGCCTTTGAGTCCGTAGAGAACGGTCTGACGCAGGGACCGGATGTCCGGATCGAGCGACTTGTCATACATGATACCGGCGATGGGCGCGTCGCGCAGCATCTCGGTTTTGGTCTGCGGAAGATCGTAGGTGGCGTGAAGCGTGGGCTGACTGGGAGCGCCTGCGTAAGCCCGGAGTTCTTCTTTGATGCGCTGGGATTCGCGCAAAAGTTCGACATGTACTTCCGCGTCAAATTAACGTTCGTAAGTGTGGTAAACAGCGCATTTTCGATGAAGCTGACAACACTTTTATCCATAGGAGTGCCTTTTTCGATCAGAGGCCTGGCATAGCAGCTGATGCCCTTGATCTGAAAGATTAAAAGATCCTGCAGATTTGCGACTTCGGGAGTTTTCCGCATACACCGAGCTTGGTGCAGCCTTTCTGGTTAGCAGTCTGCTCACACTGGTAGCAGAACATTTCGTAATCGAGTTCCATATTATTTCCCATGTTGATTTCTCCTATTTTTATTGATATACCGGGTAATCCGTATTGCGACAGGCACAGTATGTGCAGAATATGGAAAAAGATGCGGCAGAGCCGGATATAATGAGAAAACTTATCAGCAACCCCGTTTTCATTTCAGATCGCAGTGCTATAATAAAAACAGGATTAGATATAACTAACCCCGAACATGCAACGATCAGAAAGGATGGCATTATGGGAAGATATTATCGATTATCAAAAAAGCTGACAGAGGATGAGAGCAGGGAAGTACAGCGGGAGATGAGAGAAATCGCTGACGTGGAGGACGTCTCGATCAAAGCAGACGAGCGGATGCTTTTTGTCGTCACAAAGGACGGACAGTTTTCGGATGTGATGAGCCGGGCAGTCAATATCTGCAGCCGCGTGGCAAACGGAGCGGAACTTTCATTCGCACGTTTTGCGGAGGCATAGATTCGGAAGAGAGCGTTCCGGCACATTCCGGATGAAAGCAGGCGGGGAAATTTGGATCGTAAAATACGGAATTTCTAACCCTGCCGCTTTTTACATCTGCGATAATCCGTGTTTTTCAAAGTTTGGAGCACTCCGCGGGTGTGTCCGCAGGCCGACAGACAATTTAAGGACTTTTGTGTGTTCCTTACATTACCAATGAACAAAACATAACCGCGCGAAGCCGATGTCTGAGTCGGCATCTGCCATATTTTCAATAGCAGATGCCAACGAGTTTCGGTTCGCGCGGTTTTATAGTGTCTGTGAAGCGGTGATGTTAGGAACACTAAAAGTCCGCTCATTGTCTGCGGCTTGTCGGACACATCCTGGATTGTCAAAACGTGGAAAGACACGGAATTGGATATAAAAGCGGCTGGGAAGAAATTCCTGGATTTTGCTCAACCAATTTCCCCGCCTGCTTCTATCCGGAATGCGATCGCACACCCTCTGTGAAAATGAGAAACAATCTCAATAGCGGAGCGATTTCTCTCTTGCTTTCTTAACGGTTTCGTTCTAGAATGTGGTTGAATCATATCCTACCTTGCGACTAGGATATGAAAAATGTGTGGGAGCGTCGCAAAGAAAACCAAAAGGGCAGCGGAGGGAATCGTGAAAGAGGATTCCGGCTGCAGAAAACGCTTCAGAAACGGAGGCAGCTATGGCAGAGCAGATTTTACAGGTAGAAGGGCTTACGGCGCGCGTGGAGGACAAGGTGATCCTGCACGAGGTCGGGCTTACGATAAAAAGGAGAGACGCATGTGCTGATGGGACCGAATGGTGCGGGAAAGTCGACACTGGGGTATGTTCTGACCGGCAATCCCAAATACAGCGTCACAGAGGGAAAAATCCTTTTCAAGGGAAATGACATCACGGAGGAGGCGGCAGACAAGCGTGCCAAGGCGGGAATGTTCCTGTCGTTTCAGGAACCGCTCGAGGTGCCGGGACTCTCCCTCGAGAGCTTTATCCGCAGTGCATTGAGCGAGCAGGGCAGAAATAAAATGCGTGTCTGGAATTTCAGAAAAGAATTAAAAGCGGCAATGGAAGTGCTGCACATGGATCCCTCTACGCCGGGCGGGATTTAAACGTGGGATTTTCCGGCGGTGAGAAAAGAAATCCGAGATCCTGCAGTTGATGATGTTAAAACCGGATCTTGCCATTTTAGACGAGACAGACTCCGGGCTGGACGTGGATGCGGTGCGGCTTGCGTCCGAGGGAATCCGCGAGTACCAGAAGGAGAATCCGGACGGCGCACTTTTAATCATCACGCACAGCACGCGCATCCTGGACGCGCTTCATGTGGACGCAACCCATATCATGGTGAACGGCATGTGGCATCCGGGGATGCATCGCTGGTGGATAAGATCAACCGCGAAGGTTACGAGGAGTATGAGAAGCTGGCACAAAAAGGAGAGGATGAGCGGTGAAAGAAGACATACGTAGAAGACATTGACCGCAGCATATACGATGTGAAGGATGAGGAACGGGATGCTTACAAGGTCGATGAGGGACTGACCGAGGCGATTGTCGAGCAGATCTCCCGTGAAAAAAAGGATCCGCTGTGGATGGAACTGTTTCGGCTTCAGGCGCTGCAGATTTACAATGAGATGCCGGTGCCGGACTGGGGACCGTCGATTGAGGGGCTGGATATGAGCCATATCGTGACGTATGTGCGGCCGAATACAAAGATGACGGCAAAGTGGTCGGATGTGCCGCAGGAGATCAAGGACACCTTTGAGCGGCTCGTTATCCCACAGGCGGAGCGCAAGTCGCTGGCAGGTGTCGGGGCGCAGTATGACTCGGAGCTGGTGTATCACAATGTGCGGGAAGAAGTGGCAGCCCAGGGCGTGGTCTACACGGATATGGAGAGCGCGTTAAAGGGCGAATACGCGGATATGGTGCAAAGCCACTTTATGAAACTGGTCAAACCGAACGATCACAAATTTGCCGCACTGCACGGAGCAGTCTGGTCAGGCGGATCGTTTGTCTATGTGCCGCCGGGCGTGTCGGTGACGATTCCGCTGCAGTCCTATTTCCGGCTCAATGCGCCGGGAGCAGGGCAGTTTGAACACACGCTCATCATCGTGGATAAGGGGCGTATCTGCATTTTATCGAGGGCTGTTCCGCACAAAATACAATGTGGCGAACCTCCATGCGGGCTGTGTGGAACTGTTTGTCGAGGAGGGCGCGACACTGCGCTATTCCACGATCGAGAACTGGTCGAAAAATATGTACAATCTGAACCAAGCGGGCGCTGGTCAAGGAGGGGGGACGGATCGAGTGGGTGTCCGGCTCCTTCGGCTCCCATGTATCTCTATCCATGGTATCTTAAAGGGAAAAGGGGCGCACATGGAATTCACAGGCATCACGTTTGCCGGAAAAGGTCAGAATCTGGACACCGGGGCAAAGGTGGTGCATGCCGCACCGGATACCTCCTCGTACATGAACACCAAGTCGATCTCCAAGGACGGCGGGATCAGCACCTTCCGGAGTTCCGTGAGCATTACAAAGGAAGCCGCCGGCAGCAAATCGGCAGTTTCCTGTCAGTCGCTGATGCTCGATGACATCTCAAGATCGGATACGATTCCGGCGATGGACATCCGCACAGGAGACGCGGATGTGGGACATGAGGCAAAGATCGGCCGCATCAGTGATGACGCCGTCTTCTATCTGATGTCCCGCGGCATCAGCGAGGAGGAAGCGCGGTCGATGATTGTCAGTGGTTTTGCAAGCAACGTGTCAAAGGAACTGCCGTTAGAGTATGCGGTGGAGATGAACAATCTGATTGATCTTGAGATGAAGGGCAGCATCGGGTAAAGGAGGAGCTTATGACAAAACAGAATCAGACGATCACAGTCAACCGGCTTCCTGCAAAGACCTGGAACTGGCTGAAAATGAATGAAACCGTGATTGGGATGCCGCGGATCGACGGCAGTATAGCGATAAAACAGAGTGTGGCTGAAGCAGGGCAGGCAGAGGCTGAGCAGCTGCGGATGGCGCAGCAGACGGATTGGGATAAAATCACAACCGGGATGGGAGAGCGATGGATCAGCGGTCGGAGACAGATGCGGCATGGGATAACGAGCTTTGACGATTCCGGAAAATGCAGACTGCGGCGAACCGTATGTACCGTTTTGCTTACCGGAGCGGGCAGCACGCCTATAACCGCCTGCATATCTATGCCGGAGCGCACAGCCGGGCAAAAGTAATCCTGCTCTGCGAGAGCGGGGAGACGGGCGGGATGATGTCCGCCATCCAGACGAATATATGCCGGGGAGGGCGCGAAAGTAGAACTGTATGTGGTGCAGACGATGAATGCGGAAGCCGTCTGCCTGCATGATGTGGGTGTCTAGTGTGAAAAGATGCCGCTGTGAAGGAAGTGCAGCTGGAACTGGGTAGCGCCGAGGTCTATACGGGAACACTGTTTGAACCTAGCGGAGAAGAGAGCACGGCAGAACTCGTAAGCGGATATCTGGGCACCGGCAGGCAGAAGATTGATATGAATTATGTCGCCAGACACCGCGGGAAAAAGACGAAGAGCAATATGCAGATATCGGGCATCTTAAAGAACGAGGCGAAGAAGCTGCTGCGCGGAACGATCGATTTTGTGCACGGCTGTGTGGGAGCTAAGGAGACGAGAAGGAGGATGTGCTTCTTGTCGGTGACAATATGGTCAACCAGACCATCCCGTTAATCCTGTGCGCGGAGGAGGATGTGGAGGGCAATCACGGCGCTTCCATCGGCAAGCTCGACGAGAACATGCTCTTTTATGCCGCCACGAGAGGCATTCCCCCGGAGGAGGCACAGAGACTGCTGACACTGGCGAAGATCGAAGCGATAAACAGCCAGATCCCGTCAGAGGAGGTGCGCGGCGCTGTTGAAACTTATCTGAAGGAGCAATGCATATGACAGATTATAAAAGGATTTTCCGCTGCTTGCGGAAAGCGATATCGCTTACCTCGACAACGCGGCGACAGAACAGCGGCCGGCGTGCGTGCTTGATGCGGAGCGGGAATTCTATGAGCGCTGGAATGCCAATCCGCTGCGCGGGCTCTATGAGCTGGGCGTGGAGGCGACAGAGCAGTATGAGCATGCGAGAGAGCGCGTCGCACGGTTTGTACATGCGAAGAGTGAGAGAGAAATCATTTTTACCAGAAATACGACCGAGGGGCATCAACCTGGTGGCGTACAGCTATGCGCTGCCCCAGTTAAAGCCTGGGGATGAGATTCTTGTCACGATCATGGAGCATCACAGCAACCTGCTTCCGTGGTAGATGGCGCCAGACGAACCGGAGCCACGCTTAAATATCTGGAGTGTGAACCGGACGGCAGTTTTACGGAGGAGAAAATCCGTGATGCCGTCACACCGCACACAAAGCTTGCCGCGCTGACACTTGTCTCGAATGTGCTTGGACGGGCGACCCCGGCAGAAAAACTGATCGGGATGGTACACGAAAACGGCGGTGTGGTACTGGCGGATGCGGCACAGGCAGCGCCGCATATGCCGATCGATGTCACGGCACTTGACGTGGATTTTCTGGCATTTTCCGGACACAAGCTGATGGCGCCGATGGGGATCGGTGTGCTCTATGGAAAACAGGAACTTTTAGAGGAGATGCCGCCGTTTCTGACCGGCGGGGAGATGATTGACCGTGTGACGAGAGAGGGAGCCGTATTTGCCGAACTTCCCCATAAGTTTGAGGCAGGGACGGTCAATGCGGGAGGCGCGGCCGCGCTTGCCGCCGCGATCGATTATCTGGAATCCATCGGCTGGAAGAAATCACGGGCGCGAGGAGATGCTTACCGCCCAGCTGCTTGCCGGAATGAAAAAATTCCGGGCGTGCATATTCTGGGAAGCGGGGACGAAAAGGAGCACTGCGGAATTGTGAGCTTTACCGTGGATGATGTACACCCGCATGATATTGCATCGATCTTAGATGAGGCGCACGTCGCGGTGCGGGCGGGACATCACTGCGCCCAGCCGCTGTTGGAATGGCTCGGCATTTCGTCCTGTGCCAGAGCGAGCGTGGCATTTTATAATACGCCAGAGGATGTCGGACGATTTCTGGATCAGCTGGCACAAGTCAGGAGGATGATGGGATATGAATAACCGGACATTTTATAATGAGGTGCTGACGGATCACAACCGCTATCCGGGTCACAAGGAGAAGCTTGCGGATGCGAATCTGGTGCTTGAGGGTGTGAATCCGAGCTGCGGGGATGATATTGTGCTGCAGCTGCGCGTGGAGGATGGCAGGATTGCGGAGGGAACCTTTACGGGCGACGGCTGCGCCATCACAGGCTTCCGTGGATATCATGCTGGATCTGGTCATCGGAAAGACCAAGGAAGAGGCCATGCACCTGGCGGATCTGTTCTTTCGGATGATTAAAGGGACGGTATCGGACGAGGAATTAGAAGAACTCGAGGAGGCATCGGCGCTTGTGGACATTTCACACATGCCGGCGCGTGTCAAATGCGCGGTACTCGGCTGGCACACGCTTACGGAGATGCTTGGGGACGAACCGGAAGAGAAATAGAAAAATATAGAAATAAAAGGAGTGGCAGGGATCGAGTAAATCTCTGCTGTTTTACAGGTTTTTGATGCCATCGGTTATTGCAGCCGGTATGAACCGGTTTATAATAAGGAAAAACGCAGCCATCGGCGGAGGTATTAAAAACCGGGAGCAGGATGGAAAATGGTGGATAATGATGAAGTTTATCAATAACGAAAAAATACTGGAAAAATACAAAAAGCGGTACTATAATGCACAATAATGTAAAGAGCGAACAACATGTTCAGCAAAGGATGCACGGGATTGTGCATAGAAATGGAGGATACATATGTTAAAGTGTTTTGAGAAGATCGATTGGAAGAAGACAGGAATTTTTGCAGGCGGCGTATTATTTGGAACAGCCGGTATCAAGGTACTTTCCAGCAAGGATGCCAAGAAGGTTTACACAAGCTGTACCGCAGCTTTCTTAAAGCAAAAGGTGTGTGATGAACACCGTAAGCACCGTACAGGAGAATGCCGGAGACATCTATGCAGGCGCAAAGGAGATCAATGAGGAGCGCGCAGCCAAGGCTGAGGCAGAGGCATTTGCAGATGCAGAGGCAGAAGCAGCAGAGAAGACCGGGACTGCAGAGAACACCGAAGAATAAGATTTTGATAAGAGGCGAGTAAAAGTGAAGTTTGCAATCAAGCATGAGATTAAGGGGCGGATGCGGATTCACGTGGCACAGTACCGCATGAGTTGTGCACAGGCGGATACGCTTCTGTATTTTTACAAAATGATATACAGGTCTCAAGCGCCAAGGTGTATGAGCGTACGGGTGACGCAGTCATCTGTTATGACGGCAGCAGAGCGGAACTGATTGACAAGCTCAGACATTTCCACTATGAAGATGTGGAGGTGCCGAACGGGCTGATCGAGAATTCCGGAAGAGAGCTGAATGCAAGCTACCAGGAGAAGCTGATCGGCAGAGTGGTGAGACGCTATGCATCCAAGATTTTTCTGCCGTATCCCATCCGGGCGTGCTGGACGACGGTCAAGTCGTTCCGCTACATCTGGAAGGGCATAAAGACACTGGCGGCACGAAAGATCGAAGTACCGGTACTCGATGCGACGGCGATCGGAGTGTCTATTCTGCGCGGTGATACCGAGACGGCGGGATCGATCATGTTCCTGCTTGGCATCGCGAGCTGTTAGAAGAGTGGACGCACAAGAAGTCCGTCGGCGACCTTGCGCGCACCATGTCTTTGAATGTCGGCAAAGTATGGCTGAAGAAGGACGGCGTGGAGGTTCTTGTCGGCGCGAAGAAGTCCGTGAGGGAGACGAGGTGGTTGTCCATATGTGCAATGTAATCCCGTTTGACGGCGTCGTGACAGACGGCGAGGCGATGGTCAACCAGGCATCCTTAACCGGAGAATCCGAGCCGGTACGCCGGATTAGTGAGAATTATGTCTATGCAGGAACTGTAGTCGAGGAAGGGGAGCTTACCATTATCGTGAGGCGGTAGGCGGCTCCAGCCGCTACGACAAGGTTGTTGCAGATGATCGAGGAATCAGAAGTTAAAAGTCCGGGCTTGAGAGAGCCGGGCAGAGCATCTGGCGGACCGTCTGGTACCGTATTCCCTCGGTGGCACGGCGCTCACATACCTTCTGACCGGAATGTAACGAAGGCGTTGTCGATTCTGATGGTAGATTTCTCCTGCGCCCTGAAACTTGCCATGCCGATCTCCGTATTGTCGGCGATCCGTGAGTTTTTACAAATGTGACGGTCATGGGCGGAAAATATTTAGGCAATGGCGAGGCAGATACAATCGTCTTTGATAAGACCGGCACACTAAAGACCGACCGTGGCAAAAGTGGTTTCCTTTAACGGGGACAGCCCGGATGAACTTCTTAGGATTGCAGCCTGCATGGAGGAGCATTTCCCACATTCCATGGCAAAAGCGGTTGTTGAGGCAGCCAGGGAAAAAGGTCTGGATCATGAGGAAATGCATTCCAAGGTGGAGTATGTGGTGGCACATGGTATTTCCACCACGATCAACGGCAGGAAAGCCGTGATTGGAAGCTATCATTTTGTATTTGAGGATGAGGGAGCTGCCCTTCCTGAGGGTACGAAGGAACTGTTCGAGAGCCTGCCGGAGGAGTATTCCCATCTGTATCTGGCCATCGAGGGACAGCTTGCAGCCGTGATCTGTATTGAAGATCCGCTCCGTGAGGAGGCGGAGGCAGTTATCAATTCCCTGCGCCGCTCCGGTATCAAGAAGATCGTCATGATGACGGGTGACAGCGAGCGGACGGCAAGCGCCATCGCAAAGCGCGTCGGTGTGGACGAGTATTATTCCGAGGTGCTTCGGAGGATAAAGCCGGTTTTGTCGAGCGTGAAAAGGCAGCCGGACGCAAGGTTATCATGGTCGGAGACGGCATCAACGATTCCCCGGCACTCTCTGCGGCGGATGTCGGCATCGCGATTTCGGACGGTGCGGAGATTGCGCGTGAGATCGCGGATATCATGGTAAGCTCGGATGATCTCTATCAGATCGTGACCTTAAAGCTGTTGAGCGACGGCCTGATGAAGCGGATTCGCAAGAATTACCGCGTGATTGTCGGATTCAATACCGGATTGATCCCTAGAGTCGGCGGCGTTTTACAGCCGACCACATCAGCGCTTCTGCATAACACCCTACGCTGGTCATCAGCTTAAAGAGCATGCAGAATCTTTTGAGCTAACTGAATATGTATTTTGAAAAGTCTTTACAGATTTGCCACTGGCAGTAAAATGCGGCAGAACTGTGAAGGCTTTTTTATTTCATAGGAAATACCGTGATACATTCATGTGAAAGTGGAACTTTCCTATGAAAGTTTCAGAGAAAACATTCTGATACATTTCCAAAAATTTACAAATTTATTGATGACAAAATAAAAAATGTGTATAATAAAGGCAGATGTAAAAAGTTGGCAGATAATAGCACAGAAGAGAGAGTACCGGATATGAGAAAAAATGGATCAGACTGATTGCGGCAGCCATGGGAAGTTTTCGCTTGCCGGCTGCGGTGATACGCAGATTGATGATTATGCTACAAATGCCGGAGCGGAGAGCGTGCAGCAGACGTCAGGGACGGAGTCGGCGGCTGCGGCAGCATCCGCGACGGAGGGAATTCCGAAGGACGAGATCAAGGTCGGGGTGCTTCATCTGTCAGACCCGGCAGAGGGAAGCGGATACACATACACGCATGATCTGGGAATTCAGGGAATGCAGCAGAACCTCGGACTTTCCGACGATCAGATTGTGCGGAAAATCAATGTCTCAGATTCCGACGAGGATGCGACAAAGCAGGCGATTCAGGAGTGTATCGACGAGGGATGCAACATTATCTTTGCGACCAGCTGGGGTTACATGGAGGCGACAGCGGAGATGGCGGAGAAATATCCCGATGTTTATTTTTCCCATGGAACCGGTTATATGAGCAACGGCAGGAATTTCAATAACTATTTCGGCAGAATCTATCAGGCGCGCTACTTAAGCGGTATTGTGGCGGGAATGAATACCACGACGAACAAGATCGGTTATGTGGCTGCCATGGATAACAGCAATTCAGAGGTGACGGGAGGAATCGATGCGTTCGCGCTCGGTATCTATTCGGTCAATCCGGACGCGAAGGTTTACGTCAAGGTGACGAACAGCTGGTATGATCCGGAGGCGGAGGAGAATGCGGCAAAGACACTTCTGGATATGGATTGTGATGTGATCGCCCAGCACTGTGATACGGAGTATCCGCAGACACTTGCCCAGGAGCGTGGCGTATACAGCATCGGGTACAATTCCGACATGAGCAAGAATGCGCCGGAGGCCTGCCTGTGCAGCGTTATCTGGAACTGGAGTGCCTACTATACCGCGGCAGTGCAGAGCTTAATTGACGGAACCTGGGATGGAAGCAATTATTACGGCGGCATGAACGAGAATCTGGTCGCTCTTACCAATCTGGCGGATTTCTGTGCGGAGGGCACACAGGAGAAGGTAGACGAGGCGAAGGAACAGATCCTTTCGGGACAGAACGGTGTATTTGACGGTGTGATCGAGACAAATACCGGAGAGACGGTCGGTGAAGCGGGCAAGACGCTCGACGATGCGACAATCACCGGCGGCATCAACTGGTATTTTAAGACGGTGAATGTTGTGGATTAAGGAGCAGCCGGACGAAAAGCGACATGCAGATGCACAGACGAAATGGAGATTAGTATGAACATTAAGAAAAGATTCTGGGGATTACAATTGCACCGGTTATTATATTGGGGTTGATTTCCATGTTTTTGACAACCACAATGGTACGGAGCGCCATGCTGGAGGAGATTGAGGAAGCACTTCGGGGAACGGCGGCAGCCACGCTCGCAGCCTACGATCAGAATACGGGAGATTATCTCCAGACCAGCAATGGAGATATCTGGAAGGGCAGTTATAATATTTCAAAGTCCGAGAGTCTGGTAGACCGTATCAAAGGCAATACCGGAATGGACGTCACATTTTTACGGAGATACCCGCATTATGACATCGGCGGTCGATGCAGGAGGGAACCGCATCTTAAATTCCAAAGCCGGTGACCGGATTGTAGAAAAGGTACTACAGGGCGGCGAATCCTATTTCAGCCATGCGGTGTCGATCGAGGGCACTTTGAACTATGGATATTTTATACCGGTATATCAGAACGGATCGACCGATGAGATTATCGGTATGATTTTGTGGGAACGGACAAGCAGGAAAAGGATGCCGTGATCAACAAGATTCTGGGAACAATCAGCATGGCGGTGTGTGCGGTGATGATCTTATGCATTGCGATCGGCATGAAGCTTGCAACCTCAATGAGCCGCAATATCCGCAGCAGTATTGAGGTGGTAGGAAAAGTGGCGGACGGCGATCTGAATGTCTGGGTAGAAGACAAGCTGCTCGGAGACACGACGAGATCGGTGATCTGTCCCGCGTGACGATCACGCTGCGGGATGCCATGAAGGCAACTATCCAGGAGATTTCACAAAATGCCAAACGCCTGCTCGATGCGTCCGAACTGCTCGGTACAGCGGCAGACCAGACAAACGGAACCATGGATCATGTGCGCATGGCAGTCAACCAGATTGTGGAGAATTCCACTGAACAGGCACAGAATTCCCAGAATACATCGGAACATATGCGTATTATGGGTGAGAATATTACCGAGACGTCGGCAGAGGTGGAACTGTTGGATGACAATGCAGCTTCCATGCAGCAGTCCAGTGAGAAGGCAGAGACGCTCAACAATCTGCGGAACATCAATATCGAGGTGGAACGCATTATCGGTGAAGTGCAGGAGCAGACGAACCGGACCAACGATTCGGTACAGAAGATCCATGAGGCAACCGCGTTTATCACGTCGATTGCGGAGGAGACGAACCTTCTCAGCCTGAACGCTTCGATCGAGGCGGCGAGAGCCGGAGAGAGCGGCAGAGGATTCGGTGTTGTGGCAGACCAGATCAAGAAGCTCTCCGAGCAGTCGAATGAGTCGAGCAAGGAGATCGAGGAGACCGCGAAGACACTCAGTGAGGATTCTGCAAAGGCGGTTGAGATTATGCAGCAGATGCAGGAGATCATTATGAACCAGAGCGCGAGCATGCAGGATACGCAGAAGGTAGTGGAAGAGGTAATCGCGCAGATCGGCAGCTCCATGCAGAGTATCCGTCAGATCAAAGAAAGCACAGGACATCTGGAAAATTCCAGAAATGAAGTGCTACAGGCGGTGAGTGAACTCTCAGAAATCGTGCAGGGCAATGTGGACAGCACGAAGAGACACGATGAGACGGAAGATAGTTCAAGCAGGTGTATGTCAGTGCAGAGCAGCTCCGCGAGATCGCAGATGAGCTGGTCAGCAGTATTGATTACTTTAAGATGCAGTAAAACGAGGGGCTGCCCGCTTATGGGGCAGCCCCTTTTTGACTTGATAAGTAATATTATAAAGAGAAGATCATATCCTTCGATTTCAGATGGAATGCATCTGGAAATTCGGATCAAAATGCGGCATTTCTACCCCGTCGGTTTTTGCATCCGTGATGATCCATGTTTTTCCAAGTTTTGAGCACTCCACGGGTGTGTCCGTAACCTGCAGACAATTTTAGGATTCTCGTGTCCCTTGCGGCACTGCTGAATAGAACATAACCGCGCGAAGCCGCTGTCTGAGTCGTCATCTGCCCTGTTTTGAATAGCTGATGACGACGAGTTCGGTTCGCGCGGTTTTATATTGTCTGTGAAGCAGTGCCGCTAGGGACGCTAGGGAATCCGCTCATTGTCTGCGGTTTGTCGGACACATTCCGTGGATTGTCAAAACGTGGAAGAGACACGGAATCCGATGCAAAAATCCGACAGGAAGAAATGTACGCATTTTTTCAACGAATGTTCCAGCTACATTTCCATCTGAAATCGAAGGGCATGATCTGTTTTCCATTATAGTACTTACCACTTAAAGGGACTGACCGCTTTATGCGGCAGTCCCTTCTTTTATGATTCTTAGGCGGATTGTTCGCAGCAATTATGCCTGCGGACCAGCAGATACAAGTGCCTTACCAGCATCGTTGCCTTCGTATTTTGCGAAGTTCTTGATGAATCTTGCAGCCAGATCTTTAGCCTTTGTCTCCCATCGGAAGCATTTGCGTAGGTATCACGCGGATCAAGGATTCCAGAATCAACACCCGGAAGCTCGGTCGGGATCTCGAAGTTGAAGTATGGAATCGTCTTGGTCGGAGCAGTCTTGATGGCGCCGTTTAAGATTGCATCAATGATGCCACGGGTATCTTTGATGGAGATACGCTTGCCGGTGCCGTTCCATCCGGTGTTAACCAGATATGCTTTCGCACCGCTCTTCTCCATCTTCTTAACCAGCTCTTCAGCGTACTTGGTCGGATGCAGCTCCAGGAATGCCTGGCCGAAGCAAGCAGAGAAGGTAGGAGTAGGCTCTGTGATTCCGCGCTCTGTACCAGCTAATTTAGCTGTAAATCCGGACAGGAAGTAGTACTGGGTCTGCTCTGGAGTCAGAATGGATACTGGAGGAAGTACGCCGAATGCATCTGCGGACAGGAAGATTACGTTCTTAGCTGCCGGTGCTGCGGAGATCGGGCGTACAATGTTCTTGATATGGTCGATCGGGTAAGATACACGGGTATTCTCGGTTACGCTCTTGTCTGCGAAATCAATCTTGCCCTCTGCGTCAAGGGTAACGTTCTCAAGCAGTGCGTTTCTCTTGATTGCATTGTAGATATCCGGCTCGGAATCTTTGTCCAGGTTGATAACCTTTGCGTAGCAGCCGCCCTCGAAGTTGAATACGCCGTTGTCGTCCCAGCCATGCTCGTCATCACCGATGAGAAGACGCTTAGGATCGGTAGAAAGGGTGGTCTTGCCGGTACCGGACAGACCGAAGAAGATAGCGGTGTTCTCACCGTTTAAGTCAGTGTTAGCGGAGCAGTGCATGGAAGCCATACCCTTGAGCGGAAGGAAGTAGTTCATCATGGAGAACATACCTTTCTTCATCTCTCCGCCGTACCAGGTGTTAACGATAACCTGCTCTTTGCTTGTGATGTTGAACATAACAGCAGTCTCGGAATTCAGACCTAACTCTTTGTAGTTCTCAACTTTTGCCTTGGAAGCGTTGTATACAACGAAATCCGGCTTGAAGTCTTTCAGTTCTTCAGCAGTTGGCTTGATGAACATGTTGGTTACAAAGTGTGCCTGCCATGCTACCTCAACGATGAAACGGATAGCCATGCGGGTGTCTTTGTTTGCGCCGCAGAATGCATCTACTACGAAAAGTCTCTTGTTGGAGAGCTCTTTGATAGCGATGTCCTTTACTGTATTCCAGGCTTCCTGGGTAGCCGGGTGGTTATCGTTCTTATATTCATCGGAGGTCCACCATACAGTGTCCTTGGAGTTTTCATCTACAACGATGAATTTGTCTTTTGGAGAACGACCTGTATAGATACCGGTCATAACGTTGACAGCGCCAAGCTCGCTGACCTGTCCTTTTTCGTAGCCTTCCAGCTCCGGTTTGGTCTCTTCCTCAAATAACATCTCATAAGAAGGATTGTAAACCACCTCAGTGGTTCCGGTAATACCATACTGACTTAAATCGATATTTGCCATCTTTGATTAAACCTCTTTCCTTTCATATTTATATGGTAAACACCTGCGGATAGCAGGCTTTACGATATCTTTTCCGGGATGGAATTTGCCAACTTCCCCTACCATAATTATACATAGTTAACTCATAAAATCAATAAAAATTGTTAAAATTTTAGCAAATTCTGTATATAAATGGGAGAGGAAAAGAGGGGGAACCTGCGGCGGGAGGCGTTGACAGTACAGAAGGGATTCGGTATAATCCAAAGAGTTCAAAACAGGAGTTTATCGGCAGAGATATGAAGTTCCATGGAAAGAGAGGCCGCGGCAGACAGCCGTGGCTTTTGCACTAATATAGAAAGAAGTGGGTTTAATTATGAGGTATCAGATCAGACATGCACGCGTCCAGTTCGGTGGGGACGTGATCCTGCGGGACGTCAATTTTGAGGTACACGACAGGGAAAAAATTGCGATTGTGGGGCGCAACGGCTGTGGAAAGACAACCCTGCTAAGACTGATTGCCGGGGATATAGAGATGAGCAACCCAGACAGTGACGAGGAGTGCGGCATCACGATGGCGGGCGGACAGGAGATCGGGTTCCTGCGGCAGGTCAACTTTGTGGACGCGGAGGTGACCGTGGAGGACGAATTAAAAAAAGTTTTTGTACCGGTGTTTGCCTGTGAGGAGCGCATGAAAGAGCTGGAGGAGCAGATGAAGACGGTGGCAGAGACAAAGGAGACTGCGCCGGACGGGGCGCTCCTGCGCGAGTATGACAGATTGCAGAAGCAGATGGAGGCGATGCGGGGATATTCCTGGCGCAGGGATATGGAGACGATGTTCCAGCGGTTTGGATTTGCACTGGAGGATCTGCGGCGTCCGATCGGCAGTTTTTCCGGAGGGCAGCAGACGAAAGTGGCGTTTATAAAGCTGCTTCTGACGCGCCCGGATATCATGCTGCTCGACGAGCCGACGAACCATCTGGATCTGCCGACAATCGGTGGCTGGAAAATTATCTGAAAGGCTATGACAAAGCGGTCGTGATCGTGTCGCATGACCGGATGTTTCTGGACAAGGTGGCGGATGTGACCTATGAGATCGAGTATCACGAGATGAAGCGCTATCCGGGAAACTACGTATTTCATGCAGCGCAAGCGGAGGATCTCATTAAACAGGAGAAGGATTACGAGGAACAGCAGAAAGAGATCAAACGGCTGACGGACTGGATTGAAAAGTGGAAGAACACACCGACCAAGGTGGCGGCGACGCGCTCAAAACGCATGGCGATCGAGCACATGGTGAAGATTGAAAGCCGAGACGCTTTGATACGCGCGCATTTCACGGGCGGTATACGCCGCGTATCGAGAGCTACACCAATGTGATTCAGGCAAAGACCTCCATCGGCTATGATGCACCGCTGGCAGAGGTGTCGCTGCTGCAGAAAGAGCGTCTGGCGATCATCGGGGAGAATGGCAAGGGAAAAACACTATTAAAGACACTGATCGGAGAACTGCCGGCACTTGGCGGCAGCTTCAAATCGGGCAGAACGTGGAGTGGGGGTATTTGACCAGCAGAAAGCGGGTGATGGAGCAGGCACCGACCAACCGTGCGAATTTCTGGGCAGCGTATCCGGGGTACTGCGCGAGGAGGTGCGCAGCGCGCTCGGCGGCTTTTTATTTTCCGGGGAGGATGTGGAGAAAAAAATGGGGCAGCTCTCCGGTGGGGAGAAGGTGCGTCTCGCACTGTGCAAAATGCTTCAGACCAGACCGATCTTCTGATCCTGGATGAGCCGACGAACCATATGGACAGCATCGGAAAAGAAGCGTTAGAGCAGATGCTGCGCGAGTACGAGGGGACGGTGCTGTTCGTGTCGCACGACCGCTATTTTATCAGCAGGATCGCCACGGGCATTCTGGAATTTTCCGGGGACGCCGTGAGGCAGTATGCGATGAATTATGAGGAATACCTCGCAGAGAAGCAGAAGTGTTGCAGCTGGCGTGGCAGTGAATGCGGGAAGTGCCGCAGGGCGGAACGCGGGAGGCACCGCAGAACGGAACGCGGGCAGCAAAGGAACAGGCGGCATGGCAGCGGGAATGGAAGCGCTGCGGGGAGGAACGCGGGAAGTGCCGCAGGACAGGAAGCCGATGCGGGAGGAACGGCGGATGCCGGCAGTGTTCCGACGCTCTCGGATGTTTTTGACAAGAAGGCCTATTACAACCCGGGCAAGGTGCGCTCCCGGCTGCAGCGCCAGAAGGAAAAGTATGAGCGGATGCTTGCGGAGAGCGAGGAGAAGCTGGTGGAGCTTCAGATGCAGATGTTAGACCCGGCGCTTGCAAGCGATTATCCGAAGCTGATGGAACTGCAGAGCGCTGTGGATGCGGAGGAAGCCAACCAGGACAGCCTGCTGGAGCGGATGCTTGAGACGGAGACAGAGCTGGCGGAGTACGAGGAAGCATAAGAGATGAATGCAGTGTGTCTGAATACAAAGACAGCAGGGAGAAACTGGTTACGCTTCTTTTTCCATCCGCTTTAATTCCGGCAGCACTGTAGACAACATTGTTATAAAGCATAGACTTCCACCGATGACGTTTGATACCGGTTCTGCGGCAAAGACACCGTCTGTTCCCATGCCGAAAGCATAAGGAAGAAGATAGGTCAGCGGCACGACGATGAACACTTTGCGCAGCAAGGAGAAAAAGATCGCGTGTTTCTTCTTATTCAGAGATTTGAATACGGTCTGTCCAATGTACTGCAGATCCATGAAAATAAATGCGGCAAAGTAAAGCTTTAATGCGGGAATGGCGTCAGCAACCAGTGCGGCATCCGAACTGAAAATACCGATCAGCATCCGCGGGCAAGGATGATAATGCTCCACATGACGGCGGTATAGAGCAGAATCAGGAGGGCGAGGTCAGGATCGCTTTTCGCACGCGGCCCGGCCGTCTCGCACCGTAATTGTAACTTAAGATCGGCGAGGTTCCCTCATTGATCGCGTAGATCGGTGTTTCCACCATCTGCCGGACGCTTGAGATGATGGTCATGACGGAGATGTAGACGTCACCGCCGGTTGCACCGAGGACATTGTTGCAGAAAATGGATACCAGACTGTTCGTGAGCTGCATGATAAATCCGGCGGTGCCGAGGCTTATAATGTTTTGCTTCGACCAGACTGGATTTCCACTCGGCCGGGCGCAGCAGCCGCACCTTATATTCCGCGCGCCGGTGTAGAAAGCGGATCACATAGAGCGCGGACAGCGTCTGGGAGAGAACGGTGGCAAGTGCGGCACCGGTGATTCCCAGATGAAAGACAAAAATAAAAAGCGGATCTAAGAGAAAATTGGTCACGGCACCGATGGCAACCGAGAGCATGCCGGCGACGGGTACCCCTGCGCGTTGATAAAGGGGTTCATACCGGTGGCAATCATGGACGGCAGCGTGCCGAGCAGATAGATCATCAGATAAGGATACGCGTATGGCAGGGCGGCATCCGAGGCGCCGAACAGCTTAAGAATTGGCGCTGCAAACAGCAGACCTGCTGCCATCAGCACCAGAGCACCGGCGCATAGCATGGTAAAATGAGATATTCATGATCTGACCGGCTTTTGGTATCTCCGCCGCCGCGGCTGATTGAGAAAAGCGGGGCGCCGCCTGCCGAAAAGGTTGCTGAAGGCGGTGATGATGACAATGATCGGAAAACACAGCCCGACAGCTCCAAGCGCTGTGGTTCCCACATCCGGGATCCTTGCAATATAGATTCGGTCTACATATTGTAGAGCAGGCTTAAGAGCTGTGCGACCAGCATGGGAAGGGCGGCTCCCAAAATATTTCCGGTGATGGTTCCATGTTCAAAATCGATTCGTTTCATATGATAAACTTCCTTTATGTATCTGCGCGGATTTGTTGTTGCTTTACGCTGCAATCCAGTATACCATGATTTATAACAGATGAAAAATATTGTTTGGATGAGACCTGATCAGACGGGAAGAGAGTGGAAACGGAGGATGGGACGGGGACCGGAAAAGTTACCGTGTACCCGGTGTTTTCCGAAATTGAACTGTACTACAATGACATGCACATGGCGTACTGCAACAAGGAGCAGAAGATTGTGTATGGGACTGCCCTGTTTTCTTACTAATAAAAATAGAAAAGCAGGGCAATTTTTGTGGAAAGGGAGGAATATGCGCCGGTCATTGGTTTAATTGTGGAAAACAGGAACACCTGTGATGACAATTCTCCGACGGTACCGCTGACGGAGAAGCAGATTGCAGAATTACGTGCGTGTGCAGCAAAGTAGGTTCTGATGTGTCCAGGAGTGCGTTCTTTCTTTTTGCGTAGGAGTGTGCTATACTCGGTGACAAATGAGGTTTGATGAAAGGTTTGCTGCGCAAAAGCGGGAGAGGAGCAACATGTTATATTACAGGGAGATCAGCTTAAAAGATCAGAGAAAATGTCTTTTGAAAAATGCGGAACGGGCGGATGCGGCGGCGTTTCTGCATTATTTTACACAGACACACGCGGAGACGGATTTTCTGACAACGTATGCGGACGAAGGGACGCACTCGGTGCAGGATATGGAAGAGCGGCTTGCCGCGCAAAAGGCGAGCCGCACGGAGATTGAGATCTGTGCATTTGTGGACGGCGTCCTTGTGGGATCGGCGGGGAACCATGCGCTTAGCACGCGCGAGAAGCTAAGGCACCGCGCGGATTTCGGTATCAGTATCCTGCGGGAATACTGGGGACAGGGAATCGGTGCGGCACTGACCGGCGCCTGTATTGACTGCGCGAAAGAAGCCGGATTCCGGCAGCTGGAACTTGAGGTGGTCGGTGACAATGAGACCGCGGTGAGATTATATAAGAAGTACGGGTTTGTGGAATATGGAAATCCGCGGGGCTTTCTGACTCGCGACGGCAGATGGCAGGAACTCGTGCTGATGCGGTTGGAGCTGGAAGATACGGATGCACAGAAAAATAATACGGTCTGAGCTGGAAATACAGATGCGCGGGAAAGCGGTGCGGTCTGGGCTGGAAGATGCGATGCGCAGAAAAGCGGTGCGGTCTGAACTGGAAGATGCGAAGGTGCAGAAAATAATGCAGGAAATGGAGAGAGCGATGTTTTTTAAGGAAGATACGACGTTTAATGATATCCGGGATAAATCGCTGCAGCAGTGGCTGGATGAGATGGAGCAGCATGAGGACGTGGCGGTCAGGGCGGTGTGAAGCTGACAAGAGAGTATGTGCAGTATCTGAAGGGATGAGAGCGGAAGACTCCGGCATGAGAATGAAGTGAAGAATGCTTATCTGAAAAAGCTGCGAGGAGAAGAGGTACAGAACGTGCCAGAGAATACAAGTATCATTTCTTTGATGAATATAAAAGCTGGATAAACTTTGTTCGGAAATGTACGGGTATAAACAGCGGCGGCGTTACATGTTATCTGAATGATATGATGGCTGTTCCGGTCATGCAGAGAAACAGGATTCCGGAATGGAATCAGACATATGACAGGCTTAGAGAACTAAGACATATAAGGAATCAGATGGCACAGGGGAAGGTTCGTTTGAGGATTATCCCTGCAGTAGAAGAGATGTTTTATGGCTTTTCGAGTTCCGGAGTAAGATCATGCATATCTCGGGTCCACTGGCTGTATATCGAAGACAGACAGAGGAAAGTATGCATGCAACCCTCGTAAAAGAAGATTTCCCACGGGCTGTAGATCAATGGCAGACAGAGGAAAGTATGCATGCAACACGCAAAAGAAGATTTTCTGCGGGCTGTAGATCAAAGACAGACGGAGGAAATGTTACAGATCATCAAAGAATGAAAATGGATAACGTGGAAGTGATCGACCAGGAAAACGACTCTTTTGAGAAAAAACACAGCATGTTAAAGGAAATTGCTGTTTTCGGACTGATTGTGCTGATCGTTGCAGCTGCCGTGTTGATCTTTGGCAATGTTTATATGAAATATTTTCTGCTTTCATAATTAGCGGAGTGAGGAAATGATAAGCAGGTATCAGAAGAAAGAGGGTTAAAGCAATGAAATATCAGTCGGTTGCCATTCTTGGCGCAGGAGCAGTGGGTTCTATATCGTGGGGCTTGCAAAAGAAAGAGATTGATCTGTGCGTAGTCGCATCGGGAGAGCGGAAGGCGCGCTATGAGAGGGATGGCTTTGTCATTAACGGGCAGGTATACCACCCCGCTGTCAGGACGCCGGAGGAGGCTGCCGGTGTCGATCTTTTAATCGTTGCCACCAAGTATCAGGCACTTCGCTCGGCACTTGGCGATATTCAGACCGTGGTCAGCGAACACACGACAGTGATGAGTCTGATGAACGGCGTGGACAGCGAGGAGATCATCGGAGAGATCATTGATCCGTCAAAATTGTCCATTCATTGATCAAAGGTTGCCTCGGGCGAAAGGGCAATCCAGGTGGTATTCGATCCGGAGACGACCATCGGTATATATATGGAGAAGCGGATCTTAGCAGAGGCACCGGACGCATTGAGGCGCTGAATGATCTTTCGCGGATACAGGGCTGCATTACCGTGCGACGGACGTTATCCTCACGGAGATCTGGAGCAAATTCCGGCTCAACGTGCCGAACAACCAGGCACAGGCGATGGTGGGCTGCGGGGTGGGCGCCTACCGTGACGAGTGAGCATGTGGCATTTTTGCGGGACCGGCTGCGGGAAGAGGTGGACCGGATCGCGGAGAAAAGGGGATCGATTTTGACAAGGCTGATACCTCATCCACCTTCGGCAGTAAGGTGCGGGATCGGGCGCGCTATTCCACGCTGCAGGATCTGGATGCGGGGGCGGCACGGAAGTGGACATGTTCGCCGGCGCGGTGGTGCGCATGGGGCGTGAACTGGGGATCCCGACACCGTACAATGAGTTTACCTACCATATGATTAAGGCGCTGGAGGAGAAAAACGACGGGAAGTTCGATTATGAGTAGGGGATGGGAAAATAGGATAAGAAGAATGACGGGAAGTCCGATGGAAAATGATCGGATTTCCCGTTTTTACTTTATAGGAAAATGCGCCCTATGAGTAAAAGGCTCCGCGGGGAGCGCACTGTGGCGATGACAAAGGATGTCGCAAGAGGCAGGAGCAATCCGCCGCAGGGAAGGAATCCTGAAAGAGGATATGACCTTTTGTCTGGTAATGGGAGAGACGATGCAGGGGATATTTTAGGGCATCGGTAGAAAGGGGGAGATTCTGGGGACTTTTTGCAGGATGCCGACGGAATATGATAATTTTCGACAAATGCGATATGACAAAATTTTTTATTATTAGGAAAGAGAAGGTGGCGTATATGGAGAAAATGGATAAGGTGCTGGAGGAAGTTTTGGAATATTTAAAACATAAGAGGGTAATTACGGAATTGGAGAAAGACATCCTTTCAACAGCGCAAATCTGTCAAACAAAACCATTTAACAGACAGGCGGCTGAGAAAAAAATAGTGGAAATCAATGTAAAATATACTGAAATATATAGCGCTGTCCTTATAACGCCGGGGATCAATCCCAAACCACTTTTGGTGATGGAAGATGGGAGGTGTGGGATAGTCTTTATCTGCAGTTGAGAGCATTGTGTGGCAAAGAGCTGGTTGTGATTGGGAGGAGAAGATGGGTGGAGGTTTTAGGTAATAACAAAGAAAAAAATTACGATAAGTGATGGAAAGGAGAGAATTTTTAAAACATAAAACGTAGTTTATAGGCCGGTATGATTAGATTAAATGGATAATTGACATTATGGTATATGTGCCATATAATATCTACAAAGGAGATTGCATGGCGGACTTTAAATTGATTGCATATGAAAAAGAAAATGGAGAAGTTCCTGTAGAGGAACTTCTTGACTCTGTTAATCCTAAGATGAGAGCTAAGATATATGGTTTGATGGGAATTTTGCAGGAAAAAGGAAATATGCTTAGGGAACCATATAGCAAGCATCTGTAAGATGGTATTTTTGAATTGCGATGCAAATTCGGAAGCGATATTACCAGAGTCTTATATTTTTTCTATTATGAGAGAAAAATAATATTGACGAATGGGTTTGTTAAAAAAACACAGAAAACTCCTAAAGAGGAGATTCAGATTGCAAAGGATAGAAGAAAAGGATTTCATAGAAAGGGTGATGTAGAATGAGAACATTTGATGATATGCTTTCTAAGCAGTTAAAAGATGATGAGTTCAGAAAAGAATATGAAGCGATTCAGCCAGAGATGGATGTTATCAGAGCTATCGTAGATGCAAGAACATCACAGAATCTTACACAGAAAGAACTTGCGGAGCGTACTGGTATTAATCAGGCTGATATCAGCAAGCTTGAGAATGGAACACGAAACCCTTCTGTTAATTTACTTAAAAGATTAGCGGATGGTATGGGAATGGCTCTTAAGATTGAGTTTGTACCGAACAGAAAGCGTGATTATATGACCTCACTGAATTGGTGTCTGGTGAGGTCTTTTAGTCATTAGGCTTTAGCCTGCTTCATGCGGGTGGAGTCAAATCGTTATACAGAAAAACACCTTTCCGTTACAATAGAGTTGTTCAGTCACTATTGCAAGAAAGGAAAGGTGTTTTATGGCGAATAAGTCTAATGATCTCGCCCATACAAAATGGATGTGTAAATACCATATTATTAGCTCCTATTAGGAAAACACACTGTCAAAGGGGTATGTAGCGGGGGTTAGCCCGCTACTGCGGGTTTTGTGGTGTTGATTTCAATGTATTCTGCTATGCGTCTAAATTCATCCGCAAACTTAAATCTCACACTAATGTTTCCATTCTCATAAACCTTGATATGATCGATCAGCTCAACGAGAGTTCCGGAAAGCTGGTCGATATTTTGATGTTTTGTAAAGGCGACCAATGGGATGCTCACTCTTTACACCGTTTGCCAGTTCCGCCCGTTCAGCGTTCAGCCGGGCCAGCACATCCGTAAGAGCGATGGTCTGTCGTTCATAATCGGCTTTCATATCCCGGTAGTCCTGCTGGGTAATTTCCCCGTCTTTCCAGTCTTGATAAAGGGACTGCTTGTAACAGCTGATTTTGCCAGTTCCCGCGCTTTCGCAGCAATCAGTTCTTCAAACGGGTAGACTGGCTCTTTTGACCGGGGCGGTGTTAATGCGGGCAATCATTTCCGAGTATGAAACAGCCAGATGGATTTGCTGTTGTACCGCAAAGAGGACAGCGGCCTCCAGACGGTTATGCTTGATTGAGTGCATTGTGCAGGCTGTCCGGGAGCTGTTCTTGTAGGTGGAGCAGGCATAGTACACATTATTGTTGTTGCCTACGCTCCGGGTAATTGCCCGCCCACAGTCAGCACATTTCAGAAAACCGCTGAACAGGTGGACTTCCCGGCCTTTTGGAGAAGTACGGGTATCACGCTGTAAAAGAGCCTGTACCTTATCAAAGGTTTCATAATCAATGATTGACTCATGCGTACCAGCTACTTCCACCCATTCTTCACGGGGGACGCTTTCAACCTCGTGTACCTTATAGCTTTTTACCCGACTGCGGCCCTGCGCCAAATCCCCGGTATAGGTGGGGTTCGTAAGAATGGAGTGGATCATGCGGGCTCCCCACATGGGATCGTCATATCCTCTTGTTGAAACAGGTATGCCCTTTTGCAGTTTATAAGCCGAGGGGCTGGGTACGCCGTGTTCATTCAGATACAAAGCGATGGCCCGTTTCGATGTCCCTTTTAGAAACAAAGAGAAAATCAATTTGACGATTTCAGCGGCATCGGGGTCGATGATCAACTGGTGCTTGTCCTTTGGGTACTTTACATATCCATAAGGAGCAAATGCGCCGATGTACTGCCCGTTGCGCCTCTTATAGTCAAATACCTGGCGAATTTTCTTTGAGGTCTGGTAGCAGTATTGATCGTTCATTACATTCGTAATCGGGACGATAATACTGGAAACGCTGTCCGGTTGAGATAGCTGTCCACATTTTCAGCAAGACTGATAAAACGGACACCCATTTGCACAAACAGGTTATCAATCAGACTTCCCGCATCACTGTAATTTCTTGCAAACGGAAAGGTCTTTTACTACCACGCAGTTGATTTTCCCGCTCATTACATCGGAAAGGAGCCGCTGGAAATTTCCGGTTGGCGTCCGTTCCTGTGTGTCCATCGTCTACATATTCGGAAACACTTTCAAATTCTCCGATATGCTTCTGATAAAAGTCATTGAGCAGATCACGCTGGTTGATGACGCTGTTGCTGTCGTCCTTTCCCTTTTCAAGTCCTCCTTGGAAGCCGGATGTATTCGCCCAGCCGCCAGCGGACGGTATAAGAGGGAGAGAAACTCTGTTGCAATCCTCTGTTTTGTTCGTGCCATTTTCCTCCTTCCTATCACATTACATCTATATTATACCTCTGCCCGGGCGGGACAACAAGGATACCTCCGCCTCGGGACACTTTGTCTCGAAGTAGTAACGGGCCATAACCGAAGTTACAGCCCGCTTTTTGCCGGAGCAGGAAGTCCGTCAGCGTGTCCTGCAAGGAAGGCCCGCTTCCGCAAATTCAATTTTACACCGATCCCGCCGATACAAAGCAGTATGGATTTTCTACCGCCTGCAAAACAGGCGATCCGCTCCTCCCGGGGAGAGGTGTCAAAGGTCATACCGCTCACATCCGGCAGGGACTCGGGAGCCACTGCGCCGATGTCAACGCTTTTCATTTGTTCCAGTTCCTTTGCCGTTAATCTCACGGTAAAACCTCCTTATCAAAATAGGATACGCCTCCCACATATCATTAGAACGCAAGAGGGCAGCACAAACGATGCTGCCCTCTTGCCTCACTCCACCTTGGGACACTTTGTCTCAAAGTTAGTAGGAGCCGTTTTCATAATGGTGCTTGGCTTCTTCCAGCGTTTTGAAATCAAATATATAATGAAGCTCACCAACAACCCGCCGAATGTCCTCGGAAGAAAAACCGCAGTTTTCCATCGCGTAGATTACATACCCGACAAGCGTTGTTGCTCCAAGACTCGGCCATCATAGCGGACAGCGCAGGATCAAATGTCATGTTCTTTTCCTCCTCGTTCTCTTTTCGATTTTGCTCCTTCAATGAAACAACCGGGGCTCCTGCATTCCTTTGGAAACGCCCTCGATATAAGCGGTTATAATTTGCAACCAAAATCACATCGGCATTGCCCTCTTTCAAAGTCTGGATCACAGATTGCAAGCCAGGACGATCCATTGTCCGGCCATGATACCCCACATCCAGATATATCCCCGCGATTTCTATGTTGTTTTTCTTCGCATAGTCCATGAGATATAGCTGTTGTCCCTTAATTGCATCAAGGGCAAAGAAGTTTGAGGGCCATCTACTCGGCAATATAGCACCGCTTTCATATCGTCTGCCTCCTGCTTGAAATTTAAGGAACGCCGATCCCATTTTCTTGCCCTGTCCAAAGACAACCATACTCAGAGCGGCGTTCCCTCGCAGATAAGAGGGCGGCCCGGAGGGACAGGCGGCCAGCCTGTCTATGCCGGATCGTGGCCGTGGGGTGGCCGGCCCAGTTGCGGCGTTGGTGTTGTTCGCTCGTTCTTCCAAAGAAAAAGTCACAGCGCACCCGCCGCCCTGCTCCCCGGACTATGCCGGGGCCGCCTATTTATCTGCGGAAAGAATATCTCCTTTCATAAACCGAGACATTTTTCATCATTTCCAAGTGGGGAAAATGAAAAAATCAAAATTTTTTCATGTGCTCAAGGCCACGCTTGATCGACTGGCGGACAGACTCCTCATGTACGCCCTCGGCCTCGGCAATTTCCTTGATGCTCTTTCCAAGAATGATGTGGGCATCAATCCTGCGGCCCTGGATCTCCGGCAAAGAGTTGAGTGCGTTCCACAGACGGATGAACAGCTCCATACGCTCCAGAAGCTCCTGGGGCGTTGGCTCATCTGAGCAGGCGGAATATTCGATCCGTCATCGCAGTCCAGAGAATACTGCGCCTTATGCCGGGAGAGCCGCCGCTGGTAGGCCATTTCGTGCCGGGCATCGGCCACAAACACTTCGGCTACCTCGTCAGAAACCTCGATAAACTGATCCTGTGTGTACCAATAATAAAATCCTTCAGATTGATTGTAGTCATAAATAAACCTCCGTTTCGGTGTTGGGTGGATGAGTGACCGAAACGGGCTCGGTGGGGAGCGGCATCCCGGGGAGCCGCCCTGCACCTCGGGACAATTTGTCTCGAAGTACAAAAGCGCCCGCACAGCAAGACACTATGCAGACGCATGAAATTACATTATCATAATTGTACTGATATATTGTACCTTCATAGCCAGACTGTCCCGGAGGGCTACGCTTTTTAGCTGGTGAAGGTCATGAATTGTGAGAGTAAGATGGACACGGCGACACCCTCCTATGGGCCGCCGTGGGGTTACTGAATATCAAAGAGAAACGGCGGCTCTGAAAATCAAAGCCGCCGTTTCAAATGGCGATAATCAAATTGTCTGCTGTACGACGGCTTTTTTTCTTTTGCCGTCGTCCGGCAGATAGATGGTTTGTTTAGTTATGGCTTGCATTACCTATGGGCTGATTTCCAGACATTCCGGCCTGTGTATGCTCGTCAAATTCCTCTTGACTGTATTTCTCAATTCCAGTTAATGTTCCGTGATGTTCGCTGTTCAAGTGGCCGTAATCACGAACGGTATAAATGTCTATTATTGCCAACACCACTTCCAAGCGTTCTCATTTCGCCTCGGAACTTTCCGCTGGTGAGGCTTTCACCATTAGAAGTGAGAACATCCCGGAAATAGCGGACTTCCTCACCATTGAAATACCACTGATCTTTTTCGGCATCATAGGTTACTCCAAATGCCTCATACTCTGCAACGAGCTTTGCAGTTTCGCTATCTTCAAGCGGCGTTCCTGCCATAGCAACGGATGTGCTGTTTTTCAACGCCTCAATATCCCGTGCGTCAAATTCCTGCTGGGTAAACTCTTTTAAGCCAATCAGTTTACCCGCCGGATCAACGGAGCCGTCAGCCGCTTTTGAAAAGCTCTCTAAATCCCGTACAGCATACACATCTACTGTGCCGTTCTCATTTAGAAAATCAATACCGGCGGTTTCGTTGTTACTGATGGGATAATAGTCCTCAAACCAGCGAACCAAATTCCCGTTATAGGTAAGTTCATCTTTGACCGCGTCATAGGTCATCCCGTATTGTTCATAAGGTGCAAACATTTTTTCTTTGTCTGCGGCGGAGAGTGCCGAGCTGTCCTCGCTGTTTCCCAGCGCCTCAGAACCGCCAAGAGGTTGACTGATTTCTTCCTTGATAACGGGATTACCTTGTTCCTGGCTGTTCTGTGGTGTCGTACTGCATCCAGCCAAACAGCCTAACAAGGCATGGACGCAGCGCATAATGCCATTCTTCTCATAGTGTTTACCAATCCTTTCTTTGAATGTACCCCAAGTATAGCAAAGCATTTTGGGATACCTTTGGGATTAGTTTGTGATTTATGTGTAGTTAAAAAAGCGGCAGGTTGTTCACCTGCCGCTGATTGTCCGCTAAATCGTGAAGAAGAATTTAACACCGTTTTCTGTGTTGCAAGCCTCACAATAGCTGTTATGTTGTTGTAAAATTCTTTGAACCATATAAAGCCCTAAGCCGCTACCGCCTGTTCTTCTACTGCGGGATTGCTCCATACGATAAAAAGCGTCAAACAATTTGGGAATATCATCTTCTGGTATATGTGTACCTGTGTTCTCTACGGAGAACAAAAAGCGTCCGTTGGTATTTTGTAAAATAATATCAACGCTTGCTCCATGCGGCGAATACTTTACAGCATTTGAAATCAAATTGGAGAACACCTTTTCAATCAGTAATTTGTTCCCATTGATAAAAGCGGGAGACTGTATAGCAAGATGTATTTGTAGCTCTTTTGTTGCCACTAAATCATCAATCTCCCTCAAATAGCCATGTATCATGGGGCGCAATCAAAATGCTCCATTTTGAAATCGACATTGGTTTCCAGCCTTGAAATCGTTAATATTTCCTGCACCATCGTTTCAAGCGTAGCTGCAACTTCAAGGATCGGGCAGGATACTTTTCGTGGTCTTTATATGCCCCTATACCCAATAGCATCCCCTCTAATTGACCCTTGATAATTGTGATAGGGGTTTTCAGTTCATGGGAAGCGGAAGACAAAGAAATCCTGTTGTGCCCGTTCCAGCGCCTTTTGATGTTCAATATCCTTTTGGAGCTGGAGATTTGCACTTTGCAACTCCTCCAAGGTAGCAGATAGTTTCCGGGACAGCGTATTCAAGCTATTCTCCAGTACACCCAGCTCGTCAGAACGGCGTTCCTCAAGTTGCCATTCCAGCCGCATATCAGACATTTCTTTAGAAATCCGACTGATTTTTAATACCGGGTTTGTAATGATACGAGAATACACCCAAGCAGTTGCCAACGATACAAGGAGAATAACGCAAAACAAAATCGGTAATACGCTTACAAATGATTGCCGCAGTTCTGCGATTTGAGGCTTCTCCATAAACTGTTAAAATATATTGGCTATTATCATCTGCAAATGAGAAGTAATAGCTGTTGGATATAATCGGCGCACTTTCATAAGATGCTCCGCCAAGAGCCTCCCCGGTGATCCCATCGTTAAAGCTATTTTGGTTAGACGGTGTTTCCACAGAACACCATCAGCAGTATAAAGCTCCACAATGCTAATTGTCGTGTTTTGAAGAAACTGATCAAAAGTCCGCCGCTATCCTGCATACGGATATGTTCTAATTCATAAATAAAGTCGCTTGTCTGTTCATCTAATGCCGCATTGAGATTGTTAGAATAGGTTTGAGGCATATACCAAGCCAAAACGCCATAGACAGAAAGCTCACGCAGAGCAAAACTGCCACAGTCAGAATAAAGACTTTAGCAAACAGACTGCCTTTAATTCTCTTTATCAACTTTATATCCCACTCCCCTCTGATTGTTTGAATGAAATCTATTCCCAATTTTTTTCGTAGATTTTTGATATGGGTATCAACAACTCGCTCATCCCCATAAAAATCATATCGCCACAGCTTATCCAACAAGTTCTGCCGGGTCAATATCCGGCCCTGATGGGTCAGCAGTTCCCGCAGTATTTCAAATTCTTTTTGTGTCAGTTCAAAATCAGATCCATCCACGGTGGCGGCATAACTATCACAGTTCAAAAGTAAATTGCCATAAGTGATGATTTGATACTTTTCATCTGTTTCCCGGTTACTGCGCCGAAGTACAGCTGCAATTTTGCGAAGTAAGATTGGCATAGAAAAAGGCTTTGTAATATAGTCATCCACCTGCAAATCCAATCCCCTGATTTGATCTTCTTCTCCGCTTAATGCGGTTAGCATAATGATAGGAACATCAGATTGCTTGCGTATCAATTCACAGACACCGTAACCGTCAATTTTGGGAAGCAAAATGTCCAATATAATCAAGTCATATCGTTGGCCTGCAAATAAAGAGAGTGCCTCGACACCATCATTTGCAACAGCTACTTCATATCCTGCTTCTTGTAAAAAATTCTGTAAAAGTTCTTGAATATCAAAATCGTCCTCAACGACTAAAATCCTTTGCATAATAACACCTCCAAAGATAGCGTATCATAGATTTTTGTGATTAAAGTGTAGTTTTCAAATTTTCTTTCTGTTATTATACCTTGGCCGTGTAACATCGGCAACCTTGTCAGCGGGCAATAAAATACTACCAAAACATAAAATCGTGTTTCGTTCTCATAGTCAAACCCGAAATGTAAAATAATATAGGGGTGATATGAGAATGTACCAAGACACCAGACGGCTTGACTTCCACGCATTAGGCCGGGAGATCAAGCGCAAGAGAGAGGAAAAGGTTGGACGCAGGAATACCTTGCACAACTCGTAGATCGTACCCCTCGTTCCATCATGTATTTTGAGAACCGGGGCCAGCATCCGAGCCTGAACACCTTTTACCAAATCGTCACCCTGTTGGACATTTCCGTAGACCAATTCTTTATCCTGACAGGCAGAACGGCGAAAGCGACTGCCGCCAGCATATTGACAGGCTACTCAATACAATGGACGAAAAGGAATTGACGGTCATGGAGGCCACAGCAGAGGGACTACAAAAAGCCAGAGAAACGGAGGTCAAGTAAGAGGGCCTTCGTTTTTCTCGTTTTTGGGGCTTTGGGGTGCCGCTAAATGGCAAGCAATTCGGGTGTGGCCACATCCGAAATTTTTGCTGGCCGCAGGCCCGCAAAAATGCTTGTTGGGGAAGCTCCCCAAACCCGCTGAACTTCGGGACAAATTGTCCCAAAGTCCCGGCGCTATGCGCCTGTTGTCTGCGGCCTGTCGCTATCGCTCCTGGGCCTTATTTTCCCGCTCGTCCGTCACGCCGAGCAGATGATCAAGGTTCGCCTTGACCGCCACAGCCTGCCGCATATCCGCTTGAGCCTTGCGGTATTCCGCATAGAGGGCTTTTTTCTTTCCCGCCAATTCCTGGCGGGCCTTTTTCATATCCGCCATCTTTGGCAGCTTTGCACCGTCCAAAAGCTCATTCATAGTGGCCCGGGCCGCCCGGTAAGTGGCAAGCTCCGCCTCATGCTCCGACAGATACTTTTTACTGTACCGGGCCGCCTTTGTAACCGTCAAACACGGGCCGGGTTTTTGCGTAGTCTACTGTAGCCGCCATGAGCCCGGTGGTCTTTTCCAGCGCCGCCTCCGTTTGCCGCAATTCCTCGGACAGCGCATGAAAACACTCTACTGCCTTTTCTGTACTGGCCGCCAGCGCCTCATAGTCCATCAAATCATTTTCCCGCAGGTACTGGAGCGCAGCAGCCATCTGTTTCAGATTATAAACCTTGGCCCACCGTTCATAGGCCGGGCCCTTGCCCTGTGCCATGCGCTCTTGAATGTCTATAATCAGATTGACACGCGGGCAGGAGCCGGGCCTCCTGCGGGAGCTCCGGGATTGGACGCTCCCCGGCAATCACAGCCCGGATGTCCTCGGGATCAAAACCATCCCCGAGAGTGGATGCCCGCAGGCGGGTGGGCTTATCCTGCCCGGGAGCAAGGAAAGGAGATCACACCGCCACGGCCATGCTTTACCAGAAAGCCGGACTCCTCCATGAGCCTCAGAAACGCCGGAAAATCGGCGGGCTGTTTTTTCAGAGACTCCACGATGGCCAGCCGCACCCGCTGTTTTGCAGAGGGCGGCTTTTCCCCAATCCACTGGCCATAATGGAGATACCGGCCCTGCTGTGCTGTTTTGGATTTTGGATCACAGAGGTCATACTCAATGCACACCCGGTCAGAGAGCCGCCGCAGGGCAAAGCTGGAGCCGATAAAATTATGGAACTTCCGAGAGCGGTCAAAGGCCGTTGAATTAAAATAAATGTGATTGTGGAGGTGGCCCTTGTCTGTGTGGGTGCAGACAAAAAACTGATACTTTCCCTTCGTCCAGCGCATGGCTGTTTCATAGCCAATCTGGTTGGCCTCCTCCGCTGTCACTTCGCCGGGCGGAAACGCCTGCCGGATCTGAAAAACAGAGCTCCACGCTCTACGGCCCGGCCTGTTTCCGCCTGGTACTGGCTCTTTACCAGCAAAAACTCAGCGGGAGCCGTGGCCGGATCGCAGAGGTATGAGGACAGGGCTCCAGCTTTTCGGATTAAACCCATAGTCAAAGCGTTCCTCCATTGTCTGGACAGCGCCTTTCCCAGCCACCACCTTGTAGGGCCGGATATAAGTTGTAGCCGTGAGCACACCTCCTTCCAAAACGGCGGCTGTCCGTCCAGCCGCCGCAGGGGACTTCGGGACAAATTGTCCCAAAGCGTTATCCTGTGATAAAACTCTTTAGCGAGTAGTTGAGACTGTCCAGCTTGTCAATGAGCCACTCCGCCACAGCGGGCAGGCCAAAGGGCGAAACAGCAAAGGCGATCACAAGCCCCTGTATGCCCCAGCGATCCCCCGTGAATAAAGCAAACAGGGCTCCGATCAGACAGAGAAAGGACAGGGCGCAGAACACCCATGACGCAAAGGAAAAGCAAAATTCAATACTGCCACAAGGAGCGTGAGGGCCAGAACAAAGGGGGCCGCTAAAAGTTTCAGAATGATCCGCATCGCTTGATACCTCCTTGAAAAGTGTGGTTTATGGTTCCTTACATGATAATTATACCTCCGGGAGGGACAACAAGGATGCCTCCGGCTTTCAGCACCTTGGGACAAAGTGTCCCAAAGTCGTGAAAACCGGGGAGCGGCATACGCCACTCCCCGGCAGGATCAGAGCTCCACCAATGCGGAGAGCTTTTTCAGCAGATCGGACAGCGGCCCCCACAGGGCGGCATAGTCCCGTTGCAGAGCGGCGATCTCCTCGGGATAAATCCCACCGTAGGTATTCGCCTGGATCGCCACTTGATTGAGGTTGTTTGAGCACCGCCGCTGGAGCGATACCAGCTCCCGGACGGGCGAGAGGTCAACGTGGAGCACATAGCCGTTAAGGGCCATTTTCCGCATATAGGCCCCCATGTTGCGGATGCCAGCCTCGGCCATGCGTTGTTGAATAAGGGCCTGCTCCTCCTCGGACACCATCACATGGAGATGGATCGGGCGGCGGCGTTTCTTTGTCATCGTTCCTCCCGTTCCCGGCTCCGGCGCTTGTGGGGTGGTTCCTTAACCTTATCCAGCTCCTTTTCCTCCGGGGGTGGGGCCTGGTTATTGAGAACACCGTCCAGCATATTGTAATTGTGCTCGGTGGCGATCTCCGCACTTTTCATCGGGTTATATCTTTCTTCCATACAAATCCTCCTATCGGTCTCCCCGGTCGGGGGCCTTTTTCTTATGGATGGGATCGCCCTGGCTGGCTTCAGCCAGAGCTCCGGCCTCTTTCATCTGCTGGGCAATCGAGAGGGCCTGTTATCATTTTCGGGATAATTCAGAAATGACGGGGGCAGGACGGAGCTCATAGTCGGACGCCTCTTTTTCGGTCAGCGGCCTTGTATAAGTCAGGTGCCCCCATGCCAGAAATGCGCCGCCCTCCACCGGGATGCGGCGGTCATAGTTGACGATCTCATCCGGGGCATTGTGGGGCGGTTTGGGGAATGTCCCGATGTCCACAGGCCGCTGGGTAGAGTAATACTTGTAAAGGCCGGGGCCTCGGTCTGCACGATCCCCACATGGTAAAGCCGCTGATAGTCCTTTACCCGGTCTGAAAAATCCTGTTCCATAGCGGCCAGATCGTTGCCGTAATGTCCCCATTCATACTGCCGCTGGCCGTTCTTATCATCGTAACAGGCCCATGTGACATAGGGGGATGGAGCTGTGGGATGATGCCCCAGCGCAAAGCCCCTGCCATTTTCCAGCATCACAGCCTTCAAAATGGAATAGCCTTGATTTTTGTCCACAAATACACCTCCTTCATCGTGCCATATCCTTTCCGTTTTCCGGGCAAGGGCTGGGCTGGTAAGGGCTCTGCCCATCCTCCGGGCGTAAAACTCCATCCGGCCCGCCGCATAGATGGCATTTTCGTAAGCTGTCTCTGCCATGCCCCTGGCTGGCCCACTTGAAACCGTTGCTTTTCAGTTCCCGCCGCTGTTCCTCCGATGGCTTTTCCTCAAAAAAGAGCTGCACGCGGTTTTCTCCTTCGTTGATTTCCGCCTGCCCTCCGGGAAAGGCCCAGCCCGCATATTCCGACTGGCTTTCAAATCCTCAATGCGCTGGCGTGTGCGGCGGATGTTGGCGTTGTTGTTGGTAAGCAGATAGGACGGATAGGGTACGGGATTTTTGCGCCAGTCGGATGCCATAGAGGACTGGAGCTTTCCAATTTCCTCGGCGGACAGGACGGGACAGCCCTCCAGCGTTTTATGCTTGCGGTAGTAGGCATTGACGGTTTCATTTCCTCCTGCATGGCCTCCAGCCCTGCCAGCTTTGCCTCCAGCTTTTCCACAGCCCGGTCATCGTCTGCGCTGATCCCGCCCATACCTGTTGAGCGCACCTTATCCAGCAGGCCCTCGATCTGCATATATTCGCCCATGTTCTTATCCCGGGCGGCGTTCTGCTTTTCCTTTTTCCGCACCGGGAAGTTGGAGCCTCCGGCGATGAGGATGGAGGGTACACGGGCGTCTATGGATTGCTCTGATTGATGTTCTCCGCCAGCTTGCGGGCATCGCGGTCTATGAGCCCGTCAATCTTTTCGTGGTACATGGGATCGACACGCCCTTTCTGCTGTTCCCCGAGGGCATAGGCCCGATCCACCATTTCACGGTAAGCGGCGGTAGCGGAGCCGGGAACATAGTCGGAAAAGCTGTTGGCGTTTTAGCACACCGGGCGGCCTCCTCATTGATGGGGTAATATTTCGGCATAATTCCTCCTCTCAGAAAGCAGGTACTTCGGGACAAATTGTCCCAAAGTCCCGCTGTATGGATGTTGACAGCATCGGGGCAAACGGGGCCAGACCGTAGAATGATACGGCAGGCCAACGGAACGGCCCCGAAAAGCCTTGATATAAGCGGGTTTTGCAGGCCCTAATTGTCAACGGATGCACCCCGCTTTTTCCGCATATATTCCCGTTGCTGGCGGCGGTGGGCTTTCTTTGCACAGGCCGCCGAACAGTACGCCTGCCGCCTGTCCGGGGGAACAGGCCCGCCGCATACCGGGCATATCTTAAAATCCGGCCTTGGGCCCTCGCTCATAAGGGACGCTTCCAGCGCCGGATCAAGGGGCAGGACGGACTCCCGGAAATAGCGGCAGTATGATCCCGTCCAGCATTTACCCAGCATATAGCAATCGCTATCCAGCGGCAGGCATCCGTATTCCCGGTCATAGTTGGCGCACCATGTTACCACAAGAGAGCGGATCGCTGTCTTTTCCTTGCGTGTCAGTTCACGGGACAATCCATCACCTCCCGCCAGCCCCGGCCTTCAAAAGCTCCTTGTAGCAGGACACACAGGCGATCCCCCGCCAGTAACAGCAGCCATAACAGGCGGAGCCCCTGGGCGGCCTGTTCTCAGCGGGAGCCTGGGGACGGGGTTTTTCTTTCATCATTCGTTCAAAGAGACTGCTGGTAAAATTCATCTGATTTCCTCCTTTTCTTCGGCTTCGTCCTCCTCGTCCCACGGGGGGCCGTCATCTTCAAACTCGTCATAGTCCGGGTACTCCTCGCCATCGTCCTCCTCGGGTTGGTCAGCCTGCTGGTGTTTCGGACGGTAAATCTTGAAATACCATGCGGCCCCGCCGCCGATGCCCATGACAGCCAGCACCAAAAGGATCATCCCGGCGTTGCCCGGCTTCTCGGGTTCCGGCTCAGGCTCCGGGGCAGGTTCAGGTCCGGCTCTGCGCCTACGCATTTCCCCATATTGACAGAGCATACCGGGCAGTCGGTATTGACAGCCCCCGCCGCACATTTCTCCGGACAGGAGCAGACCGCCTGTTCCACGCCAGCGGCCTCGGCTGCGGCCAGCAGATCCCCCTCATCCACAACGCTGAAAAAGTAGGTTTCATACTGTTCGCCTTCCTCGTCCACAGGCTTGTCATAATCAATGACAATGTAAAAGGTATTGCCGCCGCTGGTCTGGACGGTAATAAACTGCTTGTTGGTGTGCTCGTCATAGAGCAGATCACGGGTTACAAGGTTTCCCTCCTGGTCAAAGCCCTCGCCCGGCGTAATAGTCGGCTCCGGGGCCGGGGTTTCCATTGTGGGATCGCCGTAGTCCTCGCCCTCGCCGCCGCCTGCGTAAGCATAGGCGGGAACGCTAAAGCCGCATAACAAAACAGCGGCACAAAGCGCCGCTGTCAAAACTCGAAACCGTTTCATATTCAGTTTTCCTCCTTTTCCTCATCCTCGGACTTCGGGACACTTTGTCCCAAAGCCCCGCCGCCTTTCAGCTTTTCAAACAGCAGGGGCAGTTCCGCAAGGGGGATGCTCATGCCACGCACGATGTCCACGATCTCGCTGTTTTCCGCCTCCAGCTTTTTCTGCTCCAGCTCCTTGAGCCGGGCCTGCTGTTCGCTGATTTTGGCCTTGACCTTATCAATCTCGGCCTGGATTTTCATGCTTTTTGCTGTTGCCATAAATGACCTCCAATCATGGTAAACGCCCGTAGGCGTAAAAATGAGACTGCCAGTAGCTTGTATTTAAGTTTGCGTATCCGATGGGATCGCCACAATGGAGCATCCGTCCATCGCCCACATAAATCCCACAGTGGCTCACGCCCGGGGTGTCATAGGTTCCCTTGAAAAACACAAGGTCGCCGGGCCTTGGGAGCTGGTGGGTGCAGATGTTGTAAAGCCCTGCGCCCCAAGGCGGCCCACATTCCAGCCGGAATGATTGATCACCATGACACATAGCCGGAGCAGTCAAAGGATGTAGACGGGCTGGAGCCGCCCACACATAGGGATAGCCGATGTATTTCTCTGCCTCCGAGAAAATAGCGGCGAATGTTTCATCGTCCAGATATTCCCCCGGAACCTCATAGCCCTCCGGCGGGTTGGTAATGTATTTGTCTACATAGGGGGAGTCGGGAAACAGGTCGGGACGGTTGCCGAGGGTGGACATATAGATGGAGTACCGGGACATCTGTTCTTCGCTCAACAGGGAAACAGGCAGGTGGGACAGGTTTTTGTTTTCCAGCGTCACATAGCAGATGTACCACGAATAGGGTTCATCGTCGCTGTCGTAGCGTGTCTCCACCTCCACACGCTCCGTCAGAATATACTGGCGGTCAAAGAGCATTTGCAGGGAGCCTCCACCTGGAAAGCGTCCATTCCCCTCATGGAGCGCCGACAGCAGGGAAATGAGCACATAGGGATCGTGTTCGATCTCGTCCAGATCGAAGTGGTACTCGTCATAATCGTGGGTGCTTTCGTAGGTATCAAGGTAGGTTTGCAGTTCTGCCTCCAGCCCGGCATAAGCCGCCTCCGCCCCTAAAATCGCCTCATCCGCAGAGGGGTAAGTGGTGGCCCCAGCGCCCGGCTCCGGCGTTGCCGATGGACACCAGCGAGGACGAACAGGACTGGAGCAGGACGATCACAAGGACACAGGCCAGAGCCAGCAGGCATCCGACTGGATGGCGCTTCACAAACCAGCGGCCCGGGCTGTCAGCTTTTCCGTGGCGGCGGCTGTTTCCAGCGGCTTTGCACTCTGTTTTGCGGCCTCTTTCGCCCGCTTCTGGTGTTGCTTTCTAAGCCGCTGTTTCTGCCAGTACCGGGTAAAATAGTTTTGGAAAGCTCCGGGTGCTCCTGTGCGGCGGTGTGGAAATGATAATCCGCCGCTGCTTTCTGATACCTGGCCTCGGCCCGGCTGGCCGCCTTTGCCGGATGCTCCCGGACTTTGCGTTTTACAAACCGGGAGCCATGCCGCAGGACAACCTCCCGGCAAGCTCCGAGCGGTGGGCCCTTCGGTTCCCACATTTTCCTGCTCCACCTCGTAGAGTTGCCATGCACAAAACCGTGAACGCCCCATCCGGCGGCCCCCGCCGCCTTACGGATCGGGCCTTTTTGTTTGGGCGGCTTCTGCTTTGCCAGCTTTTCTCGGGCGGCCTCCCGTTTTTCGCCCGCTTTTCCATGCGGAGCTTGGATGCCGCCGCTTGTTCCTGCTGGCTTTTCTGCCGGAATTTTGACTTTGGGACACTTTGTCCCAAAGTGCCAGACGCCCCGGGCTCCTGTTCAGAGCCAGCCCAAAAGCAGAGCCGCCGGGCTCGGCAGCCCCATTTCGGGTTCGATATGCGTTTGGGCCTCCGGGCGTGGTTTATTCGGTTTTCGCTTCATTCTTCATATCCTCCGGTCGGGTGGTTAAGAGGTCATAGATTTCCCCCTTCGGGAACCGATCCACAAACGGGATGGTCACATTCCCGTAAAACAGCAGGCCCTCGCCGGAATTAGAGTGGGTAATGTAGGAAGCTGGTGCTCGGAAATACCGAGCTGTCTTGCCAAAATCGCCCGGTCACTCTGAGCCTGCGAGAGCAAAATCATAAAGTCGGTGTTATCAAGAATGTTCTCGATCTCCCGGCTGGCCAGAAGGTCTTTCACATTCTGCGTGAGGGCGCTGGGAACGCAGCCTTTCTTTCTCAGCATTTTCCATACCGCCACAAAATAGCTGGCGGTCAGCGGATCACGGAGCAGGACATGGAACTCATCGAAATAGCACCATGTCGCCACGCCCTCCCGGAAGTTGGTATCTACCGCCTGGGACACAAATTCATTTGTGATGTGCATGGCGATCTTGCGGAGGTTTTCTCCCATGTTTTTCAGCACGATGCACACCACACGGCAGTCGGTTTTGACATTCGTGGGATGGTTGAACAGGTTGAGGGAGCCGGTGCAGTAGAGCTCAAGGGCAGTTGCCACACGCCGGGCCTCGGGCTCCGGCTGTTTCAAAGCTCCTCGTACAAGTCCTGCAAAAGCGGGGTTTTTCCCGTATCAAGCCCAAGGGCCTGTTCCCGGTACACCAGCCGCACACAGCGGTCAACAACTGTTTTTTCGATGGGCTGTAAGCCTTCCTTTCCGCCACCACCAGCTCGCACAGGGGAAAGCAGGAAATCCGCCTTCATGGAAGAGGGCTCCCCGGCGGCCATGTTGAGCTCCACATCCATCGGGTTTAGGTGGTGGGGGCTGTCCGGGGCAATCTCGATCACCTGTCCGCCCAGCCTGCGAACCAGCGGGGCATATTCGCCCATCGGATCGACAATGATAATCCGATCCTGGGGGATGGTCAGAAAGACATTGAGCAGTTCCCGCTTTGCCGCAAAGGATTTTCCCGAGCCCGTAGAGCCGAGGTACATTCCGTTGGCCGACTTCAGCTTTTTACGGTCAGCCATAATGACATTGTGGGAAAGGGCGTTCATGCCATAGTAGAGGGCCTGCCCGTCCATCCGCAGCTCCCTTGTCATAAAGGGGATGAAAATTGCCGTGGAGCTGGTTGTCATACCACGCTGGATCTCCACTTCGTTGTAGCCGAGGGCCAGCGAGGACACAAAGCCCTGCTCCTGTTGCCAGTCCAGCCGCTTGAGGGCGCAGTTGTATTTCTGTGCGATGCCGCCCACGGTAAACACATCATTTTCCAGCCGCTGGCGGTAGGGGCCATATTGACTACCGTAAAAGTCAAAGGAACATTCTCTCGTTGCGGGACTGGAGGTCGGCAGGAGCTCCGCCGCATCCTTGGAAAGGTAATGAGGTCGGGCGGGAGAATGTCGGGATCGTACCCGCCCGGACAGCCTTCCGCTGTTCCTCCACCTTCATTTTCCCGATGTCGGAGATTTTTCCCTTGATGGTTTTGATGGCCTTTAGCTGATCCACCGTCTGGATATGGAGGGTTACGGTCATTTCTGCATCCAGCTCCAGAATTTCCGCCAGCAGTTTATCCGAGAGCTCAGACGCCAAAATCTGCAAGTAGGAAACAGCGCCCCAATACTGGCCCACCCGGAACAGGCGGGAGTGCCGGAAGTCAAAGCTGTCCGGGGCGATATAGTCCTTGGTGCCAAGCCCGTCTGCGGGATGTCCTTCCATGAAAAGCGGAACGGTTCCCGGTTGCCCGGATGCATCTGGCTGTGAAGCAGGGCCAGCCTTGCCCGTCCGTCCATCGGTTCACAGGGAACACCCAGCCGCTTAAAGTTGCCCATCACATCGGCTTCCACACGCTCCAGACGGGGCCGGGCCTCCACGATCCCTCCGGCTGGGATGCCGAAAGTAATGTACTTGGAGCGTTCAATCCCGTTGTTAGACCGGGCGATCTGGTTTTTCAGCATCCCGGTAAATTCCTCCCGGACGCTGTTAAAATCATCATCCGCCTGGGGAATGTTTACCTTATAGCGGCTCCGGGAGTGGGAGCGGCGGTTGATAAAGGAAAGTTGGAACGGCAGGGAGCTGTCAAAGTAGTTGAGAAATGAGCTCCAACCGCCAAAGATTGCAGTCTGATCCTCAGTGGATGCCACGGAATAATTGATGTCCTCATATTCCACGGTCTTTGTGTAGAGCCCGCCGGGGAGCTTGCATACCCCGTCCGGATGCATCGCCACATAGGGGATCGTCTGCTGGGCGGACAGGGCCGCCCGGTTTTTAGCCTTTGCGGTTTTTTCTTCCGCTGGTTTGATTTGCCTTTCGCAATCGCATCCTCCTTTCTCACAGCGCCCCGTCCGGCAAAGGGGGCGTAAATGTTTTGTGTCTGATAGGGCCTGACTCCGGGACGCAGAAACCGGGCCCGTATGATGTTTTTCAGCACCTTTTCCGCCGGGAGCCCGTCTTTTTCATACATGGCCAGAAGAAACGCCGGGAGCATCACGGCCAGCATAAGGAACATGGCCCCGGTATTGCCGATAGAGCCCCGGGCCAGCAGATAGGACGGGATGCCTACCGCCGCCGCACAGCCAAAACAGATGAGCTGGCGCTTGGTAAGGTTTAGGGCCATTTTGGTTTTTACTTTGACAGGTCGTTGGGTACATTCACATAGGGCATGGATCAGCCTCCTTCCGGCCCCTTTAACCTCAGGACACTTTGTCCCAAAGTCCAGGATCGTGCTTTTCACTTCATTTCACACCTCCCAGCCGGGCGGGGACTGTCTGGCAAAGAGCTCCACCCGGGGCAGGTCGCCCATAAGGGCCACGATCTTTTCCCGGGCCTCGTCCGGCTTTTTGCTGTGGGCTTCAATCGGGAAATGATAAACTGATGGATATTTGCCGCCTTCCGTTTGGGATGGCCCTTGGTAGCCAGGCAGATTTCCGCATTTCCCCTCGTCCAGAAGCCAAGACCATAAAACCAACTGTCTGCCTTTTTATTCTTTTCAGCCAGACAAAGGCCACCGACTTATAGCGGAAGCCCCACGCCTCTATGAGCCGCAGAGACTCCGGGAGCTGGGGAAAGTCGCCCACAAAAAAAGTGCGCTGTCCGGGGCGGCCAGATCAGCCACCGGGAGCGCACACAGCTCGTCAATCCCCATTGTGGGGTAATGGTTTTCTGCCGCCCCCTGTACCTTACTGCGCTGGTACTGCCAAGGGGGATCGGCGTAAATGATAGAATAGTTTCCGATAGTCATACTCCTTTCTGCCCGGCTGGCCGCCTCAGTAGCCAGCCGGATGCGTTCTGTAGCTGGGGCGTAAAAGGCCGGGGCGGTTTCAAAGCATACAAAGCGGCGGCCCGTATTGACAGCAGCCACAGCAGTCGTGCCGGAGCCAGCGCAGATGTCTGCCACCACCTCCCCGGGCCGGGTATAGGTTCTGATGAGATACTCGCAAAGCTCCACGGGTTTCTGCGTAGGGTGGACGGTGCGCTGTACGGAAGAAAAGCAGCAGGTTTCCGGGGAAAAGGCCATCCTCTGATCCGCTACTGGAACGAAGGAATTTTCCATAGTTGGGGCTGTTGTCCCCTGTCCGGGAAATTTTCTTATAGGGCTTGCCCTGTTCAAACTGCGGATCGTAATAGGGCAATTTTGATAAAACACCAGAATGTTTTCCGTCCGCTTTAGGGGCCCGCCTTGCGTTGAGAAAGCCAGTACACCTGCTTTTGTACCACACCCATTCATAGCGGAGCATAGAGAGGTTGGATGCCCCCAGCACCTTATCATAGGGGCATTGTGCGAAAAACAGCACTGCGCCATCCGGCTTGACCGCCCACTTGACCGCCTCCCACAGTTCCGGGAGCGGAAGCGGCACATCAAAGTTCCGGGTAGTGCCATAGGGTGGATCGGTAAGGAGCATATCAACCGAGTGCTTCGGCAAAGAGCGCAGCCCTTCAATCCCGTCCATCAAAACAGCCCCTCCGGGCAGGCTGGAACTTCGGGACAATTTGTCTCGAGGTCACATCACCTGTCATCCGGGCCTCCTTCTTCTTTGCCGGGGCGGTTCGGGCGGCATTTTCCTTCCCGGCCTCCCTTGCGGCCTGTGCCATCTGCTCCTTGATCGGGGTGGGGCGGACTGCCTCGGCCCGGGCGATGAGCTTTTCCACCGCTGAATGGTACGCCTGGGCTCCCGCCGCATTGAGCCGCTCCTGGGTGGCCCGGTCATTGATCCGCACTGTGGAGCGGTAGCCCGTCCTGCTGGTGGGATCGGGTTTGCTGGGAGCCCCAGGAAAATCCCGTTCTTACCATCCACCACCTTGAAATCGTCAATCACTACACCGCCATAGTTGACGCTGGCAAAGCCGATGAGCTTGCCCTGGGGCTCAATCGGGCGAACCGTGACTTCGATGGGAACAGCGGCCTCCTGCAAAATTGCGTCCGTCCGCAGCAACAGCCTCGTCCACCGTCACGCCTTTTACCTCGGCCAGTTCCGCAATCGGCGCATCAGACAGCCAGCGCCGCTCCTCGGCGGCGATCTGTTCCGGGGTTAATATGACATCCTTATCCAAAATCATTTCCTCCTTTCCCGGCCTCGGGACAAATTGTCCGAAGTCCGTCCGTTTAATGCGCCCGAAGATGCGCTGGGCGATGCCGCCTGTCTTAAACAGCATGAAGCACAAAGAACCGTATAGCCTACGGTTCCCCATATCGCTCCAATCGGATCGCCGCCTGTGGCGATGCCCTGGATAGCACCGCATAGATCGCAACACAGACCAGTATGAGCATCCCTTGAAGCCTACGGCGAACAGGGATTTTAGGTAGTTCTGCCCTGTGCCGCCCAGCTCCCGGTTGGAAAGCGTGGCAACGGGGAGAGGGGCCAGACTGGTCATTAAATATATTTCAATCATTCTTCCGTACACCAGAACGAAAATGATGATCCCCATGATCTGCATGGTCAGCCCGATCACAGAGGACTGGAGCCACAGGCCAAGGAGCGGCCCCAAATCCATGCCCTCCAGCGTGGTTTCCAGCTCCGTCAGCATATCCGGCGTAATGTCCGTGGAACCTTGGATCAGCCCGCCGATTGCGCAATCACGCTCTGGGACACGTCAAACACGGCCATGACAATATTAAAGGTGTTGGAAAGAATGAGGATGGCACAAGCGGTTTTGAATACCCATTTGTAGATATTCGCCACATCAAACTCGTGCATATTGTTCTTTTCCAAAGCATCTGTATCAGCTCGTAGGTGGCAACAAAGGTCAGCACCAATCCGGCAATCGGCAGGATCACCGTTTCGGAAAGCTGGCGGATGAGGGAGAAAACCCCGGCGTTCCATGCCGCCGGGGTAGTCCCTACCTGTACCGCAATCTCTCCGACTTTGGCATTGACGGTATCAAAGAAGCCCTTCGAGGTTCCCCATGATACCGCCGATCAAGCAGCTCTTTCAGCCAGTTCGTGAGCCAGTCGGTGAGAAAATCCATAAGCCCTCCTTAGAACAAGCCAACAGGGGATCAGCGTGGTTCCCAAAGGATGATACCGCCGCCAGCCATGAGCTGTTTCATCCCTGGGTGGAAACTCTGCTCGATGGCGGGCGGCTTGTCAAAATCTATATGGTGTTTTAGAGACCGTCCCGGCGGGAAGGGTCAGGCAGTGACCTGTTCCACCTCCAGGATGGGTTTGAGATTAAAATGAATTTCGATAGAAATGTCTTGTTTTATCTTCGTCAATGCGTTCATGCACGACGATTTCTTTGATTAAGCGGTTAAGGGTGGCTGCGTCCAGCTCTGTGATGTTGGCATATTCCTGAATGGCTACCCATTGTTTTGCGTCATTGGCAAGCTGGACTTCATCGGACAGCCGCTTTCTGCCCTCGGACACTTTTGCTTTAAGCTCCGTCTGCTCGGTCTGTGTCTTTTCCAGCATGGTGTTGAAATTCTGCTCACTGATACGCCCTGCAATATATCCTCATAAAGCCGCATGACCATTTTGTCCAGAACCTCAATCCGTTCCTCGTCCCTTGTAAGGGAGCGTTCCATTGCTTCCCGCTGTTCCCGCTGCTCTGCTTCACAGGTATTGGTCAGGCGGTCGGCAACCGCTTCCCCGTCCATCAGGGCAGCTCTGGCACATTCGGATTTTCCGCAGCACATGGCTGTAAAGGGTGTCATAGATCAATCCGGTGCTGGGTGCAGTGGTTCTTTCCAAAGGCGTTGTAGGTCTTGCAGGAATAAATCCGCTGGGGATGTTTGCGTTTGTGTAGCGTACCGTCAGCGACTTCCCTCGCCGCATTTTAACAATCCGGCAAACAGGCTGATTTCATCGGTCTGCCCCGGACGCTGGCGGGATTTCAGCTTGTTCTGCACAATGTCAAAGCTCATGCGGTCAATCAGCGGTTCATGCTGTCCCTCCACCACAATCCAGTCCTCCGGCCTTTTCCCCAATTGTGCCGATTTTGAAACGGTAGTCTTTTTCTGGGAAGCAATCGCACCGGTGTAGACGGGATTCATCAAAGGTCTTTGATAACGGAGAGTCCACATATACCGCCCGTTTTCCGGGTCTTTCTTTTCCATTTGGTTCGGGTGTTGCGAAGCCCCCGTTCCCGGTTCCACCATGTGGGGCAGGGGATTTTTTCTTCCTCCAGCCGTCTGCGGATATAGTTCGGACCATGACCGTTCAGGGCATATCCGAAAATCAGCCGCACAATCAGGGCGGTTTCCTCGTCAATGAGCAGATGGTTTTGTCCTCTGGGTCTTTCCGATATCCAAACGGGGCAAGACACCCGGTAAACTGTCCTTTCTGCGCTTGAAGATAAGAGGAATGGACTTTCTTGGAAATATCCTTGCTGTACATCTCATTCAGGATATTCTTGAACGGGGCGATGTCGTTGTTATCCCGCAGGTGTCGATACCGTCATTCATGGCAATATAGCGGACACCGTTTCTTGGAAAAAAGTCCTCAATCAAATGCCCGGTTTGCAGATAGTTCCGCCCCAGTCGGCTGAGGTCTTTCGTGATGACAAGGTTGATTGCCTGCGCTCAATAGCTCTCAACATCCTCTGTAAATCAGGACGCTCCATATTAAGACCTGTGAAGCCATCGTCCTGATAGACTGCCACAACCTCCATCCCTGCTTTTCGCAGTATTTTTCAGCATATCCCGCTGGTTGGCGATACTGGCACTTTCGCCTTGCACAGGTCATCGTCCTTTGACAGCCTGCAATAGACCGCCGCACGATAGCCCCGGCAAGTGCCGAACCGGTGTTCTGTATTCCATTTCGTTCATCATAGCCATTTACCCACACAATCCAGACGGTATCTGGCTCTTTTGAACCTCATCTTCATTAGCCTATATCTTTCTTTTTAGCAAGATATTCTTTTGTATTTATTTTTACCGTATTTCTGGGAATCAGGCTGACGAACACATCAGTTGCGTCAGTTCCCCGTCAAATACAGTGGTCACATGAATCTCTGTTTTGTTTTGCCATAGGCAGTTATCCTCCATACATGAAAATAGCCAGACAGAGGGGTGTCGGCAACGAAGTCCGGCAACGGGCTTCAAAGACCTTGCAAACAATCTCAATCTGGCGATGGTTACTATTTATACTTTTCTTTTATTTTTCTGTTGTTTTGGTTGTTATAGGGAGAAAAGAAGCCGGAAATAAGGGTTTTCACGCTCCCAACCCTTTGTCTGCCATATTCGGAAAACATTCTTGGGTTCGGGAAGTACCGCCAGCCGGTAATGCACTGGTTCATAATCTCGTTGATTTCCGGATTTCCCATTGCTTCGGCTCGTCAAAGGTGTGGTTCAAGGCTTCCTTGTAAAGCTGCTTGGAACAGACCATGCTCCGGTGTACTTATCAAGATACGCCTGTATCATTCCGGCTTTGGTGTCCTCCGGCATAAAATCCCGCTGGTGTTCTTTGAGATACCGCTGCATGGTGGGGCTGAAAGCCAGCTTGAACCTGCCGCTTCGGTAAATCTCCATAGCTTCTGCCCACATCTGCTCGATATAGGCTCTGGAAGCGGCTTCGTCCTCAAAATGTGAACCTCCGCCTGCTCCGGGTACACCATGACCGGGATAAAACGGCGGTTGCCTGAACGGTCAAGGGGCGGAAGTCAAGGGCATTGGAGTGCCGCCAAACGCACTGACGGGGGCGGTCTGCCGGGTGGGTTTCATAGGGTATCTTGTAAACCTCTTTCTGCCGGCAAAAACGACTTGATTTCCTCAATGCTCTTGGCGTTGGCGGTTGCCATCATTTCCGACATTTCGATAATCCAGTGACCTTGCAGCTTACGGTACACATTGTCATCGTCCAGCTTCCGCAAATCATCGGAGAACCACTCGTCCCGGACTGCCAGCAGACGGAAGAAGGTGGACTTGCCAGCCCTGACCGCCTACCAGGCAGAGCATGATTTCAAACTTGCACCGGCTGAAAGGCTCGTGAGATTGCACCCAGCAGGAACAGCTTCAATGCTTCATAGGTGTAATCGTCTGCGTCAGCAGAAAGTGCCGCAGGCAGAAACGGATTCGCTCTGTCCCGTCCCACACAAGGGTATTGAGATAGTCCCGGATGGGATGGTACTTGTTTTCATTTGCCACAATCCCGATGGCGTTATCAATCTTTTTCTCATTGGTAAGCCCGTAGGTTTCTTCCAGATAGAGAAGCAGATATTTCATGTCCGTATCGTTTAAGGCGGTGCTGTCCCTGTGGAAGCCGATGGGCTTTATGATGTCCTTGCGGTCGGTCAGGATGTTGTATGCGATAGCCCGGAAGCAGCGGGTCACGCTGGAATACGGTCAGGCAGTTCCGTATGCTCTGACGGACACCGCCTTTCTCGGTGGTTTCCAGCCCGCCTTGATTTCCTCAATGCTCTGGGGCGGCTGCATGGCGTTCGGTGTTTTAGTTCTTGCTTGCTGCGTCTGCGGCTGCAAGCTCTGCCATTCGCTGTTCAAGCTGTATCACATCCTTTCCGTATTCCGTAATCAAAGCCGCTTTTCCTCTGTTTCCCCGACAGCAGCACATCCAGCAGATATTCCACATGGTCTTGCTTCTGTAAGGCTTCCACAAACCAGGGATGAAGACTTCCTCCGGGAGTGCGGGCATATTCCTTTCTCCACCTCGGGTAGGTGGAGATAATCGGCAAGAATACGGAAGCAGCGGTTTTTTGCTTCCTGAAACTGTTCCTCCGGGGATTTCTGCCGGGGCTTGGGCTTTTTTGCTTTTCCCGGCGGTTTCCAGTCCTCATAGGAAAGCCCGAAGTCCTGTGCCAGTTGTACGGCGGCGTCTTTCTTTCCAGCCATACAGGGCGGCGGCAAAATCAATCACATCCCCATCCGCACCGCAGCCGAGCAGTGGTAACGCCGATCCAGCTTCATGCGGGTTTTATCGCTGATGGAACGGGCAGCAAAGCCATCCCGTTCCGCCCTACATGGATTCCATAATGCTCCGCAGCCTGTCTGGTTGTGACGGACTGCTTCACAGCTTCAAATACATTCAAATCTATCCCTCCTTGAAAAAAGAAAAAAACACCTGACATTCTCTGATTGAAAATGGCAAGGTGCCTGTTAAAGTTCCATATCCTGTTGTCTGTGTTTCGCCTGTGCCGGGGCGGTTCTTTGTGCTTTTTTCTCGTCAGTCTTATCCTGCAAGATTTCTTTGATAGGCTGTTTCTTGGGCGGCTCTTTACTTTCCTCTGTGCCGGGTGTGGCTTTCCGTACCCAGTAGCGGATGTCCCGCAGCTTCTTCAAATCCTCCTGTACCTCGGTCAGCGGTACTTTCAGCTCTGCGATTTCGCTAAGAAGCATTTCCTGCTCCTCTTGCAGCTCCTTTTGGGTACTGTCCTTATCGTCCGGGTGCTTGGCAAGGTAGGCGGCGGCTTTCGCATACCGGCAACCTCTGGGTGTTCCTGTTTGAATTTCTCCTTTGTTTTCTTAAAATATCTTCTGGTACTTCTCATGAACAGGCTTACATTCCTTGCAGTCTGTCCGGCTGGCAAGAATCCCGTCAATCACTTTGCTGGGCTTCCTTTGGCTTCATCTGATTGCGGTAATCTGCGGCTGATTTCCCGGAAGATTCCAGAAGCTTCAAGTCCTCCACGGTGGAAAGCCCTTTGCCGGAGATAGGATAGGGCTTCGCTGACTGCCTTTAAGTCCTGTAGAGTCCCCGGTTCTGTCAGCCCTTGTCCAGTCCTTCCGTTCTTCCTTTCGTATCTCCATATACTTCATCAGCAGATTGGGAAGAAGTGTTGCTTCCTCCGCCGCCTTTTGTGCAAGCAGCTCTTTCCGTTTTTCGCCCAGCTCGGTAATCCAGCCTTTGAGGTTTTGGATAAGCTGCCGGATGGACTTCATCAGATTGTTGGCAGCTCTGATTTCCCGGTTCAGGTTGCCGATATTCGATCTGGATACCTCGCTTTCCATCTGCCGGACAGCAGCTCCCTCATGGACAGTAGGGACTATATCAAGCCTGTCACAGCATAGGAACGCAAGTCCACACGCTCCAG
>SCPN01000282.1_pt1 | contig 104639 bp, 113 predicted proteins | sample 6106831 | NCBI WGS metagenome assembly SCPN01 (sample SAMN10720447, study PRJNA508395) | human gut metagenome | isolation source: Participant 1, 0 month | reverse complement strand
AACAGAGGGCAGACTTGGGGCATTGGGCTTATGTGTTGGGGGAACAGGTTTTTGGCTAGTTATATTTTATTGTTAGTATATACAAGAACGTTTGACAGACGTTTTGTACATTTTATTTTTTACTGCTTTGTGGGGTTATTACTGTCTGGTCAGCGGACAAATATTTTTATAATGATAATGTGTTTGTTACCTTTTGTCTCTAACAATTTTAAAAAAATAAATGAAAAAACCGCTTATACAAGTTGAAGTCAGATAAATATAAAATAAATTTTCTTGTATTGATGCTTTATATTAGTGTGTTTGTAGTTTTAATAATTGTTGCTCTTGATGGTTTTGGTATTCAAATAGGATTTATTGAGCCAATTAAAAGACTTTCTGAGTCGGTGACACAAATCTTTATTGGTTCAGTTAATAGCGATAGCTCCATCCTAGGAAGACAGGCATCCATAGAAGCAGGCATGAAAATACTTGAAGAGAATATGATGGGATTGAGTAATGACTATTATGACTTGCAATATTGGATGCTTCAATATGGATTTCCGACATATCCACACTCAACATTACTGGCTTCGATCCTGTTATGGGGACCTTTTTGTGCCTTGTTTTGTACGTGGTATATGTGCCTGTTATTTTATCAACTACATAAATATAAATCCCAAATGCGATATGTACTAATGTTTCTTATCATCGTATCTATTATTTGGGGAGGCCCTATATTAGTAGAGCCACAATTTGCTGTTATATTAATATATTTGTCAATTGCTAAAATTAAATTAATAACCTTACGGAATTGTTGCTGAAATCTGCAAGAATATAAAAATATAGATTTGCAAAAAAATTTATCAGACACATGAAATTGAGATAAAACGTTATAGCATAGAAGGCCAAGTTACAGGAAAAATGTTAAGTAAAAAGCTGGGAGAGAAGGTAATGTTATTTTTTGTGACCAAAAAAATATACAAATGTGGGAATTTAGGAAAGCGTATAGCTATTATACTATGCGAAAAATTCGAAGGTGGTGCATGGCGTTCAAAATCACTGAGAAAGCTACTGTATGAAGCTGAAAATAAACGGGCGGAGAGTATGCCATATGGATGGGAGTCTCCATTAATTGTCGGGCCAATTGAGGTTGGCAAATATTGCAGTTTTGGGCCGGGAGTTCGCAGATTCCCAGTGAATCATGCAATAGATATGATAACAACCTCCCCGTATGCCTTTAACCCGGTATGTGGCTGGGTGGAGAAAGATATGCGCGAATATACAATGCTTACAATTGGGAATGATGTGTGGATTGGCGCTGATGCAATTATACTTCCCAATGTTAAAACAATTGGTGACGGAGTTATTATTGGAGCTGGAAGTATTGTTACAAAAGACATTCCGCCATACGCAGTTGTTGCCGGTAACCCTGCAAGGGTATTAAGATATAGATTCAAAGAAGAATTGTGTCAAAGAATTTCCGCAACAAGGTGGTGGGACCTGCCAGAGTCAGAACTTCTGACGTTACTGCCATTGTTCTCAAAACCAGAAGAATTTGTCAGACACATAGAACAAATTGAAAAGAGTAGTATGTCACATGAAGAAAATAAAGCAGAACGGTAATGCTATTTTAAAAGCTGGGTTAGGTTATACGATTGGAAATTATATGATTAAGGGATTGACGTTTTTTTCAATTCCAATATTTGCACGTCTTTTATCCCCTGATAACTATGGTATTTATAATACATATATTGCTTATGAAAGTATTCTTTGTATGTGTGTGGGCTTTACACTTAATACATGTCAAAAAAATGCAAGATATAAATATGGGAAAGATTATGGCGAATTTGTGTCTTCCTGCATGATATTGTTATTAGTTAGCGCGGGGACTTGGCTTCTTCTGATAAAGATGTTTGAAGGACCTTTAACAACATATACGGGGTTTGACTACTGGATACATAATTTATTGATACTACATTGTCTGGGGAGTGCGATACTTTCGATTTTTAATGTATTTAAGTATTACTTACAGTTATAAAGGCTATTTACTGGCAGCAGGTTTTAATGCCGTGTTTAATATTGGATTATCTATTCTGCTGATAAAGACGGTATTTAGCTGGCATCCTGCAAAGGGACGTATAGTCGGAACGGTGATTCCTGTTTTGTTTTTAGCGGTGTTTATTTGTTTGTATTTTTGGAAAGAAAAAAGGCCGCCTGCAGACAGAACAACTAATTTTCGTTATTGGAGATTTGCTTTGGCCTACAGTGTTCCTCTAATCCCGCACGGAATATCGCAGGTATTATTAAATCAGTTTGATCGAATCATGATAAATAGCATTTGCGGCGCGGCACAGGCCGGAATATACAGCTTTGCTTATAACATCTATTCTATTGTTGGAGTCACAACAGCCTCGCTGGAAAATGTTTGGAGTCCGTGGTTTTTTGAAAAAGCTCAAATTGGTGAGATTGGAAGTATAGAAAAACGTGCAACACAGTATGCAGTTATGGTAGCCTTGTTTGTATCATCAATTATGCTTGTTTCACCGGAATTAATTGTTATCTTAGGCACATCTTCATATGCCGGAGCAGAGTATTGTGTGATACCTATTCTTGTGGGAGGCTTTTTTTTTATACACAATACCTGTACAGGTTCAATATTATTATGGAAAGACCAAATTAATTGCATTGGGTACAGTGGTAGCTGCAATGATAAATATAGTGCTTAATAGTATTTTTATTCCCATGTATGGGTATGTTGCAGCAGCGTACACGACAGCAGTGACCTATGGTTTGAATTTTGCATTTCATGCGTTTATATCGTCAAGAATCGGTAACGTACATTACTTTAAGTGGTCTGGTTTATCCTTGAGCGGTGGATTATGTGACAGTCGCAGCCTATCGCGGTCACTCTGGTTTCGTATAAGCATTGAATTTCGTTTGGTGCTGGCAGTATTATTCTGTGCTTTCAGCTATTGGAAAAGCGTGAGCAGAAAGGCGGACATACAGGTATGAGTCAAACTAATAAAGCAGAGAAAATATGGAACCTATTAAGCGCTATAGCAGTTAAAATGAACAGCAGAGGGAATAGAACGAATAAAAACATTTGGGTTTTCGGTGAGTGGTTTGGAAGAAAATGCAATGATAACTGCATGTATTTCGCAAACTATCTAGCCGAAGTTCATCCTGAAATTAAACTTATTTGGATAGCAAATAAGGGAGTAGATACATCCAGGCTTAACAATAAAATCAAAGTATGTGAAATGAATACTGCAGAGGCAAAGCATATTATTTCAGAAGCAGGTGTTGTGGTTGTTGGACAAGGGCTTAGGGATCTTTCTTCAAAAGGAAATAATTTTTTTGGAAATGCAGTAACAGTAAATCTTTGGCATGGAATTCCGTGGAAGAAAATCGGACATAGTGGCAGTAATATGCGGGGATGGGCCTTTTTAATTTATTGCTATTTATATGATTATGCTTTTAACTGTGACTGCTATGTGATTCCGTCTGATGTGTTTCGTCCCTGCTATCAAAGTGCGTTCGGAGCGAAAAACAGGAATTTCATTTTAGCAGGGCATCCAAGAAATACTGTATTATACGATAAAAGATTTCACATTAAATCGAGGAGTGGATTAACAGGAAAAATAAACATGGATAGCGATACAAAAATAATTGCCTATATGCCTACATTTCGGGACACGCGGGAAAATACTTTCTCTTCTCGTCTTTGGCTGATAACAGGAGACTTACAAAAATATTGGAGAAATATAATGCAGTAATTGTAGAAAAGGCACATTTTGTAAATCAGGAGCGGCATTCTAAAGCAACAGAAGTGCTGGGGAGGGTATTTATATTAAAAGATTGGGACGCACAGTCTTTACTTGCGGCGGCAGATATATTGATAACGGATTATTCCGGAGCTTCATTTGACTACCTATTGTTGGATCGACCTGTCCAATATTATTTGTATGATTATCAATTTTACCGTGATAATGACAGGGGACTGTATTTTTCCAAGGAAGAGGTTGCAGCGGGTGATGTAGCGGTCAATGAGGAAATGCTTATTTCAGATATAGAAAAGAATTTAAAAGATCCGTGCAGGCATCAGGATTTGCGCGGGCAGATGCGCAGAAAATATATGTGTTATGATAGTGCAGAGAACAACGAGATCATTTATAAACAAATTCAAGAAAAACTGTCGCAGTAGAATTGTGACGGCATACTAAATTTTGAATAGAAAGAGTGTGGTTTTATGAAGGTATTGATTTTAAATTCTGGTATGGGCAGCCGTATGGGGGTACTGACATCTGAGCATCCCAAATGCATGACGGAGATTTCCAATAAAGATACTATTTTAAGCCGGCAGCTAAAAATGATAGCTGAGTCCGGTCTCACAGAGGTTGTTATAACTACGGGTCTGTTTGACAGTGTACTTGTAAACTATTGCCAAAGTCTGGAACTTCCGTTGACTTATACTTTTGTAAAGAATGAACTGTATAAAGAAACCAATTATATCTATTCGATATACTGCGCAAGAGAATATTTGGATGATGATATTTTACTCATGCATGGCGATTTGGTATTTGAAAGTGCAGTCCTTGATTCTGTAGTGAATCACGAGGAAAGCTGCATGGCAGTTAGTTCTACACTCCCTCTTCCTGAAAAAGATTTTAAAGCGGTTATACATAACGGGTACATTTCCAAGATTGGCATTGAATTTTTTAATGAAGCAGTGCGCTGCAAACCGCTGTATAAAATTGAAAAGCATGACTGGAAAGTATGGCTGTCTAATATCGTGGCGTTCTGTGAGAGTGATCGTGTGGAATGCTATGCGGAAAATGCATTTAATGAGGTGTCGGAAAGGTGCTTGATTAAAGCGCTGGATGTTGAAAATAAGTTGTGCAGTGAGATTGACAGTCCGGAGGATTTGGCTGTTGTATCGAAACAGGTAAAGAGATAGCAAATCGTACCGTATACATGTGTTTTTCCACCGATATGATTCACAGCGGACATATTTCTATTATTAAAAGCTGGAAAATTGGGTAAACTGATTGTCGGCGTACTGTCTGATGAGGCTGTCATCAGTTATAAGCGATTTCCCCTTTTACTTTACGAGGAACGACAGGCGCTGTTCGAGAATATTTCCGGTGTATACCAGGTAGTGGAACAGAAAACTTTGAGCTATAAAGAAAATCTGGAAAAGTATAAGCCAACTTACGTTGTGCACGGAGATGATTGGGTTACCGGTTTTCAAAACCAATTCGTGATGAAGTAGTGTCGGTTCTGGCCTCTTATGGCGGAAAATTGGTAGAGTTTCCTTATTCTGCAGATGAAAAATATCAGGCGCTGGAAAATAGAGCGAGAGCGGAACTCTCACTGCCTGATGTGCGAAGAGGAAGACTGAAAAAAGCAATTGCAATGAAAGGCACAATTACTGCAATGGAGGCGCATAGTGGTTTGACTGGCTTAATTGTGGAGAAAACAACTGCTTATCAGAATGGGGAAGCCCATCAGTTTGACGCTATGTGGGTAAGCTCGCTGTGTGACTCAACCGCAAAAGGAAAACCGGATATTGAACTAGTGGATATGACTTCACGTTTTCGAACAATTGATGACATTATGGAAGTAACTACAAAACCCATTATTTTTGACGGCGATACCGGCGGACTTACAGAACACTTTGTCTATACTGTAAAAACGCTGGAACGCATGGGAGTTTCCATGATTATCGTGGAAGATAAGACAGGGATGAAGAAAAATTCTCTGTTTGGTAATGAAGTGAAACAGACGCAAGATTCTATCGAAAATTTCAGCGCAAAAATTGCCGCTGGTAAACAGGCAAAACAGACGCAGGATTTTATGATAGTGGCGCGTATCGAAAGTCTGATTTTGGAGCGCGGGATGAACGATGCCCTTACACGCATTTGCATTTGTGAAAGCGGGGGCAGATGGTATTATGATTCACAGCCGTAAAAAGGAGCCCGACGAAATTTTCGAGTTTGTGGAAAAATTCCGTGCACAGGAACCGGAAGTTCCCATAGTTGTGGTTCCGACCTCTTTTAATACTGTTACGGAAGAAGAATTTAAAGCGCGCGGCGTGAATGTTGTCATTTATGCAAATCAGTTGACGCGGACGGGATTCCCTGCCATGCAGAATGCGGCGCGCACAATTTTGGAAAACCATAGGGCAAAAGAATGCGATGATATATGTATGTCGATTAAAGATATTATTACATTGATTCCAGAAGAGAGCTGATGGAGGAAAGCAATGAAGAAACAGGAAATATTAGTGACAGACAGCGTATTTTCTGAACTGGATTATTATTTAAAAAAGATTGGTGTAAAAAGGTTGCTTTTAGTTTGTGGGGAATCATTTTCTTCTCTTGCCATTAGCAAAAGCTTTGAGACAATTGAAAAACGGATAGGGTAAAGATTGTCAAATTTAGTAATTACAAACCAAATCCAACATATGATTCAGTGGTAGAAGGGGTTAAAATTTTTCGTCAGAATAATTGCGATACCATCATGGCGGCAGGCGGCGGAAGTGCAATGGACGTAGCAAAATGTATTAAACTTTTTTCCAACATGGATGCCTCTGTTAATTACATTGAACAAAAAATCACACCCAATGATGTTAATCTGATTGCACTGCCAACGACGGCCGGTTCAGGCAGTGAGGCGACACGGTATGCGGTAATTTATTATAATGGTGAAAAACAGTCGATTGCGGACGAAAGCTGTATTCCGTCCTGTGTTTTGATGGATGCGTCTGTCTTGAAAACATTGCCATTGTACCAAAAAAAATCTACAATGCTGGATGCATTGTGCCATTCAATGGAATCATTCTGGTCCGTGAATTCAACAGAAGAAAGTAAACAGTATTCGCGTGAAGCAATCCAATTAATGATGAAATATAAAAACGCTTATCTTGCCAATTAAGCGATTGGCAACACGGCAATGTTAAAGGCCGCTAATATAGCAGGCAAGGCGATCAATATCACTAAAACGACAGCCGGGCATGCGATGTGCTATAAGCTTACAAGCCTTTATGGAATCGCCCATGGACATGCAGCAGCATTGTGCAATGCGGCATTATGGCCCTATATGGCGCAGCATATGGAAAAATGTATTGATCCGCGGGGAAAAGATTATCTTGAAGATTTGTTTCTTGAAACCGCAAGTGCTATGGGCTGCGGCTCAATAGAAGAAGCACTCACCAGATACCAGTCTATTTTGGCAGAACTGGGAATGGATGCTCCAATTATGAAAAATGTAAGTGATCTTGAAGTGCTTACAGAATCGGTGAATCCGGCACGGTTAAGGAATAATCCGATGAGATTGGATAAAGAAACGTTACGTTATCTGTACAAATTAATTTTAAACATCAACTAGAATGGAGTATCGCAGATGAAAGTTGAATCATTTGTAAATATAATTGGCGCTGATTTTTATGCTGGTGTGCCTGATTCTCAATTAAAAGCCCTTTGCGATTATCTCGTAAATACCTATGGAATCGATCCGCAACACCACATAATTGCAGCGAATGAGGGAAACTGTACCGGACTTGCCGCCGGCTATCACATGGCGACAGGCAAAGTGCCGGTAGTTTACATGCAAAATTCCGGTGAAGGTAATATAATTAACCCTGCTGCTTCTCTTTTAAACGAGAAAGTGTATGCAATCCCGGTTGTTTTTGTAATTGGGTGGCGCGGAGAACCTGGAGTTCATGATGAACCGCAACATATCTATCAAGGTGAGGTGACCCTAAAATTGCTGGATGATATGGGAATCGACTCTTTTATTGTAGGGAAAAATACGACGGAAGAAGAACTTCGTGATGCAATGAAAAAATTCAGAATAGGACTGGATAAGGGGCAGAGCGTCGCTTTTGTAGTTTGTAAAGGTGCGCTGTCTTATGAAACTGCGGTGAAATATGAAAATAAAAATACGATGATACGTGAACAAATTATTCAACATATTGTCCGGATTACAGGAGAAGACACGATCGTTTCAACAACAGGAAAGGCGAGCCGTGAATTATTTGAGATTCGTGAAACAAATGGACAAAGCCACAAATATGATTTTTTGACGGTTGGGTCTATGGGCCATAGTTCGTCTATTGCTCTTGGCATTGCACTCAATAAACCTAATACAAAGTTTGGTGTATTGACGGCGACGGCGCTGTTTTGATGCATATGGGAGCGTTGGCAGTTCTCGGAGCTAATCATCCTGAGAATATGGTTCATATTATAATTAACAATGGCGCGCATGAAACGGTTGGCGGTATGCCTACTGCAGCGGCGAAAATTGATCTTGCAGCTATTGCAAAAGCCTGCGGTTATCCATATGCAGTAAGTGTTGCAGATTATGATACTCTCGATATAGAACTCTGAAGGCAAAGAATGGGAACGAATTGCGACTGATTGAGGTAAAGTGTGCAATCGGTGCGAGGGGAGATCTTGGAAGACCAACGACTACTCCATTGGAGAATAAACAGAATTTTGTGGGGTATCTGGGGAAACGATAGCTTTAGGAATAACGTTCGGAGTACTGCTCTCATTTATGGTTTATAAGGATTATTCCTTTTATATTTTTAGGTTAATAGTGTTTATTTTTGTTGCATGGCAACAAACGGATGTTGGTTCTTTTGTTTAGTCCAACTGTAACATATAAAAGAACCTTTAAATGTCGTTTTTTGTAACTTGAAATTGGGTTGACAAATTTCTAAATACTATTATCAAATCAAACCGATTTATTTCCGGATGAATATACTGCCTCGCGAGAGCCATCCAATCCGTTGTCGAGAGCCACCTCTTTAACCAATTTAATGAATATGTGCTTACAGAAATTTATGTGTATAATAAACAGAAGATTATATCAAAACTAACTGTAGATTTATTTATACTTCGTAATTTATAAGAAAGGGCTGAAATGATGTTTCCAGAGACTAACTCGATATCTATTCCCACCTTAACCACCTATTATCATTATTTAATAGGTGAAGAAAAATCCCCCACCACCATCACCAAATACCTCCGCGACCTCCAAAAATTCCTCACCTACACCGCCGGTCGCCCCATCACCAAGGAATTGGTTATAACCTACAAAGAGGAACTAAAACAGCAATACGCCACCGCCAGTATCAACTCCATGCTGGCTTCACTGAATCACTATTTCGATTTTGCCGGTCTCTACGAATGCAAAGTCAAGCAAATCAAACAACAACGCCGGGTTTACTGCCCAGAGGAAAAGGAACTTTCAAAAGAAGAGTACTATCGCCTGTGGAAAAATATGGAATAAGGAAGATATAGATGAAGTTCAAATGCTATTGAACCGCTTTGATGCTATCGGCGTACGTGAAAAAGCAATCGAAAATGAACTTAACAAGATTTTAGCTCGTAAAGTTGATTTTGTATGCGATCCCACTATGTTATTAACTTCGGCTGAGTGGGAGAAAATGGCTTGTGAAAGAATGATTAAAGAAGAGTACGTCCTTTGTTATATGTCCAATGATGGACATACAATGTATAGAGATGCAGTAAACTATGGAAAAAAACACCATATGCCGGTATATTTGATTTCTCATGATTGGGTACCTGATAGTATGATGCCAGGTCGACCGTATAAAGTTGAAGAGTTTCTGAGCATGATTAGGTATGCGGATACAGTTTTTACAGCCTCTTATCACGGTATGCTATTTTCATTGTATTTTAACAAGAATTTTTATTATTATAACCGAGGTTGGAGAGAGCGTATGAGATCCTTGGCTTTCTGTCTTGATTTAATGGAGCGAGAAAAGTGGTCAGTTGAAAAGGATGGAGTTCAGATAGATTATAGTTCTGTAAACCTCAAAATAAATGAGTTACGAAGTTTTTCGATAGACAAGCTTACATCCTATCTTGAAAAGAGGGTGGAAGAATGAAAAAAGTCGGAGTAAAAGAAAATTTTATATACAATTTAATATATAATGTTATCAATATAATAGTTCCTTTGCTAACCGCACCATATACATCACGGGTTTTAGGTGATAGCCATTGATGTAAAGTAAAGCCATACCCGAATTGTTTCATCTATGATTATGTTTGGTGCATTTGGTACAGCAACATATGGCCAAAAAGAAATCGCGGCAGTAGGAGACAATATAGTAAAAAGATCGCAGAAGTTCTGGGAAATATGGGCACTAAAGCAATTACGATGCTGTTGTGTTTTATGTTTTTTTTGCCATATGCACTTAACACGAAACAATGCTTTTATTTTATTTTACAGTCTCCTTTTTTTATTGCTGGAATTGCAGATATAGCTTTTTTGTTTCAAGGGATGGAAAAGTTCAAATTTATTGCTATCAGAAATAGCTTAGTGCGGATGGCAGGAATTGTTCTGTTATTTTTATTGGTAAAAGACTCAAATGACTTATGGATATATTTGCTGATAATCAGTTTATCTCAGATGTTGGGCAATTTTTCAATGTGGCTATATCTGAAGGGTAATGTTTGCAAAGTCTCATTAACATTAAGAGGTGTGTTTTCTCACTTTAAAGAAGTGCTGATTTACTTTGTTCCATCTGTAACTTATCAGATGTATGCAGTTTTGGATAAAGCAATGCTTGGTTGGCTGGTTGGCTCTGATTATGAAAATGGTATTATGAACAGGCTCATAAAATTATCAACTTAACACAAACATTATCGCATATACCATTGTCATGAGATCTCGAATGTCTGCTCTCTTCGCAAAGAATGCCAGAGAGGAAATTCATCAGAAGATACTTGTGTCATATGATTTTATTGCATTTCTTGTGTTTCCAATGACTTTTGGACTTTTAGCCATAGCAGGAGGAATGGTTCCATGGTTTTTCGGAGAAGGTTATGATGAGGTGACTCCTCTTTTGTGGATTTTTTCTCCAATTTTCATTTTTATGGGATATTCAGGGATGATCGGTACGCATATTTTGGTAACCGAGTGGTCGGGCGTTAACAACAATTATTATTTCTGCCGCAGCTGTTAATATTTTATTAAATGTAGTATTAATACCTAAATTGTTCGCGTCAGGGGCTGCAATTGCGTCAGTGTCGTCAGAAATAGTTGTTATGTTGGTATATTTTATAATGGTTCGTAAAGAAGTTAAGTTTGAGAGATGCTACGCCGACATGGAAGAAGATTCTTACGAAGATAGGTATGTTTGTAATACTGATTAAAATACAAGATATAGTTTCTGGTTTCTGATTTAAGTATTTTGGAAGTAAGTATTGGCGTGGCAGTATATGTGCTATTGCTAGTTATACCTGCGAACAGTTTTTTGTGTAAGAACATTAAGAGGATGATGGGACGATTTTTCTTAAGATAAGACAGAGTGTTTTTAAGGAGGAGCAACAGATACGATTAGGAAATTCAGATTATTGTTTAAGGTTCCCAGAGGTTTTTTGTTAAATGGAATTATGCAAGTCAAGGCATACAATGGTGGACCAATACATTTTTTACAGGCAGTTTACGTACGCTAAAGAGGCTTTTTTAGAGTCTTAGGGAGGGGCTGAAAATGCAATTTAGACACAGAAGAAATATCCCAACGTGGATTCAGTGTGGGCTTGATATTAGGCTCTTTGTCAATAGTTGGGTGGACTTAAATCCCGCCCCAACTATTGAACTGAAAGTTTACTGCGTTTTAGTTCAGGTTTTACTGATTTTGGGCATGCCAATTAAGCTCCGCATTACCGACCTTTATCCTATGATGTACAGTGAAGTATCCGGGTTCCGGAACCGTTTGAAATTCCAGATTCCGTGTACGCTCCGTTTTAATACCTTTATCTTGTTGTTAAATCCTTCTGTGGGACCATTTGTCAGCCCGTATTTAAAGGCATTCAGGTTTTTTCGCTAGGCCCTGTAGGTCTTGCATGGGCCCAAATTCCTTGATCCACAGCTCTGCGCATTCGCAAAAGAAGTCATCAAATTCCCTCTGCAGCTGACGATACGCTTCCATCTGGCAGATATCAAGAACCACTCTTTCAGCGGTGTGCCAGACGCGCAGATCCGCTATAGTGAAGCATTAAATCACAGGCCTGTTTGTTCTCATCCTTCCAGCTTTTGTAGCGGGTCAGAATGAGTTTCAGTTTTATAATACTTACGCAGAGAAACCGGCATGGAGCGCCTGCAGATCGTTTGCGTACTTTTCGCCCGCATGTCATCCGCTGCCGGATGAAAGTCGTGATATTTATCCACGATGATTGTAGCGTTTGGAAAGAAGGTTTGTGCAAGTTCGGTGCGCCACATATCGCAGACGAAGAACTTTACCTTCCGGCGTTCTTTCCTGGAATGTTCCGCCAATAATCAGCCAGATGGCTCTGTGTCCGATCCGGGAGAATGTCGAGGATCCGGCGCTTTTCGGATCAACCAGAATGCACTGATATTTACCGGTAGAAGCACTTGCCTTTGAATTCGTCAATGGAAAGCGCTTGTGGAAGCTGGTCAGGCGGAGGATAGCAAATCGTGTCCAGAAGGCGGCAGACCGTCTGGACGGAAACACCGGTAAGCTCTGCGATCTGTTTTAAGGAAAAGGTCTGCCGGAGCAGGGAGACAATGTAAAATGCCAGCCTGCGGGTCCTGCGGTGGTAGCTGGGGAGGAACGAATAGGGTTCCGTGAACCGTTTGCGGCAGTATGGGCAGAGGTAGCGGCGTTTGCGAAGAAGCAGGATTACTTGTTTTCCCAGTAAAGGGAATGTCCTGGACTTCTTGTAAACGGTAATCATGAATCCGTTTTGTTTTAGCCCCACAGCAGGGACAAGTCTGTTCTACCGGTTGGGACTGGATGAAAATTTTAATGAAAGAGTCTGCCTGAACCACTTTTAATAGAAACACCTTCCAAGTTAAAGGAAGCCTTGGTATTAGGGTACATCTATGGGGTCACCTCCATAACATTAAACTTTGGTCGGGATAATGCGTTTAGAGGCTTCTTATAGATGTATTTTATTTAACGAAAAAGAATGTTGGAAGTGCTTTCTGCACACCCATCAGTATAAGAACTCGATAATTATTGCTGGAATGATATTGATAGCAGTTATGTTCATTTATGAAAAGGCTGAAGAAAAACGTATTGAGCAGCATATATTACAAGTACAGGAAAAAGAGCGTGAACGACGTGCTCCATCAGATGAAAATTCAATCAATGTGCTTCAGGATAGCGGTTTCGTCACTGATTTACCAGAGCAAGGAAAACTTATTTTAAGCAGTGAAATGTTTAGAGAAAGTTACGAACGTACAAGCCGATTTGACGTGGCTACATATGTTTCAGTGGATTTATCAGAATATACATTCGATGCATCGAAAGTTTATCTGCTCAGATTTAAGATGAAAGCGAAAGAGCGGTCGGCAGTTGTTAATGTGAATTTTGGAGAGAAGTACGATTTTTTTATAACCACTGAGTGGAGTGAGTATTACTATCCCTGTACAGATAAAGAAATTGCTTCAGTTAGGTGGGTGTTGGAATCAGATTTTCAAATTATACAAATGTCAGATGTAGAGATATATGTATATGATGCAGATGTCGACTTACAGAAATTGAATTGTGGGACATATTTAGCTGATGCGAAAGAAACGATATTGGATGCGGATACTGATCTTAGCATTGGATTTCAAAACCGCGATGTTTATTACTTGAATGGATACGTATATCTTGTAGGTGATAGTTCCTTGTTTATAGCAAAGGAAAATGCAGATGGTTCTTTGGTAACCTGTGGTTTTCTTTCCGATTTGGGAGAGGTAAGAAGGCTGGAATTATATGATGACTCTATGTTGGCAGTTGCGTCAAGGCATAATGGCGTTTATTTAGTGGATATTTTAAATAAGGAGGCCCCTAGGGTTATCTCTCATTATAATACGCTGGAAATCGCGAATGACGTATGCTTTACGGGTGATTATATGATTGTGGCGGGAAGATATTTCGGCGTTGAAATTGTTAACATTAAGGATAGATATAATCCACAGTTTGTTTCTATGATTTCAAATGATAAAGAATGTTATCGCGTTGCAGTTTCCGGGACTACCCTGTTTGTGAGTTGTTGGGCAACGGGTGAAGTAGAGCTGTATGATATTTCAGTAATAGATAAGCCTCGAAAAATAAGCACAGCTAAAGTCGACGGGCGCGTTGGAGAAGTATTTGTCGATAAAAATTTTATGTACGTAGTGACCGGTTACAGTGGAATGTCCTTCAATGATGTGGTTGGGCAACCGGGATACGGTACCGGCAACGGATTAACGATTTTTGAAATAGTCGAAAAAACTCGACCTGTGTTGGTATCAACAGTAAAGACTGACGGCAGCTTGTTCCATTCGTCATTTGATGACTGGTCTGTTTGCGTGAATAATGGAGTTGCGTATTTTACAAACTCTTACGGAGGTCTTTATGTGTATGATGTCTCGAATCAGGCGGCTCCAAAACGGATTGGAAAGTATACAGTACCGTTATACAAAGGTGAAAGCAATTTATACGCAGATATGAGTGAGAGCAAGTCCTATGTATTCCCCTATGACTGTTCAAAATATATTAATTCGCCAGTAACTGGCGTAGCTCTGGGAGATGGAAAAATATTTTTTTCGTGTGCATATACTTCACTCCATTCAATCGATTTTCCAGAAGCGCAGCCACTGGAGAAAAATCGGAATACTTCAATTGGATACCAAATGGCTAATGAGTTAGAAAAAAATCGGTACCGAAATGTAGAATATTTACTGTCTGATAGAACAGTTTATGCCATACAGAAAGCTGGAGATTATTACTATGTAGGTACTGATATAGGAATTCAAGTGTTGGACAGAAATTTTGAAGATATAGAATTGTTCAAAACCGATAATCCTGTTCAGGATATTAAAATAATCGATGATATCCTTTTTTCGGCGGAAACGGCAGGTATGGGAATTTATCGAGTTGGAAGCGAAAATATAGAGCTTATTAGTTGGTATAATGCAAATACTAGGAATAAAAATATTTCATCTCTTGGAGTAACTCAGGATAAAGAATTCGCTATCTTGCAGGCATCATTTGCAGGATTGGAGATTGTTTCTGTTTCTGATTTGGAAAATCCATTGAAGGTAGATACATTAGTGAATGCTGATGGAAACAAAATTAGAGTAGATGAACTCGGAATTGGTTCTTTATATTATAGAAATATTGTAAATGGGGATGTAAATGGGATGATCGGTATAATTGGGATGACAAGTTCTGTCTGGCTGAGGTCGACGGGGGAGCATCTTCAAGTGGAGGCATTATATAGAAATAGTCTGTATCGGGAGGAAGGTGGAACAGCGTCGATGGAGGATGGGACTGTGCTGACTATAGCAAACAATGGCTATAGAGTGTATGATCCTGTTACTAAGATGAACTCAGATCTTTTGAGCATTAGTGTTAATAAGATTCCCGATGTACTTATCAGCGGAAAAGCTACAGTGTCAGACGGACTGCTTGTTGTCTGCAATGAGTATAAGGGAGAGATTTGGGTTATTAATATTGCCAGTCCTGAAAATCCTGTACTAATAAACTATTTTGAGATTAACGGAAATCCAGATCTTTGTCTAATCACAAAGAATTATATATTAATACCTGTTAAGCATTCAGGACTAATGAAGATTACGAGAAGTACGAAATGAAAGGAAGTAAGAGTTCTATGATTCAAAATAAAGATGATTTAAAACATTATTTGGAGATGGATAAGTATGCCTTAAATCGGAACGGGCATTGTAATCTTTTGCTTTCAAAAGATTTAAATTGGAAATTTCAGATTATTTTACGGAAGCACGAGTATTATTACAATACGCATAATACTATCATGACAAAAATATATGGATATTGGCATAAAGCACTTGGGTACAAGCTGGGGTTTGATATTCCGATCAATGTTTTCGAAGCAGGGCTTCATATAAATCATTTGGAAATATAGTTGTCAGTCCACATGCTCGGATCGGAGAATTTTGCGATATTCATCAAAGGTGTCAATATTGGCAAGGGTGAGCGAGATGACAAAGCCCCTATAATTGGAGACAATTGCTGGATTGGCCCTGGGGCAAAGCTATACGGTGGGATTATTATAGGAAATGAGGTTATGATAGGGGCAAATGCAGTGGTGACAAAATCATTTAATCAGAATTCGGTTAGTATAGCTGGGATACCTGCTCAAATCGTAAGTCGCAGAGGGAAACCCATCACACGTACAGAGCGATATAAAAGGTATTAAATGCTTGTATATTCAGTCAAACGTGATGGGAAACTAGACGCTCTGCAAAGCCAAGGGAGCTCTGATAACTGAAACTGTTGAAAATATAATGCTTATGTGGCCGTTTTCTGCATTGCTCATATGGACTTTCTGGGACAAGTTGTTTGGAATCAGTGTGAGAGTAGGACGCTGCATCTTGTTAGGGATTAAATATGCTTTACTGTTCTCCGTGACCGTTGAATTTCTGCAACTGTTTTTGAGACTCAGGACATTTCAATTATTGGGTTTTTTATAATTCGTTTGGCGGAGTGTTAGGTGGGGGCTATTACTATACCATTTATTGGATAAATTATAAAGGGGACAAGAAAGAATGAAAACCACAACATTACTTATCATGGCGGCCGGTATCGGCACCGCTTTGAACTGGTATCAAGCAGCTGGAACCGGTCGGTTTACACGATGAGATCATTATGGATTATTCCATCCATGATGCAATCGAGGCTGGTTTCAATAAAATTATTTTTGTGATTCGAAAGGACATTGAAGAAGATTTCCGTGAACGGATCGGTAACCGCGTGGAAGCGATCTGTAAAGCGCTTCATGTGGAAATTGACTACGCTTTTCAGGACTTGAACACCGTGCCGGGAGATGTACCGACAGGCCGGTCAAAGCCGTGGGGAACCGGGGAGGCCGTCCTTGCGGCAAAGGACTTGCTCCATGAACCGTTTGCCGTTATCAATGCGGACGATTACTATGGAAAAGAAGCATTCCGGCAACTGCATGACTGGCTGCTCCTGGATCACGAGGATTCTACTATCGCTATGGCCGGTTTTATTTTGAACAATACGTTGTCCGACAATGGCGGTGTGACCAGGGGCGTCTGCAAAGTGGCAGAGGGCCACACACATATCATTAATGTGGTGGAGACCAGCAATATTGTGAAATCTGTGGACAACAATGGAAACATAGGTGCGGAGACGGATGGCGTTAAACTCGATCCGGAATCCTATGTTTCCATGAACTTCTGGGGCTTTCCTGCGAAGGAAGACTGCGTCCCCCCATTTCTCTTAGTGCTGGAAGAGGAATTTAAGACTTTCTTTGTGACGGATGTAAAACGGAATCCTCTGAAAGCAGAGTACCTGCTTCCGACTCTGATCGGCGGCATGCTCCGGGAGAAGAAGTGTACGGTAAAGGTGCTGGAGACAAAGGACAAGTGGTTTGGCGTTACGTATAAGGAAGACAAAGCGGCTGTGGTTCAGAGTTTTGGGAAGCTGATTGAAGACGGCGTGTATCGGGAAGAACTGTACTCTGATTTGTGAGATTGAAGAGCTTTTATTATTAAGGGATTGCCCGACGAGGATGAAAACACCAATAAAGAGGAGGAAGATTTTTTAAGAAAATTGGGAAGGGATAAGATAAACAGGATATCATTGCAGCGCTTTGTACCCCCCTTCCTGGTTTCCTTGCTTTTGATATTACGAAAAATTACGTATATTAAATACGAAGCTGTCAGGATAGCCGGACTAGATGAGAATTTCCAGGGTCTGCTGAATAATGACTGGCCCATACTATATTGACTCTCCACCTTCAATTCACTATAATAAGTAAATACCACATCAGGCAGTTTCGCTTCCTTTACAAAGAAAGCGATTACCTGCCGGAATAATTCGATCCAGACTGGAAATAATCAAAATATGACAATCTTAAGCAAACTACAACTCTGGAATTACATGTTCCAGGACATGAAAGAACCGGTAAGCTATCTGCCTCAGGCCATTCTCATCGGCCTAGCCGCCGCCGCGCCGGCTCTTTTCTTCTATTTGCAGAAAACAGGATAAAAAAGGGCCGTTACCGGGCCAGAGGAGTGCAGGAAGACATGCCTTTCTCATTTTTACCCTGTTCTTATTTGCCGTCTACCTGACAGTATTGCTCCAGGAGGCATTTTTCTCGCGTCCGCCCGGTTCCAGAACCTCCATCAACCTGGAATTTTTGGGGACCTGGGGGCACAGCGCCCAGGGGAATGCCTATGTGATTGAAAATATCATCATGTTTATCCCCTGGGGAATGCTTCTTCCTCTGCTGATAGCGCCAATGCAGAAAAGAGGCTGGCTCTGCGTTCTGACCGCTTTTCTGGCCAGTGTGTCGCTTGAGACGGTCCAGTATCTGACACAGCGCGGACACTGCCAGCTCGACGACGTCATCATGAATACATTAGGAGCATTCGCCGGCTGGCTGGTTATTCGCGTTATGCTTGGCGTGATTTCACATTTAGAATATCATACCAGCCGCCGCTGACAGGTAAGCTCTTATGAAATCATCTAAACTGCAATACCAGCAACAATTTCCAAATTCCCCTTGTCTGCCGCCCAAATAAAGATTACAATAGAATTAGAGTATAAATCCGGGGTCCGAAAGCTATCGGAGAGTTTGGTAATCCCGGAAGAATGGAGCCATATGGAGGCAGACAATATGGGGACTGTGGAATGGCAGAGGGTCGTTGATCTGACCCAAATTATGGACAGAAGAAACGGAAAAGACAGGCTTGCAGAGCTGATAGAGCTGGCACGGCAGGAGCAGAAGATGCTGACTGTAGTGTTTTATGACATTAACGGACTGCACCTTATCAACGATACATATGGACATCATGAGGGGGATAACCTGCTTTTATACGTATCTAAAATTATTGAAGAGGGGCTGACGGAGCCGGACCTGCTTTTCAGGCTGAGCGAGGATGAATTTATTCTCGCTCTTTATGATGAAACGGAAGACGGGGCGGCCGAAAGGATGGAGAAAGCGCTGGAACTTCTGGAGAAAAAGCGGGAGCAGTTCGGGATATATTACGATGCTTCTTTCTGTTATGGGGTAACGGCAGTTTATCCGAGCGACAAGTTTTCCGTTAATGAGATTATAACCCGGGCCGATGAACGGATGTACATCCAGAAGAGGAATTTCCACATTGACCGGGCGGGGATGAGGCTGCGCCGCAATACGGAGAGGGGCAGGACAGCTCCCGGTTTTGATTACAACAGGGAGTTCCTTTATGAAGCTCTGGCTTCCAGTACTGATGATTATGTGTTTATCGGAGATATGAAGACAGGCATATTCCGGTATCCCGCGGCCATGGTGGAAGAATTCGGGCTGCCCGGTGAGATCGTGGAGAATGCTGCCGCCGTATGGGGCGTACTTATCCATCCCGAAGATAAAAAGGGATTCCTGGAGAGTAACCAGGATATTGCCGACGGCAGAGTGGAGCACCATAATATTGAATACAGGGCCAGAAACATTTTCGGAGAATGGTGCTGGCTGCGGTGCCGCGGCAGGATGGTGCGGGATAATGAGGGGAAACCGGAATATTTTGCCGGTTTTATTACCAACATGGGAAAGAAAAACCTGATCGATCATATGACGGGGCTTTATAACCGGTATGAGCTGGAGGGCACCGTGAAAAAGCACCTGGTAGATGACGGCAGGAAGTTCGGTCTGATGATACTCGATATGGATGAGTTTAAAAACGTCAATGATCTCTACGACCGCTCCTTTGGCGATGAAGTCCTCCGGGTTACTGCACAGATGATTTCCTCACTTCTTCCGTCCAATGCAAGAATGTACAGGCTGGACGGCGATGAATTTGCCATCCTCATTCTAAACGGCGACTGGGATGAGCATATTCAGATATTTAACAGAATCCGATATAAGATGCACAGGCAGCAGGAGTTCGAAGGAAAAAAATATTACTGTACGGTTTCCGCCGGTTATGCCGCTTTCCCGGAGGATGGCAGCCAGTATCTGGAACTTGTGAAATGCGCCAACTATTCGCTGGAGCATTCCAAACTGCTTGGGAAAGACAGAATCACCTGTTTTTCACCGGATATACTTCCGGAGAAAGAGCGCCGGCTGGAACTGATGGAGTTACTGAGGGAGAGCATCGAGCATGGGTTTGCCGGTTTTTCAGTGGCATACCAGCCCCAGGTGGAAGCGGCCACAGGGAAGCTTTTCGGCGCGGAGGCGCTGGCAAGATGGACCTGCGGAAAGTATGGCAGCATATCGCCGGGAGAATTTATACCGCTTTTGGAGCGCAGCGGACTAATCAACCAGTTGGGCCGCTGGATTTTTAGCCAGGCCGCCGCACAGTGCGGTAAATGGCGGAGATACAGGCCTGATTTCAGGATGAGCATCAATGTTTCCTACCATCAGCTCCGCAAAGGGGATATTGTTCCGGACATGCTTAAGAAGCTGGAGCAGTTTGCCATGCCACCCTCCAGTCTGACGCTGGAACTGACGGAATCCTATTTCATGAAAGAGGAGGAGAGCCGGGAAAATGTGCTGGATAAACTGCATGGAGCCGGATTTACTCTGGCAATGGATGACTTCGGTATGGGGTACTCCTCACTTTTGTCTCTCAAGAATATTCCGGTTGATGTGGTTAAGATTGACCGCGGTTTTGTGAAGGGAATAACAGAAGACCGGTTTAATGCTATTTTTATCGGTGCGATTACAGAACTTTGCCACAATGTGGGGAAGCAGGTTTGTCTGGAAGGGTGGAAACAGAAGAAGAATACCGGGCGGTTCGTGATACCGGACTTGAATTGATTCAGGGGTTTTATTTCGGACTTCCTGTCGCCGCTGAGGAATTCGAGCGGCAATGGCTGAGCCGGGAGCTTTGATCGACTGGCGGTACGGGCATCATTACCAGTAAATGCGTAAACTGCATTTACTGGTGATGATGCCTTTTTTTGAAGACCGTGACCATGCGCGCAGCGCGCATGGTTATCGTTCGCTGTAAGTCTGCACCTGTATGCGGCATGGCCTGCAAACTGTTAGTTTGAAAAAAAGATGGCTATACTAGTAGTGTTAAAGACTTAAGCGAAAGGAATAAGGAAATAGAAATGAAAGACAAAATTTTTGGTGTACTGCGCGTATTGGGCGGAGTTTCATGCTGCCCATCGCGGTTCTGCCGGTGGCGGGGCTGCTGTTGGGAATTGGAAGCTCCTTTACAAATGAGACGACAATTGCCACCTACAGACTGGGGACTATACTTGGGGAGGGCACGATCCTCCACGGCCTCCTGGTAATCATGAGCAAGGCGGGAAGCGCCATATTTGACAACCTGCCCATCATATTTGCCATTGGCGTTGCCATTGGTATGGCAAAGGCTGAGAAGGAGGTAGCGGCTCTCTCGGCGGCAATTGCTTTTGTGATGAATGTATCAATCAGTGCAGTACTGGAGGTCACGGGGAAAATACTTCCGGACGGAAGCATCTCCCCGGATGTACTGGAAGGTACCATTGCCAGCGTGTGGAATACAGACACTTCAAATGGGTGTGTTTGGGGGAATTATCGTGGGTCTGGGGGTAGCGGCCCTTCATAACCGGTTCCATAAGATTCTGCTTCCCAATGCTCTTTCCTTTTTCGGCGGTTCCCGGTTTGTGCCGATTATTTCCACACTTGTCTATGTATTTGTCGGGATCCTGCTCTATTTTGTATGGCCGCCGGTTCAGAATGCAATTTTTGCCCTCGGAGGGCTGGTGACAGGAACCGGATATCTGGGAACCCTGATTTTCGGTATTGTGAAGAGGGCGCTGATACCCTTTGGCCTTCATCACGTATTTTACCTTCCATTCTGGCAGACCGCGGTCGGAGGTACGATGATGGTGGACGGCAACCTGATACAGGGAGGCCAGAATATCTTTTTTGCACAGCTTGCCTCCCCGGATGTAGTGCATTTCAGCGCTGACGCAACCAGATATTTCTCCGGAGAGTTTATTTTCATGATCTTCGGCCTTCCGGGCGCCGCGCTGGTAATGTACAGACAGGCAAAGCCGGAACACAGAAAGACGGCGGGAGGCCTGCTTCTCTCGGCTGCGCTGACCTGTATGCTGACGGGTATTACGGAGCCGATAGAGTTTTCATTCCTCTTTGTGGCGCCGGTGCTGTTTGCAGTCCAGGTTATTCTGGCCGGTTCTGCGTATATGATCGCCCATATCCTGAATATAGCAGTGGGACTGACTTTTCGGGAGGTTTTCTGGATCTGCTTTTATTCGGAATTCTTCAGGGCAATGCAAAAACAAGCTGGTTAAGAATCATCCCGGCCGGAATCATTTACTTCCTATTATATTACTTTATTTTCAGTTTTCTTATTAAGAGATTCAACCTGAAAACACCGGGACGCGAGGATTCGGGAGAGGGAACAAAACTATATACAAAAGCGGATGTGAATGAGAAGAAAAATGCCGGCAAAAGAGCGGCGTCAAAAGGACAGGAGAGTTCGGAACGTGAGCGCATGATCGCCGAAGGACTGGGAGGAAAAGATAATATTTCCGACGTAGACTGCTGCGCCACCCGGCTTCGCTGTACGGTTCTGGATTCGGATAAGGTCAGGGAGGATGTGCTGAAAAGGACGGGAGCGTCCGGCGTGATCAAAAGAGGCAGGGCGGTTCAGATTATTTATGGTCCGAATGTCACAGTGATCAAGGCAAACTTTGAGGAATACCTGAAAAACGGCGCCGGCTTGGAGGAGGATGCAGGTACAGCTGCGAAGGCTTTATTCTCCGTTTACCGGGAAGGCATATCCAATATCAGCGGCCGCAGATACGGCCTTTGCAGAAAAAATGATGGGTGACGGATATCTGGTCGAACCGGAGAAGGGGGAGGCAGTTGCTCCGGAGGACGGCAGGGTTAAATTTGTCTTCCCGGCAAAACATGCCGTCGGCATGAAGACAAAAGACGGCATCGAATATCTGCTCCACATCGGCATTGATACGGTTAAGCTGGATGGTAAGGGCTTTGAAGTATTCGTCAGGGACGGAGACACCGTAAAAAGGCGATTTGCTGATGCGGTTTGATCTGGAGTATATCAGGAGAACGCCGCGTCGGATCAATGTATTGTCGTATTAACCGGACTGGAAGGCGGACAGGGAATTGAGTCGGTAAAAGAGGGCCCGGTTACGGCAGGAGACGAAGTAGCCTGGCTGAGACTGTAAAGAGGTCAGAAGAATCAGGGGAACAGGTAAAGCGGACATCCGCCACAGATGTCTGTTTTGCCTGTTTTCTTCTTGCTAGATAAGCATTCTATATGTATAATAACGGTAGCCGTACAACTGGTGAAAACGTCGTGCAATCGATTACGTTATGAGCAGGAACAACAAGGTTCGGCAAAGCAAGAAAAAAATTCTGCCATATTCCCATTTGTTTATATCAGTGGTATAATATGAGGGCTTAGTGGGACGAATATCAACAAAAGCTGCTAATAATATGTCTGTAAGAATAAGATATATAAAATTATATAGAAGAAAGAACAGGAGTACATAAAATGGAACATTTAATCGTGCCGGCGGGATATGAACCGGCGATCGACCTTAGGGAAACCCAGATTGCAATCAAGATAATCAAAGATTTTTTTCAGAGGGAGCTGGCAAAGCAGGCATCTTACCAGGGTGTCGGCCCCTCTGTTCGTTTTGCCCGAATCGGGACTGAACGATAACTTAAACGGCGTGGAACGCCCGGTTCAATTTGGAATCAGGGAGCAGGAGGATCGTCCTGCCGAGATTGTCCATTCCCTCGCAAAGTGGAAACGTATGGCGCTGAAAGAGTACGGCTTCGGCGTGGGTGAAGGTCTTTACACCGATATGAGCGCTATCCGCAGGGACGAGGACACGGACAACATCCATTCCATTTATGTAGACCAGTGGGACTGGGAGAAGATTATCAATAAGGAAGACAGAAACAGGGAGAATCTGGAGCTGATCGTAAAGGCCGTATATAAGGCTCTGAAAGTAACGGAGGATTATATGGCCTATGAGTATGAATATATCGGAAGATATCTGCCGGATCATATCGAATTTGTGACGACCCAGCAGCTTGAGGATATGTATCCCGACTGTACGCCGAAAGAGAGGGAGTACAGAATCGCCAAGCTTCACAAGGCGGTTTTCATTGAGCAGATTGGTGATAAGCTGGTTTCCGGAGAAAAGCATGACGGACGTGCGCCGGATTATGATGACTGGAAACTGAATGGGGACATTATTGTATATTATCCGGTCCTTGATATTGCACTCGAGCTTTCATCGATGGGAATCCGTGTTGATGAGGAGGCATTGAAGGAGCAGCTAAAGAAGGCGGGCTGTGAGGAGCGGGCTGAACTGCCTTTCCAGAAGGCGCTCTTAAATGGAGAGCTTCCCTATACGGTCGGCGGCGGTATCGGCCAGTCCAGAATCTGTATGTTCTTCCTTCGAAAAGCCCATATCGGAGAAGTGCAGGCATCCATATGGCCCGACGGAATACGGATGGAAGCGGAGAAGCATAAAATACATCTGCTGTAACAGCAGGGCAAGGGGGAGCTGATGGCAGACCAGTACGACGTAATAATAATCGGCGCAGGCCCGGGCGGCTATACGGCGGCAGCGAGAGCGGCCGGCTTCGGAATGAATGTGGCCTTAATCGAAAAGGGCGAGCTGGGAGGTGCCTGTGTCAACACGGGCTGCGTTCCGGCGAAAGCCATGCTGCAGGCATCCGCCGTTTACGGAGATTTAAAACATGCCTCCCGGTTTGGGATCAGCGTGGATTCTGTTGGATTTAACTTAAAGAAGATGCAGGCATATAAGGATGAGTCGGTGGAGGAGTACAGGAGTATGATACGTTCCCTTCTGAACCGTAGGAATGTAAAACTGATTCATGGGACTGCAAAGCTTCATAAAGATAATATTGTTGAGGTGGAGGGAGAAGAAGGCTCCTCCCTCTGTGTCGGAAAGAATATTATATTGGCTACGGGAGCCGAGCCGGTAATCCCGGATATACCGGGAGTGGATTTACCCCAGGTGCTGACCAGCAGGGATATCTTAAGCGCCGGTGAGTGGCACTTCGACAGGCTGGTTATTATTGAGGAGGAGTGATCGGCATTGAAGTAGCCACGATTTTTTCTGCGCTGGGTTCCAGGGTTACCCTGCTGGAGAAAAAAGGGCGCCTTCTGGATACGATGGATCCGATGATATCGGAGCAATTGGAAGAATCGCTCCGATCCAAAGGGATCGACGTAAAATGCAACGTTTCCGTGATGGAGATCCGGAGCCGGGGCGGTGACAGCGTTGCTGTCAGCTACCGCGAGGAAGGGCCGTGGAAGGAACTGGCCGCCGACCGGATTCTTCTCTCCGTGGGCCGCAGGCCGGATATGACGAAGGTTCTGGCGGAGGACTGCCGGGTGGAGTTAAAGCATGGCAGGCCGATAGTCAAGGGGACTTACCGGACAACACAGGAGCATGTGTATGCCATCGGAGATACGGTCGCAAAGACGCGTCTCGCCCATGTGGCGGCGGCACAGGCCACCTACGTGATTGAACATCTAACCGGAAAAGGCCACAGAATGCAGCTCACCGTCGTTCCCAACGGAATGTTTGTAGTGCTGCCGGTAGTGCCGACCTGCATCTACACCGATCCTGAGATTGCGGCGGTAGGATTTACCGAGGAAGATGCAAGACAATATAATATGAAGGTTAAATGCGGCCAGGCGTTCATGGGTATCAACGGCAAGGCCATTCTGGCGAGAAAGAAAATGGGCTTTATTCGGCTTATTTTTGAAGCATATACGGATACCCTGGTTGGAGCGCAGATTATGTGTCCGCGTGCCACCGATATGATTGGCGAGATGGCTACGGCCATTGCCAACGGATTAACTGCATATCAGCTTCCACGGCAATGAGAGCACATCCGACATACAGCGAGGCCATCTCGCTTGCCATAGAGGATGCATTAAAAAGCTATGGAGGATAATAAAGGAGGAACAAAGATGGAACAAGCAGTCGGTACAAGAATTGCGGCACTGAGGAAACGGATGGCGGAAAGAGGGATGGACGCCTATTTAATCCCTACGGCCGATTTCCACGGTTCTGAGTATGTGGATGGCTATTTTAAGGCGCGTCAGTTTATAACCGGATTCACCGGCTCTGCCGGAACAGCCGTTATTACAATGGAGGAAGCCGGTCTGTGGACAGACGGCCGCTACTTCGTGCAGGCGGCTAAGGAGCTTGCCACAAGTGAAGTAAAGCTGTTTAAAATGGGGGAAGAAGGCGTTCCCACTGTGGAGGAATATTTGGAGCAGACCATGACCATGGGAGGCGTTCTCGGTTTTGACGGCCGCGTGGTTGGCGGCCTGATGGGAGAGGAACTCCAGGACAGACTTGCTGCAAAAGAAATCTGTATCGCGTGTTATGAAGATTTAATCGGAGAAATTTGGGAAGACAGACCGGAACTTCCGAAAGAACCGGTGTGGATTCTGGAAGATAAATATGCCGGTAAGCCGGCATCGGAAAAAATAGCGGATCTCCGAAGCACAATGGCTGAAAAGAATGCGGGTGTCCATATTCTGACCAGCCTCGACGATATTATCTGGCTTTTAAACATACGCGGCAATGACGTTCCCTGTACTCCGGTCGTATTATCCTATCTGATTGTCACACGGGGGGAAATCCTCCTGTTTATCAATCAGGAGACATTAAATGAAGAGGTGAGAACCTATCTGGCCGGGCTGGGAGTGAAACTTTATGATTACAATGACATCTACCAGGTGGTGCCTTCCTTTAAAAATGAGACGGTGATGCTTGAAAAAGCGCATGTGAATTATGCGGTATGCCAGAGCCTTGATAACAGCGTCACGGTGGTTGATATGATGAATCCCACCTCCTCTGCGAAAGCCGTAAAGAATCCGGTTGAGATTGAGAATATGAGGAAGGTGCATATCAAAGACGGCGTTGCCATGGTGAAATTTATGTACTGGCTGAAACAAAACGTAGGTAAGACAGAGATAGATGAGATTACAGCCGCCGCTTACCTGGATAAGCTGAGAAGTGAAGTGGAAGGCAATCTGGGCCTCAGCTTCGGTACGATTTCCGCCTATTCCGACAATGCGGCGATGTGCCATTATGCCGTATCGGAGGAGAGCAATAAGAAACTGATGCCGCGCGGACTGTATCTGGTCGATTCAGGCGGCCAGTATCTTGAAGGTACGACGGATATCACCAGAACCTTTGCCCTGGGAGAACTGACGGAAGAAGAGAAAGAATGCTTCACCCTGGTTGCATCCTGTATGCTGAGATTGTTGAATGTCAAATTCCCCTACGGCTGCCACGGTTATAATTTCGACTTTGCGGCCAGAGAACTGCTTTGGAGAAGGGGGCTTGATTTTAACCATGGAACAGGCCACGGCGTCAGCTTCCTGGGCAGCGTCCATGAGCGTCCGAACGGAGTCCGCTGGCGCGTAGTGCCTGAACGTCAGGATAATGCGGTGTTTGAGGAGGGAATGATCACTTCCGACGAACCGGGATTGTATTTCGAGGGCAAATTCGGAATCAGGACGGAAAACCTGATGCTCTGTGTAAAGGCAGAGAAGAATGAATATGCCCAGTTTATGAAATTTGAAAACCTGACCTGGGTTCCGATCGATCTCGATGCCATCGATGTAAAATACATGGAGCCGAGGGATCGGGAGCTGTTAAATGCTTACCATAAAGAAGTTTATAATAAGATCTCTCCATATCTGCCGGAGGAAGAGGCGAAATGGCTGGAGAAGGTGACGCGGGAAATCTGACGCTAACAATATCTGAGAACCGCAGGCATATCATAAGCGTTATTTTTATATGATATAGTAACCAACTGTAATGAGAGGTTACAAATTAATGCAGAGATATGGACGCAGTTACAAAAGCCTGCATGCCTGTGAAGCATCTGAAACAGAACAGGGATATCTGCAGGTCAATGTGGTAAACAGTGAGAATAATTTTCCAATCCAGGGGGCCGATGTTTTGATCCGGTATCAGGGGGAGGAGGCACCGGAGGAGGTAGTGCAAACCAACAATTCCGGCCAGACCGAATCCATTGCCGTGAAAGCGCCTCCCGTTGCCCTGAGTCTGGATGAACAGAATACGATAAGACCGTATTCAGAGTATACGGTGACCGTGACGGCTCCCGGCTTTGAACCGGTGACGGTAAACGGAACGGAGATATTGGCCGGCGTTACGGCGATTCAGCCGATACGGATGATACCGGCTGCAGAAGAGCAGGGGACGATGGAAGACATTGAAATCCCTGATCATACACTTTACGGAACGTATCCTCCGAAAATTGCCGAGGAGGAGATTAAACCGACCAATGAAAGCGGCGAGATTGTTTTAAGCCGTGTGGTGGTTCCGCAGACAATCGTGGTACATGACGGAGTCCCGACCGATGCAACGGCAAAGAATTATTATGTCCCATACAGGGATTATATCAAGAATGTGGCGTCCAGTGAAATTTATGCGACATGGCCCCAGGCCACAATCGTAGCCAATGTTCTGGCGATTATGTCATTTACCCTCAACAGGGTTTACACGGAATGGTACAGGAACCAGGGATACGACTTTACGATTACTTCGTCCACTGCTTTTGATCATAAGTGGATTTACGGAAGAGATATCTTTGACACGATCTCCGTGGTGGTCGATGATATTTCTCGACAGCTATCTCGTCAAGACCGGAGTAGGCGTTCGATCCTGACTCAGTACTGGACGGAAGACAGGTAACCTGTCCGGGATGGATGACTCCAGTGGGGTCCTGCAATTTAGGAGAACAGGGCTACAGCCCGATAGAGATCCTCAGACATTTTTATGGCAGCAACATGTACATTAATACCGCAGAGATGATTTCCGGAATACCGGCATCATTTCCGGGAACGAATCTGACGATTGGTTCAAGCGGTGACAAGGTCAGGCAGATGCAGGAACAGCTCGATACCATCGCAACTGTGTATTCCTCAATCCCGAGGGTGGCGATTGATGGATATACGGACCGGCTACGGCCGAATCGGTAAAAGTGTTCCAGTCGGTTTTGGCCTCCCCAGACAGGTAGTTGATTTTGCCACCTGGTATAAGATTTCACATATTTATGTCGGTATTACAAGGATTGCCGAGCTTTCATAGAAACGCATTGCGTGGCGGTAACTGTGAGAGCCGGACAGTAAAATATAACAAAAGATAAGAAGGAGAAGCGCTATGAACAGCCTGTCTGCCAGGGAGCAGAAGAAGGAAGAGATAAAAAAGAGCCGCGCCGGCTCTATCACGGAGGGCGTGATTTGGAAACAGCTTTTACTGTTTTTCTTTCCGATTCTGTTTGGCACGTTTTTTCAGCAGCTCTATAATACGGTAGATGCAATTATTGTTGGACGGTTTGTAGGAAGGAGGCCCTGGCGGCGGTAGGCGGAAGTACCGGAATGCTGATCAACCTGCTGGTCGGCTTCTTTGTCGGACTTTCTTCCGGCGCGACCGTCATAATTTCCCAGTTTTATGGCGCGCAGAATGAGGATAGGGTTGGCGAGGCAGTTCATACAGCCATGGCCTTTTCTCTCGTCTGCGGCCTGGGAATGACGGTGATCGGCCTGCTTTTCGGCCGGACAGCCCTGGAAGCGATGGGCACGCCGGCGGAGATTATGGATTATTCTCTCTCTTATTTAAATATTTATTTTATCGGAATCATCACGAACCTGATTTATAATATGGGTTCCGGGATTCTGAGAGCGATCGGGGATTCCAAGCGCCCGCTTTACTTTCTGATGGGCTGCCTGACCAATATTGTGCTGGATATCGTACTGGTTGTGGTTCTCCGGATGGAAGTCAGGGGCGCGGCTATTGCAACGGTATTTTCCCAGCTTGTCAGCGCCATACTTTCCTGATAGGACGACGGATTCCTATAAGCTGATTATCCGCAAGATCCGTCTGAATCTTTTCATGGTCAAACGAATAATTAAAATCGGGCTGCCGGCCGGCCTGCAGTCGGTAATGTATGCCCTGTCCAATATCATCATCCAGAGCAGTGTTAACGCTCTGGGAACGGATACCATTGCCGCCTGGACGGCATACAGTAAGATTGACAGCGTATACTGGATGATTATCAGTGCGCTGGGGATCTCCATCACAACATTTGTAGGCCAAAATTACGGAGCGGGCAAGATGACACGGGTAAAACGCGGAGTCAACGTCTGTCTCGGTATTACGGCCCTTATCACATTCCTCCGCACGGTTTTGTACTTTGTTCGGCGGCTATGTATATCTGCTGTTTACAACGGATTCCGCAGTAATCGCAAAAGGCATGGAAATCCTGTATTTCCTCGTTCCGACATTTATCCTCTATATCTGTATAGAGATTTTTTCGGGCGCGCTCCGCGGCGTTGGCGACTGCTGGATACCGATGATCATGACGGCTTTGGGTGTCTGCACCCTCAGGGTGGTCTGGATTATCATTGCGGTTCCAATCCGTCCCAGCATTATAACGGTCATATTCAGTTATCCGCTGACATGGGGAATCACAACCGTATTATTCATTATTTACTACTATTGCTTCAGCGCATTAAAAAAATTCAACGTACCTCTTTTGCGGCTCCGCAGAAAAAGACGGAGAAGGCTCGAGGATCAGTAACAAATGGTAGACACTTTTTTGAAATTGTGGTAATCTATCCTGACAGGAATAAATTGTCACGTAATTGTCCGTTAAAGGCCGGAGCATTACGATATTAATGGAAGAGAGAGGATGATAATAATGGATTATGGACAGATGAATCAGGTTTACCAGGCCGAAGGATACGGCCAGGAGACATTGGGAAGATATGTGGCAAAAACTTATCTGTGGATGTTTGCAGGCCTTATGCTTACGTTTGCAATCGCTGTAACGGGGTATCTGACCGGGGCCATTCTGTTTGTTTTTGCGATACCTTATGGACTGATAGTAATATCGGGACTGGAACTGCTCACCGTATTCTGGATGTCTGCCAGAGTCAATAAGATGTCTGTCGGTGCGGCCAGGGGAATGTTCCTGTTCTATGCGGCGTTAAACGGCATTGTTTTTCGGCATACTTCCTGGTATTCGGAGTCGTTCAGCTGCCTCGTATTTGTGGCAACGTCACTTTTCTTCGGAATTATGGCAGGGTCAGCCTTATTTTTAAAATTGACATCAGCGGCATCAGGCCAATTTTGGTAGGAGGGCTGATTTTCCTGATTATTTTTGGGATTTTATCCATGTTTCTGAATCTCGGAGCCATGGAAACCGTAATGTGTTATGTGGGAATTGCCGTTTTCCTTGGATTTACCGCCTATGACACAGGAAAGATTAGACAGAATTATGTACATTTTGCAGGAAATCAGGAGGTTTTAGAGAAAGCATCTATTTTCTCGGCTCTGTCCCTGTATCTTGACTTTATCAATCTGTTCCTTTACATTTTACGGTTATTAAACAGAAGCAGAAATTAATCGGGCTGGCTTAACAGCCGATCCGGCCGGTGTGCTCCGGGGTGACAGAAGGAAAAGAATCCGACTGTTATCCCGCGGCGTACCGGCTTTTTTAATTCAATTATGTGTCATATCTTACAAGAATTTTTTTCCTTTCAGTGATAGAATAGCGTAACAGTTCATTCTGTCTGAACGGTTACGAAATAGCGGTACTGCAGGGAAGGTGATACATGAGGAGGGAGAACCATGATTCAGGAGCAGGAGCAGCGTCATATTTACTATGATCAAGACTTGAAAATAGAAGCATATAATTTAAGCGGAATAGTCCAGAAATTTCCGAACCATTTCCATGAATATTACGTGGTTGGGTTTGTGGAGGGAGGAAAGCGCCGCCTCTGGTGCAGGGGTAAGGAATATGATCTGAATGCAGGCGATCTGCTGCTTTTTAATCCGAGGGATAATCATTACTGTGCGCCGGTAGACGGAGCGCTTCTGGATTACAGAGGAATCAACATCGGCCCTGAGGCAATGAGTAAGGCAGTGCGGGAGATTACAGGCAAAGAATTTGTGCCGCATTTTACACAGAATGTCGTCTTTCAGAGTGAAATCACTCAGTCGGTGGCCGGTGTATATGATGCAATTTTAGCCCATGCGCCGTCCATGAAGAAGGAGGAGGCTTTCTTCTTCATGCTGGAATAGGTGCTGCAGGAGTATGTCCAGCCCTTTGATGAGGTAAAAAGAACGGAACCGGGGGAACAGATTCGTACTCTCTGTGCCTACATGGAGGAGCATTTTGATGAGAATATTACATTGGATAACCTGCTGTCCATGACAAGCTTTGGTAAATCGTATCTGCTCCGCTCCTTTACGAAACAGGTCGGAGTCTCGCCTTACCGCTACCTGCAGACGGTCCGCCTCAACCGGGCGAAGAAATTCCTGGAACAGGGGATTTTGCCGATTGACGCAGCCAGCATGGCAGGCTTTTCGGATCAGAGCCACTTTACTAATTTTTTTAAGGAGTTTATCGGCCTGACGCCGAAACAGTATCAGAGGATTTTTACTGATACAGGGACTCAGCTTCTGCAGCGGGAGGATTATAATGAAGAATAAGACATTAACAGGGCATCTCGCCGCATTCATCACCATATTAATCTGGGGAACCACCTTCATTTCCACGAAGGTACTTCTGCGGTCCTTTTCACCGATTGAAATTTTATTCATCCGTTTTGTTATCGGTTATCTGGCCCTGTGGTGTGCCTGTCCGAAGAGCTTTAAACCGGCGGACAGAAAGCAGGAGGGCTTTTTTGTGCTGGCCGGCCTGCTCGGCGTAACGCTCTATTACCTTTTTGAGAATATCGCGCTCACTTATACACTGGCCTCTAATGTTGGGGTAATTATATCCATAGCCCCCTTTTTTACCGTTATCTTCACCTGTGTTTTTCTTCGGGAAGGACGTCCCGGGGCAAGGTTTTTCTGCGGTTTTCTGATTGCCATGGCCGGAATCTTTTTAATCAGCTTTGACAGCGGCCAGACGCTCAAGCTGAATCCCATGGGCGATATACTTGCCGTCATTGCGGCGGTGCTGTGGGCCTCATATTCGACGCTGATGAAAAAGATTACCGGGTTCGGCTATAACACGGTTCAGGTGACCAGGAGGATTTTTTTCTACGGAATCATTCTGATGGTACCGGCTCTGTTCTGGATGGGGTTCGATGTGAAGCTTGATCAGTTTTTGGAACCGGTTATGCTAATGAACCTGATCTTTTTAGGACTGGGGGCATCCGCGCTTTGCTTTGCCACGTGGAATTATGCCGTGAAAATACTGGGCTCGGTCAAAACGATTATCTATATCTATATGGTGCCTGTCATTACGGCCGTCACCTCGGCGCTGATTCTGCACGGGAAGATGACGAAGGCGATGATATGCGGAATCTTTTTAACATTATTAGGCTTGTTTTTATCAGAGGACAGGAGAAAGAAAGAGAGGAAAAATTAGAATGGATACGGAAAGAAACCTCCCTCTGCTCCGTTAGAGGCGTATTCTTACTGATACCGGCGCAGTTCTTCATAAACCTTCAAATAAATATCTGAAAAAACACTTCCCCTGTTCCAGATAAACGTAAAATCATGATCCAGTTCAAAATCTTTCAGAGGCATCCTGCGCAGGGTCCCGTTTTGGATTCCCTGCAGGGCGGCCGCCTCATAGAGAAAAGAGATGCCGATTTTTCGAGAAGCTCCAGAATGACATGCATGCTGCCAATCTCCGTGATATGGGTGAAATCGGAGAGGCGGATATTTTTCATGTCCAGATGTTTCTCAAGGATATCCCGGGTCCCGGAACCAGGCTCCCGCAGCAGCAGATGTTCATTGAACAGATCCCGGATCCGGCAGGGTTCATTCGGGAGGCTGTGGCGCGTAGAGCAGACCGGAATGAACGGCTCGGTGCGGTAAATGTGGGAGTCAAATTCGGACGTATCGTAATTGCCTTCCACCAGGGCAAAATGGATATCGCCTGTGCGGAGACGTTTTAATAAATCATCCGTATTGGAGATGATCAGACTGAGGCTGTCGCCGGGATGGCGGCTCAGATAAGAGGCCAGCGGTTCAGAGATTACCGCCTCCCCGATCGTCATAGTGGTGCCGAAGCGGAGGGCAAGGCCCGAGGGCGAGAGCCTGGAAATCTGTTCTTTCATAAACTGCTCATCGCTTTTTATCGCCGACGCAGTCCTCAGCAGAATTTTACCGGCCGGGGAGAGAAGAAGCTTCTTTCCGTCGTGCTGGAACAGCTTTATGTGGTACAGCTTTTCCAGATAGTGTATATGCTGCGTAACTGCCGGCTGGGTAATATGAAGCGCCTCGGCGGCCTTGGTATAATTCATATATTCGCATACGGTTAAAAAGGTACTAACCCTGAAATCCAGCATAATCAATTTCCTCCTGTGTCCTGTGCTGTTCAGTATGTATAAGCTGTTCACTGTCTGTGAATAGCTTATATAAATGTATTGATATATCATAACACATTTTTATTGAAGTATAAATATATATAATTTTACATTATCGATGGGGCGAGTTACCATATATTTCATGAATTAGGAAGTACCTCCGGCGGCAGGACAGCGAGCCGGGATACATATAAACCTATTTTCAATGAAAAGATGAAAACAGGAGGAAATGAAATGGAATTCGCAAAAAAAATGGAAAGGGATTGCTTCTTTGTCTGGGCGTGGCAATTCCGGCATGGTTCGCAGGAAAGATATTTCCGGTTGCGGGAGGAGCCGTGATTGCTATTATGGCGGGAATGATAATTACCATGTTTATAAAGGATAAATCGCCTTTTATGGGCGGCATCCATTTTTCTTCTAAAAAAATATTGCAGTGGGCCGTAATTCTATTGGGCTTTGGTCTGAATCTCCACGTAATACTCAAAACAGGAAGAGAGTCACTTCCGATTATCGTGTCCACAATCACGATTTCACTGGTGATTGCCTATGTTTTACATAAGACAATGCATATTCCTTCCAATATCTCAACCCTGATTGGAGTCGGTTCCTCCATCTGCGGAGGCTCGGCTATCGCCGCCACGGCTCCGGTAATTGAGGCGGATGATGAGGAGGTTGCCCAGGCCATATCCGTTATTTTCTTTTTCAACGTTCTGGCAGCCATCTTTTTCCCTATGTTTGGTAATTTTCTCGGGTTTGATACGACTACGGGAAATGCTTTTGGAATCTTTGCCGGGACGGCAGTCAATGATACTTCCTCGGTGACGGCGACGGCGGCCACTTGGGACAGCATGTGGAACCTGGGGTCTGCAACACTTGATAAGGCTGTGACGGTAAAGCTGACCAGGACACTGGCCATTATTCCGATTACACTCTTCCTTGCTTTTCTTAGAACGGAAAAAGAGGAAAAGGAAGATAAGGCCGAAGGGAAAAAAGTAAGCCTGAAACAAATATTCCCGTTCTTTATTCTCTATTTTATTGCCGCATCCATTATCACCACGGTGGCAGTCCAGGCAGGCGTGCCGGTTGAGTTTTTTAATCCGATAAAAGAGCTGAGCAAGTTCTTTATTGTTCTTGCGATGGCTGCGATTGGACTGAATACCAATATTGTCGATCTGATAAGAACGGGGGGAAAACCGATTATTATGGGCTTTAGCTGCTGGGTCGGAATCACGGGAGTCAGCCTGCTGCTGCAGAGAGTGATGGGAATCTGGTAGTAAAGCTTTGCAAATCCTTTTAATTGATATACAATGAAGGCATAGAGCCTGTGTGCCGGAGCGAGGAACGGACAGGGCGGACGAAAACGCGAGAGGAGATACCGATACCATGACAATTGCGGAAGTAAGTAAAAATTATGAGATATCAGCGGATACGCTGCGCTATTATGAGCGCATCGGTCTGCTCCCTCCTGTGCCCCGTACGAAAAGCGGAATCAGGGATTATGATGAGGATTCCCTGAAATGGATTCAGCTGATGAAGTGCATGAGGAAGGCCGGGGTACAGATAGAGGCGCTTGTCGAATATGTAGCCTTGTTTGAACAGGGGACGGAGACGGTAAATGCCCGTAAGAATATCCTGGTTGAGCAGAGAGCCCAGCTTTTGGAAAGAATGAAGGATCTCCAGGAGTCGCTGGATCTGCTGGACAGCAAGATCGAGCATTATGAACAGGTGCTTGTCCCGGCTCAGGAAAGTCTGAGAAGGCCGGAAGATGTGGAGACAAAGAAAGGCGCCTGAACGGGTCCGGCTGAAGACTGCCTGTAAATGTCTGGATATTTTGTAAGAAAAGTGTCAGAAAAATTCACAAATAATATATTGACTTCACCCTGACGGTGTTTGGTATAATGTACAATGAACTATATTATACCAAACACCGGTTTTTTATTTTACAGGACGTATGTCCTGTGAATTAAAAAATGCTCCGCGAGGATCGCGTAGCGGAGGCAGGGACTTATGCTGCCGCAGCGGCCCGACTGCCGGGAAAGAAGAAAAACTGTAAAAAGTTAATTTACTTCCGGAAAGGAATGTACTGGATTTATGAAATATGGAAAACGTTTGACTGCCTGTACTCTGGCAGGGCTGCTGGGGATATCTGTATTTTCACAGCCGCTCACCGTATATGCGAAAGAATGGAGCAGGGTGGGCAATGTATATCAGATGGTGGACGGAACCCCTATTCACGGTGTTCTGGCAAGGGGAATCGATCTTTCTTACTGGAACCAGAATGTGGATTGGAACCAGGTGGTGGCTGACGATGTGAAGTTTGCCATGCTGGCAACAAGATTCAGAGGGGCTGAGGATCCCTTCTTCAGTATCAATGCCCGTGGGGCAAGCAGCGTCGGAATCGACATTGGCGCCTATATTTATTCCTATGCGACATCCGTTGAGATGGCCGAACAGGAGGCGGATTTTATTCTCAATGTGATTAAGGACTATCCGATTTCCTATCCGGTTGTGTTTGACGCGGAGGATGCCAACACTCGGCACTTTGTCACCTTCCGAGGTCAGTGCGGTGATTAATGCCTTCTGCCGCAAGATTGAGGCGGCGGGATACCACCCGATGGTTTATGCCAATGAGCATTGGATCAAGAATAAAATCGATATGTCGGCGCTGAATTATGACATGTGGGTGGCAAGATACGGCGTCATGTATACATATGACAGTCCGGCCATGTGGCAGGCCACCAACACAGGCTCCATTAACGGAATTAACGGCAACGTGGACATAAATTTCCTGTATAAAGACTTCTCCAGTGTTATTCCGGCAAATACATGGAGAACGATCGGAGGCAGCACATATTATTATCAGAATTATACAATGCAGAAATCGACCTGGATCAATGATGGCCAGGGTCAGTATTATATGAGCGCCGACGGCACACCGGCCAAAGGCTGGATGACATTCCCGGAGGGACGCTATTATCTAGATGCCTCCACCGGAAAGATGGCGACAGACTGGCAGCAGCTTGACGGAGCCTGGTATTTCTTTGACCCGTCGGGCACAATGGCTACAGGCTGGAGGGATGTGAACGGAGCCAGATATTATATGGACGGAGAGGGAAGAATGCAGACCGGCTGGCAGGATATCGACGGAGCACGCTATTACCTGGATGGTTCAGGCCGGATGACCACCGGCTGGCAGAATCCGGACGGAGCCAGTTATTATCTGGGCACGGATGGAAAGATGCAGACCGGCTGGGCACAGGTAAACGGAGCCTGGTATTATCTGAACAATGAAGGAAAGATGCAGACAGGCTGGCAGGAGATAGAAGGAAGACGCTACTTCCTTGACGCCTCGGGCGTTATGAAGACCGGCTGGCAGGATATTGACGGAGCCTGGTATTATTTCAGTGCGTCAGGAGCTATGAAGACCGGCTGGCAGAATCTGGACGGAGTCTGGTATTATCTGAACGGCGAAGGAAAGATGCAGACCGGCTGGCAGAATGTAGAAGGCAGGCAATATTACATGGATTCTGCAGGCGTTATGCAGACCGGCTGGCAGAATATTAACGGAAGCTGGTATTATCTGGACAGCAGCGGCGCCATGCAGACCGGCTGGCAGGATATAGGCGGAGCCAGGTATTATTTAAACGACAGCGGAGTTATGCTGACAGACTGGCAGGATATAGGCGGGGCCAGGTATTACTTTAACAGCAGCGGTGCGATGGTATCCGGCTGGCAGGATATAGGCGGAGCCAGATATTACTTTGACACGGCAAACGGCGCCCTGGCGGTAAATACGGTCCTGGAACTTGACGGAGTTAAGTATCAGGCCGGAGCAGACGGCGTTTGCACACCGATAACGGCAGAGACGGCAGACGGCGCAGCAGACAGAGCAGGCTCAGCAGACGCCGTCACAGCAGGGGCCCGGACATTGATTTATTACATCTGATTGCAAATAGCGGCAAAAAGCCGGAAAGCTGATATCAGGGCGCCCGGCTTTCCGGCGGATGTTTCACGGCTTTCCTCAACGTCCAGAACAAAAGTTTCATTCAGCTTTTTCTGGATTTCCACAAAGATGCGCAGCTGTTCGTCGCTGAAAGCTTCCAGATTCTTATAGGTGCGTTTGTAACAGCGCTGTTCGAACTGATTATGGCCTTCATAGATAGCCCATCCCTCCGGAGTGAGAGTCAGGTTGTATTCCCGGTTGTTATCGGCATTTCTCGTCTGTTCAATCCATCCCTTCTGGCGGAGCTTGCGCAGAATCTGGGAACAGGCGCTGGGAGTTTTCCTGAGTATTGCGGACAGTTCAACGGCTGTTATGCCCGGTCGCTCACCTACAAGATGAATGATCTTAGATTCTGCCTGATAGAGAACGGCGGTTCCGTAATCGTGGATCATCGAGTCGTATTCATGCATCAGGCGGTATGACTCATCCAGCTCATCGATCATTTCGTGGTAAATTGTGTATCGTGCATCCATTCCTTTGTCCTCACCTTATCAATCTTCTTTCTGCAAGTATAATATGAATTGCAGTAGTTTGTCAAACTCGCTGTGGATATTTTTTCCAACTGTTTAAATGCCCGTTACTGTTCATACGGTAACATCCCGCGAAGCGTGTTATTGTTGCAGCACGCCGCTTTTTGGCGAGGTGTGAACAGTAACAAATGCCCAGGATTGGAATGGACCATCGTTATATAATAGAAGAAAGTGCTATGTAGCCGGAGAAGTACTCACCGCAGCAGACAGGATTTGCCTGCCGTTTTGCCAGGGTGGGTATTCCTCCGGTTTTCATACTGTCTTTTCTGTTACCAATCTTTATTGTATAAACTTCTTGTCAAATTCCGGGTTAAAATAATAGTAGTTCTTGGAATCCATCGTATCCTTTAAGTTCTCCAGCGCTTCACCGAACCGCTGGAAGTGGACCAGCTCCCTGGCACGCAGAAACTGAAGCGGAGCGCGCACATCGGGATCTGTAATAATGCGCAGAAGATTGTCATAGGTGGTTCTGGCTTTTTGCTCGGCCGCAAGATCCTCCGTCAGATCAGTGATGGCGTCACCCTTACTCTGAAATTCGCATGCATTAAACGGAATACCTGCCGCTGCCGTGGGCCAGAGGGCGCTGGTATGGTCCACATAATAGGCATCAAAACCGGCTGTTCTGGCATCATCGATGGTCATATTCTTTGTAAGCTGGTAAATCATGGCGCAAATCATTTCCATGTGGGCCAGCTCCTCCGTACCGATATCCGTCAGCAGACCGGCCACTTTTTTACAGGGCATGGAATAACGCTGGGATAAATACCGCATGGAAGCAGCCAATTCTCCGTCCGGGCCGCCGAACTGGCTGATAATTAATGAAGCTGTCTTGGGACAGCAGGTTTTGATATTAACCGGAAACTGAAGCCGTTTTTCATAGTTCCACATTAAAGGGCACCTCCTTCCCATGGAGCGGGTCCGTCCAGCCATGTGAAATGGTCGGAAAGTCCGCCGTTTTTACTAATACAGTCTACGGTGAGCGGTTCAAAATTTGCTGCGAAATCTTTTAAAAGCTGTTCGCGCTTCGGCGCCATCTGATTAAAATAGGAGATGGCGTCCGCACAATCCGGATGGGTATCCAGATAAAGAGTTACATCATTCAGTGCGAAGCTTACCTCGTCAATTTCTTTTAAAAGTGTGGTTCTGTCCGTCATTTCTGTTCACCTCCTACATAAAAAGGAAAGTCCAGATTTTCAAAAATCGTACCTCGTTTCAGCGCAAGAGAGAGTTCTCGGGGCTGCATCCAGGGCTGCTTTGGAACGGAAGCGATTGCAAGAATTTGTTTACAGGTACATTCTTTTGCCAAATTGTCGTTAGCCGGGCTCATAATTAATCCTCCTTTCATTCATGCTTTTTCATTTTATCCCTATTTCATGATTCTCATTGATGCATTTCAATGAAATTCATTAATAGTATTGGACAATCTGCGCAATAATAAATTACAAAAAAATTGTTAAAACAGGGAGAAACAAACCGGACTGCGCTCTGCGGCCGCTGTTTTTAAAGAAATACTTAAAATTCGGTGAAAAAAAGTTGTTATAAAATAAAAAACGTGTATAAAAACTCTCTGAAAGAACTTGCAATTTGACAAAACCCATTATACAATGGCACTAGGCAAAAGTTGGACTTACTAAAAAGTGAACTTTTTTGGGGTCACGGTAGGTAGTATCCGTTGTCGAAATAATTCAAATGGAGGACAGCAAAATGAGTAATTCTGCACAAACATTGTCAGGTAAGAGAATTGAATCCCTGCTTGATGATAACAGTTTTGTTGAAGTGGGTTCTTACGTTACAGCAAGGAACACGGATTTCAACATGACGGCACAGGAGACTGCGGCTGATGGTGTAATTACCGGATACGGTACCATCGAAGGCAATCTTGTGTATGTGTACAGCCAGGATGCGTCTGTTATGGGCGGATCGATCGGCGAAATGCACGCTAAAAAAATTTCCGGCATTTATAAAATGGCGATGAAGATGGGAGCTCCGGTTATCGGACTCTTAGATTGTTCCGGTCTTCGTCTTCAGGAGGCGACAGACGCGCTTGACGGTTTTGGCCAGATGTATCTGGAGCAGACACTGGCATCCGGCGTGATCCCGCAGATTTGTGCGGTATTTGGAAATTGCGGCGGCGGTATGGCGGTATCTTCTGCTATCGCAGATTTTGTATTTATGGCAGAGGACGGCAAGTTATTTGTGAATTCTCCCAATGCCCTGGCTGGAAATGACGTGAGCAAGTGCGATACGGCATCTGCAAAGTTCCAGTGAGGAGGCAGGCCTCGTTGATATGGTTGGCAGTGAAGATGAGATTCTTGGACAGATCAGGACTCTTGTATCAATTCTTCCGGCTAATAACGAGGATGACATGTCTTATGACGAATGCGAAGACGATTTAAACAGGGTTTGTGCAGATCTGGCCGGCTGGACCGGAGATACTGCCAAAGCGCTGGCAGAGATTTCTGACAATTATTTCTTCATGGAAGTAAAGAAAGAATATGATCCTTCTATGGTAACCGGATTTATCCGCCTGAACGGAACAACGGTTGGCTGTGTGGCAAACCGTACCGAAATTTATAATGAAGAAAACGAAAAACAGAAGAGTTTGATGCGGCTTTACCAGCTGAAAAAGCGGCGGAATTTGTTAATTTCTGCAATGCATTTAATATTCCGTTACTGACTCTCGTTAACGTAAAAGGATACAAACAGTGCACATGTACTGAGAAGAAAATCGCCAAAGCGGCAGGCCGTCTGACCTATGCTCTTCGCCAATGCAGATGTGGCAAAAGTTACGGTAGTGATCGGAGAAGCGTTCGGAAGTGCATACGTTACGATGAACAGCAAATCCATCGGTGCGGATATTGTATACGCATGGCCTCAGGCAAAGATCGGTATGATGGATGCACAGAGCGCGGTCAAGATTATGTACTCAGAGGAGATTGAAAAATCGGAGAATGCAGCGGCTCTTATCAGTGAGAAAGCGGCTGAATATGAAAAACTTCAAAGCTCTGCCCAGGCAGCGGCAAGAAGAGGATATGTGGATGATATTATCGAAGCAGGCGAGACAAGAAAACGCGTAATCGCCGCGTTTGAGATGTTATTCACAAAGAGAGAGGATCGTCCGTCTAAAAAGCATGGAACGGTCTGATTATGATGAGGTGACGCATATATGAAACAGAATATTAAAAAAGTATTGCGTGTTATGTATGGCAGTCTGCTTCTTTGCCCTTACCGCCTGCTCCGGCAGCAAGAAGGAATCAGAGCCGGTTCCGGAGACAATTGTCTCTACGATGAAGACGGGAGCCGAGAATTATCTGAAGGAGTTTGACAGCTATGACGATGAAACGCTGGCAACGACATTAAAGAGGGTACAGAAACAGAAGAACACTGTCATGGAAAGTGCCATTACTTCCTGGCAGAGCTCTAAAGCAGATTTAGGAAGACTGGTATCCGTTCTTTCTGAGGATGTTGAGCGTGTGGATGAGGAAACTTATAAAATAACGGTAAGGGCAAGCTATGAGCAGAGAGAACTCGATTTTGTCCTTACGGCGGAAGAGGTAGTGAGCGATAATTACGGCGGCACTTCCCTTGCGGCAACCGAGATGGTCTTCACTCCAATCTTTACTACAGGCGAGAAGCTTGAAAGAGCGGCAATGAATACACTGATGGGTATGGGAACCGTATTCCTGGTACTCATTTTCATCAGCTTCATTATAGCCAGCCTGAAGAATGTAAATACGCTGGAAGCGAATTTCAAGGCAAAACAGGAAGCTAAGAAAGCGGCGGCAGTTCCCGCACCGGCAGCTGGCGGCAGTTCCGCACCGGCAGCTCCGGCGGCAGTTCCGCACCGGCGCCTGGCGGCAGTTCCTGCACCGGCCCCTGCACCTGCGGCACCGGCACCAGCGCCCGCACCGGCGGCTTCAGCAGTTCCGGTTCCGGAGCCTGTTGTTTATGAAGAGGAGAATCTGGCGGATGATATGGAGCTTGTTGCAGTAATTACGGCAGCTATTTCTGCAGCAGCGGCAGTTCCGGCAGAAGGACTGGTAGTTCGTTCAATCAGACGCAAGTCTGGCTCAAGATGGAAAAATGCTTAATTGAATCAGGAGGAAAATCAGATGAAAAACTATACAATTACAGTTAATGGTAATGTTTATGAAGTAACAGTGGAAGAGGGCTTCACAGGTCGCACCGGCACCAACTCAAAGGCGACGCCGGCCCCAGAGCGGCGGCTCCGGCTCCGGCAGCACCGGCACCAGCACCAGCGCCCGCACCAGCACCAGCAGCACCGGCCCCTGCAGCACCAGCGGCATGCTCCGTAGCCGTAACAGCCCCAATGCCGGGCAAGATTCTTGGAGTTAAATTACAGGCAGGAACTGCTGTTAAGCGCGGCCAGGTTATCCTGATTCTTGAAGCAATGAAGATGGAGAACGATATCGTAGCTCCTCAGGATGGAACCGTTGCAAGCATTAATGTAGCGGTAGGCGATATGGTAGAACCAGGCGCAACACTCGCAACATTAAACTAAAAACTGGTAAATACGGGACATAAAAGATTCCGTTTGGAGGGATTAATATGGAATACATTACAACAACATTGTCTAATCTTCTTCAACAGACGGCATTCCTGAACCTGACTGTCGGAAATATGGTAATGATTTTCGTAGCCCTCATTTTCCTTTATCTGGCTATCCAGAAGGGATTCGAGCCGCTCTTACTGGTTCCGATTGCGTTTGGTATGCTGTTAGTTAATATCTACCCGGATATTATGAGAACAGTTGAAGATTCGTCGAGTGGTGTCGGCGGACTTTTACACTACTTTTATTTATTGGATGAATGGAGTATCCTGCCGTCCCTTATCTTCATGGGCGTAGGTGCGATGACGGATTTCGGCCCGCTTATCGCAAACCCGAAGAGCTTCCTTTTAGGAGCTGCTGCCCAGTTCGGTATCTACGGCGCATACTTCATGGCTATCTTCCTGGGATTCAACGACAAGGCAGCGGCAGCGATCTCCATAATCGGCGGTGCCGACGGCCCTACCTCCATTTTCCTTGCAGGAAAGCTGGGACAGACAGGACTGATGGGACCGATCGCGGTTGCTGCATATTCCTACATGGCGCTGGTGCCGATTATACAGCCGCCTATCATGAAGCTTCTGACCACAGAAGAAGAGAGAAAAATCAAGATGGAACAGCTTCGTCCTGTATCAAGGCTGGAGAAAATTCTTTTCCCAATCATTGTTACAATCGTTGTCTGCCTGATTCTTCCTACAACAGCTCCGCTGGTTGGTATGCTGATGCTTGGCAACCTGTTCCGTGAGTCCGGTGTGGTTAAACAGTTACAGGAGACAGCTTCGAATGCTCTTATGTACATCGTAGTAATCCTGCTTGGAACATCAGTAGGCGCTACCACAAGCGCAGAGGCATTCCTTAATATGGATACAATTAAGATCGTAGTTCTCGGTCTGGTTGCATTTGCACTCGGTACGGCAGCCGGCGTTATCTTCGGCAAGATTATGTGTAAGGTAACTCATGGAAAAGTAAACCCACTGATTGGTTCTGCCGGAGTATCCGCAGTTCCTATGGCAGCCCGTGTATCCCAGAAGGTGGGAGCAGAAGCAGACCCGACCAACTTCCTTCTGATGCATGCAATGGGACCAAACGTTGCAGGCGTTATCGGTACCGCAGTTGCAGCCGGTACATTCATGGCAATCTTTGGAGTGAAATAATAGAAAATTCAGGAGGTTACAAAATGGCTAACATAGAAAAAAAGCCGGTTAAGATTGTGGAGACCGTCCTTCGTGACGCCCACCAGTCTTTGCTCGCAACCAGAATGACAACCGATCAGATGCTCCCGATCGTCGACAAGATGGATCAGGTGGGATATCATGCCGTGGAATGCTGGGGCGGCGCGACGTTCGACGCTTCTCTTCGTTTCCTGAAGGAAGATCCGTGGGAGAGACTGAGAAAGTTAAGGGCAGGCTTCAAGCATACAAAACTCCAGATGCTGTTCCGTGGTCAGAATATCCTTGGATACAATCACTATGCAGATGATGTAGTGGAGTACTTTGTACAGAAATCCATTGCCAACGGTATTGATATCATCCGAATCTTTGACTGTTTAAATGATATTCGAAACCTTCAGACGGCTGTAAAAGCTGCCAACAAGGAAAATGGTCATGCACAGGTGGCGCTGAGCTATACTTTGGGCGATGCTTATACTCTGGACTACTGGAAAGAGATTGCAAAAGAGAATAGAAGATATGGGTGCAAATTCCTTATGTATCAAGGATATGGCCGGACTTCTGACACCGTATGCGGCAGAAGAGCTGGTAACGGCTCTGAAAGAATCCGTAAAGCTTCCAATCGATCTTCATACGCATTACACCTCCGGTGTTGCTTCAATGACCTATTTAAAGGCGGTAGAGGCAGGCTGCGATATGATTGATACGGCTATGTCACCGTTTGCTCTCGGAACCAGCCAGCCGGCAACAGAGGTCATGGTTGAGACATTCAGCGGCACACGCTATGACACAGGGCTTAATAAAGACGCTCTGGCGGAAATCGCTGAATATTTCAGACCGCTTCGCGAAGAAGCTCTGGCAAGCGGCCTGATGAATACAAAGGTTCTGGGCGTGGATATTAATACGCTCCGTTACCAGGTTCCGGGCGGAATGCTTTCCAATCTTGTATCACAGTTAAAAGAAGCTCATGCGGAAGATAAATACTACGATGTGCTTCAGGAGATTCCGAGGGTCCGCAAGGACTTCGGCGAGCCGCCGCTTGTAACTCCGTCCTCCCAGATTGTGGGAACACAGGCCGTATTAAACGTTCTGATGGGACAGCGCTACAAGATGTTTACCAAAGAATCCAAAAAGCTCCTGATGGGAGAATTCGGCCAGACTGTAAAACCGTTCAATGCCGAAGTACAGAAGAAAGCAATTGGAAATGCAAAACCGATTACCTGCCGTCCGGCCGATTTAATCGAGCCGCAGCTTCAGAAGCTGGAAGCAGAGATGTCCCAGTGGAAGAAGCAGGATGAGGATGTTCTGACTTATGCGCTGTTCCCGCAGGTTGCCAAGGAATTCTTTGAATACCGTGAGGCTCAGACAATAGGAATCGACCCGCATAAGGCCGACAAGCTGAACAGGGCATATCCTGTATAACGCTGTAACAGTTCAGACAGCATGAACCGTTGCATAATCCCGGATAGATTTCAAGAAAGAATCTCGCTCGCGAGATTCTTTCTTGTGTAATGAGGGGAATTAATAATTTTAGTCAACATCCTGCTCTTGTCTGCATATAATACTATAGATAATGGGACTGTTTTGCAAAAATGTAAAAGCAGGTCCGGAGACGGAGGAGGATATGACAGTCAGAGTGCTTAAATGGTGCAGGAAGGATACGGTAAAGCAGGCCGTGTTAATCCTTCTGATGCTCGTTACAATTATGCTGGGTAGAATTTGCTGAGAAAATCCGGCTGGGAAGAGGACGATGCAGGCAGACACAGTTATATGATTGAAAACGGCGGATATTCTGCGAGTGAATAAATCGTACATGCTGCCCGGCCGTCAAAGATATGTGGACCAAAGTACATTTACATAATTGGTACAGGAAACACAGGTACATGACAAAAGAGTTAAGAAACAAACGGCGTTAAGCCAGAAATGCAAACTTAACGCCGTTTATCGTTTTGTAAAACAGTATATGGGTAAAGCCGGAATGGGTGACAAGCCATGGAAGAATATCGGCGTCCTGGTTCCCTGATTAGGCTCCCGGCGGGAATTTGTTAAGAAATTCTTACAATTAATGTAAAATACTGGATATTCTGTGAACTTTTGTTCATGAGGTTGACATATAATGGTATTTTCATTATAATGTACATAATGCCGTATCAGGCAGTTGCTTAATAAATAGTTTTGCATTGAAGAATGTCTTTAAATTTTTGAAAATATAGAGGAAAATACCTGCTTTGGTATATGGGGAGAGACACGAATGAAAAATAAAGGATATAAAGAGCGCCGCCCTGCTGCTGGGCTGCATTCTGGCGGTAAGCCCATGCCTGACGGAGCGTGCCGGATTGTTCGATATGGTCAGTATGGCCAGTGAGCGGACTGCTTCTGTCAATGCGACAAACCTGAATGTGCGAAGCGGCCCGGGACTTCTTATCAGGCTGTGGCCAAGCTGTCGCAAAGGGGCTCCGGTTACCGTTATCGGGAGCAGACGGGAACAGACGGAAAGTTATGGTATCAGATCCGGTTCAGCGGAAGCGGCGGTGCCGAGACAACCGGCTTTGTATCCAGTGATTACATAAAATTTCCTACTGCAATCACTTCAGACGGTGATTTTGAAAAATATATGAACAGCCAGGGATTTCCGGAGAGTTACAAGCCGGGGCTGCGCGAACTGCATGCGCAATATCCGCAGTGGACATTTACGGCGCTTCAAACAAACCTTGACTGGAATACGGTAATTGAAAATGAGAGTGTAATCGGAAGAAACCTGGTTGGCCGGGAAAATATCTCCTCCTGGAAATCCACGGCAACAGGCGCTTATGACTGGGACACGGGGACATGGCCAGGATTTGACGGAAGCTCCTGGGTACAGGCATCGGAGGATATCATTCGATATTATATGGACCCGAGAAACTTTTTAAATGATAAATACATTTTCCAGTTTATGAAGCAGTCCTATGACAGCTCGATTCATACGAGAGAAGGGCTGGAAAGCATGGTTGCCGGAACATTTCCTTTCGGGCAATGCGGGCGGAGGACAGGGAGGTGCTCCTTCCGGCGGTTCCTCCCCTGGCGGTTCCTCCGGTTCCGGCAGTGCAGGGCCGGGCTCCGGTCCCGGAGCTGAAGCCGGTTCCGGTCCGGGAGCGTCTGCCGGTACAGGTGACGGCGGCCAGGGAATTACGCCGATATCGCCAATTGCATCTATCAGTGATCATGAGGTAAATCGTGTGATGACGGCATATGGGCCCGGTATGGGCGGTTCCTCCGGCTTTTCGGACCCAGGCAGTTCCGGCAGCGGCTCCGGAGGCGCTGCGCCGGCATCGGGAAGCAGTTCCTATGTCGATATCATTATGAATGCCGCGGTTCAGTCCGGCGTTAACCCATATATCCTTGCATCCATGATTATTCAGGAGCAGGGCAGCCAGGGAACCGGCCGGAGCATATCGGGTACTGTGCCGGGTTACCAGGGATATTACAACTTTTTTAATATAGAAGCTTACCAGTCCGGTTCAATGGGAGCGGTGGAAATAGGACTTTGGTGGGCATCACAGTCCGGCAGCTATGAGCGTCCATGGAACAGTGTGGAAAAGTCCATACTCGGAGGCTCCATTTATTATGGGAATAATTATGTAAAACGAGGGCAGGATACATTGTATCTGAAGAAATTTAATGTTCAGGGTGACAACCTTTACAAGCATCAAGTACATGACCAATGTACTGGCTGCCGTGCGGAAGGTCTCACACTGGCTAAGATCAGTGCGCTTAAAACAACGGCTCTTGAGTTTTCTATTCCTGTATATAAGAACATGCCTGCCACGGCCTGTGCAAAGCCGACGGTGGACGGCACCAACAATAAGCTTTCGGGTTTGGGTGTCGAAGGTTTTGCTCTCACCCCAACATTCAACAGAGATACGGAATCCTATGATCTGATTGTGGATCATTCGGTCGGCAGCGTCACGGTTGCGGCCTCGGTGATTGATTCAAAATCGTCGGTCAGCGGGACCGGCAATATCAATCTGCAGAGCGGAAACAATGACATTACCGTAGCTGTTAAGGCGGAGAACGGCAGTGTCAGAAATTATGTAATACATGTTGTGCGTCAGGACAACGGCCTACCTATTCGGATTCGATCGGAAGCGGAGTAAATCCGGGATCAGGAGAGCGGATCGGGGCCGGTCCGGGAGGAGGACCTGGAAGCGGACCTGGAGGAGGCTCTTCCAGCCCATCCGGTAATTCAGGAAATCCCGGCGGCTCCAGTGGTGGCTCCAATGTGCAGATACTGCCGCCTGACGGCTCCGGTTCCGGCGGAATCGAGTCGGGAAGTACAACCGGTCCTATGGCTCCGGGCGGTAATTTATCCGGTTTTGGAACATCATCCGACTCATCCGGCCTGGTTGGCCCCGGAGGTACGGGAACTCCCGGCGTATCGCCGGGTGGCTCCGGGAGGCGGTGTAAATCCGGGTGCGCCGGGAATGGAAATCAGGTTGTAAATGCAGGCGTGACAGCAGCACAGCTTGCGGCATCCCTGACATCATCGGGCGCGGGCAGTATTGTGAAAGTCTACACTTCATCAGGCGGTGAAGTGGCGGGCAGTGTCGGTACGGGGAACATTGTCCAGGCCTATGGTCCGGATGGTTCTCCCGTTGCAAAGTATGATGTAATTGTAAAGGGAGATAACACCGGTGACGGAAAAGTGAATATTCTGGATGTGCTGAAAGCCCAGAGACATGTCCTGGGGCTGGAAACCTCACGGGAGTATATGAAAAAGCCGCCGATGTCAATGGCAACGGCAAAGTGGACATCATGGATATTCTTGCGATGCAGAAGGATATCCTGGGAATTCAGAAACTGAATTAAGCGGGAGAGATTATGAACAGAAGAGTAAGAAATATAGTAACCAGCCTGATAGCTGCGTTTTTTCTCTGGCTATGCCGTTTGGGGGCTTAGTGTCTTATGCGGCCAGTGCTAAGATATCGTTTTCGGATCCAAGCACGACGGTTGGACAGGAATTTAATGTGACGGTAAAAGTTACGGCAACTGACGGAAACCTCGGGCTTCCGATTTGGTGCTGTCCTATGATCAGGCATATATCGAGTTTGTCAGCGGAAACAATGCAAATGGGGGGGCCGGTTCGGTGCGCCTTGTCGGAACGATGGATTCCAGCACAACTACTGAGTTTTCCTATACGTTGAAATTTAAAGCGGTACAGGCGGGTAACACGACAATCTCCGTGGCCAGCCATGAAATCTATGACCTGATACCCAGGCCGTAAATGTTTCAAAGGTAGGTTCGTCAGCAGTCAAGGTAAAAGCTCCTGCGACTTATTCAAGCGAGGCGGCGCTGGCCTCGCTTAAAGTATCACCGGGACAGCTGTCCCCGGCTTTTCGCCGGATGTATTATCTTACACGGTGAATGTGGGCGCTGACGTTGACAAGATTGCAGTCAGCGGAGAACCGAAGGACGGCAAAGCCAAGACACTGGTGACCGGCGGCTCAGGTCTTAAGACCGGGGCGAATACCGTGGTATGCAAGGTTACGGCAGAAGACGGCCAGACGGTTAAATCTTATACGATAACAGTCAACAAGTCGGAATCCTCAGAAGTGCCGGCCGGTGATGCTAATGAGGCGGCTGTCACGGGCGGGGCGGTTGTCGGTGAGCTGAAAGCGGATATTGACGGAGTGGAATACAGTGTTGCCACATCCTTTGATCCTGCGGGCCTGCCGGAGGGATATACACAGTCTACAGTCACATATAACGGAACTGAGATTATGTCGGGAGCCGGAAATGGCCTTAACCTGATTTATTTACAGGGAAGTGATGGAAAAGGTTCCTTCTATATTTACATGCCGGAGACAGGAGCATTATCGCCCTATGTTACAATAGACAGCGTGGCGAGATCGATTCTGGTTCTGCCGATAGATGACTCAATCGAAGTTCCTGCCGGTTTTGCCCAGACTGCAATCCAGTTGAATGGCGATTCTAAAGTCAAAGGATGGGTGTGGAAGACGGATGAAGAGCAAAAATACTGCGTTGTATATGGTATGAATGAGAACGGTGAAAAGGTCTTTACCGTTACGATATAGCTGAAAAGACATTCCAGCGGTATTTTGAGGATCCGGCACTTGAAAGTCCTTACGATGAAGAGAAGGTAACGAAGCTGTATGAGGATTATAATGCGCTTTGCAAGGATTACGATCTGCGGTTTATTGTAATTGTAGTACTGATTGTAGTCTGCCTGATTCTATTCTTTATGGTCATTAATCTCCTGATGCGCAGAAGAGAGTATTCGGGCAGGCCGGAGCGGGAAGAGGCTCCGACACCTGTGAAAAGCCGGGCCATGCAGGAGGAAGAAAGCAAAAGGCGGCAGTCTGCGCAGTCCCGGACAGGGAAAGCGTCCAATGAAGGTTCAGGACCAAGAAAGCGGCCTGCCGGAGACGATTATCCCCGGTCACAGGAACGCAGAATGAGCAGCGAAACGGTGAGAAACGACAGATACGGCCAGGCGTCCGGTTATCAGGATGCCGCAGTCCGCAGGATGGCCGGAACGGCGGAGCAGGGATATCCGCCGCAGAGACGCCCGGAACAGAGAGGAACGGAACAGGGCCGTCCGGTCCAGCGGAGGCCGGAACAAAGATATGGTGAGCAGGGCCGTCCGGAACAAAGGCACCAGGAAAGATACCAGGACGAGAGAACCCCGGCGGGAAGATATACACAGACGGCACACCAGGAGCAGAGGTATCAGGATAGAAGGACATCAGACCAGAGCCGCATGTCCCAGGGCTATCCTGAGAGAAGAAGCGCCGAGCCGGGCCGAACCGCGCAGGGTTATCCCGAGAGAAGGAATGCCGAGCCGGGCCGAGCCGCGCAGGGTTATCCTGAGAGAAGGAGCGCCGAGCCGGGCCGGGCCGTGCAGGGCTATCCTGAGAGAAGGAATGCAGAACCGGGCCGAGCCGTGCAGGGCTATCCTGAGAGAAGGAGCACCGAGCCGGGCCGAGCCGGACAGGGCTATCCTGAGAGAAGGAGCGCCGAGCCGGGCCGGGCCGGACAGGGCTATCCTGAGAGGAGAAGTGCCGACCAGGGCCGTACGGTTCAGCGCTATCCGGAGAAACCTGTGAGAAGCCAGGATGCAGGTATGGAAGAGGCTATCAGGCTGAGAGAGCTGGAACGGGCGGAGAGGGCCAGAAAAACAAGAGAACGCCTGGAACGGGAGCGCCTTGAAGACGAGAGACGGGCCCGTGCCGCAAAAGCGGGAGATACAGGAAGAAGGTCCTCCAGGCCGGACAATGATGATTTTGAGTTTCTTGATTTGAATTAAGACAAAAGAGGAGAACCGGACATGCGGTGGGGCGGAAAAAGCCGAACCGTTTATTGTCCGGTTTGCCTCTGTTTAGTAATAGTTTGTTTGAGGGCGGAGGATGCGTCCTCACCTGATTAACAAAACAAACTGTTCAAACGGCATGAGCATTTACAAGGATTTTACAGGTTGACTTCATGTTTGCTTTGTTATATAATCACTATAACAAATTGACGAAAGATGGTGGATTATGATTGTAGAGATCGACTTTAACAGTGATGAAGCGATTTACATTCAGCTTAGAAATCAGATTATAATAGGCATAGCAACAGAACGTCTCCGCGAAGGGGAGACGCTGCCTTCCGTGCGTCAACTGGCCGATGACATCGGGATTAACATGCATACGGTGAATAAAGCATATTCTGTATTAAAGCAGGAAGGTTTTGTCAAGCTGGATCGACGGAGAGGCGCAGTCATATCTCTGGATGCCGATAAAATCAGGGCAATCCGTGAGATGGAGCGTGATTTAAGCGTTATTCTTGCCAGGGGAGCCTGCAAGAATGTGAGCCGTGAAGAGGTTCATCGGCTGGTAGATTCTATTTTTGACGCTTTTTCCGGGTAAAGGCTGGCATTTTTTCATGGAGGATAAGAAGATGTTATGTGAGAAATGCAGAATTCGTGAAGCAAATATCAAATATACAGAGGTAATGAATGGAGTGAAGACAGAGCATAATCTGTGTTCACAGTGTGCGCAGGAGATGGATTTCGGCCCCTATTCCGCTATAATTGAAGGAGAATTTCCACTCGGCAAGCTGCTGTCAAGCCTGCTGGGGCTGCAGTCTGCCGCGCGGCAAAGAGAAGATGGATGAGGTGGCCTGTCCCACCTGCAAGACCACTTACGAGGAGTTTGTCGAGAACAGCTGGCTTTATCGCGCCGACTGCTATCATGTCTTTGATCTGCTGATAGGAGAGAAGATTAAGAAATTACAGGAGAGCGCAAGCCATACGGGTAAACAGCCGAAGATTCGGCCGGCAGGAGGGACGGCAGCCGTTACCAGCGGCGGTGTCATGGAATTTTCCACAGAGGAGCAGCTTAAGCAGCTGGAGAGAAGGCTTAAGTCAGCGATTAAAGCTGAGGAATATGAGGAAGCGGCAGTCTGCCGTGACAGAATAAAGGCCTTAAAAGAGGAGAATGAAAAGAATGACGAGATGGTTTGAAGATGTAAAGAATGATCCGTCAAATATTGTATCCAGCCGGGTGCGTCTTTCAAGAAACTGGGAAGAGTATAAATTCCCCTCCAGGCTTGAGGATAATGAGGCCAGGTACATGGTAGGGCGGATGATGCAGGAATTGAGAGATATCCAGGGAAAGGACGGCCGCCGGTATGAGTTCAGGGCTTTGGATAAGATGGAAGAACTGGACCGCGTCGCCCTGAGGGAGCGCCGCCTGCTGAATAAGACGCTGGTGGAGAAGAAAACTCCCGGAAGTATTATCTGTTCGGATGACGAAGCGGTAAGTCTCGTACTGAACGGCGACGATCATATCCGTCTGCAGATCCTGGCTCCGGGACTGGAGCTTAAGTCCTGCTATGATGAAGCTGATAAACTGGATGATTATCTTAATGCAAAATTTCCATATGCGTTCAGCAGCAAATATGGGTATCTGACGGCCTATCCCACCAATGTGGGGACCGGAATGAAGGCATCGGTAGTAGTACATCTGCCTTCTCTTTCTACCAGCAAGCGGTTTCAGGATCTTCTGGGAGATATGAGCCGATTCGGGACGACGGTCAGGGGAGTCTACGGCCGCGGAACGGAGAATTATGGAGATCTCTATGAAATTTACAATCAGAAAACGCTGGGGATGAATGAACAGGAAATCATCGAGCTTGTCAGCAGTGTAGCCGTACAGCTTTCCCAGCAGGAACGGGAGATAAGGGAGGCTTCCCTGTCAAAGCACCGTCTTTTGCGCGAAGATGAAGTATATAAATCGTACGGAGTCCTGAAATACGCAAGAAAGCTTTCCATGAAGGAGGCTATGACCTTCCTGTCCCATCTCAGGGCCGGGATAGCGGACGGCCTGGTTGAGACGAAGGAGTTCGCAGGCATTTATAACCTGATGATAGGAATTCAGCCGGCAAATCTTCAGAAGTATTCCAGACAGCCTCTCGGCAAAGATGAGCTTGAAGTGGCTAGGGGCAGATATCTCAGGGAACACCTGCCGGAGCTTAAATGATGAAGGTTGCTGTTCGCACTACGCCCAAAAGCAGTATGGTGCGATCAATAACACGAGGAATACTCCCGTTTGAACAGTAACTGATAGAGAACAGCAGTAATGAATATGCAGGAGGAACATTTTATGATAGACCGTTTTACGCAGAAAGCCAGAGAGGCAATCCGCCTGGCTGTGGAGACAGCAGAGGAGCTGGAGCACGGCTATGTGGGAACAGAGCATCTGCTTCTTGGACTGATAAAGGAAGGAAGCGGTGTGGCTGCTGCCATTCTGGAGCGGTATGATGTGACGGAAGATAAGATTCTGGAGCTGATGGAACGCCTGATTTCACCGGCCGTGCCAACGAGAACAGCAGATCAGGCGGAGTATACACCGGGAGCCAGGGCAGTGCTGCAGGCAAGTTATGAGGAAGCCGTTTTCTTTAAAGCTCCTCTTATAGGGACGGAGCATATACTCATTGCCATGATTAAAGAAGGGAAATGCACGGCATCACGCCTTCTCAATACAATGAATGTAAATATTCAAAAATTATACGTGGATCTGATGGCTGCCATGGGGGACGATGTCCCTGCGGGCCGGGAGGAAGCGGCCGGCAGACTCAGAAAAGAAAAAGGTAATACCCTAATCTCGACAGCTTCAGCCGGGACGGGAGCTTGCCAGGGAAGGAAAACTGGATCCGGTGATTGGACGCGAGACAGAGATGAAAAGAGTAATCCAGATTCTCAGCAGAAGAGGAAAGAATAATCCCTGTCTGATCGGCGAACCGGGAGTCGGAAAGACGGCGGTTGCGGAGGGGCTGGCGCAGCTCATAATATCGGGCAATGTTCCTGAGACAATCGCAAAGAAGAGAGTTGTCAGCCCTCGATTTGTCGGGTATGGTGGCAGGTTCCAAGTACAGAGGTGAATTTGAGGAACGTATCAAGAAAGTCTTGTCCGAGGTAAAGGAGGACGGTGATATCCTGCTCTTCATCGATGAGATTCATACCATCATCGGAGCCGGAGGGGCGGAAGGGGCCATTGACGCTTCGAATATCCTGAAACCGTCGCTGGCCAGAGGGGAAATACAGCTGATTGGAGCCACTACGGTGGAAGAATACCGCAAATATATAGAGAAAGACGCGGCTCTTGAGCGCCGTTTCCAGCCGGTTATGGTAGAGGAACCTTCGGAGGAGGATTCAATCGAGATTCTCAGGGGACTGAGAAGCCGGTATGAGGAGCATCACAAGGTGACGATCACAAATGAGGCGCTAGAGGCGGCAGTCAAGCTGGCGGCCCGGTATATCAACGACCGTTTTCTGCCGGATAAGGCGATTGACCTGATTGACGAGGCATCCTCCAAGCTGCGTCTGACCGTTTACACGGAGCCGGAAGAGATTAAAGTCCTCGAAGAGGATATTAAGAAGCTCGAACGCCAGAAGGAAGACGCCATCAAGGCGGAAGCTTATGAAAAGGCGGGAGACATAAAAAAGAAACAGGATAAAAAACGAGAAAAGATAGAAAAAATCCGCGATAAGTGGTAGAAGGAAAAAATTCACGGAAGCTGGTGGTCGGTGACAATGAGATTGCGGATATTGTATCCGACTGGACCAGAATTCCGGTCCGAAAGCTGGCGGAGGAGGAGTCGGAGAGACTCTTAAAACTGGAATCGATCCTGCATGAAAGAGTGGTGGGCCAGGAAGAAGCGGTAACCGCTGTTTCTAAGGCGATCCGCAGGGGCCGCGTGGGCTTAAAGGATCCTAAGCGCCCGATTGGTTCTTTCCTGTTCCTGGGGCCCACCGGAGTCGGCAAAACCGAGCTGTCAAAGGCGCTGTCCGAGGCAATGTTCGGTACGGAGAATGCGATGATCCGGGTAGATATGTCGGAGTATATGGAGAAGCACAGCGTCTCCAAGATGATTGGCTCACCTCCTGGTTATGTGGGATATGAGGAGGGCGGCCAGCTCAGTGAGAAGGTGCGCCGCAACCCGTATTCCGTCATTCTGTTTGATGAGATCGAAAAAGCCCATCCCGATGTATTCAATATCCTGCTTCAGGTACTGGATGACGGTCATATCACAGATGCCCAGGGAAGAAAGATCGATTTTAAAAATACCGTGCTCATCATGACATCCAATGCCGGAGCCGAGAATATCATTTCACCGAAGCGTCTGGGATTCTCTTCCGATTCAGATGCGAAGACGGATTACGAGTTTATGAAAAACCGTGTCATGGATGAAGTGAAAAGGATGTTTAAACCGGAATTTTTAAACCGAATTGATGAAATCATGGTATTCCATCCGCTCAATAAGAAGAATATCGAAGAGATTGCCGGAATTATGCTTAAAACAATTATCAGAAGAACCAAAGCCCAGGTCGGCATGAGCCTGACTGTCGATGACGGGGCGGTTGCATACCTGGCTGAGAAGGGATACGATGAGAAATACGGCGCAAGGCCGCTGCGGCGGACAATCCAGAACCAGATAGAGGATAAGCTCTCAGAAGAACTGCTGGAGGGGCATATTAAAAGGACGATGAAGTGCTTGTAACCAGAGACTGGGAGGGCCTTAAATTTACCGTCAGGGACTCTTCCAAAGAGAATAAAATACTGGTCAAGTAAAAGAAACTGTGATAGAATAATCCTACACAGGGAAACACACAGAAGAATACCAGGAGGATAGATTTATGCCAGTAGTTAGCGAGTTAATCCGCATCGAGGATGACGGTACAATCAGTTTTGGCAATTATGAATTAGCGACAAAGTCCAAACTTCAGGATTTTGAATACAAAGGAGATTTATACAAAGTAAAAACCTTTCATGAGATAACAAAACTGGAGAGGAACGGAATGTTTGTTTATGAGTCCGTACCGGGAACGGCAGTTAACCATTTTGCTGTTGATGATTCCGAGGTAACCTTTGCTGTAGAAGGAAACCAGGATGCTCAGATCACAGTTCAGCTTGAAGATGATCGTGAATATGAAGTTTTCATTGATGGGATTGCCGTAGGAGGCATGACGACCAACGTAAGCGGAAAACTTGTTTTAAGCGTGGAACTGAACGAGGGCGTAAGAACAGAGATAAGAATTGCAGGAAGATAGAGATAAGCAGAATTACAGGATGGAGGCGGTCGAAAGATTTGCCTCCATTCTGATGTCGGCGACTATTTATTTACGGAGGAGAGAATGGCAAAAGGGAAATCAACAGCTTATTTTTGCAGTGATTGCGGCTATGAGTCGGCGAAATGGACCGGACAGTGCCCGGCATGCAAGTCGGAATACGATGGTGGAGGAGCCGGTCTCCCAGATAAAAACCGTTGGTAAAGGCGGGACTGGCTCTGCCCGGAAGGTATCCGCCGATACGGCCAGGCCTGTCATGCTGTCGGAGATTGTGCTGGACGAGGAGGATCGGATACGGACCGGCTTTGATGAGCTGGATCGCGTTTTAGGCTCGGGGATCGTAAGGGGCTCCCTTGTATTGGTTGGAGGAGATCCGGGCATCGGAAAGTCCACGCTTCTTCTGCAGGTTTGCCGTAATCTGGCGGGACAGAACCAGAAAATACTTTACATATCGGGAGAGGAATCCCTGAAACAGATAAAGCTGCGGGCGAACAGAATCGGGACGGTGACAGGCCCTCTTTCTTTCCTGTGTGAAACAAACCTGGGGACCATAGAAGAGGTGATTAAACGGACAATGCCGGATGCGGTTGTGCTTGATTCCATACAGACCATGTATATGGAGGAAGTTACTTCGGCTCCCGGCAGTGTCAGCCAGGTGAGGGAATGCACCAATATTTTGATGCAGATTGCCAAGGGTCTGGGCGTTATGGTATTTATTATTGGCCATGTGACAAAGGAGGGGGGTGTAGCCGGACCCAGGGTACTGGAACATATGGTGGACACGGTGCTTTATTTTGAGGGTGACCGCCATGCTTCCTACCGGATATTAAGAGGGATTAAGAACCGTTTTGGCTCCACGAATGAAATCGGAGTGTTCGAGATGAGGGAGGAGGGGCTGGCAGAAGTAAAGAATCCATCGGAATTCATGCTGGACGGCAGGCCCGCAGGAGCCTCGGGTGCCGTTGCCGCCTGTTCATTGGAAGGAACCAGTCCGATTATGCTGGAGGTACAGGCGCTGGTGACAAAGACGAACTTCGGAATGCCCAGAAGAACAGCAGCGGGAACTGATTATAACCGGGTGAATCTCCTGATGGCGGTACTCGAAAAAAGGTGCCGGTATGAATTGTCCCAATTCGATGCCTATGTCAACATTGCGGGCGGTATGAAAATGAATGAACCGGCGCTGGATCTGGCTATCGTGATGGCACTGATTTCCAGCTATAAAGACAGACCGGTCGATGAAAAGACCGTCATATTCGGCGAAGTCGGTCTATCCGGGGAAGTAAGGGCCGTATCAATGGCCGAACAGAGAGTGAACGAAGCGGTGAAGCTGGGTTTCACACGCTGCATCATGCCGCTCGTAAGCTTTGAAAAGCTGAAAAAAAGAAACGATATTGAGCTGGCGGGGGTAAGCAATGTAAGAGAGGCAATCAACCTGATTTAACCCCAGGACAGGCGGTTAAGAAGCAATATTGTTACGTTGAGCGAAACAATTACAATAATTTCATTAATTAAAACAATTTATTTGTAATTTGGAAAAAACCGATTGACATACTGCCTGTCCTGTGGTATTATACTTGGGCAGGCAATTTTAGGGGAATAGTTCAATGGCAGAGCAACGGTCTCCAAAACCGTTAATGGGGGTTCGAATCCCTCTTCCCCTGCTGAATAATCTTGTGAAATCAAGGTTTTCAAGGAGAGCAAAAGAGAAGTTTCTAAGTGTGATAAAAATAATTTATAAAGCCTATTAGATATAATAAGTTTTATAAATTATTTTTTTTGCACTTGTGCAGAACAAATGTTCCTGCCTGCTTCGGGAGCGGTGAAGCAGATTTTAATTACCACTTCGATTTCCTTTTTGAAAAGAGGAGAATTAGACTCAGATACTAAATGGCCGATTAATTTAGAAACGGCGGCTTTGATTGTTTTTTTCAAAACCGCCGTGGAACGGATAGACTGTATTACCGCCAAACAACGGTTTTGTAGTTGCTCTAATCGCAGTACAAAATAACAAATCTTTTAAAGAATTAAATATAGTCTGAAATATAAGGTGTTTCGTGCAAAATCACATCGTCCAGTCTTTGCACTGAATGTTCGTCCCCTTGTATACGCTCCGTGCGGTAAAGCTGTAACACCGTTTTATAGCCGAGCAACAAAGTCGTTAGAGTGGCAATCGACATGGCAACGTGGCAATCGGCTTTTTGCTCTGTCAGTGAACAGTTCCCCTCGTTGAATAGAATGTTAAATGTCCGATTATTCCAATCCAATACATGATCAGTGATTTCAAAGAAATACATACATTCTTTTCCAAAGGGTCACAGTGATAATGAGAAAAAAACTTCTCTATATCTACAATGCGCCCCATAATGTATGGGCGTATGGTTTCTTTAATATCTCCATCGTCCATATCAAAGGCAACGGGTTCATTAAAGTAGGTATTTCCACGCACCTCGTCAATCATAGAATCGTGGGCGTGTATATACTCCCACAATCCCTTTTGGGCTTCCCGGTTGAGATATATCATCTCTTTGATATGCATAATGTCATTCCGAATTAGGTACACCATATATCCCAGAGGTTTGTTCTCCACGCTGTAATAAATTGCGACTACTGTATCGTCATAATCCCATCGCTAATATTCTTCCCAGGCTAAAGCATTACGGAACAGGCAGCCATGTGTTTGCTTTGCGAACTGCGTATGCAGCTTCATAAAATCCTCATTCTTCCAGCTCACACGGTGAACGCTTCCCGGAGCCTTTGATTTTGAGGGGATTTGCCTGTCCTTAATAATGTAAGAAATCTTGTTAGATATAATTTCCCATCCATATTTTCGATACAGGGGAATGGAATATGGGTATAGCAGCGCTAACGATTGCCCTTTTTCTCTCATACGTGAGAGGCTTTTCTTCATCAATTTTGACATAATCCCTTTCCCGGAATATTCGGGATAGGTGGAAACACTGGTGACAAATCCAATGGGGTAGATTTCATTATAGATATTCATTTTAAGGGGATATACAGCAAATTGCGAAACAAGGGTTTCACCGTCGTAGCAGCCAAGTATATCGGCACGCTCTAATACAGGGAATTTTGATTGCTTAATTTCATCACCTTGCCAGCCCGCATTTATTAAATCCTGTTCCGTTACCTGAAAAGCATAACGGAGTAATGCGTTGTATTGGCTTATATCATTTGTTGTCAAATCTCGTATGTGGTAAGGAAAAATCTCTTCCTTGACTGTCTTGTTCATATTATTCACTCTCCATAGCTAAAATGTTCGGCTTCTTCTTTCAAATAAGCTGTAAATTGTTCTAATGCCTGTACGAATTCCGGCGAATAACTGGAAAGTGTCTTTTCCATAGCCCGTCGTTCTAATTCGTAAACTTGATTCAAAATTGTTTTTGCATATTCTTGTCCTTTATCGGTGAGACGAATTTCTTTTTCTTTTGTGTGCTTGATTCCATCTAAGACAATATAGCCTGCGTTAACACATTCCTTGACGATCGTGTTAAGCGTTGTTTTTGGAATAAGCCAATGCTCACAAATTTCTTTCTGCGAATGAGGTTTCCCGTCATCTAACGCATAAAGCAAAGAGAGAGAATTGTCTTTAATGCCTATTTTCTTTGCACCCATAGCATAGATTCCGTCAATCACGTTGACAGAAACCATAATCCGCCTGATTTCCTCCCGATAGTCTTTCATTTATGACCTCCCGTTTTGGTAATATGTAATCCTAATTCGTACCTCATATAGTATAATACGAATTAGGACTGAAGGTCAAGGGGATAAATGTCCTGCTAAAAATCGAAAGTGTTGCAAAGTCCCTTACGGATTTTTAGTGCGAACATGAGTGTTACGATTTCTGCAGCAAATGGTGCAAGCCATATGGTATCTTTTCCAAAGAGCGCGGGAATACAGAAAATGGCAAGTGCTTTCACAATAATACCTCTGCTAATCGCTATGGAATTTGCCGCACCTGTCCTTTGGTGGAGAAAAAAAACGCTGTATAAATCAAGTTCAGTGCCATTGGGATAAGCGACAGGAAAAACAGCGGAAGAACTGACGAAGCTGTCCGCACAAGGTCTGCGTCCCGGTTAAAAATGCAGATAATAGGTTCATTAAAGAAAAATAACATTCCATAAATTAAGATAGATAAAATGCTGTTAATGATAATTCCGCAACGAAAATACCAGCCCATTTCCTCTGTATCCTTTTTACCGTAACTATGCCCCCAGTAAAGCCTGCGCCACACCGGAAAGCATTGCATTTGCAAGGGAGTAAATGAAACTCAAAACACTAAAGGTTGAAACACCGATATCTCCAATCAGTCTTGCCAGCATGAGGTTATAGCAAAATGCTGTGACAGGCGTTGTAAGCTGCGTCACTGCCTCCGGCACACCACGCTTACAGATTTTTTGATCAATGTAAAATCAATTCTGAATGCCTTAAACCGAAGTACGCCCTTTTTTAGCGCAAAATGGGATAACAAAACGAGGACGGAAAACATCTGTCCTAAACCGGATGCGACCGCCGCGCCAATGATACCCATATCAAACGGAAAGATAAAAAGCCAGTCTAAAAAAATATTTGCTGCCGCACCTGCGCACATACCCACAAAGGAAAGGGCCGGTGAGCCGTCGTTTCTGACAAAACAGAAAGACAGGTAGACATAAGCATAGGAATGGAGAAAGCTGAATAATAGAATAAATATTGTGCAGACATTTCCCGCATTTTGCGCTCAATTTTCTTGCACCGCTCAGATCAACAATCTGCATGGAACATGTCATGCCCACAACCATTAGCAATGCAGAAAGCAGGATGGTTAATGAGAAAGCAGTCATAAAAGCATGATTTGCACCCGCTTTATCTCCCCGCCCCATTCTGATTGCAATAACTGTGGCACCGCCCATCGGAAACATTGCAGCGGCTGCAACAACAAACGTAATAAAAGGTACGCCGATATTGACTGCGCCCAATGCCGCAGAACCGACACCCTGACCGACAAAGATACCGTCAACAACGTTGTAAAGATAGGTTACAAACAAACCGCCCAATGCCGGAAAGATGTAGCCAATTAAGGATTTTGTTTTTGCGTTCATAAAGATACCTCCATAAAGGAAGCGGGATAAGGCCTTTTTGGCTTTATCCCGCTATATGAAAAGCGGGATAAAGCCCTAAAAGGTCCTATCCCACTTCAACAATCTATTTGATTGCAAGTCCTCTGACAAGCGACATTATTTTAGCATAAGTATTTTTCAAAGTCAATCACATCCCGCCAAAAAGCGCCGTTACGCACCGTGAAACTCGGGATTTTCATTCAAAATGCAGCAGAGGTGCAATGATGCTTTCTTGACATGATCCATGTTTTCCAGTATGCTTAATTTAAGAAATGTTATGGGGGAAAAGGGGGCATGGACATATTGTTTGAAAACAGAGTAAAAGAATTTGTCTGCCGGCTTCAAAGAGCATATCTGGTAGAGCGCGATGTACAGAAAGTATTATCCGGCATGGATGAAAATGTGGAATGGATAGGAACGGGACAGCAAGAAAGCGGCCGTGGCATTTCCGGTGCAAAAAGATTTTTTGAACAGGAATATCAATTGTATCCAAGTCCTTTTGATATATTGGAAGAAGAGTATGATATTAAAATATTGGATCCCCGTACTGCTGCGGTATCAGAAAAACTGGTGATTCAGGAGTCCGGTAAAGAGGCGTTTTTTGATAAGCTGAAGATTCGGGTCACTGCGGTGGTAAGGGAACAAAACGGTGAGCTGAAGGTTCTGCAGGTTCATATGTCGGAAGGAAGCCGGAATCAGCTCGAGGATGAAATTTTCCCCAGGACAATGGATCAGCAGCATGCCAGGGCGCTTTTTCGCCGGCTGGAAGAGCAGGCTGCTGAAAGAGAAGAATGAGAATTTAAATGCATTGATGGAGAATGTACCGGGCGGAGTCATATGCTGTGAATATAATGAAGAACTGAATCTGCTCCAGTACAGCCAGGGCTTTTTAAATATGTTCGGATATAGCAGGGAAGAGATGGAACTGGTATTCAATAATCAATTCCGGCGCCTGATTTACCCGGAAGATCTGGAAAGCACCTGGAATTCTGTACAGATTCAGATGGCACAGGGAAAGACAAAGAAGATAGAGTACAGAGTCAGATGTCGGGACGGAAGGCTGGTAACGGTGCTGGATCACGGACAGCTGGTGGAGCGGGATGGAAAGAAAGTATTCTACTGTATTTTGACAGATATCACAGAGAACCGGAAGATTCTTGAGGAATTGCACCTGAGTCTGGAAAAGCACCGGATTATAATGGAGCAGACCAATGATATTATTTTTGAGTGGGATCTGTCTGATGACCGGATATTCTTTTCGGACAACTGGGTGAAAACCTTCGGTTATTCTCCCATGACGGAGAATGTCAGCACCATGGCCCCCTTCAGCCATGTACACCCTGATGATATACATCTGCTGATGAATGCGGCCCGGGATATGAAGATGGATGTTCCGGTAAAAGAGATGGAGATAAGAATCGCCGGGAATGACGGGCATTATCTTTGGTGCAGAGTCAGAATAGCTTTGCAGGATACAAGAAAGTCCGGCAGGAAGAGGGCGATCGGAGTAATATCGGATATCGATAAGGAGAAACGAAATGTCGATATGCTGGTTCAAAAGGCGCTCTATGATGCTCTGACCGGTCTGTACAACAAGGCGGCGGCAGAGGAGCTGGGAGGCAAGTTCATTGAAAAAGCAATGCAGGATTCGCCCTGTGCATTCATGATTATTGATTTGGATAATTTCAAATACATTAATGATGTTTACGGTCATCTGAGCGGAGATGTGCTGCTTTCGGATATTGCCGTACTGCTTAAGCGGACCTTCCGTGCCGGTGACATTGTAGGCCGGATTGGCGGCGATAATTTGTTATCATAATGCCGGGGCCCGCTCCCAGGACGTGATAGCCGATAAATTTGAACAGATAAAGAAAATGGAGAGTTCCTGGAACGGGACGGTTATATGCTGTCTTGCAGCGCCGGAGTGGCGTTTGCCCCTCTGGATGGTAATGATTATAAAAAATTATACAAAAATGCGGATCTGGCTCTTTACAAGGCGAAAGAAAAGGGGAAAAACCAGTGTGTTTTTTATCATTCCATACTGGAATCAGAATTCAATGCCGGACGAAGCTATGTACAGCAGGCTCCTGAAATAAGAATGCAGGAAAGATACAGGAACCAGACTCTGTCGGAGTATGTGTTCGGGGTACTGCAAAAGGAGGAAGACATACCGAATGCTATTACCCAGGTGCTGGAGATAATCGGCCGCCAGTTTGGCGTGAGCCGGGTTTATATTTTTGAGGATTCAGAGGATGGCAGGCTCTGCTCCAACACATTTGAATGGTGTAATGACGGTGTAAAGCCTCAGAAGGATTTTCTTCAGGATGTTGAATACACGGACGGGAACCGGTATGATCAGCTGTTTGATGAAAATGGAATATTTTATTGCCGTGATATCGGAAATCTGAGCGGAAGAACAAAAGACGTTCTGGCGTCACAGGATATCGTATCCATGCTCCAGTGCCTGTTAGTGGAAAAGAAAAAAAGAAGAGGATTGATCGGCTTTGACCAGTGCGGGGAAAAACGTGTCTGGACGTTGGAAGAGATTAACGTTTTGAGTATGGTCTCAGGCGTGGTCGGGGTGTTCCTGAGCCGCCAGAGGCTGGAACAGACGATGGAGATATTGTTACGTTCTTGACAGTGAGTTGACTTTATCATGCATTCTTTATATTATAAATAAATACAGTATGCAGTACATATGGTGGAGGAGGAAGAAATTATGGGGAAATCAGATCCTTTATTATTGCTTGATAATGGTACTTTAGCCTATATTCTGGGAAACGGCGAATACCGCTTCACAAATTTGAAATTTGATGAGGCCAAAGCAATCATTGAGATGAAAGGCGAGGCCGAGGAGGATGTGGTTCAGGTTTTCAGAAACCCTGAGCTGGAGCGGGTAATGTATTCATATCTGGGACTTTCATGCCGGGAGTTTCCGTATGAGCCGGAGGAGAGGCTTAATATCGGCCAGGATGCAATTGCATTTAAACTTTATTTTACTCCGTCAGGAACCCAGCCGATCGTGCTTGGAGATGACGGTCAGGAGGCAGTAAAAATAAAAAATCTTTATATTTACTGCCAGCATATTGTAAGAGTGAAATAGAGAACCGGAGCAAGCAGAGTAAAAATAAAGAAAATTAGAGAATATCGTGGAGAAGAAAGACAGGGAGCCGATCAGTTTTACCGTTTGGGCTCCCTGTTTTAATGTTCAAAGGAATATAACGGGTTCAGATTCCTGCCGTACATTACCAGCCGTTAAAACGGCAGGGCATGCGGCGACTTATAGAAGCAGGGCAGGCCGCCCGGGTACTGAACATCGGCAGTCAGCCAGCCCTGGCCGGAGCATACCTTAACGGTTACCGGGTGAACGGTGCTGTCCGCCGTCCGGCCGTTTTTCTGTGTCAGCTCGCGGATGGTGTAGTAATAAATACCTGCTTTGGTATACGTGATGGATGGAAATGCAATATTCCCGCATGCGTCATTGACCGCAGTGGAAACACGCTTCCCTTTGATATCGAAAAGGCCAAAGGTGAACCGGCCGGCGTACTGGCAGGCTCCGCAGACATTCTTTCTTGCATGGAACCTGACAGTTACAGGCTTTGGAACGGAATGCCTGAATGTACCGATAGGAACCGGCGCTCTGTCAGGATAGCAGACATTTGCCGTCAGCTGTCCTTTTCCATTTTCAGTGACCGTAATTGTTACAGGATATCCGGTATCATTGCTCCAGGTGCCGTTTTGCGTCAGCTCACGTATCGAATAATTGAAAATTCCGGTCTGTGTGATTGTGATGGAGGGAAATATAATCATTCCGGCAGCATCGCTGACAGCAGAGGCAATCCGGCTTCCGTTCCCGTTAAACAGTCCGAATGCAAACCGTCCGGCGGGGAGAGCCTGGCTTACCGATTTTTGATCGGCCTGTATGGTAACCTTTGCCGGGAAGAGGAAGGGAGTGCCGTTGGTATAACTGATATCATAGTTATTGTATCCCTGCGGAAACGGAGATGTCCAGCGGACGGCAGCAATATGATCACTGCAGGCACCGTCGTCGGCTGGGCTGCGGTTAAACGCCCGGGAAGCCTTGTTTCCGGAAAAGACCGTGTCCGGCCCAATCTCCAGCCTGCAGTGCCTGAAGGTGATCAAATGCCGCCGCCGTCGCGACCGGCCATGTTGTCCGCTATCAGGCTTTTGCCTGTGACGGTTATCAGGGGAGCGGTGCCCTCCACGGGATGCATATAAATGCCGCCCCCGCTGCCCGCTGCAAAATTGCCGGAAATTTCTCCGCCCGCTATAAATAAGCTTCTTTCACTGCCGGCATTATAAATGCCACCGCCGTTCCCTCCGGAAGAGTTGCCGCAGAGCTTACCCCCTTCCATGGTGAAATACGCGGCATTGAATACACCGCCGCCGGAAATGATGGCATAGTTACCGAAAATTTCACCGCCTTCCATAGTAAAAATACCGGAATTAAACACACCGCCGCCTCTGGATGCGCCGATAAGCGGACATGAATTTCCGGATATGATGCCGCCGGCCATCAGAAAGATACCGCCCGTTCCATTATTGACACCGCCGCCTTCAGTCCCTGCCGTGTTATTGGTGATTTCACCGCCGTTCATGCAGAATGTACCGCCGTTCCGGATGAGTACTCCGGCGCCGGCTCCGGAAGCCTGATTGCCGGTTATGGCGGCATTGTTGTTCATGACAAGCGTGCCGCCAAAAACCGATACACCGGCCCCGCTGTCGGTTCCAACGCCTCCGGTGATGATGATGTTTTCCAAATAGAGCGCCGCTTGGGACGAAACGCTGAGTACCCGAAAAAGCCGGTTGGCATCAATTGAATGGGTGATTTCTGCTCCGGCGCTTGTAAGCTTTATAATTTTATTCTGTGGTATTTTAATATCGTATCCATTGAGTATGATATCACTGTTCAGTTCGATGACCGTCGGTTCTCCGTCGCCGGCTGCGTTAATTGCGGCCTGCAGGTCAAACGGCGCCGCTTCGGGAGGAAGAGCCACGGTCGTTACCCATGCAGGTTCCGTGCTTCTTGCGGAGCGTGGAATCTTGTCTCTGCCGTTGGGATTTATCTGGTCATATGCCATAAGATCACCTCTTTTATTTTATCAGGGAGGATCATACTATTTACTTCCTCTTTATATAGTATGTAGGCGGCGGAGTGCTTGTTCATCATCAGAGATAAGGAGATAAACGGTCATTGGGACGGAAGCCTCATATCCCCCTCTCCCGGCGGCGTCCTCACAGGAAAGAAAAGGAAATATCGAAGAAAAGATTGCACGGAACAAGGTTATATACTATAATGAGAACGTATGTTTAGCTGGAAATTTTATGTAATCTTATAAATTTAGGCGAACTGCACACCTTATCAAAAATAATCTTTACAACAGTTCTAATAAACGAAAGCTGCGAAAGTAGATGTGCTGGTAAAAACGATCATAAATTTCTGAATAGAGAATGTAAAATTGTCAATAATTTACAAGAGCTGATTTCCAGATTTTAGAAAGAAAATTTGACAAATTTTGCATAAGGTGCTATAAGTAATACTTGAATCAGCAATAAGTTGCACCAGTTAAAGGAGTTTTGATTATGAAGCAGAAAAGAATAATGTTAGGTACTGTAGAAGATGCAAAAGATTTTGTAGCAGCTGCAACGAAATGCGAATTCGATATAGATGTTTTTTACAACCGCGTCGTGATTGACGCCAAATCTCTATTAGGCGTTATGAGCCTCGATTTGACCAGAGTATTGACAGTAGAATATAGCGGGGAAAATAAAGAATTTGAAGCATTTCTAGATAGGACAGCGGCAAAGGCTGTCACAGCTGCTTAAAAAATTTGCATACAATTGAGAAAAGGGATTGCAGGAGACTGCGATCCCTTTTCGCTATATTATAAAATATAAAAGGGAATCATAAGAGTCGGAAGGAGAAGGACAGATGGAGATGAAAGGAAAACAGATACGGGTTTCTGTGCGCAACCTGGTGGAATTTGTCCTGCGCTCCGGCGATTTAGATAATAGAAGGACGGCTGTGGATCAGAAGGAGGCAATGCTGGCGGGAGGCCGTATGCACCGCAAAATCCAGAAAAAGATGGGTTCCGGCTACCTGGCGGAGGTGCCGCTGAAATGCAGTGTGGAGGAGGACGGCTTCGAAATTCTGGTGGAAGGCCGGGCCGACGGAATTATCAGGGAAGGAAACCGGGCGACAATCGATGAGATAAAGGGCGTTTACATGGATATCAGCGTTCTGGAAGAGGCGGTGGAGGTGCATCTGGCCCAGGCCATGTGCTATGGTTATTTCTACGGATTAAACGAGGGGCTTGAAGAACTCACAATCCAGGTGACATATTGTAATCTGGATACGGAGGAGGTAAGACGTTTTCAGGTCATCAAAACCATGGAGGAATTGAAGGAATGGTTCATGGGACTGATCCATGAATATGTGAAGTGGGCCAGATATCTTTACCACAATGCCCAGAGACGGGATGAGTCTCTGAAAGATTTGGAGTTTCCGTTCCCTTACCGGGAAGGGCAGAGGGAGCTGGCGGTCAGTGTATACCGGACTGAAGCGAGGCGGCGAAAGCTGTTTATCCAGGCGCCGACCGGAATCGGAAAGACACTATCCACCGTATTTCCCAGCCTGAAGGCAATCGGAGAGGGGCATGGAGATAAACTTTTTTATCTGACGGCTAAGACAATTACGAGAGGCGTGGCGGAGGAGGCATTTGCGATTCTGCGGCAGCAGGGGCTTTATTTCCGCTCAGTAACCATCACAGCTAAAGATAAACTCTGCTTTTTGGAAAAACCGGAGTGCAATCCCGATGCCTGTCCGTATGCCAAAGGCCACTTTGACAGGGTAAATGATGCGGTGTATGAGATTGTCCATAAGGAGTTTGGGATTACGAGGGAAGTCATTCTTAAATATGCGGAGAAATTTAAGGTCTGTCCCTTTGAATACTGCCTGGATATCAGCAGCTTTGTGGATGGAATAATCTGTGACTATAATTATGTGTTTGATCCGGATGTCCGGTTGAAACGCTATTTTGCGGATGGGGCGAAGGGGGAGTATATTTTTCTGATAGATGAGGCCCATAATCTGGTGCCGAGGGCGAGGGAGATGTACAGCGCGGTTCTTATAAAAGAGGAGGTGCTGGCAGCAAAACGTCTTGTAAAAGATAAATCACCGCGCCTGACAAGGCAGCTGGAACGCGTCAACAAGATTTGTCTGGAAATGAAACGCCAGTGTGAGGGATGGCAGATCCTGCCCGATGCGGATCATCTGGTGACGGCTCTGACCTCCCTGTTTTCAGAAAAAATACATGGATGAATATAAGGGAAGTGAGGGACGGGAAGAGCTGCTGGATTTCTATTTTACCGTCCGCAATTTCCTGAACATTTATGAAAGAGTCGACGAACATTACCGCATTTACACAGAATTGACAGAGTCCGGCGATTTTAAGATAAAGCTGCTCTGCGTGAATCCGATAGTGCATATTGGAGAATGCCTTGCCCAGGGGAACAGTTCGGTCTTTTTTTCTGCGACACTGCTGCCGATACGGTATTACAGGCAGCTTTTGAGCAATGATGAAGAAGATTACACGGTATATGTCAATTCACCGTTTTCACAGGAACACCGCCTCCTATTGGCGGCTGCCGATGTCACAAGCCGTTATACCAGGAGAAACCGTACGGAATACCGGAAGATACTGGATTATATCCGTCAGGCCGCGGAGGCCAGAAAAGGAAATTATATTGTTTTTTTTCCATCCTATCAATACATGAACCATGTTTTGGAGCTGTTATACGACGGCCGGATAGGGCAGCCGGATTTTGCGGATGGTTCGGATGCGCAGAAGCTATATTTGCAGGATTCCGGGATTGACTGGCTGGTGCAGGAAAACAGGATGACGGACGCGCAGAGGGAAGATTTTTTAAAAGAGTTTGAACAGGAACGGGAGAATTCCCTTGTCGCATGCTGCGTAATGGGCGGACTGTTTTCCGAAGGGATTGATTTGAAAGAAGAAAGGCTGATAGGAGCTATTATTGTCGGAACGGGCCTCCCCATGGTCTGTACGGAGCAGGAGATACTGAAAGGATATTTTGACGAGGAGGAGCAGGAAGGATTTGCCTTTGCCTACCAATATCCCGGAATGAATAAAGTCATGCAGGCGGCGGGACGCGTGATCCGCACCGCCGGTGACAAGGCATCATCCTGCTGCTGGACGACCGGTTCTTACGAAATGATTACCGCGAGCTGTTTCCGAGAGAGTGGGACGACTGCCGCCGCGTGACCCTGAAGACGGTGCGGCAGGAACTGGAAAACTTCTGGAACCGCCTCTAATCCCTGTCCGTGTTTCCCTCAAGAAGCTCAATGAACTGCCTGGCGGCCTGGGAGATTGGGAGGGTTTCGTTGTGGACGACGACCAGCTGGCGCTTGGGAAGCGTTTCTTCCAAATTGAGAATGAAGAAATTTTCCTCCTGCTGCGGAATGCAGAAATCCGGAACAAACGCGATCCCCAGCCCGATTTTCGCCAAATCGATGAGCAGATCATTGCTGCTCAGTTCAATCTCAGGTACCAGATCCAGCTGGTGCTTCTGAAACATGCTGTGCAGAAATTCGCTGGTAGTGCTTTTGCGATCAAGCATCAGGAGGGGATAGGACTGCAATTCCTTCAGTGTGATCATTCTGTCTTTCAGGGGAAAATACGTTTCATTTGCCACAAATACATCGGAAAAATCATGGATGACCTGTATATTCTGCGTATTGGACAGCCCTGAGTTGGGATAATTGGTGATGATAAAATCGACCTGTCCGTTATCAAGCAGTCTGGCGCACTCAATGGAAGTGCGGTTCGTGACTTTAATATGAATATTCGGATACATCTTGTGAAATTCGTTTAAAAAGGGAACGAGAAAATATCGGCATATCGTATCGCTTGCGCCAATCCGAAGCTGGCCTCCGTTTAAGGTATTGGCCTCGAGAAGCTGGTTCTCCCCCTTTTTAATCAGGTTCATGGCCGGTTCTATGTGCTTTAGCAGAATCTCGCCTTCCGGTGTCAGCTGGACGCGCTTTGTACTTCGGATAAAAGCGTCTGATTCAGCTTTTTTTCCAGAACCTTAATAGACTGGCTGACTGCCGACTGTGAGATAAAAAGCTGCTTTGATGCCTCCGAAAAGCTGAGGGTTGAGGCTACGTGGTAGAAAACTTTGTATAGTTCATAATTTATGTCCATTTATTAGTCCCCTTATAATTCTGTTCCAAGTTTAGCATATGAGCCGGAGGAAGTAAATAGGGATTTAACTGAGGCCCGGAGGACGCGTCCGGAACGGACCATGTCCGGTGTGGTGAGGGGCTGGCTGAGTCTCCGTCCCCGTGGGAGGTTAGTTGTGAAGGGGGAATCCGGCCGGAATGAATTGCTGCGGGGACCGTTTGCACTCTTTGGAGTGCGCAGCAGTGCTAAGCTCGTGAGGGACCTCGCTAAGCACCGGCGGACTCCCATGTCCCTCCGCAATTGATTCCGCCTACTTCGGTTCAGGTTTCGCCGGGGACGGAAGACTCAGGCGAAGGTTTTCGCGACGCCGGACATGGTCCGTTAGGCGCTGATGGTCTCTACCCTTAAATGGGGAGGGCCCTGTCGCGGCCACTACGTGTTTCCGGCAGGCTGATATCAAATCCTCCATAATTTTTTATAATAGACCAATCGAAGGCATATCGTATTTCCCGCCCACGGAAGCTCTTAGTGGCCGCGACAAGGTCCGCCCCCGCACTTAACGCGTGAGACATTCAGCGGCCGCAGGCCAGTGGACGGGGCCGATACACCCGGCGGAGTCTTTCGTCCCGGCGAAACCTGACCTTAGGGGAGGAAGATAAAGTCTGCGGATGCCGTTGAAATCCATCGCTGATTAGCGAGGTCCTGCCGAGCTTAGCAGCGCGATGCATTTCACAGAGCGGGAGTGTGCTCCGCAGACTTTATCTTCGCCCGCAGTCCCAAACCACGACAATCATCCCCCGGGACGAAAGACTCATATACACACTTCACCACCCCGTCCGCTGGCCTGCGGCGGCGTCCTCACCTGCTTAACTAAATCTTCATCTTTACTATCCTGCCGTTTTTTGATAGAATATTCCGAAGAGGAATTTTCAGATCCAGCATTTAGATACAGAGGAAAACGCAGATGATAAAGACAGTAGCTTCTTTAGAGCTGCCTGTAAATGAAAAACTTTTAATCCGGAAGAACGTTATCACTCCGGAACAGGTGACAGGCAGTGAAAAAAGTTTGTGTGGTGACGGGAACCCACGGTGATGAGCTTGAGGGACAGTACGTCTGTTATGAACTGAACAGAAGAATCCGGGAACAGATCCATTATTTAAAGGGAACGGTTGAGATTTATCCGGCGCTGAATCCGCTGGGGCTGGATACGATTACAAGGGCATTTCCTGTGTTTGACGTGGATATGAACCGGATTTTCCGGGGACGGACGACGGCTCTGTGGCGGAGCTGGTTGCCGGGATGATTGTCAAAGACCTGGCTGGCGCCGATATGTGTATAGATGTCCATGCAAGCAATATCTATATCAGGGAAATCCCGCAGGTGCGTCTTAATGAAAGCACTTCCGGCAGCCTTCTTAAATATGCCGGACGACTGAACACGGAATTTGTCTGGGTGCATCACGCGTCCACAGTACTCGAATCAACGCTTGCCCATACACTGAACATGATTGGCGTCCCAACTCTCGTTGTGGAGATGGGGGTCGGCATGAGAATCACGGAGAAGTTCTGTTTTCAGCTCGTAGACGGTATCTTTTGCCTGATGAAGGATTTGGGAATCTGGGACGGGCCGGTGATTACGCCGAAGGAGCCGGTGGTCTCCCTGGGCGGGGAAGTCGGTTTTGTCAATGCGGAAAAATCAGGCCTCTTCGTACCAAAGGTTAAACACAGGAATGATATAAAAGGGTGAGATAATCGGCGAGATTGTCAATCCGCTGGAGGGAACTGTGGAAGAGCGGCTGTATGCTCCCTGCGATGGATTAATCTTTACACTGAGGGCCTATCCGATGGTGGAGAGAGGTTCTCTGATTGCCAGGATTCTGGGAGGTGGCGGCCGATGAGACAGGAACTGATTTATTCTATGAAGAACATCCACAGGGATGATTTTAATATATATGGATACCGTTTTGGTAAAACGGAGTGAAGGCAGCCTGTATCGTGGGTTCGCTGCGCGGCCATGAAGTACAGCAGCTCTACATCTGTTCTCTGCTGGTCAAGCTGCTCAAGGATATTGAGCTGCACGGCGGTATCGTGGGGATAATGAGATTCTGGTGATCCCATCCGTCAATTATCCGGCCATGAACGTCGGGAAACATTTCTGGTCTACCGATAATTCCGATATTAACCGGCTTTTTCCTGGGGATGCAACCGGCGAGACGACAAAAGACTGGCTGCCGGAGTTTTTGATAAAGTGAAGGATTACGGATATGGGATACAGTTTGGCAGTCTCTATATGACAGGGGACTATGTCCCACATGTGAGAATGATGGAGACGGGATATCACAATCCGGGCCTCGCAAATCTCTGGCTGCCGTATGTGGTAATGCGCAAACCCACGCCTATGATACGGCGACTTTGAATTATAACTGGCAGATGAATGGAACGAACGCATTTACCGTGTATTCTGCCTCCACGGAAGCGGTGAATGAGCCGTCGGCCAGGCAGGCCGCATCCAGCGTGCTGCGCTTTCTGACAAGAATGGGGATTATCCGTTACAGCAGTCACAGCGGATATATTGCCAGTGTTATCCGCGAAGAGGATTTGACGAATGTAAAGACGGACCGGGCCGGATTCTTCAGACGGGAGACCTGGCCGGGGGCCGAGGTCCTCAGAGGTGATTTGATGGCGACAATCATTGAGCCGGGGAGCGGAGAGGTGATAAGCCGGCTTCTGGCTCCGACGGACGGCATTGTGTTTTTTGCCCACTCACAGCCGATGGTGATGGAGAGGGCTATTGTATTTAAAATAATCAGGCGGCTGCATGCCTGACACAGAATATGAGGAAGGAAACAGATAACATGGCAAACGACAGCTTGAAGGATTTTTTAGCAGCCGGTGATTCCGGTGACGAAAGAGAATTTACATCAGGAGAAGATTTCTATCAGCTTTATCTGGAAGAACTGAAACTGGTTCCCCCATGTTCACCCGAAGAGGAAGAAAGACTGCTGGACGAGATACTGGCGGGAAGCCAGTCGGCCGTGAAACGGCTGGTGGAAGGAAAACTGGGCCGTGCGGTCAGAATGGCGGAAGAATACAGGGATCGCGGCCTGTCGATGAACGATCTGGTGCAGGAGGCGAATATCGCCCTGCTTCTTACGGCGCAGGAATACAAGGGGGGAGATTTTGACAGCCAGTCGGAGGAACGCATCCGAAGGATGATAGAAGACGCTCTTGAGCTTCAGAATACGGAATATAAGGTAGAGGAGGAGATGCTGGCCCGTGTCAATGTCTTAAAGGATATATCGGCAGGGATGGCGGAAGAACTCTGACGCGAGGCAACGGTGGAAGAACTGGCCGAACGGATGAAGATGACGGAGCAGGAGATAAAAGATATCATGAAGCTGACCCTGGATGCGATGGGCGTCAGCGGAGAGTAGGGACAGCCGGGATATGAAATTTTACTTACTGCGTCATGGACAGACAAAATGGAACATAGAAGGAAAAATACAGGGAAAGACGGATGTTTTGCTCAATGAGGACGGTATGGAACAGGCCGGATTTCTGGCAAAGGCCATGGAGCATTGTGAGGCTCGGGCACTCTTTTCAAGTCCCCTTCTCAGGGCCAAACAGACGGCGGAGATTGTGGCAGGGAAAATGGGACTGCCTGTAACTGTGCTGCCGGAGCTTAAGGAAGTGGATTTCGGACTGTGGGAGGGCTGTACCTGGAAGGAGATTGAAGAAAAGTATCCGGATGATTACAGGCGGTGGGAGATGAATCCTGCCGCGGCAGCGCCGACGGGAGGAGAAAGCAGGCTGTCCTGCCGCGCGCGCAGCCGGTCTGCGGTTGAACGGGTACTCAGGGATACGGAGGGCGGCAATGCGGTAATCGTAGCCCACGGCGGCATCCTTGTCTATCTCATCGACTACCTTCTCAGAAACCAGAAAGAAAAGCGTGAGATTATTGTCAGGAATGCCAGTATCACGGTCATAGATTATGAAAAAGACACCGGGCTTGGCACACTTCTGGAGCTGAACCGGACCAGCCATTTACCGGCCATCCGAAGCGGGAAAACAAATAAGTATTGTTAATAAAAAATATTAGATATATTAATTTTACTAATCTATAAAACTTGTGTATGATTAAGGCAGATGACTGACAGAAGGCGTCTGTCTTTTTCAATATATGCAGTGTCAATAGAAATTGCCAGCAGAAAAACTAGGAGGTACTTTAATGAGTGTAAGACGAATTTTCGTTGAGAAGAAACCGGAATATGCCGTAAGGGCGAAAGAACTGCGCCAGGAGATCGAAAATTACCTGGGGATCGGCACAATCACAGATGTCCGCGTATTAATCCGTTATGATGTGGAGGATGTATCTGAAGAGGTTTATAAAGAGGCGCTGGTTACAATTTTTTCTGAGCCGCCGGTGGACTTTGTATATGAAGAAAGCTTTCCGTCTGAAGAGGGAGATACCATATTTACCGTTGAATACCTGCCTGGGCAGTTTGATCAGAGAGCAGACTCTGCTGAACAATGTGTAAAGCTTCTGAATGAGGAAGAGAATCCGGTTATCAAATCGGCTACTACCTATGTCATTTCGGGAACCTTGACGAAAGAGCAGGCAGAGGCCGTCAAATCCCTCTGCATTAACCCGGTGGATTCCAGGGAGAATAATAATCCGAAACCGGCCACGCTCGTTACTGTATTTGACCAGCCTGAAGACGTTAAAATCTTTGAGGGCTTCTGTGATTTTGCAGAGGACAGCCTGGGTGAGCTATACAGCTCCCTGAACCTGGCTATGACCTTTAAAGATTTCCTTCATATCCAGAATTATTTTAAAAATGAAGAGAAGAGGGACCCGTCCGTTACGGAAATCCGGGTTCTCGATACATATTGGTCTGATCACTGCCGCCATACCACATTCCAGACAGAGCTTAAGAATGTGGAATTTACGGATGGTGATTACAATGAGCCGATCGAGGCATCCTACCGTCAGTATCTGGCTGACAGGGAAGAAATCTTTAAAGGGCGTGATGATAAGTTTGTCTGCCTGATGGACTTGGCTCTGATGGCAATGAGAAAGCTTCGCAAAGAGGGAAAACTCGAGGATCTGGAAGAATCGGAAGAGATTAACGCATGCAGTATTGTGGTTCCTGTTGTCATTGACGGACAGGAAGAGGAGTGGCTCGTTAACTTTAAGAACGAGACACATAACCATCCGACGGAGATTGAGCCTTTTGGCGGGGCCGCCACATGTCTCGGCGGAGCCATCCGTGATCCGCTGTCAGGGCGTACCTATGTATATCAGGCAATGCGTGTGACAGGAGCGGCGATCCTACCAGGCCGATGTCCGAGACACTTCACGGCAAGCTTCCGCAGAAGCGGATTGTGACGGATGCCGCACACGGCTACAGCTCCTACGGAAATCAGATTGGCCTGGCAACCGGCTATGTAAAAGAAATTTACCATCCTGATTATGTTGCGAAGAGAATGGAGATTGGCGCCGTTATGGCAGCTGCGCCCAGAAAGAATGTAATCCGCGAGACTTCAGATCCGGGCGATGTAATCATTTTAATGGGAGGCCGCACCGGCCGTGACGGAATCGGCGGAGCTACCGGATCCTCCAAAGTACATACGGAGGCATCCATTGAGGTGTGCGGAGCCGAGGTACAGAAAGGAAATCCTCCTACAGAAAGAAAATTACAGAGGCTGTTCCGCCGTCCGGAAGTCAGCTCTTTAATAAAAAAATGTAACGATTTTGGTGCGGGCGGCGTATCGGTTGCCATCGGCGAGCTGGCCGACGGACTTAAGATTGATCTTGATTCTGTTCCGAAGAAGTATGCCGGCCTGGACGGTACGGAAATTGCGATCTCCGAATCCCAGGAAAGAATGGCTGTAGTGGTGGACCCGAAAGACGTAGATAAGATGCTTGCATTTGCGGCGGAAGAAAACCTGGAGGCCGTTCCGGCAGCCGTAGTGACAGAGTCGCCAAGACTGGTGATGAACTGGAGAGGAAAGACGATTGTAGATTTAAGCCGTGCATTTCTGGATACAAACGGAGCCCATCAGGAAGCTTCCGTCACTGTGGAAGTTCCGGTCAGGACAGGCAATTTGTTTGAGAAAAAAGAAATCGGCGATGTAAAAGAAACATGGCTGAAGATGCTGTCCGGTTTAAATGTCTGCTCCCAGAAAGGCCTTGTGGAGATGTTTGACGGTTCTATCGGCGCAGCAAGTGTATTCATGCCTTACGGCGGTAAATACCAGCTTACGGAGACACAGTCAATGATAGCAAAGCTCCCGGTGGAAAAGGGCAGCTGTGATACCGTTACGATGATGAGCTATGGTTATGATCCGTATCTCTCCAGCTGGAGCCCATACCACGGCGCCGTCTATGCAGTTCTGGACTCCGTAGCTAAGATTGCCGCGGGCGGCGGGGACTACAAGAAGATCCGTTTCACGTTCCAGGAGTACTTTAAGCGCATGACAGAGGATCCGAAACGCTGGGGAACCCCATTCTCCGCATTGCTGGGTGCTTATAATGCGCAGATTGGCTTCGGCCTTCCTTCCATCGGAGGAAAGGACAGCATGTCAGGCACCTTTAACGACGAGGAACACGGCGAAATCAATGTACCGCCGACACTGGTATCCTTTGCCGTTGATATATCCGATAAGCGCATGTGGTTTCACCCGAGTTTAAGAAAGCCGGAAGCAAGATTGTACTTTTCACAATAGAGAAGGATCAGTATGATCTTCCTGTATACAGCCAGGTGATGGACGGCTATGACAAGCTCTATAAAGATATGGAAGCAGGGAAGATTATTTCCGCTTATGCGGTGGAGGGACACGGAGCCGCCGAGGCAGTCAGCAAAATGGCATTTGGCAATAAACTTGGTGTCAGAATTGAGCATAATGTAGATCCTCGGGACTTCTTCGCGCCGGGCTGGGGTAATATCGTCTGCGAAGTGCCGGACGGAAAAGTGGGTGAACTGTCCATTTCCTATACGGTGATCGGTGAAGTGACGGATAAAGAGACATTTGAATATGGCAATACCGTAATCACGATGGAAGAAGCCCTGAATGCCTGGACTAACACACTCGAAAAGGTATTCCCGACCTGTTCAGGTATTCAACAGACAGAGGTAAGGAATGAACTGTTTAAGACGGATTCCATCCATATCTGTAAGAATAAAGTGGCAAAACCAACAGTATTTATACCGGTTATGCCGGGTACAAACTGCGAATACGACAGTACCAAGGCGTTTGAACGCGCAGGCGCCGATGTGATTGTCAAAGTCTTTTGTAACAGGGGAGCTTCCGATATCCGTGATTCCATCGAGGAATACAGGAAGGCAATCAGCCGTTCCCAGATTATTATGTTCCCGGGCGGTTTCTCCGCCGGCGACGAGCCGGACGGTTCCGCTAAATTCTTTGCAACCGTATTCAGGAATGCAGTGATGCAGGAGGAGATGGAGAAGCTGCTGGGGGAAAGAGACGGACTGATTTTAGGTGTTTGCAACGGATTCCAGGCTCTGCTTAAACTCGGACTTCTCCCGGGTGAAAAAATTGAGCCGCAGAAGGCCGATTCACCGACACTGACGATGAACAACATCGGCCGCCATATTTCCAAAATGGCATATCTGAAGGTTGTATCGAATAAATCCCCCTGGCTCCGGGAAGCAGAGCTGGGAGGCGTCTATGTGAACCCGCTTTCACATGGTGAGGGCCGTTTTGTGGCAAGTGATGAGTGGATCAATACACTTTATGCAAACGGGCAGGTAGCAACCCAGTATGTCGATCCGGCCGGTAATCCGACGATGGACGAAGAATGGAATCCGAACGGCTCATATATGGCAATTGAGGGTATTACCAGCATGGATGGCCGCATCTATGGTAAGATGGGCCATTCGGAGAGACGCGGCGACGGTGTGGCTGTGAATATTTACGGTGAGCAGGATATGAAGATATTTGAATCCGGTGTGAAATATTTTAAATAAGCAGGTGAGGACGCCGCCGGCACGGCCGGCGGACAGTGCGGTGTGTATACGAGTCTTTCGTCCCGGGGGCGTACCCTGCCGCAGATATATTTATACTTGATGTTTATATGAAATTGTATATTTTAAATGAGCGGAATGGAGACCGGAAGAATTTAAACGGTCTTCATTTCGCTCATTTTCGATTAGATGGAGATTTAACTGAGGTATGGGAGGACGCGTCCGGAACGGACCATGTCCGGTGTGGTGGGGGAGTCTGTCTGAGTCTTCCGTCCCCGGTTGAGGTTGTCGTGAGGGGGGAATCCGGCCGGAATGAATTGCTGCGGGGACCGTTTGCACTCTTTGGAGTGCGCAGCAGTGCTAAGCTCGTGAGGAACCTCGCCAAGCACCGGCGGACTCCCATGTCCCCTCCGCAATTGATTCCGCCTACTTCCCCGGTTCAGGTTTTCGCCGGGGACGGAAGACTCAGGCGGAGGTTTTCGCGACGCCGGACATGGCCCGTTCCTGCCGCTGATTATCTCCAACCTTAAATGGGGAGGGCCCTGTCCCGGCCACTACGTGTTTCCGGCAGGCTGATATCAAATCCTCCACAATTTTTTATAATAGACCCATCGAAGGCATATCGTATTTCCCGCCCACGGAAACTCTTAGTGGCCGCGACAAGGTCCGCCCCGCACTTAACGCGTGAGACATTCAGCGGCCGCAGGCCAGCGGACGGGGCCGGTACACCCGGCGGAGTCTTTCGTCCCGGCGAAACCTGGCCTTGGGGCGGAGGAAGATAAAGTGCGGATGCCGTTGAAATCCATCGCTGATTAGCGAGGTCCTGCCGAGCTTAGCGGCCGATGCATTCACAGAGCGGGAGCGTGCTCCGCGCCTTTATCTTCGCCCGCAACACCACGATAATCTTCCCCGGGACGAAAGACTCATATCCACCCCACCACCGTCCGCTGGCCGTACCGGCGTCCTCGCTTAACTAAATCTCTATTTAATGAAAATGTAAGCAAAAGTTAGAGATAGGTAACAATAGTCTGATATAATTACACTATAAAACCAATAAAGGAAATTCCGGGATCGAACACCTTATTGTTCCGTTTGATCAGAAGACAAAACTCTTTCAGATATTCCTAACAGAACGTCCCATTTCCCTGGAAAATCGGAATTATACTTTCTGTTGCAGAAGGCAGTCATCCAGTCTTCATAGGACTGTTGGCCGGACTTATGGGAGAACATCTGATACAGAGCGTCACGGTCCATTTTACGGTAGGTATTCTCCATCACTATGGAGTCAGAGGACAGCGCGCCGGTTTTATTCTTTCACGCCGGGCAGTCGGATAGCCGAGTACCAGCATGACGGCCGGAAGACGTGGTGAAGCTGAAACAGCTCCCGGTGGAGTTCACAGTGTTCCATGATATCTCCGATATAGCAGGAACCGATGCCGAGGCTCCAGGCGGCAGTGACGGCGTTCTGGGCGGCAAGGGAACTGTCCTCGACAGCAAGCATCAGATCGCCTGCGGAGGGATGTCTGGGGGTGCAGCCGGCATAACGGTAAGCGTCATACCATTTCTGGCAGTCGGCGCAGAACAGAAGCACCAACGGCGCATCGGCTATGAAGGGCTGATTATCACAGGTAACGGACAGCCGCTTTTTCAGGGCCGGCTCTGTAATCTCAAGGATTGTATAGAGCTGCTGGTTACCGGCGGTGGGAGCCTGGCAGGCAGCCTGAAGAATTGTGAGGCGGTCTTCCGGTGAAATGGGCCGGTCTTCGAATATCCGGACTGATTTTCTTTCAAAAAGGTTTTTGACAACTTCGTTTTTCTGGCTTTTAGAATCATTCATGGGTTAGGGTTCCTTTCCTGTGGATTAGTGATGTACTGCTCGATGAGCGCGTTACAGTTCAGCCTTCGGTCAAACTGCAGCAGATGATGCACAGAAACGGCAAAAAACGCCGTTGATTGTGTTGAAAAGTTTGCTTTTCATCGCGTCGCGCCGCACAACTCGGGATTTTCGCAAAAACAGCGAAAACACCTCGCGGAATGCATCATGGCTGAACCGTCATATGAGCGCATCCGAAATTTCGGAATTTTAAAGTTCTCGGAGCTAGATAAAATATATAAATTATTATAATAAATGAATGAAAAACTGTCAAATTTCTGAAAATAGAATAGAGATTCTTTGACGAACAGTAATTCATTTGGTATAATAAGGTATATGCAAACAAAAAAATCAGTATACGAAGGTAAAAGAGGATGAAGGAGGAAAGTTTATGAAACGTAGCCTGAAGAAAGCGGCGGTGCCTGTATTGGCGATGATAACCGCATGCGCAATGTGTATGACCGCCTATGCGGCCGAAGACAAGATTACAAAAGTGAAGGTGCAGGTTAACAGTGAAGTGCCGGATGCTGGAGACAGTGTAGGCACACCGTCGGTTAAAGTCACTCTTTCACAGAATCTCAAGGAGGGAACAGACTTCCGGATAGACAGTGTGGAGTACCATAATACCAATGACGATGAGTGGGAGCGCGGCGAGACTCCGGTTATCAGAATCGAGCTGGAATTAATAGGAGATGCAGCAGATAAGTACAGATTCTCCTATACCTCTTCCAAGTATTTTTCCGTATCAGGCAACCGGAGCGAATTCAAATCTGCATCCAGGCTGGACAGCGGAAGAGGACTCAGGGTTGAAGTGAAGCAGCGTAAGGTAAGCGGCGAGCTGGAGGTTCCCGATGAACTTGAATGGGACGGCAGGAATGCTACATGGGAAACCATTGATGACGCCGATAAGTATGAAGTTAAACTGTACCGCAATGGTTCTTCAGTGACAACAGTTACAACGTCGAATGAAAGATACAATTTCTACCCGTATATGACTAAAGCAGGCGATTACTCCTTCAAGGTAAGAGCCATCAGCAATTCGGACGGGGAGAAGAGCGAGTGGAGTGACGAGTCGGATGACTACTATATGAACTCCAGCAATGTTTACACAGGCACACCGCCGGCTTCCGGCAGCGGTTCTTCCGGAACACCTTCCATCAGCGGCGGATGGGTACAGGATCAGATCGGCTGGATGTACCGTCAGAATAACGGAGTACCGCTTACGAATCAGTGGCTCTTTGTAGATAATAACTGGTTCTACCTGGCAGGCAACGGTTACATGATGACCGGATGGATTTTTGTAGATAATAACTGGTTCTACCTGAATCCTGTATCTGACGGAACAAGAGGCGCTATGAAGACGGGCTGGCAGCAGATTGACGGCTTATGGTACTATCTGAATCCGGTTTCCGACGGAACGAGAGGCGCAAGAAAGACCAGCTACCAGATGATCGACGGTAAATGGTATTTCTTTGATACGGCAACCGGCGCAATGTGGTTCAACAGACAGGCACCGAACGGCAAGTGGATTGATGCCAACGGTGTTGTATGGTAATCTGAAAGACGGAAGATGAATAATAAAAGAGATGCTTTACCCTGATTGTGACAGGGCTTATCGCAATATGTATAGAATTGTGCCTGGCTTATTTTCAGCCAGGCGTGGTTCTATTTAGAAGAAAATATTGTATTAGTCCCGGAATATACGGCCGGCGAAGCGGCAAACGGGAATCCGTACCAGACAACGGAGGACATGCCCTGGCTGGATTTTGCACCGGGCATCCGGGCCGGCTATCTGAGTTTGAGTTTACGGAACCGATACCCGAGAAGATGCAGGTTCTTGTATACTATACGGAAAACAGCGGACAGGAGTTTAACCGGTTTCGCCGGATTGAGCGCTGGCTGCTGAGGGGAACGACAAAGGGAATCATTCCTCTTCCTGATGTCAGGTGTGAGAAATTGAGGCTGACGTTGACAGGGGCCGGCCAGATAAAGAATGTATCCGTGAACGAAAGACCGGCTGCAGGACCTGCTGTCAGGCAGATGCTTGACCGGGTGAATCCCCTGCGCCTTCTGCGCTTGCGCCGTTCTGCCGTTATCTTTTGCCTGCACGGCGCAGAACGGCGTAAAAGAGCGAAACAGTCCCATGGCAGAGCGGCCGGACAGCCGGGGAGCGGAGGCAGAGAACGGCTTATCTGGATGGTGTGCGTGTTCTTGCGGCACTGTTTGTAATTGCAGTGCATGTGGTAGAGCCGGTTGCCGTGACCCAGATAAAGGGGACGCGAGAGATTTCTTTTCAGGCGGTTGTTTTGTCTGTGCTGACCTGCAACCTGCTGTTCTTCTTTATCAGCGGGGCCCTGCTTCTGCCATACCGGGAAGAAACCATCGGCCAGTATTATAGAAAAAGAGTTGTGAAAATTGTGCTGCCGTTTGCGGTATATTCCCTGTTTTATTTAAAGCTTCTTTGTGCCACCGGCGAGGGAACGGCAGGCTGGGCCGGAGAAGCCGCCCTCAGCTTTTTTGGCGCATCCATCACGATGGGGCCCCATTTATGGCTGATTTACAAGCTGCTGGCGCTGTATCTGTTAGTACCCTTTTACCGCCTGATGCTGGCGAAAATGCCTGAACGGATGGAAAAACTGCTGTTTGCCATGATTGCGGCGGCGTTGGCGATACGGACGGCATGTACGTATTTTCAATTCGAATTGGGGATTTCTCTGTATCTGGATTCCTGGCTGGGATTGTTCCTGGGCGGATATTTACTGAATAAGGCATGGATGAGGAAATATGATATCTTTCTGGCGGCAGGGGGTGCTTTCTCCTTGGCCTTCTCGCTGTGGATATACAGCTTCCGTCCGGATTACCTGGAGATTATTGCAAATTGTTCTATACTTGAATTTTTGATGGCCTCAGCCGTATTTGTCCTGGTGCTGAGATTGAACGGTATATGCAACCGCTTTTCGCGGATCCTTGAGAGGCTTGGGAAAAGAAGCTTTTCCGTCCTGATGGTGCATCTGTTTGTCCTGTCGGCCGTTCTTCCGCTCGGATTTATTCCTGTCGGCTGGGAGAATAAAAGCATCGGCCAGCTGGTCATCCCCTATATTTTTACATGCGTGGTGTCATACCTGATCGCTGTCATTGTGGACGAGACTATAATCAAGGTGTTAGATGCGGGCGCCGGCAGATTTCTGACAATGCGCAGGAAAATGACGGACGCATGAGAGCGGGTTAAGAAATGGAACAGAAGCTGGGAATAAAGAAAGAAGAGAATAGGAAAACGGTTCTGCAGAGGCTGATACCTTTGCGAACCGTTTTTCTATTTAGGCGATATCTTTTTGACCTGGGTTTACGAATAACAAAATACAATGACACGATCCGGAGTTGTCTGGGCCGGAATGCTTCTTGTAGAGGAGGTGTATTCGACAATCGCTGTTTTTCCGACTAAAGCGCCGGAAAAAATCTGGCCGTTGGGAAGGAAGGTACCCTGTGCCGCCATGCCGTTTAACTGGAGGGTTCCGTCGGTACTGACAAAATTATTATAAAACTCTCCAAGATAATACTGGTGATAAGCGGAGAGCGCGATGACAACCGCTTTATACTGCGGCGGATATATAAGGGGCGCAGGGGCATTCCCGTCGTAAAAGACAGTCACCTGATCGCCAGGATGCAGTGTTGTGTTGTCAACCACGTAAGTATCGCCGGTTACTGTGAAATTTACTTCTCCCTGTTGAAGGGAGCGTATGGACATGTTTAATGTACAGCCGTACTGGGAGCTGTTAACTCCTGTAAGCGGTTGAATCCGGGTGATAACGCCGGATACGGATAAGTATGAACTCATGAGAACCTCCGTTTGATGGTTTATACTCTATCATATTAAGGCGGAGGCCTAAAATGAACGAAAACTTTGATTGAACGGCGTGAAAGATCGAAGAGCGTGCTTGGGAGCGTGATACGGTTCGCAAACATGCTCTCAGGCAGCGGTTTCAAGCCTCGAATAATAAATTACGCCGGCCAGAATTATAATACCTCCTGAAATCTGGAGCAGGGACGGTATTTCTCCGAAGAGTATCATCGCAAACAGAGAGGCTACCGGAGGTTCACACAGCTTTGAAGAGGATACAAAGGCCGGAGAGAGATACTTCAGGCACCAGCTGAAAACACTGTGACCGAGCAGAGTGGAGCAAATTGCCAGCAGTAAACCGCAGATCATGGATGAACTGCCGTAACCGGTGAGCGGTGTGCGGGTGATAAGCGCGGCGGCAAATAGTGACAGGCCGCAGAGAAAATATACAATATAAGTATAAACCGTGGTTGAAGTATCCGCCCGGACAATCCGGCCGAGCAGCGTATAGGCGGCCACCATGACGGCGGCAAAGAGTGCAAGTAAATCGCCTTTGAGAAGGCTGCTGCCCGAGCCGTAATCGGACATGGCAATCAGGCTGCTGCCGGCAAAGGTGACGGCAATGCTTAAAACAGCCTTTTTCTTTAAGCGTCCTCTTAATAGAAAACAGAAGCCAAGGGCCACCCAGATAGACTCGGTACAGACGATTACGGTGGAACTGGCTACGGACGTGTAGGCCAGGGATTCAAACCAGCTGACAAAGTGAAGCGCCAGAAAGATTCCGCTGACAGCGCACAGAACAACCGTTCGCAGAGAAACGCGGGAGAGTTCCATTCTGAAACTGCGGTTTAAAAATACAACCGGTGTCATCATGGCAACGGTAAAGAAAAGACGGTAAACAGCAGTAATCAAAGAGGGAGCGTCTGAATACTTTACTATAATGGCAGACAGTGATATTCCAACTACTCCGGTTGCAATCATGTACATGGGATGCTTTTCTAAAAATTTCATATGTAATGCCTCGCTTAGTTATTTTATTAATTTTAGCGCCGGATTTCTGCGGTGGACGCAGAAACCGTTGATGCGCGGTATAATGCCCGCTACGCGGTCATTATACCATAAAAACAAAGTCTGTGATATGAAAGAATCACGCTAGTGCGATCTCCCGCGGAGCTTAACTTAAGAACTAAATAAAAAGATACACATTTATGAGAATTTATTAAATATAAAATATGTATAAACAATTGGACAAAAAATTGTCATAATGTTTAATAATAGATAATAATTATGTAAATATGTATTGACAGATTAGTGGAATGTGATATAGTGAAATTATAAGAATATAGTTAACAGCCTCGAATATTTGGAAGGAGGGAGGCTTATGCTGGCCAGACAGTACAATTTGGCAGGAAACGAAAGAAATACGCCGCCGCCGATATCTGCATTAATCCAGGCAGCTAATTTGTTTGGATGTGACATATATATAAAGGCGGAGCAGAAGAAGATTAATGTTAAGAGTTACGACGAACTGCAAAGGGGAATACAGCCGCAGAAGAAGTTCCTGATATTCTACTTTGACGGAGCAGACGAAAAGGAGGCAGACGTAAAATTCCGCAGGTTACTGGGAATTTAATGGGAGAGACTATGGAAAACGTGAGAGCAACTACAGACTGGATTATGTGAAAACCCTGAAACGGAATATGGTTTCGGGGTTTTTGCTTTGTGTATTCCTCATTGCCGACTCGGGAGTGATATGTTATACTTTCTGTACGGCATAAAAATGACAATGGAGTGAGAAGATGAGGAATGTAAGAATTGCACTGGGGCAGATGCGGGCCGTGCAGGGGGACACGCGGGCCAACATGAAGAAGATGGAGGCGATGGCGGCCGGGGCAGCGGCAGGAGGGGCCGATATCATTTGTTTTCCGGAGTTATCGTATACAGGGTATTTTGTGAAAAAAGACATGCTTTTGGAAATTGCAGAGAGGGAGGACGGGGAATTTGTCCGGGGAATCTGTGAAGCAGCAAAAAAGAACGGGATCTGTATCGTAGCCGGGTTCGCCGAGCGGGGAGACTCGAATGATATCTATAATACCGCGGTTTTTGCGGACAGGCAGGGAAAAATTGCCGGAAAAGCAAGAAAGGTATATCTTTGGAAAAGTGAAAAAAAGAGATTTAAGCAGGGAGAGGAATTTCCTGTTTTTGAGACGGAATTTGGCAGGGCGGCCATTTTGATCTGCTATGATTTGGAATTTCCGGAGCCGGCCCGGATTGCTGCGCTTAAAGGGGCAAGGATGATATTTTGTCCGGCGGCGTGGAGCGTTCCGGCCAGGAACCGGTGGGATCTGGATTTGAAGGGAAGCAGCCTGTACAATCTTCTTTTTACGGCAGGAGCCAATTTTGCGGACGAGCTTTGCTGCGGGGCTTCCGGAGTCGCCGGGCCTGACGGCAGAATGATAGCCCAGTCGCCGGGACAGGAGGAAGAGCTTGTGTTTGCGGACCTCGATATGGAGGAAGCGGACAGGCAGAGAGAAAACATACCGTATTTTGCGGATCTCGATGAGGGGGTTTTGCAGCAGCTTGCCGATGCGGCAAGGGATTACAGGACGGAATAGAATATACGCAGGACGCGCTCGGGACTTTATGTAGGCCGGGAAAGTGCAAGGGATTATTCGACAACATCCCATACATTTCCCGGCCTTTTTTTGCCCTTTTTTAACACTGTCTTAACATATAACTAAAAAACTATATTATATTTCGGATCTTGTATAACAGTTTATAATGCGTTAACAGCTTGATAAAATATGTTCAAACCTCATGAGGAAAGGGAAACTAGTTAATCATTTATTACAAAAAGGGGACTAATATGGCCTAAACAACAGGAGGGGTTAAGGAAAAAAAGAAACAGCCTCTGTATGTGAAAATTTTCATTGCACTGTTTGCAGGTATTATTTTCGGGTACATACTGAATTTTATGGGTGGGGTAGAGAATCCGGTTATCAATGAGTACATATTACCATTTCTCCAATTTCTGGGGAGACTTCTTCATAAAATTAATCAAAATGATAGTTGTTCCGCTGGTTTTCTTCTGTATTATTGATGCGGCGCTTTCGCTGGGGGACATCAAAAAACTCAGAAGCATCGGTGTGAAAACAATTTTGTGGTTCCTGTTCAGTTCAGGCATCGGCAACGATCGGTCTTGTTCTGGCAAATATCATTCCAGCCTGGTAAAGGACTTATCCTTGGCACGATTGAGAATACGGTCGAAGTAAAAGAGCTTCCCGGTGTTTACCAGACAATCCTGGACCTTCTTCCAAGCAATCCGTTCGCATCCCTGACAAATGGGGACATGATGCCAATCATCGTATTTTCCCTGTTCCTGGGCTTTGCGATTATCAGTATCGGCGATGCGGCAAAACCTCTGGCCGACGTTATATCAGTCTGTTCCCAGGCAATGTTCAAGATTGTTAACATGATTCTCGGAATCATTCCATTCGGTGTATTCGGCCTTATGTCCGTATCACTGGCTAAATACGGCCTCGCAATTTTCGGACCGGTTCTGAAATTTATCTTAACCGACTATCTGGCAAGTATTATCATGTGTGTGGTGGTTTATTCCATATTCCTTATTTTCATAGCCAAGGTAAGTCCAATAAAATTCTGGAAGAAGGCATTTGAACCGTGGATGATCGCATTCAGTACCTGTACATCTTCAGCAGCACTTCCGGTTTCCATGGAAGTAGCTCCTAAAAAGATGGGCGTACCGAAGGATATTGCCAGCTTCGTGCTTCCGCTCGGCGCTACGGCCAACATGAACGGTACATGTATTTACTTTGGTATCATCGTATTATTTGCAGCCCAGCTTTACGGCATTGATTTAAGCGTTTCACAGCAGATTATGCTGGTTGTACAGGCTACCTTCTTAAGTGTAGGCTGTGCGGCAACTCCGCAGATTGGCCTTGTTATCAGCCTTACGCTTCTTACACAGATGGGACTTCCACTGGAAGCATATGCTCTGGTAGCCGGTATCTACAGAATCATCGACCAGGCCCATACATCCACCAACTCCGCTGGCGACCTTGTAACTGCCGTATGTATCTCTGCGCTTCAGGGTGAGCTTGACCGCGATAAATTCAACGATATGGGTGATGGAAAAAGCGCAGCTTAAAAAGTCTTAAGAATGTGAGCTTTGGATGGTATTTTAAACGCATTAGAAATAAAAAGATAAAGAAACTGTCAATTTAACAATTAGTAGCATGTTCAAAGAAAAGGAGAAGAAGAATGGAAGACAACAGAATTATTGAATGTATCGAGAGAGCGCACTATATTTTATCAAACCTGATGGCAGTAAAACCGGGCGAGGAAGTCCTGATTGCCATTGACCCGCAGACCGACATGCGTATGGCGAATGCCATGGCTGCGGCAGCCCTGATGTGCGGAGCCGAGTACAATGTAAGCATGATGCCAATCCGCGGAAAAGACAAAGCAACGATTTTCCCAAACCCTGGAGCTGGCAATGGAGGCCTGTGATGTATTCGCAGGTATGACGACGGCATCCGGCGCGGCTATCTACAACAACCGCTTAAAAGAGCTTATGAATGAGAAGAAGCGCGTGAAGTATCCATCTGCTTAAGACACATCGACAACTTTACAAGAGGCGGAGCCTTAGCCGACTATGAGGCAGTCTATGCGGACGGCGTAAAACTGCAGGCAATCTGGAGAGGCAAGAAGAACGCCCATATTACAACTCCGGCCGGAACCGACCTGTACATGGAGATGAACGATATGGAACCAATCATCGAGTGCGGTATTGCCCGTAATCCTGGTGACGCAATGGCATGGTCGGACGGCGAAGTATCCTTAGGGCCGGTTATCGGGACCACCCACGGAAAGCTCGTAATCGACGGACCAATCTGCTACTATGGTACGCCCGACCGTACCGGTAGAGCTTAAGATTGAAGGCGGACGCATCGTAGAGGTAGTGGGCGGAGACGCAAAGATTTGTAAAGAAATCCGCCGTCAGATAGCGGAAGTAAAAGACAGCGACAACATTGCGGAGATCGGAATCGGATTAAACCCGGCCTGCATGTTCAACGGAGACTTTGAGGAAGAAGGCAGGGGAACCTGCCATATCGCAATGGGCAACAGCTTCTACTACGGCCAGCCGGCGCTCCACCGTACATATCGACATGGTGCAGTACAACCCGACCATTACCTTTGACGGCGAGTTAATCGTAAAAGACGGCAAGATGGTTTGTCTGGGCGAAGAATAATTGAACAAAAATTGAATTAAGTTTATTTGAATTACGGCGGTGAAAAGTTGTGAAGGCTGACTTTTCACCGCCTTTTTAAGATATAACAAAATGGTTATACCTCATTCATAAAAAGACATAGCAATTTATGGAAAATTAACATCATGATAAAATTATAACAGATACTATATTGATTTTTGCCTGAATTGTCGAATAAAGAAGTGGAATAGATAAGGACAGTGGTAAAACTGTTTTTATAGAAACGCCGGAGATTTCCGGCAGTAACTGTAACTCACATCACTTCAAGAAAAGGAGAGACTATGGAAGACAACAGAATCATCGAATGTATCGAAAGAGCGCACTACATCTTATCAAACCTGATGGCAGTGAAGCCGGGTGAAGAGGTTCTTATTGCCATTGACCCACAGACCGACATGCGTATGGCGAATGCCATGGCTGCGGCAGCCCTGATGTGCGGAGCAGAGTATAATGTAAGCATGATGCCAATCCGCGGAAAAGAGACAAGGCGACGATTTTCCCGAAGACACTGGAGCTGGCGATGGAGGCCTGCGATGTATTCGTAGGTATGACGACGGCATCCGGAGCTGCTATCTACAATAACCGTTTAAAAGAGCTTATGAATGAGAAAAAGCTGCGCGAAGTATCCATCTGCTTAAGACACATCGACAACTTCACAAGAGGCGGAGCCTTAGCTGATTACGAGGCGGTTTATGCGGACGGCCTAAAACTGCAGGCAATCTGGAGAGGCAAAAGAACGCCCATATCACAACTCCGGCCGGAACCGACCTGTATATGGAAATGAACGACATGGAACCAATCATCGAGTGCGGCATTGCGCGGAATCCTGGAACGCAATGGCATGGTCGGACGGCGAAGTATCCTTAGGACCGGTCATCGGAACCACTCACGGTAAACTCGTAATCGACGGACCAATCTGCTACTATGGCTGCCCGACAATCCCCGTAGAACTTAAAATTGAAGAAGGACGCATCGTAGAGGTGATGGGCGGAGACCCGAAGATTTGTAAAGAAATCCGCCGTCAGATAGCGGAAGTAAAAGACAGCGACAACATCGCGGAGATCGGAATCGGATTAAACCCGGCCTGCATGTTCAACGGAGATTTTGAAGAAGAGAAGAAGGCAAGGGGAACCTGCCATATCGCAATGGGAAACGGTTTCTACTACGGCCAGCCGGCACGTTCCACCGTACATATCGACATGGTGCGAAGTACAACCCGACCATCACCTTTGACGGCGAGCTGATTGTAAAAGACGGCAAGATGGTCTGCCTGGGCGAAGAGTAAGCACCGCAAGCTTCGGACAAGATATAGCCACATTACAAAGGTAGTGTCAAGTGATTTATGAAAACCGATGGCCGGGGAACCCGGCGTAAATGAACCTTGTAAATTACAGATATATTTAGAAACTGGCAGTGTCCGCCACCCTTGACGGCACACCAAAACAATGCTCTGAACGTCTTACCGACGGCGAAGAACTCAGGAACAGATAAGATTTCACCGTCTGCGTCACAGCATGATAGCATTGTTTTGGCGTGCCATCAAGGGCAGGTTCGGGATGGCTGCATTTTACCTCTGGCCCGGAATCTAAGAACAGATTTAACCGGCAGCCTGCTGTTCCTTCAGCTGGAGGATGGTCTGCTGACCGAGCAGAATCAGGACGCCACTTCCGGGCATGTTGTCAGCCCCCTCCAGCATACCGACTGGATTGAGCACCCGATAGTGGTTGTGCTTATGGGGACGGAGAAAGTTGTAGTAGGCGACCCAGAGCGCCACGTTATAGTTGGCGCCATTGTAATTGTCGTAACCGCGACTGACCCGGTAAGTGGATTTAAACGTGCGGTTAAGCCGTTCGATCATCTGCTTGTAGGGCGGAACTCCTTAGAGACCGCATCATTGTTTGTGAGTCCGATTACCTGGGTAATGTCAAACTGGAAGCTGTCTCCCAACTCCCTACGAACTGCTGGGCGGCCAGAGGATAAGCACTATAGCCGTCGGCAATGAACCGAAACTTCTCGGGAGTCTTTTATGCCCCGGAAAGCCATGCGCATGGCGAGGATGCATGGCCCGACAGAGCGGTTGTCTGAAACCTGGTAGCCGAGGATGGAGCGGGAAGCGGCATCCATGATGAACCAGATGTAGCCTTTGATGCCCCGGACTTTGATATAAGTCTCATCTGCCGTAAAGACGGAGGACTTTGATATTCATAGTGGTCAACAAAGGGTTTAATGACAATGGCGGCCGTTCTGGCATAGTTGGCGACCTGCTGATGTGAGATCCTGATTCCGTAAAGGTCATACAGAGCCTGAGCCGTTTTACGGAGGGAAAGCTGGAGGTTCACATGCATGGTGAGGCACAGGGACATGATATGAGCGTTATGTTTGGAAAACTTCAGGGAGGAGGAATTCTCAGGCAGGGAGTCTAAGTCCATGCGGAAGAAATCCACCGTGAATTCCCGGTAGAGGTAGTGCAGCTTATACTTGTTTTTACCGTAATCCTCATGCAGATGGTCCTTATCAACCCTGGAGAGGTTGTGAAGGTAGAAGGAACACCTGGGGTTGACGCATTTATGGATGCGGAAAAACTTCCGGTCCTTATTAGGGACGAGGGAGTGGCCGCAGTAAGGGCATAAAGCGGAGAGGCGATGTGACAACCTCGCCGGTGACAAAGGTCTGCCCACAGACTTTGCATTGGAACTGCCCATTGCCGCCATTATTATCGTAGAGATAGTGGTGAGGTGCCCACAAAGAGGACAGAAGGTATCTTCAGGGATGGATTTACCATTGCGGCGCTGAACGGGTCTGACGGATTTGCCGTACTTCCAGAGATAGTATTCAAGGAGAAACTGCCAGTCCTGTTTGATGAACGGCTTGAGGAGCGGGAGGGGGTCGGTAGTAAACTTCTGGTATTTAGGGGAGTGGGAACCATCAAAGGCCCACTGCTTGAGTGGAATATATTTGCAGATAAAGTTCAGGAGCCAGCAGATAGTTTTGTATTGTTCTTGAATTATAGTGAGTGAATAGAGTATAATGTTATCCAAAAGCAATGATTTATCCTTTTTAGGTGATGGTTTGTGGTGAACTCATTATACCAGAAAAGGGGAGGTCATTGCTTTTTTATTTTCAAAAGTGGTGTAATCCCTGAAAATACAAGGTTTTTAATAAAAACGGAGGTCAGACTTGACACTACCATTACAAAAGAGGAGGACAGTGTATGAAAAAAATTAAGAAAATTTTGAGCATCACCCTGGCGATGGTTCTTATATTCACGGCGACAGCCTGCAGTTCCAAAACCGAGCCTGCGGCTTCGGCGGACGGCAAAGAAACACAGCAGGAACAGCCTGCAGGTAGTGAAACCGCACAGCCGGCCCCAGCGGCAAAACAGTAGCGCTTATCATGGGAAGCGGCTCTTCCGGAGGAACTTATTTTGCCCTGGGCGGTGCTATGGCCAGCGCGATGAACAAGAGACTGGAGGGGCTGTCCCTGGATTCCGGCCAGCGGCGCTTCGGTGGAAAATATTAATATGATGGACATTGGCGAATTTGACCTCGGCATCGCGATGAATGCTACGGCGGATGATGCGTGGAACGGCCGTAATGCCTTTGCGGATACAGGCGAGATTAAGAGCTTCCGCGCCATCGGCGTTGTTTATCATGAGGTATACCAGATCGTTGCCAATGCAAGTACGAATGCCAAATCAGTTACAGACCTGAAAGGACTGAAAGTAGCTATCGGTCCTACCGGCTCAGGAACGGCCGGAACGTCGGACCTGGTTTTCAAAGCGGCCGGCCTTGATATCAATAAAGATATCCAGCCGCAAAGCAGGATGGGTTCGGCGACGCCGCTGTTAAGATGCAGGACGGACATATTGATGCATCCTGTGCAGTTCTTAATGTACCGGCTTCATCTATTGTAGAGATGACGACATCCACGGAGCTGTCTTATGTCAGCGTCAGCGATGAGGAGATTGCGAAGATTCAGGCGGAAGCTCCGTACTTTGAGAAAATGGTGATTCCGGCGGGGACCTACAGCAATACCGAGGATTTCCAGACGATTACATGTCAGGCCGTGCTGTACTGCCGTTCGGATCTGGATGATGACACTGTTTATAATATAACAAAAGCATTTTATGAAAGTGCGGAAGAGATCGCAGCAGCGCACCCGGCCGGTAAAGATATCAGCCTGGAGGGCGGACTTTCCGGAATTACTACCGCAGTTCACCCCGGCGCCGCGCGTTATTATGAAGAAAAAGGCATAACTGTTGATCCCGGCCTTCTGATCGATTAAATTCCTGCAGTTGAATGTAATGACACTTTGAGTGCGGCATTTAGGTACAGGAGGTAGGAATGTATAAAGAAGACACAACCATTAAGCTAGATGAACAGGAAGTCAGCAGCGAAGAAGTCATGACCAAATTTGACAAAGAGTCGAAGTTCCGCCGCCTGAGCGGAACTCCGGCAAAAATAGTATTTGTCATTGCGGTGGCATGGTCCGTCTTTCAGCTTTATACGGGTCTTTTCGGAACCTTTCCTTCCACCCTGCAAAGGGCCCCCCACGTGGGAGCTGCAATGGTTCTGGCTTACCTGCTTTATCCGATGAACGGAAAGCCGAGCGATAAGATCCCGTTTTATGATTATATTCATTGCAGCGCTGGCATTTGCCTGCTCTGCCTACCATATAGTATTTTATGATCAGCTGCTTCTGCGGGCAGGCCGCTTTACCACGGCAGATATGGTGATTAGTGCTTTAGCCATCCTGCTGCTGCTGGAAGCGGCGCGGCGCGTGGCCGGGCTGGTAATCGTCTGTGTCGGCAGCGTGTTCCTTTTATATGCCCTGTTCGGCAATTACCTTCCGGGCTTCCTTTTCCACAGAGGCATGACGCTGAAGCGGTTAGTCTGCCTGGAATGGCTGGGAACCGAAGGAATCCTGGGTTCGCCAATCTACGTTTCCTCGTCGTTTATTTTCCTGTTTCTGGCCTTTGCCACATTTTTGAAGGCCAGCGGCGTGGGAGACTGGATGACAGGGCTGGCCATGGGCGCCTGCGGCGGAAGTGTGGGAGGTCCTGCGAAAGCAGCTGTTGTAGCCAGCGCTTTGCAGGGTACCATAAGCGGCAGCTCGGTGGCGAATACGGTAAGCACCGGTTCGATTACAATCCCGTTGATGAAAAAATCCGGCTATAGGCCTGAATTTGCAGGAGCGGTAGAGGCGGCAGCCTCTACCGGAGGCCAGATAATGCCTCCGATTATGGGAGCGGCCGCATTTATTATGACGGAATACGTAGGAACCAACTATGGAACCATTGCCCTGGCGGCCTGTATACCGGCGCTTCTGTATTTTACCGGTATTTTTACCAATGTACATTTTGAAGCGGTGAAAACGGCCTGCTGGGGATACCGAAGGAACATAGGCCGGAGGTTGTATATCTGCTGAAAACAGGCTGGTACAGGGTAGCGCCTATCATCGTTATCGTAGCGCTGCTGGTTATGGGGCGGTCGGCGATGAACGCGGCCATGTACGGAATTATCTCATGCCTGATTATCTGGGTGATTGAGATAGTGCGTGAGACTAAGCGGTTTAATGTTCTGGAATTTTTGAAAAAGTTTGTTCTCTGTCTGGAAGAGACGGCCAGAGGCGCTATATCAGTAGCAGTAACCTGCGGCTGCGCCGGCATTATTGTCGGTGTCGTGACAGCGACAGGCCTGGGCCTTAAGATGGCGAACGGCATTGTGGAGCTGGCGGGCGGAAGCCTGATTCTCACGATGGTATTCACGATGCTGTGTTCTCTGATACTGGGAATGGGAGTGCCTACGACAGCCAATTATATCATACAGGCGACGATCTCCGCACCGGCTCTGGTAGCTCTTGGTGTTCCGGCGATTGCAGCCCATATGTTCGTATTCTATTTCGGAATCGTGGCCGATATCACGCCTCCGGTTGCGCTGGCCGCCTTTGCAGGCGCCGGAATAGCCAAGGCGAATCCGATGAAGACAGGATTCAATGCTTTCCGGCTGGGATTTGCGGCTTATCTGGTACCGTACATATTTGTTATGAATCCGGTACTGGTTTTAGTCAATCCGGGCTGGAGCACGCCATACTTTATTTTGATGGTGGCGAAGGCAATTATTACGGCAATTATAGGCATGATAGGGATTGCCACAGGCTTTACCCGGTACTTTATCGCACCGTGTAAATGGTGGGAGAGTGTGCTGCTGGTTATCTGCGGCGTTTTAATGGTCGATGCGGGGAATGTAACGGATCTGATCGGAATTGCTCTGTTTGCAGTGCTGGCCGGAATGCAGTTAGTCAGAAAAAAAGGACAGGCAGCTTGATTTAAGAGACAGGTCTGAAGAAGTTAAGAACCAAATCGGACCTGTCTTTTGGCATTCATGATATCGAGTGACAAAACAGCAGGACTGGGAAATTATTTGCTTAATGAGATGAAATACGTATATGCCGTTTATCAGGAGAAAAGCTTTTCAAAAGCGGCAAGAAAGCTACAGGTCAGTCAGCCGGCTCTCAGCAAAATGGTGCGGAAAGTGGAAAAGGACATAGGGGTTATTATTTTTGACCGGAGCACAATACCGGTGACCGTCACCAGGGAGGGCGCATTTTATATTAAGTCAATTGAAGATATCATGTTTATCCAGAGAAATCTCAAGTCGTATTTCATGGATTTGAAAAACCTGAATACCGGCAATCTTTCCCTGGGCGGTTCTTCATTTTTCTGCTCCTTTGTATTTCCAGGCCTGATAGGCAGATTTCGGGAAAAGTATCCCAATGTGGTCATCAACTTGATGGAAGGAAATGTAGGCGAATTACGGGAAGGACTTGAAAATGAAACGGTCGATCTGGTAATAGAGACGGCAACTGACGTAGGGTCAAATATTGAACGTTTTTTTTATAATCATGAGAAAATCATTCTGGCCGTTCCTACCCGGTATCAGGTGAATAAGCGGCTCCAGCCTTACCGTCTTTCGTATCAGGATATTCTCACAGGCAGATTTGCCGACAGTGAGACGGAAGAGGTTCCTCTGTATGAACTCCGGGAGGTGCCGTTTATTACGATGAAACCCGGCAATGATATGTATCAGAGAAGCAGCCAGATTTGCAGGAATGCCGGCTTTACCATGAACACAGTCTTATTGGTGGATCAGGTTCTTACATCCGTAAATATTGCTTCTAACGGTGTGGAGCCGTATTTATCGTTCGGACATCGTAAGCTGTATGCCGGAGAATGAGATGCTGACCTACTATAAAATCGGTGACCCGCTGGCAACGCGGCCGGTGAGCTTTGCGATAAAGAAGGGAAAATACACGACCTCCGCCATGAGGGAATTTATGAAAATGGCCGGGGTGGAAAAAAAGGAAGAGGAATAAAGAAAGAGGAAGAAAGAGTCTCCGCGGGCGGTGAAAAGCAGGTGCAGTTTGCTTTTCACCGCCCGTTAGTATTAATGAGGGGAGAAGGAAAGTAATGAAAAAAATTTTGTATGTTGACTGCTGTATAAGAGGCGATGAATCACGAACAAGGAGGCTGGCCGCCCGGCTTGTGGACGGACTTGGCGGCAGGCCCGGCCTCAACGTAGAGACGGTGAGGCTTATGGAGTGTAATCTGACTCCGCTAAACGCCGGTGAAGTGGAGCTAAGAAACAGGCTGGTATCGGAAGGCTGCTTTGAGGATCCCTTTTTCGGTGCGACAAGGCAGTTTGCTTCGGCAGATATTATTATCATAGCGGCGCCGTTTGGGGATTTTTCCTTTCCAAGTCTTCTGCGCGTTTATTTGGAGCGCATGTGCGTCAGCCAAATGACGTTCCATTACAATGAAAAGGGGGAGACGGTGGGGGACTGCCGCGCTTCACGGATGATCTACGTGACGACCAGGGGAGGTTATACCGGCGTGATGCCTTCCGGTTATCCGAACCTGGCCGTGGAGTATCTAAAGGCGTTCTGTCAGATGCTTGGAATCGCCCGTTTCGATTCAGTGGAAGCCGAGGGCTTGACATATACGGCAATGATCCGGAGGAAATCCTTAAGACGGCACAACGGCAGGCAGACCGGCTTTTGGCAGAGCTTTTATCCGGGGTTAAAGACGTATAACTAAACAGTGATATGCCATAGAAAAAAGCGTATAACGAATGAAAAACAGTGCGGAAATTATTACAATATATTCAGGTTCTGAAACAGAGACAAAGGTTCTGCTCCAGACGAAACCAGGAGTAAATCTGAAAACTGAAAAGGAGAATAACAATGGAAGACAACAGAATTATTGAATGTATCGAGAGAGCGCACTATATTTTATCAAACCTGATGGCAGTAAAACCGGGTGAGGAAGTCCTGATTGCCATTGACCCGCAGACAGACATGCGTATGGCGAATGCCATGGCTCGCAGCAGCCCTGATGTGCGGAGCCGAGTACAATGTAAGCATGATGCCAATCCGCGGAAAAGACAAAGCAACGATTTTCCCGAAAACCCTGGAGCTGGCAATGGAGGCCTGTGATGTATTCGTAGGTATGACAACGGCATCCGGCGCGGCTATCTACAACAACCGCTTAAAAGAGCTTATGAATGAGAAGAAGCTGCGTGAAGTATCCATCTGCTTAAGACACATCGACAACTTTACAAGAGGCGGAGCCTTAGCCGACTATGAGGCAGTCTATGCGGACGGCGTAAAACTGCAGGCAATCTGGAGAGGCAAGAAGAACGCCCATATCACAACTCCGGCCGGAACCGACCTGTACATGGAGATGAACGATATGGAACCAATCATCGAGTGCGGTATTGCCCGTAATCCTGGTGACGCAATGGCATGGTCGGACGGCGAAGTATCCTTAGGGCCGGTTATCGGGACCACCCACGGAAAGCTCGTAATCGACGGACCAATCTGCTACTATGGCTGCCCGACCATTCCTGTAGAGCTTAAGATTGAAGGCGGACGCATCGTAGAGGTAGTGGGCGGAGACGCAAAGATTTGTAAAGAAATCCGCCGTCAGATAGCGGAAGTAAAAGACAGCGACAACATTGCGGAGATCGGAATCGGATTAAACCCGGCCTGCATGTTCAACGGAGACTTTGAGGAAGAGAAGAAGGCAAGGGGAACCTGCCATATCGCAATGGGCAACGGCTTCTACTACGGCCAGCCGGCACGCTCCACCGTACATATCGACATGGTGCAGTACAACCCGACCATTACCTTTGACGGCGAGTTAATCGTAAAAGACGGCAAGATGGTTTGTCTGGGTGTTAAGAATAGAAAGAATTGCAAATAATAATTAACTCTGTTTTAACAGAGGAGGCGCTCGATGCTTTGCGGCAGGCGCCTCCTTTTTAGGAGCATGTTTGAAAATTCATTCCCGCCATCTGCCCGCCCCACATCGAGGGAGATTTGACGGAAAGCAATATTCAAATATGCTCTAGTTGGAAACGGGGATTAATATTGGAGTCGTGCCTGCCGGATTTTGATATCTGTCTGTGATAAGAAAATGAAAAAAATAACAATATACAAGCTAACTAATTTATAACGGAAAATATATTGATTTTATAGTAATTATTTTATGTGGAGATATTTATTAATAAAATAATTGTAAGTTATTACTAAAAATATATAGATTATTCGTATTTTTATATAAGTTTTAATAAACCACGAAAAGCTGCTAGAATGGAGCACATCCTCATGAGGAAAGGGAAACTGGTTGATTGTTCTTCTGGTAAAAGGGGGTCCATATGGCAGGACAAAAAGGAGAAGTGAAAACAAAAAAGAAACAGCCGTTGTACGTGAAGATTTTATTGCACTGTTTGCAGGTATTATTTTTGGTTATATTTTGAATTTTATGGGAGGGGTGGATAATCCGCTAATTAATAATCATATTTTGCCGTTCCTGCAATTTCTTGGCGATTTCTTCATCAAGTTAATCAAAATGATCGTTGTTCCGCTGGTGTTTTTCTGTATTATTGATGCAGCGCTTTCGCTGGGGGATATCAAAAACTGAGAAGTATCGGAATCAAGACTATTTTATGGTTTTAGTCAGCTCAGGCATTGCAGCTACCATTGGTCTTGTTCTGGCCAATCTGATTCAGCCGGGCAAAGGACTTATTCTCGGAACCATTGAAAACACGGTGGAGATCAAGGAACTGCCGGGGGTTTACCAGACCATTCTGGATCTGCTTCCCAGTAATCCTTTTGCAGCTCTGACCAATGGAGATATGATGCCTATCATCGTATTTTCTCTGTTTGTCGGTTTTGCGATTATCAGCATCGGAGATTCGGCAAAGCCGCTGGCCGATGTTATCTCTCTTTGTTCCCAGACCATGTTTAAGATTGTCAATATGGTACTTGGAATTATTCCCTTCGGCGTATTCGGACTGATGTCTGTCTCTCTGGCAAAATACGGCGTGGCAATATTCGGGCCGGTTCTGAAATTTATTTTAACGGACTATCTGTCCAGTATTATCATGTGCGTTGTGGTCTATTCGATCTTCCTGGTGGGGATTGCCAAGGTGAGTCCGCTGAAATTCTGGAAGAAAGCATTTGAGCCCTGGATGATCGCATTCAGTACCTGTACTTCCTCCGCAGCTCTTCCGGTTTCCATGGAGGTTGCGCCGAAGAAGATGGGCGTGCCAAAGGACATCGCAAGCTTTGTGCTTCCACTGGGAGCTACCGCCAATATGAACGGAACCTGTATCTATTTTGGTATCATCGTATTGTTTGCAGCGCAGCTTTACGGCATTGATCTAAGTATTCAGCAGCAGATTATGCTGGTTGTGCAGGCTACCTTCTTAGTAGGTGCGGCAACGCCGCAGATCGGCCTTGTTATCAGCCTTACGCTGCTGACACAGATGGGCCTTCCTCTGGAAGCATATGCGCTGGTAGCCGGTATATACAGAATTATCGACCAGATTCATACTTCTACCAACTCTGTCGGTGATTTGGTAACGGCAGTATGTATCTCTGCTATTGAGGGTGAGCTGGATCGCGATACATTTAACAGAATGGATGAAAAAAAGGGCGCGGCGTAGACAGAGACGCCGGAAGCCGGATGAGAGCTTGAAACTATATTACAAATCATATTAAGGAAAAGGAGAAAAATTTATGGAAGACAACAGAATTATTGAATGTATCGAGAGGGCGCACTATATTTTATCAAACCTGATGGCAGTAAAACCGGGCGAGGAAGTCCTGATTGCCATTGACCCGCAGACCGACATGCGTATGGCGAATGCCATGGTGGCGTTCTGATGTGCGGAGCCGAGTACAATGTAAGCATGATGCCAATCCGCGGAAAAGACAAGGCGACGATTTTCCCGAAGACACTGGAGCTGGCGATGGAGGCCTGTGATGTATTCGTAGGTATGACAACGGCATCCGGCGCGGCTATCTACAACAACCGCTTAAAAGAGCTTATGAATGAGAAGAAGCTGCGTGAAGTATCCATCTGCTTAAGACACATCGACAACTTTACAAGAGGCGGAGCTTTAGCCGACTATGAGGCAGTCTATGCGGACGGCGTAAAACTGCAGGCAGTCTGAGAGGCAGAAGAACGCCCATATCACAACTCCGGCCGGAACCGACCTGTACATGGAGATGAACGATATGGAACCAATCATCGAGTGCGGCATTGCCCGCAATCCTGGAGACGCAATGGCATGGTCGGATGGCGAAGTATCCTTAGGGCCGGTCATCGGAACCACCCACGGAAAGCTCGTAATCGACGGACCAATCTGCTACTATGGCTGCCCGACCGTACCGGTAGAGCTTAAGATTGAAGGCGGACGCATCGTAGAGGTAGTGGGCGGAGACGCAAAGATTTGTAAAGAAATCCGCCGTCAGATAGCGGAAGTAAAAGACAGCGACAATATTGCGGAGATCGGAATCGGATTAAACCCGGCCTGCATGTTCAACGGAGACTTTGAGGAAGAGAAGAAGGCAAGGGGAACCTGCCATATCGCAATGGGCAACGGCTTCTACTACGGCCATCCGGCACGCTCTACCGTACATATCGACATGGTGCAGTACAACCCGACCATTACCTTTGACGGCCAGTTAATCGTAAAAGACGGCAAGATGGTCTGCCTGGGTGAAGAATAGAAATAACAGGGGATAATATTTTGTTTCAGGGGCGCTTCCGGAAAGAGGCGCCCTTTTTGAAGACGTTTAAACACCGGCGGACATAATCTCTGCAGCATTAATAACAGTTATAACAAAGGGGTTATAACTTATTTAGAAATCTGTATAACAGGTGAAAACCATTTTTCAGCTATGTAAAATAGAAAAAATAAATGTATACGGTATGGGGAATAGTTTCATATGAAAGGGACCGTAAGACAGAAAAAGATAAAGAAAAAGGAGAAGAGGAAAATGGGACAAGACAGAAAAGTCAGGATCGCACTCGGACAGATGAAGGTAGTTCAGGGCGATACCAAAGAAAATTTGCGCAAAATGATGGAGATGATTGACCAGGCGGCGGAACAGAATGTGGATATTATCTGCTTCCCGGAGCTGGCGTACACAGGCTATTTCCTTGAGTCGGAAGAGCTTCAGAAAACTGGCTGAGCCGGTTGACGGACCTTTGTCCAGACAATGAGAAAATGTGCGAAGTCAAAGGGGATGCACATCATTGCAGGCTACGCAGAATCGGTACATATTCCGGGAAAAATGTATAATTCCTGTATTTTCATCGATGATAACGGCAGCGTGATTGGAAACATGAGAAAAGTGAATGCCTGGGGTACGGAGAAGCTTAAATTCTGTGAGGGAGATTCCTTTCCGGTAATCAATACAAAATTCGGCAAGATAGGCATGTTAATCTGCTATGATGGAATTCCCGGAGCCGTCCAGGATTGAAGCGCTCAAAGGAGCGGAACTCGTATTCTGTTCGGCGGTATGGAGCATTCCGGCTGCACGCAGATGGGATGTGGATCTGGCCGGCAACGCCTTATTTAACCTGATGTTTATGGCAGGTTCAAATCCGGTGGAGGACAATTGCTGCGGAACATCAAAGATTGTGGGACCGGACGGCGAAGTGAGGGCGGAAGCTTCCAAGACAGAGGAGGAACTGCTCGTTTGTGACATTGCATGAATGAGGTGCTGAAGGTGAGAAGCCGTATTCCTATATTTCAACGATTTCAAGGAAGATACCTTCCTCGATGGACGCAGTTGAAAAATATTAGGAGCGGAGGAGTTTGTTATGGGGGAAAATGAAAAAAAAGAAGGGACGCAGCCCAAATATGAGGAGGGCGCGTTAAAAATCCATAAACTGACTCAGGCGGAGGTCGTTTTTTCGGTCGTAGGCTGCGGTATTGGTTCGGGATGCCTGGGGACGGCATATTCGGCCAGACTGGCCGGTCTTCCGGTACTGGTATTCTGGTTCATCGTTACCGGTATCCTGACTCTGTTTTCCATGATGTATGTGGCAGAGACTACGCTCAGGACGAGAACACTGGTGCAGCTTCCCGGACTGGCGGAGCGGTATCTGGGGCCAGCCGGCTCCATCCTGATATTTATTGCGGTAGTAATTAATTCCCTGAGCTGCATGATTGCTTATTTTTCAGGAAGCGGCAACATTTTAAATGAGCTTCTGGGCGTGCCGGACTGGGTTGGAACTTTGATTTTCCTTATTCCGGCTGCAGGTGTCGCCTGGTTCGGATTAAAGGCTATGGGTGTCGGCAATAAACTGATGAGCATCGGAATGATCGTTATGCTGGTGGGTGCTGACCAGCACACCTCCATGATTGCGAAAAATGGAGATTTATCAAGAATTTTCCAAAGCAACTGGACGTATGCAATCCGATTTTCAACGTTGCCGCATTCAGTTACATAGGGCAGTACCTGGTACCCGATTTGGCCAGGGACTGTCACATGATCCGAAAAAGCTGGCTCCGGCCATCGCGCTCGGACAGTTGATCGTATGCGTTCTTTTAATTATTGTTCCGATGGGCGTTATGTATATCACACCGGCTGAGGATCTGACGCAGGTTGCAACGATTGCATGGGGACGTTCCCTGGGATTATGGGCGCTTTATATCGCCAATATTTTCGCACTGATTGCAATGCTTACCTCCTACTGGGCGATTTCCCAGACTCTTC
>SCPN01000390.1_pt1 | contig 107450 bp, 179 predicted proteins | sample 6106831 | NCBI WGS metagenome assembly SCPN01 (sample SAMN10720447, study PRJNA508395) | human gut metagenome | isolation source: Participant 1, 0 month | reverse complement strand
GATTGTGCATACCTACATCTAGATGTTGATACAGAAAAATTATTTGATTTCTATGTCAATAAAACCAATCAATCAGAAGAAACATTATTAAATCGTTTTGAAAAGGAATTGATTGTACAGCAAGCAGATATATGGTAACAAAAGATACAAAAAATATACGAGAAATGATAGTGGCGAGAGCATTGTCTTCAACGATTGTAAATTTAGTCAAGGAAGAAGAAATTCCTCGAAATATAATGCAAATGATATATTAACAGATTGGTATGATGCAAATGAAGAATAAATTAGTATTAAATAAAGAATTATACTCTTACAGCTATATAGGTCAAGCAATAATGGTTTATAAAAGGTTAACTGATATTTCTGTAATAGAAGATGAAAAATATTGGATTTGTAGAGTTTGATAATTGCAAATATGGATTGATGAACAAAAAAAGAGTTTGAAAACTATTTGATCCAATTAAGTGGAATCAGGGCAGAGGTATGTAATGATTATTTGTGAAACATTATTGATTTCTATTATAGGAATTTTAGGATTCTATGTAACGGTGACAGATATAAAACATGGAATTATTCAGAATAAAAGGCTATTGCAGGCAGGAATAAATTGGATTTTATTAACATAGTATATTATTCCAGATTTTGCATATGGATTTCTTCAAGTATATATAAGCAATTTAACATCATGTCAATTTTAGCAGTTGCATTTGTATATGATTCATTTTGGGCAGCAGGAGATAGTAAATTATTAATAGTATTAATATTTTTATTTCCAGCAAGATTCTATGATTTTGGGAAGCAATGTAATTGCACCGGGAATATATGGTTTTATTTTAATTTTTATTAGCATATGTGTATGTGTTAGGGGATACGATAATACAAAAATTAAAGCAAGCACAAAAAATTCAATATAGAACGATAAATCGACAATTTATATTTGTATTTATAAAGAGTTACATTGTAAGTTTATATATTTAAATTTGTTCAGTCAGGTAATCCGATTGATTTTTAAAAATTTTATTTCAGTAATCAGGTAATATTTATGACTTAAATATATTTCTCTTGAAAATCTGATTCAAAATGTTCAGTGGTTAAAAATCGGATTAATTATAATAGCATTTGCAATTGATATTATTCTGACCATAAAATTTTATGTACCGGGGAATATACAGTGGAAAAGTTATACAGTTTTATTTTTAGCTTTATTTTTACGTCATATTATGAGTGGGTATAATTATCAGGAGATTCCTACAAAAAATGTTGAAAAAGGAATGGTATTATCATATGTTACGTTAGCTAAATTTCTTCCGTCAGAGTGAAAGGATTACCGGAAACAAGGTGGCGAAGATATGAGATATAGAATAACTGAAGATGAAATGAATGCTATATAAAAACGATGGGAGAAAGTAGTAAATACGGAGAAGATACAATTATTATTGTTAGAAAGATCCCGTTTGCAATATTTATTGTAGCTGGAATCTTGTTACTATTTATAATAAGGATTTTAAGATAATGAAAGTAGAAGATAAAGAACAAAATAGAGAAGAGTATTTAAAGGACGTAGATATTTTTGTTACAAATCGTTGTAATTCTAATTGTATCATGTGTCCGTTGTCAGAGACAGTTAGAAGAAAGTCAGATAATGGGCGGATTGAAGAAATATTTCAACAGATAAAAGAATTACCAGAGAATGTTGAATATGTTAATGTAACAGGTGGTGAGCCAACGCTAGTTGGACAAGCTTTCGAAATAATGGATAAATTAAAAATGAAATTTCAAAATTCAGGTTTCAATTATTAACAAATGGGAGATCAGCAGCGGATTTTGATTTTAATACAGTTATTGCCACATTTACCATACGGAATTCGCTGGGCAATTCCACTACATGCATCAAATGCAATGTTACATGATCAGATTACAAGGACAAAAGGAAGTTTTGAGCAAACAGATCAAGGAATAAAAAATTTATTAATGTGTCAGCAAAAGGTTGAAATCCGCATTAATAAAAAAAAAAAGAATTTGTCAGACTTATTGAATATTGCGAAATATATTGTTCAACAATATCAGGGAGTATTTTGTGTGAATTTATTGCAATGGAAATGATGGGATGTGCAGCAGTTCATAAAGACGAATTATGGGTTGATTATCAATAGTGTTTAAAAATGAAATCTGCAATTGATTGTTTGATCAGTCATGGAATAGATGTACAATTATATAATCCTGCACTTTGCGCAGTAGAACGTGGATATTGGCACATTGTGCAAAGAGCATTACAGATTATAAAATCAGGTATATGCCTGAATGTGATCAATGTAAAGTTAAAGATATATGTGGCGGATTTTTCTATTCAACAAAGCAAGTTATGAAACCGAGTGTAACACCGATAGGATAAATTATGAAGAACAATTATTTTAATTTTAAACAATGGAAAGATAAAATGTTATTAACAAATGAGCAAGGAAGATACATTTTATTGGGAAAAAGAGATTTTTGAATTTGGTAAATAAACGATATGATTTATTATCGAAAGAAATATTACAAACATTGAAAGATCGTTTTTCATATATGATATAGATGAGGATGTATTTATCGAAAAGTAGCGAATGCATATAGAGATAATAAGCAATATTTGTTTTCAAGCAACTCACTACTATATTTTGTTATGACAAATGCATGCAATATGTGTTGCGTTTACTGTCAGGCACAAGATTCGGCCAAGAGAAAAAAGGAAAGATGCAAGAGATGACAGCTAAGGCTGCTGTTGATATAGCATTACAATCACCAAATGAATATTTAACATTTGAATTTCAAGGAGGAGAACCACTTCTTAATTTTGAAACAATAAAATATATTGTGGAATACAGTTAGCAAAATAAAAATCATAAACAAATACAATATTCACTAGTTACAAATACACTCCTTCTGAATGAAGAAATGATACAATTTTTAAGAAATATGATGTATCAATTTCAACTTCATTAGATGGTTGTAAAGAAGTTCATAACAGTAACAGACCTAAAATAGACGGGGATGGTACCTATGATTATGTTAGCAGAAATATAAAGTGGTTACAAAGCAATGATATTCAAGTAGGTGCAATTGAAACAACAACAAAAATTAGTTTGAAAAATGCAGAGAAGATCATAGAAACTTATCATAACTTAGGATTAAATCATTTATTTATTCGACCATTAACACCATTAGGATATGCAAAAGAGCATTGGGCGGAAATAGGATATGAACCGGAAGAATTTTGAAATTTTATAAACAATGTATTTTAATTTTATTAGAGCATAATCGAAATGGAATTCGAATGTCAGAAGGTCATGCAAGAATATTTCTAAAGAAAATTTTGACGGGTTATTCAGAAAATTATATGGAATTAAGATCACCATGCGGAGCAGGAATTGGACAGATGGCATATTATTATGATGGTAATATATACACATGTGATGAAGGTCGAATGGTAGCAGAAATGGGAGATCAAATGTTTTGTTTAGGAAATGTTAATTATAGTACATACGACGATTTTAATGGAAAACAGGGTATGTAAAGTCACATGTCAGGCATCCGTATTAGAAAGTTTGCCGGGATGTTGTGACTTCGTGTATCATCCATATTGTGGAGTATGTCCTGTTATATCATATGCTTCAGATAACAGTATTTATACAAGGGAATCCAATGTATATCGATGCAAAATATATAAAGGAATTTTAGATATTCTATTTGAAATATTATTGGAAGAACCAGGTGCAGAAGACATTTTAAAAAGCGTGGATTTTAAAGGAGAAAGTATGGAAAAAGAGAAAAGAAATTTCTGATTGCAGGAATTATATTTTCGGTGATAATGATTGTATTTTCATATGTAGCGATTACATCAGACAATGGAGAAAAAGCAGAAATATCGAAAGGTTCTGTTCAGTATCAAGAGACAAAATCACAAATTTCTATTGGAGAAACAATAAATAAAAATTAGAAGGAAGTGGAATTCAAAGGTCTAAATCTGGAAATATCTATAGTGGGAATTTTAAAAATGGTAAGAAAAATGGAAAAGGTGAGTATACTTACCAGAATGGTTCTACATATAAAGGTACATTCGAAAATAGTTGTTTCAAAAATGGTGAACTTACATTGAAAGATGAACAAGGCGTATTTGAAATTCAGATAAAGGATGGAAAAAATTCAGGGAAAAGTAAAAGCAGAACTTACAAATGGAGATTCTTATAAGGGGAATTTTGTAAATGGAAAATTTAATGGAGAATGCGAAATTACATATTCTGATGGAGACACCTATATTGGGACAGTAAAAGATGATTTAAAAAGTGGAGAGGGTACTTATCAATGGTCAGAAACAGGAGATTCTTATACTGGTAATTGGAAAGGGGATAAGATGAATGGAAAGGAACTTATTATTATAGTTGGAATGAATATCCGTATTTAAAAGGTGACTTTTCAAATAATAAGCCGAAAGGTACATGTATATATTATAAATCTAAAAAGACACATTTTAAAACATATTGGAAAAAAAGGAACATGTGTTAAAGCAGCATATTAAGGAGAAAAAGTATGGAAGAACATTTATTCCCGGAAATAAAAAAATCAATAGAAGATTTTATATATGAAGAAGAGGGAAATATTACACGAAATAAAGTCATTGCAATGGGAACAATGATGTTGATTTTAAGTTTGATGATGTATGATGAAGTTTTGCAGCTCATAGATCACATAGTTCTCACAGTTCACATGCCTCACATAGTTCAGGAAGTGGAGGAGGAATACATGGAAGTCATGAAAGTCATGTTTCTCATTCTAGTCATGTTTCATCATCTGACATAGTAGCCATGGATCACATAGTAATAGTACATATAGCAATCATGCAGCTTCAAAATCAGCGACAACAGCGGCTCCAAAAGTGTGTAAAACCTAAAAGTACCAGATGTGAAATTAGATGATGTATCAAATATTTTGACACCAAATGCTAATGAAGTAAGTGATATTGGAAATACAGTAAATGCAAGCCATTAGTGCACCACAAGAAATACAGGAGTAGTTTATGGATATAAAAAATTTGTTAAAAAGATAGTTGCAATTCTTGTAACATTATTTATTGTTTTAATGTATGTCGTAGGGGTACCTAAAATGCAGAAGTATGCATTAGTACTAATGGCAATTTATACAGTTATGGCAGTAATTTATTGGATTAAACAAGTAACGTTTTGAAACAGTTATATTTATTATATCTACAATAGTTATATTTGGTGCATTAACAGCTATACTCCAATTTCACAGGATAAAAAATAGTGTGATGAAGACAGATAATATTGTACTTTCACAAAAGGAACATTATATCGTGAAAATAAAAAGACGAAAAGAAAGTTAAATTAGCAGATAATATTCAGAAATATTATTTAGGAGAGCGAATTGTGGTACAAAATAGTACACAGATTTATATCTTTATCATATGATGGAAAAGATATTCGAGAAGTAAAGAAAATGCAATATTAAAAGGATATAATGAAGAAACAGTTTATTATAACAAAATTAAAAGGAAGAACAAAATAGTTCTACTAAAAATTCACATTATATAAAATGAATTTGGATACGATGGAAGAAGAGAAAGATATGCAGAGTTATAAATATATTAAATCTGTGATATTTAAAGATGGAGAAAAGGAGGTAAAATCAATAGAAGAATAGCAATCTATTTTAAATATAAACAAAGGGGGAAAAGTGTAATGAAATTTGGTATGAGGAAACCTAGTATTAAAATCAATAAGTGCAAGAACAAAGGAAAGGCAAAAGAGCTGTGAAAAAAGCAGTAATCCCCTGGTTATGGAAAGAAAGGGACAGGATGGATAAAAGATCCTAAGAAAGCTGCTTATAATAAGGTTTATAGTAAGACTACTTTAGTTTCTGGGATTTGTTTAAGGAATATGAATTATGCTTATATGTATATTTATATATGAAATAAACTATAAAGATTGGATTTGATAATTACAGTCAGTCAATAACAGAAAAATTAGAAAGGAATAATAAAAATGGTTAGTTGGAATTTTCCAGGCAATCAGGACGGACAGATAAAGGGAATTGCTGATGCGGGCATTGAAAATTTTAATGGAAATGAGCTTTCATCTTTAGCACGAGAAAATTGCCAAAATTCTTTAGATGCTGCATTGGATGATGATAATCTAGATGTCGTAGTTGAATTTGAAAGATATTTTTTACCTACAAATCAGATTCCAGGTATTGTAGAATATCGAAATATCTTAAAAAAATGCAAGATGTTTTGGGATAGATCGGGGAGTGAAAAAGCTAAACTTTTTTTGAAAGATGCAATTAAAGAGTTAGAAAAAGAAAATACTTTTGTGCTCAGAATTAGTGATTATAATACTTCAGGACTTTCAGATCCGTATACGCAATCAAATGATCCTTTTAATTTTAGTTTTGATGGATGGAATGCATTGATAAAAATTGATGGCGGTGCGAACAAAGGTGATGACAAAGCAGGTGCATTTGGCATTGGAAAAAGTGCTCCATTTAGTAATTCATATTACAGATTAATATTTTACAGAACATACAATCAGAAATATGAGCGTGCAGCACAGGGAATATCAAGATTGATGTCATATCAAAACGGTGCATTAATGACTAGTGGGATTGGTTATTATGAGAAGCAGAAGAATAATCCTGTAGAAGCAATTCCAGAACTTGATAGTATCAATAAAAGATTAAAAATTGGGACAGATGTTTTATTTATGGATTTAAGTCAACAAGCAATTGGGAAACAGAAATTACTGTGGCACTCTTGGAAAACTTCTCATTTCTTTTATTATGGTCAACTTCGGGTTAAGGTACAGGGAAGAGAGATTAATAAAAAATCATTGTCTAGATATGTAGAGCGTATTCATAGAGAACGTCCAGGTGCAACTAAGGGAACTTATGGTAATTATCTTGCATTAACGCTGAAAGGAAGGAGTTCATACATATTCAAAGAATTTTCATGGTATGGGTACATTGGAATTGAGCGTGTTAGTTGATCCAAATGAAAAACTAGATAGAAAAGTCTTGATTGTAAGGAAGGCAGGAATGAAATTATTTCGTCTAGGAAATATATCCAGATTGGTTCCTTTTACTGGAATTCTTGAATTAAAGGGAAAGAATTTAAACAGTTATTTCGTGCTATGGAAACTGTTGCTCATGATAATTGGGAACCCGGAAGACATCCAAATCCAAAACAAGCTAAATTATATTATGAGGAAATTAAGGGAATGGATTAGGGTATTGTGGCAGAACTTGCTGAACATGAGTGATGATGAGTTAGATGTTAAGGATTAGGCGGTGTTCTTCAAACAGAACTAGAAATGGTAGAAACTGGAAATTCGGATAATAAACGAGAAAATATTAACGATCATCTAGGAAATATTGAAGTAATGGAGCGTCAATTCACACTCCATCTAAAGGATTTTTATGGAAAAGGAATGTAGGTCGCAGTCAATTTGCAACTACAAGTGGAACACTTGGAAAAATAGGAGAATCGGGACTTAGAATTCTAAAAGGGAAAAGAAAGAGAAAAATTAGACAACCATCGAGGAATTGCTGATCCAATAGGAAGAGATATTGTTACTCAGAAGAAATCAGGAGGAGAGACAAATTGTCCACTTAAAAACGTGCGTATTATAAAGGAAGGAACAGGGATGTATTTACTTAATTTTGAAATACCACATGAGATTGAATATGGACGAATAGAATTGGTTACTGTAGGAGAAAACGGAAAGTCTAATAGGATTCGTATAATAGATGTTAAGCCGACATCTGGATGTAAAATGGTAAAATTAAATGGAGAATTTATAGAAACTGTAGGTATGACATCTTCTGGGAAAGTGAAGATTGTTGTAACTCTTGCAGATTCACATGATTATGCTATGGAGGTAAATGTATATGAACATAACTAATCGATTGTTTGCCTATCCGGTTTTAAGTGATGTAAAGGATGATTATAAAGATTCTTATTTTAATGTTAATTATGAACATACGATGCAAGGAGTTAACAGTTTAAAGTTGAGTTTTGATATTTCTATGAATTGTTGTGACTTAGAGCAGTTGATCATGGATGGAAAGGCTGATTATGTTATCCATTTAGAATGTTTGACAACCGCATATAGAGAAGTCCTTCATTCTGTATCAAAGCATATTGAACATATTATTCCAATTGGAAGAATTAACGGAACATTTGATGCAGTAGCATTTGTCATTCTTAAAAGAATATTACAGATTTTTTCTGCTCAGATTGGGTAGATGATTTTAGCGATACTACATTTAATTTATTTGCTGGGTCTATTTTGGCATATCAAAATCTTAGAAGTTTGGATATAACAAAAGATTATGAAGAATTTACAAATGCAGGTTCAATTTTTCTATTTATAAACGAATTACAAAAGGCGATTGCCCAGCTGAAATAAATCTTGATTCAACCAAAATTAGAATTGGTTTAGGAACTAAAGATTATAACGTATATGCTAAATATTCTGTAAAGGCAGAACTGCAGTCGTTATTTCACTCAATGTTAATTTTACCTGTGTTAGTTTATGTATTTGAAGAATTAAGACAGGAAGGAGGAGAAGAAACTTATCATAACAGAGAATGGTTTTTAGCTTTAGAAAAGTCTTATGCAAAACGGGGGATTAACTTCATGGATGAGATATTTAATCCTGAAAAACTTCATATCAGTTAGCACAAGAAGCAATGGAACTACCTTTGAGCAAAGCATTTGACCAGATTCCAATATTCTTTGACACCACGGAGGCGGATTTGTAATGAAACTATACATAATGAAGCGAGAAGCACTTGAAATGCTTAAAGCTAATTTACCAACTATTTATGGAAAATATTATACAGAAAAAAACAAATCATTGGATTTCTGATATTTATGGTGAAATCCTTTTATTGAATTTAAAGATGTTCAGAGTTCAATTTAGCAGAGTTGAATTCTGATTTAACACCCGGAGAAATAGATCTTAACAATTGTAAGATTCTTTATGAAAAGTTACTTTTTTTGAGCGAATCGCAAGCTAGTGATGAACGTTTGTATGGTTTGACACATAGCACATTTTATGATTATATGCGTAAACGGTGGGGATATGGATATGGAAAACCAAAGAGCGCTGAAAAGAAGCAGGTGCTATCCAGACTAGATTTTTTTACAGATATACAGGAAGAAGTGGATTATATAGGAATACGTTATCAAAATGCTGGTGGTAGGTCATAATACATATGATCCTAATAATAATCAAAATCACTTTGAAAATCTGATATTATTGAAGTAATGATTTGAATTCTAAAATTAATGAGTTCTTTATAATTTTAGTTTTTCATCTAATCCAGATGTTATGACAGCCATTATAGATGCACTTCGACAATTTAAAAAGGATGGTCGACATATATTAGTTCGTGAGCATATAAGACCTGCTATGTCGTATTTAAATGCAGTTGGAGGGTCAGTGGTTATTGACTGTTTAGAAAAAGATGAAATTACAAGAATATTCTCTGATGCAGTAGATGCAATTATGCAAGGTGATATTCCAACATTAAATTTTGAAAAAAAATATATCTGTAGAAGAAGAGGATACTGATTATTCTGTTAATGAAGATATAGGTGCTGTTGATCCATCGGATGTTCCTAAGGTGACATTAGGATGTAAAGTTATAATTTGTAATAGAGATGGGGAAACAAAACATATAAGTATGACCTAATAAATGGAACATTACCTAAAGCGGTTGAAGTATTTACAGATTGTAAAGTTGGAGATGTAATTGAAATGATGGGAAAAGAATGGAAAGTTGAAGATTTAATATTTTAAGATTAAGACCCTAACATTAAGACTTAAGCATTTTAAGCCCACGAAATCCAGAATGAAAGAAAAATAGTTGGAACACAAAGTGAGAAATTTAGATGATCGTAATGTTCATGAGATTGTATACAGAAATTAAAGTTAGACAAAATTAAGCTATTAAAACAGTTTCCGCCTTTTGTGAATTTTATTGATGGAGAAAAATTTCAGATTCTAATAAAAATGAAATAATAGAAACAAATGAAGATGAAACACCACAAGAAACTCTGGATAAAATGTATCAGAAGATAAACCAGTCATTAGCAAATGAAGTACTTTGCAGAAGTATGCGAAATGGATCTATACAAATTTGAGACGTTAATCGTAGATTTATTTGCTAAAATGGGATATGGAAAGTTACAGTATGAAAGTCATGTGACCAGAAAACCAGGGGATGATGGAATTGATGGTATTGTAACGGCTGATAAACTAGGATTTGATTCTATTTATATACAGGCAAAATCTTATAATGATACTTCTGTTGGAAGACTGGATATACAGAAATTTGTAGGTGCTTTAGCAGTTCAGGAGCACAAAAGGAATATTCATCACAAGATCAATATATACGAAAGAGGCAATTGCATTTGTAGAAAGAAATTTAAATTATAAAATTGTGTTAATTGATGGAAATCGTCTTGCAGATTTAATGATTGAGTACGAATTAGGGGTATTAACACAATACATATCAAGTGAAACAGATAGATAGAGATTATTTTTCTGAAGAATAATTGTAAAAGTAAAAATCTGTCAAAAGCTTTATTTATTTTTGGGCGCTATGGCTTATTATAATTAAATAAGAAACGTATTTACTGATGATAGAGAGGGAGAATTAATTATGTCATTTCAAGATGAATTAAATAGAGTCACAAAGACACCAGAAGATGTATTAAGTAAAAGGGAAAAGGAGTCATATGCAAAGGGAGTTGATTCTGCACAAAGATCGTATGAAAAAATAAAAGAAGAATTATTGGAATATGCTAAGCAAGGAAAATATGAGACTGTTAATTCGAAAAAACGGATAACGTATAAATATAAGAGTGATAATCTCGGATACATTTTTAGATAATATATTAAACTTAAAATAAGAAATGTGGACTATTAATAAATCATTTTTAATAAACATGGGCAAGCAGCACCAAGAGGCATGGTTTTATATAAAAGATCAGGTAGCATTTGATGCGTATATGGAAACTTTACAGGAATTATGTAGAAAAGATGGAATTTCAACCAAACTAACAGTTTGTTATAATAGTTTACAGGTGAAAAAACATACGATATTGATGAAAAATAATAGATTATGTATTGGTGTCATACACACTTAAAGTATATATAATATGTACTGTAGAATATTAATATATGAGCTTAAGCATTCCTGTAATTCATAAATAATGTCAATAGACAAAAACAGGAACCTCACAGTATAATTAAGATATCATCTTGGCGGATGAAAAACATCTTAATTATCGGAGGTCCTTATAATGAATTATACACAGAATGAAAAGATTGAACAAGTGAAAGAATCAACTTTAGTACTCGAGTTGATATCGGAAGTTCTGAACATTATGTCAGAGCATTTGATTACCGGGGAAGAGAGCTGACAAGAAAAGTATTTCGATTTTCAACTGATATCAATGGATTTAACAGTTTTTATGACTGGGTTACACAAATATGCATAAAGCATGGAAAAAATGAAGCAATGATAGGATGTGAACCTACAGGTCATTACTGGTATACTTTTATCAGTTTGTAAAAGATCATGGGATGAAACTGGCATTCGTGAATCCTGCTTCTGTTAAGAAAGCAAAGGAACTGGATGATAACAGCCCAAAGAAAACAGATCTGAAAGATCCAAAACAATCGCAAAGCTTGTGATCGATGGAAGGTACAGTTTTTCCATATGTGCCGGAAGGGATCTATGCAGAGATCAGAGAAGTGGCATCAGCCGAGATCGCATCATGAAGGAGTTGAATGCAGCATCCAACAGGATACAGAGATGGCTGAAGATATATTTTCCAGAATATCTTACCGTATACAAGAAATTTGATACAACAACAGGAATGATGATCCTTGAGGAAGCACCATTGCCAGCTATGGTGCCAGCACTGGGTGTAGATAACATTGTAAAGATATGGAGAGAACATAAAGTGCGTGGCAAAGGCGCCAGTTTGAATAGGGCAAAGACCCTGGTAGATGCTGCGCATGACAGTGTTGGAAAATCATGCTTACGAACTTAAGGTCCCTGAGACATTAAGAAATCATTGAGAGAGGATGTAAAGAAGATACTTTTGCTGCATATGTAAAAACACATAAAATGTCCAATCTGTGGAAAGCAAATGCAACTTAAAAATCAAAAGGGAAGTTCTTCTTGGCGTGTATGGGATATCCTAAATGTAAAACAACAGCATTTGTTGAAGCTGATTTTGTTGAAGAATATTTTAATCGTAATGGTGGAACAGGACAGAAATGTTTACGTTGTAAGTATTCATTAAAAGCAGAAAAAGGAATATATGGAGTGTATATTCATTGTTGTGGTCAACCAGTTCATAAATATAAGTTAGATGAGATATAAAAATACTTATATATGCGATAAGTAATAATTTGATTGAAAAATAGTATATTTAGTTACTTACTAGTGAAAATGAAAGGGAAAAGTTACTGAACGCAGAGAAAAATAATACATGTAGAATTCACTTTATAAAAGCAATGTCAGGAGATAGTTTTTTATAGAACTTGACTACATTGGATTCCGTAGACATTAAGAAATAAGTCTTTGAAACAAGTTGATTAATTAAGCATTAACAAAAATTGTTGGGAAGTATAGATTTTTGGAGGATAAAAATGATTGACGAAAGGATAATAAAATTAGCTTTAGATTTTCTACTTAAATTTCCAGATGAGGGAATGAATATTCTAAATTCAGATTTATGTATGCCTAATATACCATTTCCAACTATGGGTGGACATACTTTTTGACAAATCTTTGTGAATATCAAGGATATAAATTGCAACAAAATCAATTTACACATCATGCCCGTATTTTAGATTCTAATGATATTAGGATAGCATGGGGAACTGTAAATGGTATGGAGAAGACATTAGAACGTATGGCCAATATGGCAACAAAATCTATAAATGCTGCTAATATGGTACATAAAAAAAATATTGTTGATGTAGAAGATCAATTAATTTCTATAAAAAAACTTTATGATCAAGGAATTTTACAAAGAAGAGTTTGAATTGAGAAAACAAGAAATATTATCACAGATAAAATAAGAAGCATTAATAATATGTAATCTAAGTTCTAAAAGATCTTATGAATGAAAGGATTCTGTATTGGACATAGCTATTTTTGTAATACGAAGGAATGTACGAATGAGTGGATGCAAGATGTGGTAGATTTTGATGTGTTGCCAATGTTAGCAGAGTATTGGTTTGATGATACAGATAAACTGCAGCGTTGGGAGAATATTTTGCACGGTGTATTTCAATGACAAAGGATAAAAGCATTCTAATCAATAATATTTATCACATGCTTTCTTACGCCTTTTCAGACGTTGAATCAAGAGACCTATGATGATGTTGCAGCAGAGTCTTTGATGAGATGTATAATCTGCTGGCTGCAATCCTAGCCAAGGGCATAGGGTTGCAGCTGAAGCAGGGACTCTACAGAGAATACATAAGTCGTCAAGAAGAGTTACCTGTTATGCGGTAAAATAAATATGCCAGGTACAATTAAAAATAAACTGTTGCATAAACAAGTACTTACCTGTGATTTTGATGAGCTGTCAGAAAACAACACATTAAATCAAATCCTGAAAACGACAGTGATGCTTCTTTTGCGAAACGGCAAAGTAAAAGCAAAATACAAAGATGATCTGAGAAGAAAATGTTGTATTTTTCGAATGTAGATTCTATAGAACCGACAGAAATTAAATGGTCATCGATTCGTTTTCAGCGTAATAATCAAACATATAGAATGTTAGTTAATATTTGTCAGTTGATGATTGAAGGAATGTTGATCACAACAGATGCAGGTAACTATAGATTAGCATCCTTTGTAGACGAGCAGCGTATGTGCAGGCTGTATGAAAAATTTATTCTGGAATATTACAGCAGACATTATCCAGAATTGTCTGTTAGTGCATCGCAGATTCCGTGGGCACTAGATGATGGTGTTGGAACGATGCTGCCGGTTATGCAAACTGATATTCACTTGCAACGTGGCAATACAGTGCTTATCATTGATGCGAAATATTACAATCACACTACACAGGTCCATTTTGATAAACATACGCTTCCATTCAAACAATTTGTATCAGATTTTTACCTATGTAAAATCGAAGCTATCAATTTGGAGAAGAAGATAATACAGTTTCAGGAATGCTTCTTTATGCTAAGACGGAAGAAGAAATCCAACCTGATAATGTGTATCAGATGCATGGCAGTCAAATAAGTGTTAAGACACTTGATCTGAATTTACCGTTTGTAGAGATTGCAGCACAGATGGATAGGATTGTTGAGTCTCATTTTACTGGTGTAATAAAAGCTGATTAGATGAGAAAGCTGTTTTGCAACTTAAGCATTCCTGAGTTTGGACCTTGTGAAATCTGAATACAAAGATGAAGTCAAAAAGTTGCAAAATACAGGTTGTAGCGCTTAATGATGAATGAGATAAAGAAACTAGAGCATATCTAAATGGAGGATTTTAAACCAGCATGAATATACAAATATTTGGAACAAAAAATGCAACGAAACGAGAAGCAGAACGTTATTTCAAGGAACGGGGAATTAAATATCAGTTTGTGGATATGAAGGAAAAAAAGGCCTGAGCAAAGGTGAATTCAATTCAGTAGCTCAGGCAAATGGTGGTTTAGATCATATGATCAATTGGGAAGGCAAAGATCAGAACTTGCTTGCACTGATCAAATATATTGCCAATGAAGATAAACTTGAAAAAGTATTAGAAAATCCACAAGTCATCAAGACACCAGTTGTTCGAAATGGAAAGCAATCAACACTAGGATATCAACCAGATGTTTGGAAAGTGGAATTGATTATTTGGACGATAAGTCTGTAGCTTGGATGTATGAAAATTATGATGCTACACCACAAACAATTATGTTGGAATCAATAAGAGATGATATTTTGCCAGACTAATTAGAAGAGAAATGGACATTGAAACAAGACCTTATAGTCATAACAGGCCATAAGATCTTGTTATAGGAGAAAACGGATGATGACTTAATCATCATCACGAGGTAAAAACGGTGGTCGGAAGGGGTACAATTCTTCGTAAGATTCAAGCTCGGCTTCTGTTCTTGGAACAACCTGGATCAATCCAGTACAATCCGTGGTAGAACAGATATTGCACATTTCGAAGATATTTTCATCAATTTCTTCGTTTGTAAGTTCTCGTTTCTTCTTATTATTCATGCATTGAAACCTCCTCGTTTCTTAGTATGTGATAATTTAAGAAAAATATTTTGTAAAATAAATCCAACAAAAGATATTATACGAGGAGATAGGAACAATATATTTTGTACCAAAGCAGAGAAAGGCTGTTCATCCTAGACAGAATGGAAGCCTTTTCCGATAATCTCACTTGTATTAGAAACTAAAAGAAAAGCTTTTGGATCATGTTCTTTGATAAAGTTTCGAAGTTTCACTGCCTGCGAAGGACTAAGAACCGTCAGGATAATATATTTATCATCCCCTGTAAAGGCTCCGGTCGCATTTACAATGGTTGCTCCGCGCTGTAGATCATTTTGGATAAAATCACAAATACATGTTGCATTGGAAGTTACAACATGAAAGTATTTAGAACGGTTAAAACTTTCAATAAAGTTATCGATCAACGCAGAACGCATGATCAGACCAAACAAAGAATAAAGTCCTGTTTTGACGTTAAACACTAGGAATCCTGCGAGAGTAAAGATAAGATCAGAGATCATTAAGCCCTTTCCGATATCTACACTCGTATATTTTTTATTTTTTTTTAGCGATAACATCTGTACCACCACTAGAAGCTCCAATATTAAATAAGATTGCTGAACCAAGCGCTGGCAATAAGATTGCAAAGATCAACTCTAATAATGGCTCATTGGTAAGTGGATGACTCATAGGATAAATTCGCTCTAAAAGAGATAAACTTACAGATAAAAGAATCGTGCTGTAAGCTGTTTTTTTATTTATGTTTCAGCAAAGCTTTTACCTAAGACGATCCATCCAATGATCAGCAATAAAATATTCACAACAAAAGAAAAATCACTGGCAGAAATAGGAAGGAATTTTGCAACTAAAACGGCAATACCTGTGATACCACCAAATGTGAAATTGTTTGTAAATTTAAAGAAGTAAATTCCGACAGCCATAATGAGTGTGCTGATTGTAAGTAAGGAAAATTTTAAGTTTTGATTTCATAATACTACCTCTTTGATGATTGTTTCATTTATAATGATTTCATAATTCAATCATTTATTTTAGCATGAATATTCTATTTTTCAAGAAATTCGGTGGAAATAGTGAGAAAGAACGTATTATAATTTTTGTTATGGAATCTTGCGACAAAATGGATTGGTGCAATCAAGACAAGTATCTATATTTACGTATCCCCTGTTATAACCGTAATACTTTCAGTGTTGATCTTACATGAAAAAATAACAGTGATTTCTATCATTGGAACTGTATTAATCCTTATTGGGCTTGTGATCTCAAAAAACTAAGACAACAGACCAGATTAGATGTATAATATGTGATAATAAAGCAAAAAGGAGATAGGAACAATGTATTATGTACCAGATGGAACAAAAAAATGCGGATATTATGAATGTAAAAAATGCGGGAATAGATTTCTCTCATTACAGACGATGTAGAAGATTCCATGTCCAGACTGTGAGGCAGAGATCGACTACGAGATTGGACCAGATGAAAGTATGGAAGATATTTTAGATACTGCGCAGTTACTTCAGAAAATCGAGGGTGAAGAAGAAGTCGAAAAGATGGATGCTTTACTAAGCCTTGCAATCACGGGTGAGACTGCAATTGATTTAAAATATTTTCTAAAAGACTCAGGGACCATGGACTTCTGAGTCTTTTAGATTGTTGCAATAATTGAAACAGGAAGGCAGGAAGATCAATTCTATGAACGATACACAAGACAACAAATGGGACAAACTATTGCACATCAAAACCATGGGCAGAGACGACTCTCAATCCGATCAATACCGCTATCCATACGAACCAACTCCATATTCTGTACTGCAACGATTAGCAAATACAGGACTTATAAGGAAGAACAATATGCTCTTAGATTATGGCTGTGGTAAAGGAAGGGTAGACTTTATCCTACCAGACAAGATGCCGTTGCCTCGGAGTTGAATATGACGAACGCATTTATGAGAAAGTAATGGAAAATAAGAAAGAAGCCGTATCGAAAGAGAGGGTATCATTTTCATTAGCGAATGCAGAAGAATTTCAACTCCCAGAACAGATAGACCGCATCTATTTTTTTAATCCATTTTCCGTAGAGATTTTGAGAAAATCTACATATCTGATGACGGTGGATGAGATGATGTTTACCGATGAAATTGATTGTTCCGATTTGTTTGGGGAAATAGTGAGAGAACGCATTATGATTTTTAGATTGGGCAGTAGACAGACTCAGGCCATCTAAATATTTGATACCAATATTAGAAAATTTATATATTTCTACAGAAGAATTTTTAAAGGAAATAAAGGAGTTAAAATAAAATGATAAAAGATATAATGAAAGATCCATTGTTTCTAGCACAGAAATCAACAGATGCAACAAAAGCAGATCCAACAGGTAGTAGTTGATCTGTTAGACACACTAAGAGCTAATTTAGATCATTGTGTTGGAATGGCAGCTAACATGATTGGCGTAAAAAGAACATTATCGTAGTAGCAGTTGGGCCATTTCAGTTTGCAATGATCAATCCGAAGATCACAAAGAAATCAGGCATATTTGAGACAGAAGAAGGATGTTTATCTTTGGATGGAGTAAGACCTTGTAAGAGATATAAGGAGATAGAAGTAGATTATCTGGACCAGGATTTTAAAGAGCAGCATGGGAAATATTCTGATGGACAGCACAGATCATACAGCATGAAATTGATCATTGCAAGGGATTGTGATATGATTGAATTACAAACAATGAATGAAATACCAATTATATACGATCATAAAAATAGAAGCAGAAGAAGCAGAAATTCCAATGTTAACTTTTATGTAAAAGAAGATTCTATGGATGAACCAGAAGAGATTTCAATGGAAGAATTAACAGCTTATGACAGGAATCTAGGGATTGGAGATCAGGTAATAATCGGTCCAGATGAAACTTTGTTTCCGCTAGATATGGCAGAGAATCTTGGAATGTTTGACGAAATCGATCCGTTAAGCCAGATATCAGAAACAGATCCCAGACACTGGCAGATGGAATGGATGGATAATTATATGGACGCGTTAGAAGAACTGGAGGATTCTACAACTAGGGAATAAGCCAAAATTCATAAAAATAAATCCATTAAAAGCAGATAAATTTATGGAGATGAATGTATTTATGCAGAAATTACAGATAAGACAGAAAGCATGTTATATAGAGCAAAATGGTTCCGGTGGTCCGATCATTTTATGGGGAATGTACCCTCATCGTGGAAATGAAATAGCACATATGTGGGATTGTCTGATGGAGACAGTCAATGATCAGGATTTTCTTTTCTGTGCATTTCAGGTAAAAGATTGAATGGTGATTTTTCTCCATGGAAGTCACCTGCTGCCTTCGGAGATGATGATTTCAAAGGAAATGGTCCAAAGACTTTACAATGGTTAATGAATGATTTGATTCCGAAATTAAAAGCAGATTACGGGGTAGACAGAGAAATTTATCTGATCGGATATTCCCTTGCAGGATTGTTTGCTTTATGGACAGCATATGAAACGGATATCTTCTCAGCAATTGCAAGCTGCTCCGGTTCTTTATGGTTCGAACAATGGGATGAATATGTGTTGCATCATCAAATAAAGCATGAAAGCAATATCTACTTAAGCCTTGAGGAAAAGAAGAAAACAAAGAATCCAGTCATGGCAAGAGTTGGAGATCGAACCAGAACACAGGAACGAATTTTGCGCAATGATCTTAAGGTAAAGCATACAACATTAGAATTTAACAGCGGCGGACATTTTGCTGATGCCCAAAAGAGATTAGCGAAAGCTGTCAAATGGTTATTAGAATGTACTTAAGCGAGGATTCCAATGAACAACAAAACCATAAATTATTATAACAAATACACTAAATCATTCATACAAACAACAAGATCCGTAGATTTTACAAACATACAAAATAAATTTTTATCTTATCTTCCATCGGGCGCATCCATCTTAGATTTTGGGTGGTTCCGACGCGATACAAAATATTTTCTAAAGCGAAACTATAACGTAACGGCGATTGACGGATCCGAAGAGATTTGTAAGGAAGCCCTCAAAATATACAGGAATCAAAGTAAAACAAATGTTGTTTGAAGAATTAAATGACCAGAATATTTATGATGGAATCTGGGAATGCATCAATCCTTCATTTATCAAAAATGATCTTTTTCTTGTATTTCATAAGATGAACAAAGCATTAAAAGAAAATGGAATCATTTATACATCATTTAAGTATGGTGAATTCGAAGGGGAGAGAAATGGGCGTTATTTTACGGATTTTACAGAAGATTCATTGAAAGAATTTATCTTGCAATCCCTCAATTACAGATCAAAGAAATATGGACAACAGGAGATGTCAGAGAAGGACGAGGTGATGAACGATGGTTGAATATCCTGATTTGCAAGGGAAAAATATCCTAGAAATTGAGCCAAAATATTATAACAATTTAAATATTGATGGATTTTCTAAAATGATGAAAAGTCCCTCCTATTGCTATAAATTTTACTGGCTGGAAGCGATCATACAATTAATCTCTGAAGGAAAAACAGAATCGACATTTGATGAGATCATAGATGAGATGATCACAAATGCATGGTATTCTGTAAGGGAGTTCCATATTCACTTAAGTGGAATGCCACTGGACGGGCAGATCAAGGATGGATTAGAGAGCAGTCCTTTGCTAACAGAGCTTAGTGAATTATCAGCGAATGCTTCGAAAGTAGAGATTAAAAATGCGATCAAGCAGTATAACAAGGAATTAAAAACGACGAAAGAACAGCTGACTCATATGGTTCCATACCGAGCATTAGCAGGCTTTTACGAGGAGTAATAAAAAGTAAATTGAATAGTGCAAATCGCATGACAGCGTATATTCAGAAATTTAATAAAGAAGTCTTAACTCTTCCATACATATTAGGAACAAGCAGCAAGTTAAAAAAAGAAGTATATTTCCAACAAGACTGGATCAAGATGATCCAAGATCATACAGTCAATATTTTGGGTTGGATTCAATACGAAAAAGTAAAATGGCTGCAGAACAATAATCCAGAAGTTCCCGGTCTGGTATATAAATTAACCCCAACAGAAGAAAAGGTGCGAAAGCTTAAAAAAGTAAGAGATCTCTGGCAAGATATCATGGAAGTTCAAGAAATCAGAGATGTCTTTACTGGACAACCTATGGAAGGAAAATACGATATTGATCATTTTATTCCATGGTCATTTGTTATGAATGATGAACTTTGGAATTGATGCCGATGGATGCATCACTAAATTCATCCAAGAGTAATCGATTACCAAAATGGAATCCGTTTTTTCAGAATTTTGCACAAAATCAATATCTGATGTATCAAATGATTTATGATGATATGGAGAATCTATCTGGGCAGGACAAGAATTATATCGAAAAGGTAATTCAAAAGAGATGTTTTATAATATACTTGAAAAGAATATGATACCCGTATATGATTCCGCACGTCGACAAGGATATGAAATATGGGATTATTCATAAGAATTTTAAAAGGGCAGAAGAATATGTGGTTAGAAAAGCAAAGAAAATATCCGAAGAATATATGTAGTAGATTAATGCTAGCTATTTTGTTACTCGCAAGTGTCATAACACTTACAGCATGTAGATCATCAAATATAAAAGAAACAACAAAACAAACAGATCATAAAACAAAAGTGGGAACCATTGGTGATAACAAAGAGAGAAAAAGCTCAGGCACAAAAAGAAGCAAATTTCAGACATTTGTCAAAACATAAAAATCAATGAGAATAAAGTTACAAAAAAAGACTTACAAACATTATATGATACATTAACATCCAAAGGTTATCCTGTTGCCCAGATTGGGGAAGAAAAACATAGTACAAAAATGCACCAGTAAAATTCAAACCATCCAAGACAAGTCATGGTGAGAAATTGAAAACATTTTATGAAAAAACAAAAGCTGGAAACCAACAACGATAACATTGTTACAGCAAAATAGTTCCGAGGATTTGCAAATATCCGATTACAAAGTAACAATGGAAAGACAGAAGGAATTTTGACAACGATCTATAAAGAAGATGGTAAATTTTCTGTGAGTGAAATGGTAAAGTATCAAGTGAAAAACTGGAATTGAATGAAAAATATTATGACTTTGGAATTTTACTTATCCGATCAAGCAGAATTACAGACGGATGGTACGATGGAATTTCAATGTAATTGAATGTTAAATTTTCGCCATTCGTTGCATAGAAATGCATCAAACAGCAGATAATACCATCATAAAAATTTCCAAAGTAGAAAGGAACTCATATCATGGTATTAAAAGAGACAGAAAGAACAGCAATTGAAAACCTAAGAACACAGGAGAAAAGCTGCATAGAAAGTATCAAAAATATGCACAGCAGGCGATCGATCCAGAACTTAAAAATCTTTTGAACAGTTACACAAAAAGAGCAGACACATTACGATTCACTCACACAGGTCTTAGATGGAACAGTACCATCAAGTGATTGCAATGACAGTGATGGAAGAAATTATGAACCAAGAGCAATCTATACAGCAGCGAGCCAGTCCGAAGATAAGATGCATGATGCATTTCTTGCAACTGATGCAATTGGAACAGAGAAATTGGTTTCCGGAGAGTATAATACAAATGTATTTATGTTTGGGGATAGTGATCTTAGAAAGTTAATGGCTGACATTCAGGTAGAAGAACAGAATCATGCCGAAATGCTATATAAATATAAAACAGCAAACGGAATGCAGTAATGCAATAGATATATGATAATTATGTTAAAGGACTCAGGAGCCGTGGACTTCTGAGTCTTTTGTTATCATTACAAAAATATCAATAATGTATGGATTGGATAAGATATGAAAATATGATAGAATTAATACAAATAAAGTACTATACAAGAGAGGACAAATAAGAAGATAATGAAGACAGAGCATCATACATTAACAAAAACTTGGGTTGTAGCAGCGCTGGCAAGTTTATGCTGTATTCTATAAATCTAAGCAGAGTACCACGTCCATATTTTAATATGGGGTGAATGCGTCCTGACGGACACATTAACGTTTCCCCTGATTCCGAATATACTGTTTTATTGTGTGCAGACTGTTTTCACTAACAGATGAAATAAAATAACTATCCGACCAAAAATAAGGTTTCCAGTAATATTTTTAAAATGGTTTCGCCATACAACTTTCGTGCTTTTCGTGCTGTTTGTGTTTTTAAAACATTTGCAAGTTCCGCCGGTGAAGTTGTTGTATCAGCTTCCATTAGGATATGGACATGATCCGATTCGCCATTGATCTCTAGGATGTGAAACCCTCTTTGATCTGCTACATAGTGGATACGTTCATAAACAACATCTTTTACTTTGCCTGTTAAGACTGGATGTCTGTATTTCGTAACAAACACGATATGGTATTGCAATAAAAAGCAACTATGCCGGTTTATATAATAATCTGTATTATCTTTCTTTCGCATGATGTATCTCCTTTACAGCTAAACATATGTTTGGTATGATCATACTATAAAAGTACGATATTTTCAACATATCAGAAAGGAGACAACCATATGGCATACCGTGTGACACAAAGAATCATTTCTTCGGATGATCTGTTATATCCATATTTTGACGATCTGTGCAGAAAGTCCAAGCTGTTGTACAATGCAGCTCTTTTTCGTGTGCGGAATATCTTTACCGGTTATGACAAAGAACATCGGACAGAGAACGAAGTCGAAGTCTTTCAAGAAGTTGCGTTATTACAACGATCTTATCCAAACATGCACGTCCGCAGAGTGATCTCTTATACACACCTTGAAAAGATGATGCGTGTCACAGAGAATGCAGATTTCTTTTCCGGACTTCCAAGACAGACAGCACAGCAGATGGTCAAACAGTCAGTCACAGATTTCAAAAACTGGCTTGCTTCTTTAAGAGAATATAAAAGCATCCAGAAAAGTATCTGGTAAGCCTAAGATGCCTCGCTATAAGAAAAGTGACCTGACGACTGTGATCATCACAAACCAGGATGCTGTCTTGTATCAGGACGATATCGGGAATGTCCTTAAAACTGCCTTTGCAAAAGCAACGCTTGTACTTTTCAAATCTTTCTTCGGATCCTGTATTAAAAGAAGTCAAGATCAAACCGTATTATGGTCGTTTTTTACTCTGTCTGACACTAAAAGAACCAGATGTTGCATTTGATCCTTCCGGATCTCATGTATGTGCCATTGATCTTGGAACAGATAACTTCGCAGCGATCGTATGTGATGATCACTCATCCGCAATATACAAAGGCGGAGCTGTCTTATCCAAGATCCAATGGTTCCATAAACAGAGAGCAAAGTATGTCTCCATCATCACAAAAGGTCATGAAAAGAAACACGCTGTTTCCAAGCGGTTAAGAGACCTTTCTTTCCATTATGCCAATTTTGTGAAGGACCAGTGCCACAAGATCAGTCGTAGTATCATTGACTTCTGTATGGAACACCAGTGTGGAACACTGATCCTTGGTGTGAATCTGCTCTGGAAGCAGAGATCCAATATGAATAAGATCAACAACCAGAATCTTGTCTCCATGCCGATCACTCCTGCGGACAATGATCACATATAAAGCTCTGAATGCCGGCATCAGAATCATAGAGCAGGAAGAAAGTTATACTTCCAAAGCGGATCTGATCGCAAATGACAGGATCCCAACCTATGGTGTCGATGATAAGGATGCTTCGTTTTCTGGAAAGAGGATCAAACGTGGTTTATACCGTTGCTCTAACGGAATGATCTTAAATGCGGATTGTCATGCAGCAGCAAATATCATGCGGAAAGCGATCCCTGATATCTGGAAAGATACCAGAGATTATACGTTTCTTTCTGCTCCTGATGTGTATGGATTCCACAAACTGAATCCGAAAGGTATTCCCGTCAAAGGGATAGCGGCATAAGTGAATATGCCTTGATTGGTACGGACAGCCAATCTTTGGTCAGAAATGGGTAACTGTCACGACTGTTAGAAGCCACTTCCATAGGAACTACTGTACCGCATGGGAGGGTAATTCATGGGGAAGTGCTATTCCGATGATCAAGACAGGATATCGACTGTTACAAGTAGATACGACAAACACAGCCAGTCAGATCGTATTTGCAGGAATAAGATTTGCGTTGGCAGGACTTTCGTCTTGATTTTGCTTCTATACGTGAAAAGAAAGTGACACTGCCTGATGGAAAGATTCTAAAATATGCAGTTCCTGTCTGCCTTGCACAGACTGTTGGACAGTATTTTTTTTTATATTGGCGTGGCACATACATCTGGAGTGAAAGGTGGAATTATTACAGGTTTAGGAAATTTTATCGCAATCCTAATGTCATGTTTGATCGTACGAAATGAAAAACTAACGGGAAGAAAATTAACAGGATGCATCTTAGGATTTGCAGGAGTTGTCGTGATCAATCTTCTTGGAAATTCTTTGGATTTCGGCTTTACGATGATGGGAGAAGGATTTGTTTTGATTTCACAGTTAGCCTATGCAACATCCACGATATTGATCAATTACTATTCAAAAAGTATCACCAGTTATATTAAGTGGAACTCAGTTTTTTGGTGGAATTGTATTATTTTTAATCGGAAACGCAATGGGTGGACATTTAGATTATGTAACGGTTGGTGGAATTACGGTCGTGTTGTATCTTGCATTGGTATCTGCAGTTGCCTATACACTTTGGTCTGTATTACTTGCATATAATGACGTGTCAAAGGTAGCAATCTTTGGATTTGTGAATCCATTATGCAGTGTAATCTTGTCGGCATTGGTATTGGGAGAAGTCAAACAGGCATTTAATATTGGAAGTCTGATTGCACTGCACTTGTATGTGTTGGAATTTATATTGTAAATGCAAAGAAGAATAACAAATCAAATGTTGAGTAAGGAGGAAAACATTATGAGATATGAAATTTTAGGTGAAACACTTCCAGTAGTTATCTGTTATCTGGAATCTGGAGAAAAAATGGTTACAGAAGGTGGAGGAATGTCTTGGATGTCTCCAAATATGAAAATGGAAACAACTTCGAATGGAGGAATAGGAAAGATCTTTGGAAGAGCGTTTTCAGGAGAAAAGATGTTCCAGAATGTTTATACAGCACAATGCGGAGAAGGGATGATCGCCTTTGCTTCATGCTTCCCGGGATCCATCAAAGCATTTGAAATTGCACCTGGACAGGAAATGATATTACAAAAAAGTGCTTATCTTGCCGGTGAGAATGGAGTTGAGTTATCTGCATTCTTTAATAAAAAGATCGGAGCTGGATTATTTGGCGGAGAAGGTTTTATTATGCAGAAAGCATCTGGCCATGGTATCATGTTTGCAGAATTTGATGGTCATGTTGTGGAATATGAATTAGAGGCTGGAGAGCAGATTGTTGTAGACACTGGACATTTGGCCGCGATGACAGCAAGTTGTACGATGGAGATCAAAAGTGTTCCGGGTGTAAAGAATATGTTGTTTGGTGGAGAAGGAGTGTTTAACACAATACTTACAGGCCCTGGGAAAGTATGGCTGCAAACAATGCCAATCAGTAATGTAGCTGGAGTATTAAGCCCATATTTTCCAAGCTCTAGTAAATAGAAAAACATGAATAGATTAAGGAATGGGGAGTGATCAATATGGCCTTTTGACTATGATCGAAATGGGAAAAAGATTGGAAAGACAATGCCAGAGAATATTATCTTTATAACAAATTGAAAGAAGATGATGCATCGAAGCATAGCCAAGGGAAGAAGGAATCATCCGATGATGGGAAATCAAATGTTGGGTGTGGTTCTGTACTATTGTGTTTTTTATTTATGTTTTGTATGATGTGGCTTGCTATGATGGTTGATTCATTATGCAAATAGAGGAGCATAGAATAATGACAAAGACAAAGGCTTATATTGCGATTGACCTTAAATCATTCTATGCTTCTGTGGAGTGTAAAGAGCGAAATCGTGACCCTTTGACAACAAATCTTGTGGTTGCAGATCAAAGCCGGACGTGAGAAGACGATCTGCCTTGCTGGTATCTCCATCGCTGAAAAGTTATGGGATACCCGGCAGACCACGCTTGTTTGAGGTCGTACAAAAGGTAAAAGAAGTTAATAACACCCGAAGATGGAAAGCTTTAAACAGAACATTTACAGGTTCGTCGGATGATAACACAGAATTAAATGCAAATCCGGCATTGAAGGTTGATTATATTGTTGCACCACCTCGAATGGCATACTATTTGGAATATAGTTCCAAGATTTATAATATTTATCTGAAGTATATTGCGCCAGAAGATATTTTCCCTTACTCGATTGATGAAGTATTCATAGATGCAACCAATTATCTGAACACCTATCAGATGACTGCAAGGGAACTTGCCATGACGATGATACAAGATGTTTTGAAAAACAACAGGAATCACAGCAACCGCCGGAATCGGAACAAATATGTATCTGTGTAAGATTGCGATGGATATCGTGGCAAAGCATATTAAACCGGATAAGGATGGCGTAAGGATCGCCGAATTAGACGAAATGTCTTACCGTAGGAAGCTATGGAATCACAGACCGCTTACAGATTTCTGGAGAGTAGGTAAAGGTTATGCAAAGAAACTGGAAGAACACGGACTTTTTTCAATGGGAGATGTTGCAAGGTGTTCCATCGGAAAGCCAAATGAATTCCATAATGAAGAACTGCTTTATAAGTTGTTTGGAATCAATGCGGAACTGCTAATTGACCATGCTTGGGGATATGAACCTTGTACTATGGAGCAGGTCAAAGCGTACAAACCGGAAACCAACAGTGTATGCTCCGGGCAGGTACTTCACTGCCCGTATGACTTCGATAAGGCGAAGTTAGTTGTAAAAGAAATGACCGACCTTATGGTTCTTGATTTAGTAGATAAGGGACTTGTTACTGACCAGATTGTGTTGACGATAGGTTATGATATAGAAAATCTAACGGATCCAGATAGATATAGGAAGTACAAGGGATCTGTTACGATTGACCGATATGGAAGGAAAGTTCCAAAACACGCTCATGGAACAACAAACCTGAAAAGGCAGACATCATCAACAATGCTGATAACCGATGCTGTGATGGAACTGTATGATCGGATCGTGGATAAAAATCTGCTTATCAGAAGAATCAATATCACAGCGAACAAGCTCGTGGATGAAAGTTTTTCAAAGGAAGAAGAAACGTATGAACAGCTTGATCTTTTACAGATTATACGGTAAAGGAACAGGAACAAGCCGAAGAAGAGGCTGTTTTAGAGCGTGAGAAACGGATGCAACAGACAATGCTCACAATAAAAAAGAAGTTTGGGAAGAACGCTATCTTGAAAGGAATGAATCTTCAGGAGGGAGCAACAGCAAAAGACCGTAATGAGCAAATCGGCGGACATAAAGCATAGAAAGTAAGTATTCAGCGTCAATGGAGGAAGATTATGAAGGATCAGTACAATCATAAATACGATGATATTATCAATCTGCCGCATCCAACTTCAAAGAAACACCCTCGTATGTCCCTTTATGACAGAGCAGCACAGTTTTCGCCTTTTGCGGCACTTACCGGACACGAAGCAGCTATTAAAGAAACTGTAAGACAAACAGATGCAAAACAGGTGTTGAGTGAAGAAGTTATAGCAGAATTAAATAAAAAGTTATATCTGATCGCTGAAACGATCGGTACACAACAAAATGGTTGAGATCACGTATTTTGTACCAGATGCTAAGAAAGATGGGGGAGCATATATTACCTGTTCTGGTTGTGTAAAGAAAATTGATAAATATAAACACACAGTTGTTATGACCGATCAGACGATCATCCCTATTGAACAGATAAGTAATATAGAGGGAGAAATGTTTGAAGAATAGTAATGGTGCCTGATTCAAATAAGAATCAGACACCATTGCTGCTCTTTCATAAAAAGCTACATACTCTGATGGAATGTACGACGAATCACTTCTTCCTGCTGTTCGCGTGATAATCGATTAAAGTTCACGGCATATCCAGAAACACGGATCGTAAGTGTTGATATTTTCTGGATGTTCCATAGCATCAATCAAAGTTCTCTATGCATAACATTTACATTCAAAATGATGCACCTTGAACAAAGTATCCGTCTAAGATTGTTGTAAGGTTTTGTACTCGTTGTTCCTGATCTTTCCAAGAGCATCTGGTACGATGGAAAAGGTATTGGATACACCATCCTGACATACATCGCGATATGGAATTTTAGCGACAGAGTTTAAGGATGCAAGAGCACCATTTTCGTCTCGTCCATGCATTGGTTTGCACCTGAGCTAAAGGTTCTCCGAGTTCTTCCATCTGGTGTGGATCCGGTTTTCTTTACCATACATAACATTGATGTGATCGTTAAAGCAGATAAAGTATGGATCGCATTTCTATAAATTGATGTTTCTTTAGTTCGTCAGAGAAGAATGTTACTGTGTTAACTGCAAGATCATCTGCGCGGTCGTCATCATTTCCATACTTAGGGAAATCCCCAATGGTTTCAAAGTCAATTGCTACACCATTTTCATTGCGGATTGGTTTTACAGTTGCATATTTGATCGCTGATAGAGAGTCTGCGGCAATAGACAGACCAGCAATTCCATAAGCTGCGATTCGCTCTAAGTTTGTATCATGAAGAGCAAACTGGCTGGCTTCATATGCGTATTTATCATGCATAAAATGAATGATATTTACTGTATCAACATATAATTCAGCAACATAAGTCATAACTTTCTTATAGTTTTCCCATACTTTGTCAAAATCGAGAACGTCATCTGTGATCGGTTCGATTCCAGGAACAACCTGGATTCCTTTTTTCTCGTCAATTCCTCCATTGATCGCATAAAGCAGTGATTTTGCCAGATTGCAGCGGGCTCCGAACAGCTGTGTCTGTTTTCCAACCTTCATTGCAGATACACAACAAGCGATTGCATAATCATCCCCATAGACTGGGCGCATAACATCATCATTTTCATATTGGAATAGAATCCGTATCAATAGAAACTTTAGAGCAAAAATGTTTAAAGTTGTCTGGCAGTTTTTCAGACCATAAAACAGTTAAGTTAGGCTCTGGAGCAGTTCCAATGTTATATAAAGTATGAAGATAACGGAAAGAGTTCTTAGTAACCAGAGGTTTTCCATTAATACCAACTCCACCGATAGACTCCGTGATCCACGTAGGATCCCCACCAAATAGTTCGTCATATTCAGGAGTTCTTAAATGTCTTGTCAGACGAAGTTTAATGATAAATTGATCGATCAATTCCTGAGCTTCTGTTTCTGTGATCACTCCATTTTAAGATCTCGTTCAATATAAATATCAAGGAATGTAGAAGTACGTCCAAGGGAAGTTGCAGCTCCATTATTTTCTTTTGTTCCTGCAAGATATCCCATATAAACAGCCTGAACAGCTTCTTTCGCATTTTTTGCAGGTTTTGAAATATCAACACCATAAGATGCAGCCATTTCTTTCATTTTAGAAAGGGCACGGATCTGCTCAGAAATTTCTTCACGCAGACGGATGCGGTCTTCTGTCATAGTTCCATCTTCAAAGTCTAGATCTTTTTTTTTCTTCGATCAAGTGGTCGATTCCATAAAGAGCAACACGACGGTAGTCTCCAATAATACGCCCACGTCCATAAGCATCAGGAAGTCCTGTTAGAAGTCCAGCAGTTCTTGCAAGACGAGTACGTTTTGGATAGGCATCAAAAACCCCTTCATTGTGTGTTTTTCTGTATTCATTAAAATGGCGGTCGATCTCTTCATTTAGTTTATAACCATATTGTTCCAGTGACTGGTGCGCCATACGTTTACCGCCATATAGATTGACAATACGTTTTAGGGGTGCATCTGTCTGAAGTCCAACGATCACCTCATTTTCTTTATCAATATATCCAGGTGCGAAGTTCGTGATACCAGAAATGATATCTGTCTCAACATCTAAAACGCCTCCTTTTTCAATTCTTCAGCAAGCAGTTCTTCACATTTATTCCAGACTTTTTTTGTTTTCTGAGATACATCAGCTAAGAAAGAGTCATCTCCTTCATAGAGAGTGTAGTTTTTCTGTATATAATTTTTACATTGATTTCTTTTGTCCAGACACCATCGTTGAATCCATTCCATTCGTTTAACATGATTTTTCCTCCGTAAAATAAACATGATCAAAATAGGTTTGTTGTAACATCTCTGTTTTCTTTTTATCCATGGCCGGTACACCTTCTAAAGAATAAGGAATATCCATAACTTTATATTTGTTGGTACCAAGTAAATGATAAGGAAGCAGCTCAACTTTCTCTACATTAGGAATCGTTTGAATATAAGCTTTTAACTGAGCCATATGATCTTCGCTGTCAGTAATTCCTGGAACAACGACATGGCGAATCCATATCTTAGTCTGATGTTTTTTTAAAGCATTCAAAAATTCTTCAAAACGATCCATTGATCTTCCTGTCATTTTTTCATAATCCGTTTTATGGATGTGTTTCAGATCAAGAAGAACAAGATCTGTATGGTTTAAAATCTCATCATAATCAGAAAGTCCATAACTGCAGTGTCGATGCAAGTGTGAATGCCTTCATTCTTGCATAGTTTTAAAGTCTCTTTAAAAAATCAGGTTGTAATAAAGGTTCTCCACCAGAAAAGGTAACACCACCATCTTCTTTAAAATAAGGTTTAAATCGTCGGATCTTTGCAACAAGTTCTTCCGGTGTATTCGGTTCCGCCAGATAATTCCCAAGTATCAGGGTTATGGCAGAAACGACATCTTAGAGCACATCCTTGTAAAAAGATAACGGTTCGTATCCCTGGTCCATCAACCAGACCCATCGATTCGATGGAATGGACATGACCAACTGTCATAGTATTCCTCCTTATGGATGATACGTACTTAGGACAAGTACGTAAAAAGTTAACAGAATCAATATCTGAACGATGAAACGTTGTAAAAATAGAATAAAAAAACGCCGCACGTCCAGACAGATTGCCCAGACGGTCGGCGATTAATGATCATACTTCCATGTGGTTAATTCCACGTGCTCCGTCAGTTATATGACCTTATGGCTATAAGATACTATAGAAAATGAGATTCGTCAACCCTTTAATTTTGTCGAAAAGCTTCACAAATTGTACAAAAAATGATACAATATAGTTATCAAAACAACTTAAAGGAGGATATGCCTATGAAGCTAGAGAAATTGCAGTTCGTTGTAGAAGATGGAGTTGGTATCATCACAATGAACTATATGAAGAATCTTAATGCAATTGATGATCAGATGGCAGACGAGTTGATGTACGTAGTAGATACTTGTGAGAATGACCCGAATGTAAAAGTTGTTGTTTTAAAAGGAATGCCAAAGGCATTTTCAGCAGGAGGAGACATTGGATACTTCTATAACCTGATCCAACAAGGTGGAGAAGTAAATATGGATTCTCTGATCAGTAAAGTTGGCAATGTAACCGATGGTCTGAAGCGTATGAGTAAGCTTGTGATCTCAAGTGTAAGTGGAGCGGCAGCAGGTGCAGGAGTAAGTCTTGCATTTTCAGGGGACTTTGTTATATGCGCAGACAATGCGAAGTTTATTATGGCATTTGTGAATCTTGGACTAGTTCCAGATACCGGCGGAACGTACCTGTTTGTTAAGAGTCTTGGAATTCAGAAAGCAATGGAACTGTGTCTTACAGGAAGACCAATGAAAGCACAGGAAGCAAAAGATGCCGGAATGGTATATGATGTAGTTCCAGCGGAGGAATTAGATGATACCGTTATGAAACTTGCTAAGAAATTTGCTAATGGACCATTACTTTCTTATAAGAATATCAAGAAACAGATTTATCAGGCAGGGCTTGCTGATTATAAGAAATACCTGGATGAATGTGAGATTCCGACACAGCGTGAATGTGCGGCATCTTCTGATTTTATAGAAGGAGTCAAAGCTTTTATGGAGAAGAGAAAGGCTGAATTCAAAGGAGAATAAAGCCAGGATCAAACCATGAACATAGAAGGGAGGTCACGCCTTTGAAGTCAAAAGTTGTAACAAGAGAGGAAGCGCTCTCAAGAATTCATGATGGACAGACGATCATGTTTGGAGACTGGCATGGAGAATTTGCAGCAGATGAGATCATTGATGGAATGTTAGAAAAAGGAATCAAAGACATTGATGCGATCGCTGTATCTGCTGGAATGGCAGATCAAGGAGTCGGAAAGCTGATCAAAGATCACAGAGTTAAGAGTTTGATCACAACACATATTGGGTTGAACCCGATCGCCAAGGATCAGATGTTTGCAGGAGAACTTGCGATAGAATTTAGTCCGCAAGGAACCTTTGCAGAAAGAATCCGTTGTGGTGGAGCAGGCTTAGAGGCTGTCTGACACCAACAGGACTTGGTACAGAAGTAGAAGAAGGTAAACAAAACTAACGATCGATGGCAAGAATATCTTCTGGAATTACCATTGCGTGCAGATGTTGCTTTGATCAAAGCAACGAAAGCAGATACTGCAGGTAATATTTCATTCCGAATGAATTCCAGAGCAACAAACAGTACGATGGCTATGGCTGCTGATACGGTGATCGTTGAAGTCGAAGAGATCGTGGAAGTGGGTGAACTAGGACCAGAAGAGATCGATGTTCCAGCACCTGTGATCGATATGATCTATGAAAGAACCGGTGAGAAACGACCAATGTGTCCAATGTGGCAGCGAGCCAAAGCAAAAGCGGAAGGAGGTCAGTGATATGGCAGGATTGACAGGAAGAAAGCTGATCGCATCACGATGTGCAAAGTTTTTTAAAGATGGAGATTTTGTAAATCTTGGTATCGGAGTTCCGCTGATGTGTGTAAATTATCTCCCAGAAGGTGTGGATCTGTGGCTGGAAGCAGAGATCGGAACCGTCGGAAGTGGACCAACCCCAAGCTGGGATGAAGCAGATATTGATGTTATTGATGCTGGCGGACAGCCTGCATCTGTGATCAAAGGTGGAAGCGTGTATGATCATGAGATGTCTTTTGCATTTATACGTGGCGGACATATTGATGCAGCAGTTCTTGGTACACTTCAGGTAGACCAAGAAGGCAATATCGCTAACTGGACGATTCCAGGGAAGATGGTGCCAGGAATGGGTGGTGCCATGGATCTGTGTGCCGGAGTGAAGAAGATCATCGTAGCAACAGACCATTGTGAAAAGAGTGGAAAGTCTAAGATATTAAAGAAATGTACACTTTGACGGGAGTTCATTGTGTAACAGATATCGTAACAGAACGCTGCTATTTTGAAGTTACAAAGATGGTCTCGTGTTAAGGGAACTTGCAGAAGAATATAGTGTAGAAGATATCCTTGCATGCACAGAAGCTGATGTGATCGTACCGGATGAAATTGGTGTTATGAGCTGATAATAGACGCAGGAAAGCATATAGAAAAACAGCACTGTACAGGAATAAAATTCCCAATGCAGTGCTGTTGTTTTTATTAGTTTATTTAATCTTCTTTGGCAATGCAATATTTAAGATAATTGCAACAAGTGCCGCAGGTACAATACCAGATCCTCCGAAGATCAACTGAATTCCTTCAGGTAGTCCAGAAAGAACTGTGCTGTTTGCACCGATTCCATATCCAAGTCCGAGAGCTACAGATACGACAGTAATATTTCTCATTGTTAATGGTTCTTTTGTGATCAGCTGAATACCACTGATTACGATAGAAGAGAACATCATAACAGCTGCTCCACCTAATACGCTCTGTGGCATGATAGAGATCAATGCAGCAAGTTTTGGAAATAATCCACACAGGATTAAGAAGATTGCTCCTGTTGCAAGTGCAAAACGGTTTACGATCTTTGTCATAGTAACAAGACCAACATTCTGGCTGAATGATGTATTTGGTAAAACACCAAAGAATGCTGCGATCGTAGATCCGATACCATCACAGACAACACCACCAGAAAGCTCAGAATCTGTAGCTTCACGATCCATACCACCTTCGATAACTCCGGAAATATCCCCGACTGTTTCTACAGCAGTTACGATAAACATGATAAGTACAGGGACGATCGCCTTGCATCAAAAATGATTTTTACAGGCATAAATTTTGGAATGGCAAACCATCCAGCCTGAGCAACTTTATCCCAGTTTAACACCCATGCTTTTGTATACTCTACACCATCTGCATTGACAGCAGTTGTAGGAAGTACAACACCCATGATTCCTGCGATAATGTATCCTGCGATAATTCCGATCAGTACAGAAGAAGCACTTGTGATACCTTTCGTTCCATGTTTTAATGCAATGATGATCACAAGAACAATTGTTCCAAGTAACAAGTTCTCGATTGAACCGAAATCATTAGCAGAATTTCCTCCACCAAAAGAATTCACACCAACACCGATCAGTGATAATCCGATGGAAAGTACAACCGTACCAGTTACGACAGCTGGGAAAAATCTTCGAAGTGGTTTTAACATAAATCCTAATACTGATTCAAATAACCCACCGATAATGGAAGCACCCATGATCGCACCATATCCAAGGATTCCACCACCCATAACAGATGCAACACTGCTGCAGACACCGATAAATCCTGAACTCGTTCCCATGATGATTGGAACTTTTCCACCGATCGGTCCGATCGCGTACAACTGGATCAGTGTAACAATTCCGGCAATTAACATTGCATTTTGTAAAAGCGCAATCTGAACGTCTGCAAATTCGGTTCCAGAAGCAATACCACAAGCCCCTGTAATGATAAGGACTGGAGTAAGGTTACCTACGAACATAGCGAATACATGCTGCAGACCAAGGAGAATCGCTTTTGCAGCGGAAGTTTCCCGTAAAAGTCGTATTCCGCACCTTTGTTTTTCTCTTGATTCATTTTTCTTTCGTCTCCTTTTTAATGCATGATGAGCAGTTTTATACTGCTATTTTCACAGCATACTATTATAAAGGATTTGAAATGAAAATGTATAGTTCTTTTTAAGCATGTTTTTACATTGCAACCACACCATTTTCATGATAAAATTTACCCGAAAAACTTTCCAAAAGGAGTCAATGTACAGTGATAAGTTTAGGATTAGATTCTGGTTCGTCTATGACAAAAGCCGTTTTGTTAGAAGATGAAGATAATAGATACAAAGATGATCCCAACATCGATCAGTCCAAGGAAATCTCTAGAAGCTCTTTACAGAGAGATAAAACAACATAAAGAAATAGATGTTATTGTAACAACTGGATATGGAAGGAATCTGTTAGATCAGGCAGATTTCAAGATCACGGAGATTACTTGCCATGCAGCTGGAGCATTTTTTATGAATCCAGATTGTGACACGATCATAGATATCGGTGGGCAGGATAGCAAAGTGATCACCATTGACGATCTTGGATGTGTCACAGATTTTTTAATGAATGATAAATGTGCTGCTGGAACTGGACGATTCCTTGAGATGACGATGAAACGAGTCGAAAGTGAGATTGGAAGAATCGACACTTTTGTAAAGATTCCAAACCCGAAGATCAACAGTATGTGTGCTGTATTTGCAGAAAGTGAAATCGTTGGATTATTGGCACAGGATATTGCACCTGGTGATATTGTTCTTGGTTGTGTAGAATCTATTTGTCAGCGAACCGCTTCATTTGCACAGAAATTGGCGCCAGCGAATCCAAAAGTATTTTTCTCTGGTGGACTAGCACAATTTGATGTGATCAAACGATCATTAGCCAGTCATTTAGGAGTGAAAGAAGTAGCAACAGATCCGTTATGTCAATACACAGGAGCAATTGAGCTGCCGTTTTAGGCATCCGCAAAATAAAATGATAATTTTTACTTACAGGAGGATTCAAACAATGGTTGAATTAAAGAAAGAGTTACCAGAGATTTTTGAGGAATTTGCAGAACAGAGAAAGAATTCCTTTCTCGCGATCAAGGAGGTTAAAGAAAAAGAAATACCTGTTGTCGGTGTATTTTGTACCTATCTTCCAAGAGAGATTCCAAATGCCATGGGTGCAGCAGTTGTCGGATTATGTTCCGTATCAGATGAAACAATCCCAGATGCAGAAAAAGATCTGCCAAGAAACCTATGTCCATTGATCAAATCAAGTTATGGATTTGCCAAAACAGATAAATGTCCATTCTTCTATTTTTCAGATTTGGTTATAGGAGAAACAACATGCGATGGAAAGAAAAAAATGTACGAAATGCTTGCTGATTTTAAACCAGTTCATGTCGTAGAACTTCCAAACTGTCAGACAGAAGATGGAATCCAGTTATATAAGAAAGAATTACTTCGTTTCAAGAAAGTTCTAGAAGATAAATTTGAGACAACGATCACAGATGAGGCAGTTCTTCATCAGATCAAATTAAGAAATGGAATCAATAAAGCATTAAGACGTCTTCAATATGTAATGGCAAAATGATCCTGCACCAGTCAATGGATTAGATGTGATCAATAACTGTATATGGAAGTGGTTTGACATTAACACAGAAGGTCTTGAAGACAGAATCAATGCGGTAACAGATAAAATTGAAAAAGAATATACAGAAGGAAAAAATATAGGAAAAACCAAGGATCCTTGTAACCGGATCTCCATCTGGCGGTGCGGCCTTGAAAGTCATTCGTGCAATTGAGGATAATGGTGGAGTTGTCGTATGTTTTGAAAACTGTACTGGAATGAAACCGTTAGCAATGGTAGATGAAGAGAATCAGATGTATATGATGCACTCGCAAGAAAATATTTAAACATTGGATGTTCTTGTATGTCTCCAAATAAGAATCGTCTGGATCTTTTGGATGAGCTGATCGATGATTTTCAGGTAGATGGTGTCGTAGATCTTGTTCTTCAGGCGTGTCATACATATAATGTGGAAACCGCACTTATCAAGAAATTAGTGAAAGACAAAAAGGAATCCCGTACACAGTGGTTGAGACAGATTATTCACAGGCAGATATTGAACAGATCAATACGAGAATGGCAGCTTTTATTGAGATGCTGTAAGTACAAAATTTGGTAATCACTGTCCAAAACGTATTACATCTATTATGGAGGTGTTTAACTGTTAAAATAATCTTATAAAAAATTATAAATATTATATGGAGAATTTGTTTATGAGTAAATATTATTCTATCAATAAATTTTCAAAAATATTAGGTGTATCGGCTCAAACATTAAGGAATGGGGATAAAAATGGAAAACTTCATCCACATCATACTTCCAGTAATGGATATAGATATTATTCATGAGCAATTAAATCAAGTTATGAATGTAAAACCTAATTTAGATAGAAAAGAACTCATGAAACGAATATCTCAAAATAAAGTGGACAAGGTGGTTGTTTTTTATAAAGACAGATTGTTACGATTTGGATTTGAATTAGTTGAATATATTGCAAGTCTATATGATTGTAATATTGAGATCATCGATCATACTGAAAAGACAGAGCAACAAGAACTTGTTGAAGATTTAGTTTAGATAATAACTGTATTTAGTTGTAAATCACAAGGCTAACGTGCCAATAAAGCAAGAAAACTTGTAAAAGAACTGATAGATGATGGTGGTGAAGAAGATGATAAAAACAATTCGAGTCATGCTGATCCCAAATAATAAACAGAAGACAAAACTCTTTCAATATGCCAATACTGCCAGATTCGCTTATAACTGGGCGTTAGGAAGAGAAAAGAAAACTATAAAATGGTGGTAAGTTTCTATCGGATAGTGATCTGAGAAAAGAATTTACACAATTAAAGAAAACAGAGGAATATTCTTGGTTAAATGAAGTTTCAAATAATGTAACAAAACAAGCGATCAAAGATGCTTGTCATGCATATAAGAGATTTTTCAAAGGATGTTCAAAGTTTCCTAAATTCAAAGCCGAAAATTTTCTATACCATCTTTTATCAGGATAATGTAAAGATCCAATTTTCAGATAGGCATGTAAAAATTGAAGGTTTTGCTGTTTCCAAAAAGAAGAATAAGCAAAAGATAAACTGGATCAGACTTGCGGAAAAGAATCGGATACCTACGGATTGTAACTATAGTAATCCCCGTATTAGATATGATGGGATCAACTGGTGGATCACAGTAGGCATTGAATACGAAGACTCTGTTACCGTTCCATCCAATGATGGGATAGGGATCGATTTAGGGATTAAAGATTTAGCGATATGTTCTGATGGCAATAAATATAAGAACATCAATAAAACGAAAAAAGTTAAGAAACTAGAGAAACAAAAACGCAGATTACAGCGTAGCATCTCTCGTTCATACGAGAACAATAAACAAGGAAAGGAATACTGTAAAACGAAGAATGTGATCAAAAAGGAAAAACTTTTATTAATATTAAATCATAGACTAACCAATATCCGTCATGATCATTTACATCATATAACATCTGAAATTGTAAAGCGAGAACCAAGTTTTATTTGTCTTGAAGATTTGAATGTAAATGGAATGATGAAAAACAAACATTTATCCAAAGCAGTTCAACAACAGGGATTTTATGAATTTAGGCGGCAGATGGAATATAAATCTAAGTGGAACAATATTCAGGTGATCATTGCAGATCGATTTTTCCAAGTTCTAAATTATGCAGTTGTTGTGGAAAGATCAAAAAAGATCTGAAGTTATCAGAACGTATTTACAAATGTGAATGTGGAAATGTAGTTGACAGAGATCTTCAGGCAGCTTTGAATCTTAAAAATATGGAGAGGATGTTCTGAAACAATCTGTAGCATAATATATTCAAGTGATTACAGATATGTACTGATACGTTAGTCAGGAATTAACGCCTATGGAGAGTACAAGAACTTGTGAGTAGTACATGAATTGATTCGTTACAAAAGCATACTCCCTGTTGAAGTAGGAATGAAACATAAAGGTTTATAACTTTTTATAAGTTTTCAGTAACGGTATAAAAAATTAATGGAGAAAAAACAACCGATCATAGAATTAAAACACATCAAAAAGTGTTATACGAAAGATGTACCGGTTATTTATGATTTTAATCTGACGATAAATTAAGGAGAGTTTGTTACATTTTTAGGGCCTTCCGGATGCGGAAAGACAACCATCTTAAGAATGTTAGCAGGCTTTGAAACACCAACGAGTGGAGAAATCTTATTTAATGGAAAGGATATCAGTGAGCTTCCTCCAAATGAGAGAAAGTTTAATACTGTATTCCAAAAATATGCATTGTTTCCACATTTAAATATCTACTATAATATTTCTTTGGACTAAAAGAAAAGAAAGTACCGAAGAATGAGATTAAAAAAAAGGTAAAGCGTGTGCTTGAAATCGTAGACTTAGAAGGATTTGAGAAAAGAAAGATTGACAGTTTATCTGGCGGACAGCAGCAACGTATTGCGATCGCACGTGCGATCGTAAACGAGCCGAGGATCTTATTATTAGATGAGCCGTTAGTGCCCTTTGATTATAAGATGCGTCAGGAGATGCAGATCGAGTTAAAAAATATGCATAAGGAATTAGGAATCACCATTATCTTGTCACACATGATCAGGAAGAAGCATTGATGATGTCTGATAAGATTGTTGTTATGTCAAAAGGCCAGATTCAGCAGGTTGGAACACCAGAAGAGATTTATAATAAACCACAGAATGCCTTTGTTGCTGATTTTATCGGGGAAAGTAATATTTTGATGGTATGAAAAAAGAAGGAAATCTGATCCATTTTGCACATCATGATTTTGTATGTCATGATGACCATGAACCTGGAACAAGACTAGATGTTGTCATCCGCCCAGAAGATGTTGTTTTAACAGCTCCAGACAAAGGAAAATTTACTGGAGAAGTAATCTCATGTCTGTTCTGCGGTAAATTTTATGAAGTGGCTGTTTTATCAGACAAAATGAAATTGAAGCACATATCTTGCACGAGTTAACACCAGGAACAAAAGTTGGGGTTGATTTTACTGCAGATACGATCCATACGATGCCAAAGGATCTCAAAGTCAACCATTATATTGGTATAATAGACAAAGATGGTTGGTTAGAACTTACAGATGGTCGTATTCCTGTGAAGGAAAAAGAGCCAAAGCACATCCTGAAGGTACAAGATTAAAATGTATTTTCCATCAAAACTTGCAAAATTAAGTGATGATCCGGAAGAAGGATATTTTCAGGGAAATATCATCTCGATCATTTACAAAGGAGATCATTATAATTATCGAGTTTTAAGTGAGAATAAAGTAGAATATTCGGTTGATGATGAAGATTTATGGAATATCGGTGACTTTGTCAGTGTGGTAGTTCAGAAGATGCCATGGTATTTGAGAGTGTTTCGGAGGATGCAGAATGAAAATGATAGACTAAAAAGCATTCTGGGCATTCCGTATTTTCTATTTCTAGTCATTTTGTCGTCTGTCCAGTATTGATCTTTGCTGTATTATGCATTTACCAATGGAGCGGGTGAGTTTTCTCTTGCGATTTTACATTGTTTTTTACAGACAGTAAAGCAATCGGAACTTTGATCTACAGTGTGATGGTTGCTGTCGTGACAACGATCGTCTGCCTTTGATCGCATATCCAGTTGCGTATCTTCTGCAAAGGGAGAATTCCGGCGAGGGAATGTTTTATTAATGTTATTTGTAATGCCTATGTGGATCAACTTCACTTTGCGTATCACGGCATTAAAAGAAATCTTGACATTGATCGAAGGAAATCTTGCATTTCATCCATTCCTAAATACCGTGATCGGTATGACTTATGATTTTCTCCCATTTATGATCCTGCCAATCTATAATACGATCGCGAAGATCGATCATAGTTATATTGAAGCGGCAAAGATCTGGGGCAAAGTCTTATCGCGTATTTTTACGTGTGATCCTGCCATTGTCTATTCCTGGAATCATCAGTGGGATCACGATGGTATTTCTTCCGTCTATGACGAATTACGTTGTGCTTGATATGATGTATAACAGCACATATATTATGGGAAGTCTTGTTGGAAGCTATTTCAGCATGTATGACTGGAACAATGGATCTGTTATTTCCATGATCCTCTTGATCTTAATCTTATTATTAAGTACGATCACAGGAGAATTTTCAGACAAGGAGGACAATGCATATGAATAAAAAAACAATACAAAGTGTTTTCCCTTGGAATGGTTCTGTTGCTGATGTATCTGCCAATCTTGCTCTTAGCTGTCTACAGTTTTATGGATTCTGCGATCATTGGCAGATCTGGAAGTTTTACAGTGAAGAATTATGTCTATCTGTTTCATTCAGAAGACCTTAGATCCATGATCTTTGAACACTCTCATCTTAGCTGTGATCGTTGCAGTTATTTCAACGATCCTTGGAACTCTTGGTGCGATCGGTGCTTTTTATTCTTCAAAGAAACTAAAGAGACCGATCCATCTGATGAATCAGATTCCAGTTGTAAATGCAGATGTTGTAACTGGTTTTTCTATTTGTGTGTTATTGATCGTATTTTTTAAGATGGATAAAGCAAGTTATATTCCGCTTGTGATCGGGCTTGTATCCCTTTGCAGCCCGTTTGTATATCTATCTGTGATCCCTCGCCTAAAGCAAATGGATCCTCAGTTATATGAAGCTGCTCTAGACCTTGGGTTCCTCATTTGGAGCCTTAAGAAAGGTTGTGTTGCCACAGTTAACTTCCGGAATCGTTTCTGGATTTATGATGTCGATCACATTAACATTAGATGATTATTTTATCACAACTTATACAAAGCCATCGATGTTTGACACGATCAGCACGTATGTTGTTAATGCCACAAAAGGAGCACAGACTGATGTTAAAACAGCTCTATGGGCACTATCAACCATCATCTTTTGATCGTGATCTTTGTTGTGATCGGTATGAACCATACAGGCAGGAAGGAGAATGATCATGAAATATAAAAGTATTTTCTATCATTTTTCAATTTTACTTGTAATCACGCTTCCCCTGGCTTTATGTTCCTGTAGTACACAAAAGAGTTCAAAAAATGATGAGATTATCTTAAGAATTGCAAACTGGGAAGAATATCTGGATGAAGGTGACTGGGACGATGATGAAGAAATCGAATTAGAGAATGGGAAAAAGATCATCGGAAGAAATTCGATGATCAAAGATTTTGAAACTGGTATGAAAAACATATCACAAAAAAGAAAGTTGAATATTCAACTTTTGGAACAAATGAAGATATGTATAATCAGTTGACGATCGGTGACACTTATGACCTGATCTGCCCATCCGAATATATGACGATGAAACTTATGGCTGAAAATAAAATATTAAAATATTCTGATGAATTTTGGGATACTTCAGATGCCAACAATTATTATGCGAAAGGGGTATCTCCTTATATTAAAAAATCTTTGGATCAGTTAAAATATCAAGGGCAGTCTGTAGGGGATTATACAGCTGGTTATATGTGGGAACACTTGGTTATGTATATAATCCAAAGTATGTTTCCAGAGAAGATGCAGAAGACTGGGGTCTATTATTAAATCAAAAATACTATAAAAAGATAACTGCCAAAGATAGTGTCAGGGATTGTTATTTTGCAGTTCGTGGTATGCAGACACAGAAAGAGATTTTAACAAAGAAATTTCAAAACCAGTCAAACTACAAAGAAAAATTATCATCCTTGTTAAATGATACTTCTGATCAAAGTATCCAAAATGCAGGAATGATCCTATCAAAGATCAAGAATAATGTATATTCTTTTGAAACTGACAGTGGAAAAGCTGACCTTGTCAGTGGAAAGGTGGTAGCTAATCTTCAATGGTCTGGAGACGGTGTATATTCTATGCAGCAGGTGGAAGAAGAAGGTATCAAATTACGTTATGCTGTTCCAAAAGCGAGTACGAATCTGTGGTTTGACGGATGGTGTATGTTAAAGTCTGGGATTGGAAAAGATAAAGAAAAGCAGCAGGCAGCACAGGCTTTTGTAAACTACATTTCAAGACCGGATAACGTTGTAAGGAATATGTACTATGTCGGATATACATCTGTGATCTCTGGAGGAGAAGATAAGACCATCTATGATTACATCAAATATATGTATGGAAGCGAAGATAAGAAAAGCGTTGATTATGATCTGAATTATTTCTTCCAACAAAATGGAGATAATTACAACTATGTAATGAAAACAAGTGAGGAAATGTCCAAAGGACAGTTATATGCCCAATATCCGACACAGGATGTTATGCGAAGAAGTGCTGTTATGACATATTTCGGAGATCAGGCAAATAAAAAGATCAGCCGAATGTGGATTGATATGAGATGTTTTGATCCTCGAATCAAGAAAAATAGTAAATAATATAAAACTGCAAGGGAATACAATAACTTTTGTTTGTTGTATTCCCTTGTAGTTTTGTTTATAAATGAATTTTGTTCAACTATATAATGAAAACTATTCAAAGTTTCAATTTACAAAGTCGGATTTTGTAATATAATAGTTAATGTTACTGAAAAAATCTAATTTATAGATGAATGTAATTCATTTAAGTATAATTATCAAAATAAAGGGAGAGAAACACCATGAACAATGGACTAGAGATCAGATGGCATGGTCGTGGCGGACAGGGTGCCAAGACCGCAGCATTACTTCTTGCCGACGTAGCATTTAAAACCGGAAAATATGTACAGGGATTTCCTGAATACGGGCCAGAACGTATGGGAGCACCAATTACTGCATATAACAGGATCAGTGATGAAGTGATCCGCGTACATTCAAACATTTATACACCAGGATTAGTAGTTGTTGTTGATGAGACATTACTTCACTCTGTTGATGTCACAGCAGGATTAAAAGAAGATGGAGCGATCATTGTAAATACACCAAAATCAGCCGATGAGACTGCCAATGTTAAATGGCTATCAAGGAAAAGTTTATACTGTCGATGCAAGAAAAATCTCTATACAGGCTTTAGGAAAATATTTTCCAAACTCTCCAATGCTCGCAGCAGCTGTTGCAGTCAGTGGTGTTATGAAAAAAGATGCTTTTATTTCTGAAATGCGAGCTTCTTATCAGCATAAATTTGCAAAGAAACCAGAAGTCATCGATGGAAATATGCAGGCACTTGAATTAACTTATGAAGAATTAAAAGATGTATTATAAAAACGTATTTTAAATGGAGATATAACAATATGAGAACAGATATAAGCAAAAATCAATGAGCAGACACCTCATCAGGATCTGACAGAAGGACTGATGTTATTTGCTGGCGGAACTTCAAAACAGTTTCATACAGGGGAATGGAGAACAAGAACACCAATTTTAGACCAGGATCTTTGCAGACAATGTATGGTCTGTTCCATGGTCTGTCCAGACTCTAGTATTCCTCTAAAGATGGTGAACGAGTAGAATTTGATTATGACCACTGTAAAGGATGCGGTATTTGTGCAAAAGCCTGTCCATTTGATGCAATCACAATGAAGGAGGGAAGATAAGATGGCTAGAAAAGATCGTATGTCAGGAAATGAGGCGGTATCCTTCGCAATCCGCCAGATCAATCCGGATGTTATGCCGGCATTCCCAATCACTCCATCCACAGAGATTCCACAGATGGTTTCTACATATATTGCAAATGGAGAAATCGACACAGAATTTGTCCCTGTGGAAAGTAGAACATTCTGCAATGAGTGCCGCAATCGGATCAGAAGCTGCCGGCGCAAGAACTTTAACAGCAACATCTTCTGCAGGACTTGCATTGATGTGGGAGGAATTATTGCTTGCAGCATCAAACCGTATGCCTATCGCATTAGCTCTCGTAAACCGCACATTATCCGGACCGATCAACATCAACTGTGACCATTCAGACGGTATGGGTGCGAGAGATACAGGATGGATTCAGATATATGCAGAAAACAATCAGGAAGCATACGACAATTTTATTCAGGCATATCCAATCGCCGAAAGTGCTGGAGTCCATTTACCGATCATGATCTGTCAGGATGGATTTATCACAAGTCATGCGGTTGAAAATATTGAATTACTAGAAGATGAAGAAGTTAAAAATTTTGTTGGTGAATATGAACCGGAAGAATTCTTATTAAATCCTGGAAAACCAATCGCAGTTGGACCATATTCAGTGACAAATTATGCTATGGAAGCAAAGAAAAATCAAGAAATCGCATTAGAAAATGCGGAAAGATGCAGTCTTGAAGGTTGCAAAAGAATTTAAAAGATTTCTGGAAGAAGCTATGGATTATTTGAAGAATACAAAACAGAAAGATGCCGATTACATCATGTTATTGATCGGATCAGCTGCTGGAACAGCAAAACAGGCAGTGGATGACTTAAGAGCAAAAGGTAAAAAAGTCGGTGTTATCAAACTGCGTCTGTTCCGTCCATTCCCAGCCGATGAATTAGCCACAGCTTTAAAAGGTGCCAAAGCGGTAGCAATCATGGACCGCTTTGAAAGTTACAACGGAAACGGTGGACCTCTTGGAAGTGAAGTAACTGCCGGATTATTTAGAAATAAAGTGATGATCGATACCGTCAACTATATTTACGGACTTGCCGGAAGAGACTTTACCGTACAGGAAGTATATGATATCTTTGCTGATCTTGAAGATCATATTGAAAATGGAACAAAACTTGAAACAGTTTAAATACATCGGATTGCGTTAATAGGAGGAATACTGTGAGTAGTTATAATGTAAAAGAAATGATGAAAAAGAGCGTTTAGCCCAGGACATCGTATGTGCCGGATGTGGTGCTACAATTGGAGTTCGTGCGGTACTTCGTGCTTTACATGAAGAAGATCATGCTGTTATCGCAAATGCAACAGGATGTCTTGAGGTATCTTCATTCATGTATCCATATACGGCATGGGAAGACAGTTATATACACAATGCGTTTGAAAATGCAGGAGCAACATTAAGTGGAGTTGAGACAGCATATAAAGCATTAAAAAAACGTGGAAAACTTCCAAAAGACGAAAACTTTAAATTCATCGCATTTGGTGGAGATGGTGGAACTTATGATATCGGATTCCAGTCTTTATCAGGAGCTATGGAACGTGGTCATGACATGGTTTATGTGTGTTACGATAACGGAGCTTATATGAATACGGGTATCCAGGTTCTTCTGCAACACCAATGTATGCAGATACAACAACAACACCGACAGGAAAAGAATCTGTTGGTAAAATGCAGAACCGTAAAGACCTTGCAAGCATCATCGCAGATCATGATGTAGCATATGTCAAGGCCAGTACATTTACACTAAACTTTAATGATCTTCATAAAAGGCTGAAAAGCGATTTACACAGAAGGGGCAAGTTTCTTAAATATCACTGACACCATGTCCAAGAGGATGGAGATACAATACAGAAGATATTATGGAAATCTGTCGTCTTGCAGTAGAAACATGCTACTGGCCAATGTTTGAAGTAGATCATGGAAAATGGAATTTAACTTACGAGCCAAAGAAAAAACTTCCTATTGAAGATTTCTTAAGAGCACAGGGAAGATTTAAACATTTATTTAAACCTGGAAATGAACATTTAATTGAAGAATTCCAGAAAGAGGTTGACAGACGTTGGGAAAATCTGTTATATAAATGTGATAGATAAAATAATAAAGTAAGGAAGTTTTATGGAATGACATTATTGACATACCAAGTTTTCAAGACAATCGCAGATGTATGGAGTTCCATAAAGCAGCGGATATCTTAGGATTAACACCCTCTGCGATTAGTCATGCCATCTCATCGATGGAAAATGAATTAGGATTTTCAGTATTGACAAGAAGCAAAGCAGGAGTCAGTCTCACAAACTATGGAGAGCAGCTATTACCATATGTAAATGCTGTATTGAACTGTGATGAAAGCTTAAAAGCAGAAATTGCTGAATTAAATGGATTAAAACAAGGAAAGTAAAGATTGGAGTATTCTCCAGTGTATGTACCAGCTGGCTACCAGAGATCTTACATTCTTTTAAGAAGAAGTATACAGAGATTGACATTGAAGTCTTTCAGGGAACTTACGATGATGTTGTATACTGGATCAAGAACGGAGTTGTAGATCTCGGATTTTTATCCGTATCCAGTGCAAAGGATATTCCGATTGAACCATTATATCGTGACGAATTACTCTGTGTTCTGCCGAGTGGTACAAAAGAAAATAAAAGTACAAATTATATTGATATTGAAGAAATGAAACATCATCAATTTGTAACACAACGAGACAGTACCGATGCAGATATCCAGAATTTCTTAAAAGAGAATTCGCTGCAAGTACAATCGAACTATCATGTAGTTGATGATTTATCAACGATCGCACTTGTTGAGAAAGGATTTGGAATCTGTCTGATGCCGAAACTTGTTATGACAGATATTCCATATAAAGTTGATAGTTATCCAACAAAACCACCTGCAAGCAGGATCATCGGACTTGCAGCTATGAATCCGAATTTTATGGCGCCTGCTGTTCGCACAATGTTTAATCATATTGTAGATAAATATCAAGAAAACGAGTTTAAAAAATAATTTCCTTGTGCTAAAATATACCTGTATGGATTTTATATTTTAGGAGGTAGCATATGCAAGTTAAAGGTGTAAGATTATATGCAAAAGACGATATCCGTCTGGAAGAATTTGAACTTCCAGAGATCAAGGACGATGAGATCCTTGTTAAGGTGATGAGTGATTCCATCTGTATGTCTACATGGAAAATGGTAAAACAAGGAGCAGATCATAAGCGAGTTCCTGCGGATGTTGCTGATCACCCGATCATCATTGGACACGAATTTGCCGGAGATATTGTGAAAGTCGGTAAAAAATGGCAGGATAAATTCAAACCAGGACAGAAGTTCGCACAGCAGCCAGCAATTCCTGGACAGGCTGAATCTCCAGGATACTCTTATACAGAGTGCGGTGGAGCAGCAACTTACTGTATTTTCCCAAATGATATTATCGAAGCTGGATGCCTTTGGACTCATGAAGGAGATTCTTACTTTGAATCTTCTGTTGCAGAACCAATGTGCTGTGTCATTTGTGGTTATAAAACAAACTATCACGTTAAAGACCGTTATGAACATGTAATGGGAACAAAAGCAGGTGGAAGTATCGCAATTCTTGGTGGATGCGGACCAATGGGACTTGGTGCTGTAAGCTACGCCCTTGCCATCGAGAATAAACCAGCCAAAGTGATCGTTACAGACATTGATGACGCCAAATTAGCAAGAGCGAATGAGGTGATCTCTGTAGAAGAAGCCAAGGAAAAAGGTGTTGAATTAATTTATGTAAACACAGCAAAGATGGATGATCCAGTCGATGGATTAAAAGCACTATCTGTCGATGGAAAAGGATTTGATGATGTCTTTGTTTACGTACCAGCCAGACCAGTTGCAGAACTTGGAAACAAGATTTTAGGCTATGATGGATGTATGAACCTGTTTGCAGGACCAACAGACTCCGAATTTTCAGCAGATGTGAATCTGTATGACTGTCATTACAATGCAACGAAGATTCTTGGAAGTACTGGTGGAAGTATCGATGACATGAAAGAAGCAATCGATCGTGCTGCAAGAAAAGAAATCAAACCAGCTGTTATGATCACTCATGTTGAGGAATTGATTCTATCGTTGATACAACAATGAATCTTCCAAATATTCCTGGTGGAAAGAAATTATCATATCTTCATATCAATATGCCAATGACAGCAATTTCTGATCTTAGAAGTCTTGCAAAAGATGATCCTTTTTTCAATGAACTTGCTGATATTTGTGACAGACATAATGGATTATGGAGCGCAGAAGCAGAAAAAGCCTTATTAACACATTACGGTGTAGAATAACGTAGTAGATTTAGAAGATTGATCATGTAATAAAAATTAAACATTCAAAAAGATGCCTCCCATAAAGTTTTTGTGGAAGGCATCTTTTTATACTTTACACTATGTAAGAAAATTCTATTTTTCTACATATTTTTCTTTTAATTCAGCGATCTTATTTCCGTAAACATCGTTACGTTTCTGCTGAAGAATGATATTCTTGATCGTATCAGCAACATCTTCATATACAGAAGTTTCTGCGTCTTTTTTATCTTCAACTTTGATCAGATGATATCCAAACTGTGTCTTTACTGGACCTACAACGTGTCCAACTTCAGCAGCAAATGCAGCGTCTTCAAATTCTTTCACCATCTGTCCTCGTCCAAATGCACCAAGGTCTCCACCTTTTTCTTTTTTTTTTCATGTTGAAAATTCCTTAGCCGCATCTTCAAATGTAGTTTCCTCACCGATGATCTTTTCTAAGATTTCCTGACATTTGTCTTCATCATCTACAAGAATATGCTTCGCATGAACTGTTTCTCCAGCCATAAACTGATTTTCATTCGCTTTATAATATTCTTTTGCTTCTTCTTCAGAAACAGTAATATCTTTCATAGCCTCTCCGAGAGCCATCTGTGCAAGAATCTCTCTCTTTGCATGAGCTAAATTGTCAGCGAAAGCTTCTGTTTCTTCTAATTTTAATTCTTCCTAATTTAGCGAAAAGATGAACAGTAATGATCTGTTCTAAACACTGGTTTCTAAAGTGTTCATTCCTGCATATGCCTGTTGTTCTTTGGTAATGCAGCAATCAGTGCATCTAAATCTTTCTGCGTGATTTCTTCTCCGGCAACAACAGCCAGGATGTTCTGGTTATCCATAGTAATTTCTCCTTTGATTGAAATGTGTTTGAAGATTTATTATATCACAAATCCTTTATATTTTGTAGATTTAGTTTGTGAAATACGATATAATAATGTGGATTTTAAAGCTACATTTCAGAACAAAGACATGGAGGTAAGATAAGATGTCTGTCATACAGATCACGGATCTAAACGATCCACAACTAGATATTTATGCAAGCTTGTCAGAAGGGCAGTTATTACATTATTATGAACCAGATCTTGGGATTTTTATTGCGGAAAGTCCAAAGGTTATACAGACAGCCTTTGAACAAGGATATGAACCGATTTCTTTTTTGGTTGAAGATCGTCATATTAAAACACAGGCAAAAGATATTATATTGCAATATCAGGATATTCCTGTCTATACAGCATCTTTTGATGTATTAAAACAACTAACTGGTTTTGGACTCACAAGAGGCATGTTGTGTGCCATGCGTCGAAAACCATTACCTGCGCTCGAAACGATCTGTGATCATGCAAAACGAATCGTTATTCTGGAAAATGTTATGAATCCAACCAACGTCGGAGCAATCTTTCGTTCTGCTGCGGCACTTAATATGGATGCCATACTGCTTAGTAAAGGCTGTAGCGATCCATTATACCGAAGATCTGTACGCGTTAGTATGGGAACTGTTTTTCAGATACCATGGACATTTCTTGGGGATGATACATGGCCAGCGGATGGAATGCATCGTTTAAAAGAACTTGGTTATAAAAATGTTGCGATGGCATTGACTGACCGATCTGTAAGTATTGATGACGAAGCTTTGATGTCAGAAGATAAACTTGCGATCATCCTTGGAACAGAAGGCGATGGTTTATGTCAGGAAACGATTGATGCATGTGACTATACAGTAAAGATTCCGATGGCACATGGAGTAGATTCATTAAATGTAGCTGCTGCGAGTGCTGTTGCATTCTGGCAGCTTGCGAAAAGGAAATAAAACGATGAATACAAATTTTGAACATTACCGGATTTTTATTATGTAGCAAAATATGGGAATCTTACGAAAGCTGCTACAGTTTTACATACAAGCCAGCCATCCGTAACAAGAACGATCCATAATCTTGAAAAGAATTTAAACTGCAGATTATTTGAACGAAGCAAAGTTGGTATGAAGTTAACACCAGAAGGTGAAGTTTTTTATGAATACATCGCAGCCGGATGTGCTCAGTTTTTAAAGCAGAGAGCAATTTAAGTGATATGCTAAGCCTTGAAAATGGAACAATCTATGTAAGTGCAACAGAAACCGCTCTGCATTGCTATTTATTTCAGGCAATGGAATCCTTTAATGAACAATATCCGAATGTGCATTTTAAGATTTTAAATAATAGTACAAGAAAATCCATCAATATCGTAAAAGAAGGCAATGTTGATTTTGCAGTTGTATCTGCACCATTTCAAATAGAAAACCGTTACAGCAAAAGTTTTAAGAAAATACCATGATATTTTAATTGGTGGGAAACGTTTTGAGGAATTAAAAGGTCAAAAATTTCTATCAAGCAACTTGCCCAATATCCTTGGATCAGTCTGACCCCAGAAGCTATCACAAGAAAGTTTTTAAATCAGTATTTTGAAAAGAATGGATTATAATTTGAGGCAGATATGGAACTTGCAACTACAGATATGATCCTTCCAGCTGTAAGACATAATCTTGGAATTGGTTTTATCCCACCAGAATTTGCTAAAGATGATCTGGAATCTGGAGAAGTCTTTGAGATTGAGGTAAAAGAAACGTTTCCTCAGCGTAATATCATCTTGATCTATGATACAGAATATCCACAAAGTATCGCAGCTAAGGCATTCTTAAGATCTTCTTCCAGGCATGATATTAAAAATCTCCAAAGACAGCATATCTCTGGAGATATATATAAAAGTGTAAACTAGTTACCTGACTTAATATGTTTTATCTTATCATGAATAAAACAAGTGTAAAATACATTTTACATCATATCCATATCAAAATGATATGGATAAAATTCTGAAGATTTTCTTAGGAAATGAAAAAAACAAAGATTAACGGTTTGATATCAAAAGAATATGTGGTAAAATACGGACAGGAAAATAAGGAGGGAACTTTAGAATGTTTACAAAAAATTTACAGTCATCATCAGTTTTTCTGATCATTGCAATTGGCGTTGGTGGTATGCTTGGTATTATGATGCGCGACTGGAAGCCGCAGTGACGCCAAAAACAATCTATGGATAAAGTGAAGATTAAGAATGAGGAAGATCTGACCTTCGATAAAGATGTTGTCAATATTTTATTAGTTGGTTCTGATAATGGGGCTCAGGGCTCCGAAAAAGGTGATCATGGTCGATCTGACAGTATGATGGTTGCAACGATCAACTTTAAAACAAAAGAATTGAAATTAACTTCTTTTTTAAGAGATATGTATGTAGAAATACCAGGTCATGGACGTAATAAACTAAATGCCGCTTATGCATTTGGCGGGGAAGCACTTTTATATCAGACACTGGCTCAAAATTTTAATATTAAGATCGACAAATTCTGTGTTGTAGATCTTGCCGCATTTGAAAAGGTAATTAACAGGATCGGCGGAATTGAAATGACTCTTGAACAAAGAGAAGCAGAATACTTAAATACAACAAATTATATTTCAAAGAAAAAATATCGAAATGTAAAAGTCGGTAAACAGACTTTAAATGGTAATCAGGCATTAGGGTATGCAAGAGTTCGTCATGTGTTCTCTAAAAAGTATGGTGTTGAAGAGTTTGGACGAACAGGAAGACAGCGTGCTGTTATGCAGGCAACTTTCCAGAAGATGTTACAGCAAAATCCTTTAGATCTTGTGGATATTGCGATTGATGCACTTGGTGATGTATCTACGGATATGGATGCAACTTATATTAAGAAACTGATCCTATCTGTTGCAAAAAGGAACAACAGAGATTGATCAGCTTCGTGTACCGATCGAGAATACATACAAAACAGCTGTTGCTGGAAGCTATCCTCCATGTGGATATGTTTTCTTTGTAAATTTCAAAGCAAATCAGGAAGCATTAAAATACTTTATGTTTAACAAAGGAAAACGTCAGGATTTTGCTAAGAATTATGGAGGTGCAGATGCTGCTGAGACATGTGGTTATCCTTCCAAATACGACTATAACCGTTCAAAAGGTGATTCTGGGAACATATTTAACAGCTCTGACACTACAGAAGGAGAGTAGCGCTTATTGAGAAATATTATCAATAAGGCACTGCGATTAGTCTCGAGTAATCGCCATAGGATGTTTTATAATGGACAAAGTTACTTAGAGAGCATATAAAGTCATATAGCTCTTAAGTATACGAGAAATAAATACATATTTATATCATACAGGAGGAAAAAACCATGGATTTAACAAAAGTTTTATCAGTAGTAAAGAGTAAAAAAACAGGATTTTTTGCAGCAGGCGTTTTATTTGGAACAGCAGGTATTAAAGCATTATCAAGTAAGGATGCAAAGAAATTTTACACAAATTGTACAGCAGCTGTTCTTCGTGCAAAAGAATGTGTAATGGATACAGTTGCAACTGTACAGGAGAATGCTGAAGATATCTATGCTGAAGCTCAGCAGATCAATGAAGAAAGAGCAGCAGAAGCAGAGGAATGGGAAGCTTATGCTGAAACTGATGAGGCGGAAGAAACAGAAGAAGTTTCCGAAGATACTTTCAAAGAAGTTGCAGAATAGAATAGAACATTAAGATTAAGGCACCTGCAGTTTTCCTGCAGGTGTTTTCAAACAAAAAGGAGTTTGTATGAAATTTACGATCAAACATGAGATTCGAGGCAGAATTCGTATTCATAACTGCCAGAAGACAATGAGTGCTGATCAGGCAGATGAACTTCAATATTATCTTATAACAAAAGATTTTGTAACATCTGTAAAAATCTATGACCGCACAAATGACATCGTGATCTGTTATGATGCCAGCCGCAGTGAAATTCTTACTGCTTTAAAGGAATTTTATCATGGAATCATCACAGTCCCTGATAATTATCAAGAAAGTCAGAGCAGACAATTAAACCAGACATATCAGGAGAAACTTATAAGTAAAGTCTTATTCCATTATGGAAACAAATTATTATTTCCATATCCATTAAGAGCAGGGATCACAGTGATCAAATCTGTGAAATATATATATGAAGGAATTCATACACTTGCTCAGGGTAAGATTGAAGTTCCAGTACTTGATGGTACGGCAATCGGAGTATCGATCATTCGAAGAGATATCAATACCGCATCCTCTATCATGTTTTTACTCGGAATCGGAGAAATTCTCGAAGAATGGACACATAAAAATCCGTCGATGATCTTGCAAAAGCATGTCCTTGAATATTGATAAGGTATGGAAAGTCGAAGAAGATCATGAGATTTTAGTTCCATCCAACGAAATTGATGCTAACGATATCGTTCACATACAGATGGGAAATATGATCCCATTTGATGGAGTTGTTGTTGATGGTGAAGCAATGGTCAATCAGGCATCATTAACTGGAGAATCAACACCTGTTCGCAAGATTCCTGACGGATACGTATATGCAGGAACTGTCGTTGAAGAGGGTGACTTAAAAGTTTGCGTAAAAGAAGTAAATGGATCAAGCAAATTTGATAAGATTGTTACGATGATCGAAGAATCTGAAAAATTAAAATCTTCTTTAGAAAGTAAAGCAGAACATCTTGCAGATCGTCTAGTTCCTTATACATTGGCTGGAACTGCTCTCACATATTTGTTTACAAGAAATGTAACAAAAGCTTTATCTGTACTGATGGTTGATTTCTCATGTGCATTAAAACTTGCAATGCCAATCTCTGTTTTATCTGCAATCAGAGAAGCAAATGACCATCAGATCGTTGTCAAAGGTGGTAAATACTTAGAAGCAATGGCAGAAGCCGAAACGATCGTCTTGATAAAACAGGAACTTTAACAAAAGCGGAACCTACTGTTCTTGATATTGTTTCATTTAACGGAATGAAATGCAAGGAATTATTAAGAATTGCCGCATGTTTAGAGGAACATTTCCCTCATTCTATGGCAAAGCTGTAGTTCAGGCAGCTGTTGACAGAAATCTTGTACATGAAGAATTACATTCTGAGGTTGAGTATATTGTGGCTCATGGAATTTCTTCCATGATCGAGAATAAAAAGTCGTCATTGGAAGCTATCATTTTGTATTCGAAGATGAGCAGTGTACAATTCCTTGAAGGCAAAGAAGAGTTATTTGAGAAACTGCCTGAAGAATGTTCGCATTTATATATGGCGATCGAAGGAAAACTTGCAGGTGTGATCTGTATTGAAGACCCATTACGTGAAGAAGCCAAAGATGTGATCAAAGCATTAAAAGCTGCTGGAATCAAGAAAGTCGTTATGATGACTGGAGACAGTGATCGTACTGCAAAGGTTATTGCAGCCAAAGTTGGTGTGGATGAATATCATGCTGAGGTACTTCCAGAGGATAAAGCTGCTTTCGTTGAGAAAGAAAAAGCCGAAGGAAGAAAAGTTATTATGATCGGAGATGGAATCAATGATTCTCCAGCATTATCTGCATCTAATGTTGGAATCGCGATCAGTGATGGAGCTCAGATTGCAAGAGAAATCGCAGATGTAACGATTGAAGGAGACCATTTACATGGTCTGGTAACTCTCAAACATATCAGTAACCACTTAATGCGCCGAATTCATAATAATTACCGCTTTATTGTTGGATTTAACGCAGGGCTTATTGGGGCCGGTGTGTTAGGCTTTATCCAGCCAACAACATCTGCCGTATTACATAATACTTCAACCCTTTGTATAGGGCTTAGAAGCATGAAAAATCTGGTGTCTGAGGAAGAATTACAGTAAAAATCAAGAAGGTTAGTCGTGAAATTTGACTAGCCTTCTTTTTGGGTTGTGACATTAAATTTTTGCTTTTCGGGATTCCGTGACATTAATTTGACATTAAAATTTGAAATTATTCTGGTTTCATGGATTTCAACTGTTCAAACATCTCGATATCTGCTGCATTCAGTTTGATATTCGAACAATAATTTTTCCCTTCTGGAGATGTAATAGAAATCTCGATCACAGCATCCTGTTTAAGTGCCTGCTCTCTCCATACAGCATTCATGAAATTTTGAATTTTGGATGATCTTGATCAAACCGTTTGAATGCATTTTTTATCTGCTGAAACTTTAACATCTGATTAAAATTCATTGCCATGAGGATAAATCCTCCTTTCTTTGTCTGTCGCTTTCATAAATAAATCATATCAAAATAAGAAAAAACGTCAAATAACGTATTGACGAACAGCCTAGAAGTGAGTAAAATTGTTCATTGCTACTCAGAAACAGATTCTTATCACAGGAGGTATTAACATTGGTTTTATCAACAGTTACAATTAAGTTCCATCGGTTCCAAACAATGGATCAAAGGTGCCAAAGATTCAAAAGAGAAACATAAACGTATCCTTATCTATAATTTTAAAGTATATTTAGTTGTTGCATTTTGCAGTAGTAACTCTTTACAGTATGATCTTTGGATCACAAAACAGTGTTGTCGGCGTGCTAGTCTTACTGGTTTTAATGATCTTACGACAGGTTGACTTCGGAATCGATACAAAACACAGCATTGGCGTTATCTTTATGATTTTTCAATCCTTGCGGTTGGACCAAGACTTGCTAATACTGTAAATACCGTTCCTGCCTTTTTTATTCATTTTCTTTGTATTATGGCAATCATGATCTTAAGCTGCCATAACGTTATCATGTCCAATCAGTCCACATTTATCTTAGGATATTTGTTATTCTATGGATATGATGTTACAGGGCATAACTATGTGTTAAGATGTTGCGGATTATTTGCAGGTGCTGTGATCTGTTCCCTTGTATTTTACAAGAATCATAGAAATCGAACATTTCATAGAGGATTTTATCATTTATTTAAGGAATTTCATCTGTTTTCTGCAAGAAGCAGCTGGTATTTAAGATTATCTCTTGGAATTTCTACTGCAATGTTGATCGGAGAATTGGTTCATATGCCAAGAGTTATGTGGATCGGGATTGCTGCAATGTCTGTCCTGTTGCCATTTTCAAAAGATATGAAATACCGTGTACAAAGAAGAGGACCATTTAATATTCTTGGATGTATGATCTTTCTTATTTTACATGCGATCCTTCCTGATCATATCTTTCAATGGATCGGTCTGATCGGCGGGATAGGAGTTGGTTATTCTGCTGGATATGCCTGGCAAACCGTTTTCAACACCTTTGGGGCTCTTTATATTGCAGAGAATCTTTTGGCCTGAAGAATGCCATCATCTTAAGAATCGCTGCCAATGTCTTTGGCTCTCTTTATGCTTATGGATTTGACCAGTTATTCCGAAAAATAACGACTAGCATTCGAAATCTTTTTGAAAATAATTCCATTATGACAGATCAGGCATAACATCTTTGAATGATACCTTAGAAACAGGATATAATTATTACTGAAAATCATTGAAATTAATTAATAGAAGGAGGAGTAAAAGAGCAATGTGTACAGCTGCAACTTACAAGACAAAAGATTTTTATTTTGGAAGAACTTTAGATTATGAATTCTCTTATGGAGATGAGGTTGTGATCACTCCAAGAAATTATCCATTTCATTTTAGACATATCGATGCCATAGAAAGTCATTATGCTATGATCGGAATGGCTCATGTAGTCGACAATGACCCTTTGTATTATGATGCATTCAATGAATGTGGACTGGCAATGGCTGGGCTTAATTTTGTTGGAAATGCAGCATATTATGATATAGAAGAAGGGAAAGACAATATCGCACAGTTTGAATTTATCCCTTGGATTCTTGGAACTTGTGCAAATCTTGAGGAAGCGAAGACAGCATTGATTCATATGAATCTTACCAATACCCCTTACAGTGAACAATTTCCATTAGCGCAGCTTCACTGGATCATTGCAGATCAATCTGGTGCGATCACAGTCGAAGCAATGGAAGATGGGATGCATATCTATGAAAATAACGTTGGGTATTAACAAATAATCCTCCATTTAACATTCAGATGTTCTTATTAAATCAATATATGAATCTTTCTCCAAAACAACCAGAAAATCTATTTGCAAAAGATATCGATTTAGATCAATACAGTCGTGGAATGGGTGCGATTGGTCTTCCTGGAGATCTGTCTTCTTCCTCCCGTTTTGCTAAAGTAGCATTTACCAAATTGCATTCTGTCTCTGGAGATTCTGAAAATGAAAGTGTCAATCAGTTTTCCATATTCTTGATCTGTCGATCAGCAAAGAGGATGCTGCGATGTCAATGGAAAATATGAGATTACCTTATATACTTCTTGTTGTAATACGCAAAAGGAATCTACTATTATACAACCTATGATAATCACCAGATCAGTGCTGTTGATATGACAAAAGAAGATTTAAACACAAAAATCTGATTTGCTGAAGTAATCACTGGGGAACACATTCAAATGCAAAATTAAATGAAAAAGCACCACTATTTCATTAAACTGAAAGGAATGACAAAATGGAAGTCAGATTGGCAACTCCACAGGATGCAGAAGAATTACTGGAAATTTACCGCTATTATGTAGAACATACAGCAATCACATTTGAATATGAAACACCTTCGATAACAGAATTCCGTCAAAGGATCAAACAGACATTAAAACGCTATCCTTATCTGGCTGTTGATGGGCATGGAAAGATTGTCGGATATGCATATGCATCATCTTTAAAACCGTGCTGCATATGACTGGTCCGTAGAAACAACCATTTATGTAGATAAGGATGTAAGACGACAGGGAATCGGGAAAAAATTATATGAGGCATTAGAAGAAATCCTTCGAAAACAACATGTGATCAATTTGGATGCGTGCATTACAGATCCGGAAATCGAAGATGAATATGTTACAAAAAACAGTGTTCAGTATCATGAACATCTTGGTTATCATATGGTTGGAAAATTTTATAAAAGCGGCTATAAATTCGGACGTTGGTATGATATGGTCTGGATGGAAAAATATATTGGAAAACATAAAGAACATCCAGAAGCATTTATCCCTTTTTCTATTTTATAAAGAGTTTAAAACTTTTAAAAATCAGGAAAAACTGATATAATGAAATATAAATATGCTAAACAAAAGAAAACAGGAGTATTTAATTATGCCAGTATTTGATTTTAGTAACGATACATCAGAAATAAAAGAAGAAGTAGTCTGTACTTATACAACATTTTCTTCGAATGTAGATCATGCTACGATAGAATGCCCTATCTTGATTTTATCAAACAAGAAGAAGCAGTGGGAGCATCATTCCTGTGGTGTATTTTCTGATCAAGATAAGCAGACAGCCTTTGAATTTGAGGGAGAAGATGGAACAGTAATATCTGATATCTTAAAATTAGATTCCCGTTTTGTAAGCCTGGTCAGATGGCTTGAGAGAATCATATTCATGTCCGCTTATCTGGGGAGAATACAGTAGAAGGTTATTGTGTATACAAGATCAGAGAAATTGCTTTGGCGGTGGCACCAAATTATCTGCAGAAGATGGTTTCCAGTTTATGATCGAACGTTTATTCCAAAGTGATGCACCAGATGAACGGATCACTGATGAAAATCTTGATGAGATGGGTGATGATATGAAACTTACCAGCATCCAGAGTATCACAGATTTTATGACATGTGCCGGAAGTACGCTGCCTGATAATATTCGTCTATGGGCAAGAAGAAATCTTGCGGTAGCAAAGTCACATGAAGTTTCACAAGAAGAGAGACGTCATGCCCAGCGTGCATTATCCATCATGATGAACATCCAATGGAAGAGTAATTATTTTAAAGCGATCGATCCTGAAGAAGCAAGACGGATTCTTGATGAAGAACTCTATGGTATGGAACGTGTGAAACAAAGAATCATTGAAACGATCATTCAGATCAATCGTACACACACGCTGCCTGCTTATGGATTATTATTAGTTGGACCTGCTGGAACAGGAAAATCTCAGATCGCTTATGCGGTTGCAAGAATTTTAAAACTTCCATGGACAACTCTTGATATGAGCTCCATTAACGATCCAGAGCAGTTAACGGGAAGTTCTCGTATTTATGCCAATGCAAAGACAGGTATCATCATGGAGGCATTTGCCATGGCAGGAGAGTCCAATCTTGTATTTATCATTAACGAGCTTGATAAAGCCAATTCAGGAAAGGGAAATGGAAATCCTGCAGATGTTTTACTAACATTGCTTGATAATCTCGGATTTACCGATAATTATATGGAATGTATGATCCCAACAGTTGGAGTATATCCAATTGCCACTGCAAATGAAAAAGACCAGATCAGTGCACCATTGATGTCACGTTTTGCAGTCATTGACATCCCTGATTACACACCGGAAGAGAAGAAAGCGATCTTCCAAAGATTTGCACTCCTAAGGTATTAAAACGTATGGGATTAAAAGATAATGAATGTATTATGACAGATGAGGCCTTAGATGCTGTCATTGAGATGTATTCTGAAACCACAGGAATCAGAGATCTGGAACAGGCCGCAGAACATATTGCAGCCAATGCATTATATCAGATTGAAGTCCATCATATGAATAGTGTAACATTTGATGGTGCAATGGTAAGAAATCTGCTTTTATAAGTTGTTATTTGACGAAGTATGAATTTTAATGATATAGTAAATCATAGACATTACAAATTATAATTCTCAAACGGAGGTCACATCATGGACATGGAGAAAATCTACTTAACAATGAAACGTACCGGTGCTGGAAACATCGTGCTTGGAATCTTATCCATTTGTATTGGACTTGCATCTGGAATCATGCTGATCATCACAGGTGCGAATCTGTTAAAGAAAAGAAGCATTTAAGTTTCTAAATAACATCTGAATGATAAAGGAACATTGGAATAAGATTTTCAATATTCCTTTTATTTTTTATTTGACAATAATGATATAAAATATGGAAAGAACAGACCTTGAAAGTGCCATATGCTTAAGAATCAATCTATACGCAAAATACCGATTTAAATTATAGATTGCTGATAAAAGACAGAGAAGCCAGTATTTTACTGGCCTCTCTCGATATTTTTATTTTATATAATTCAAATTACTAATCCAATGAATCTTACGATTAATGCTGCAATCCATGCAATCATACATTGCCATAATGCCAGACCAACCGCCCATCTTGTTCCTAGTTCACGTTTTACAGATGCGATGGCCGCAACGCATGGAGAATAAAGCAAACTAAATACTAATAAAGAACTTTGCGGCTAATGGTGTGATCGCCGCTGTGATATTTCCATTGAATAAAACTCCTAATGTTGAAACTACACTTTCTTTTGCCATAAATCCACTGATCAATGATGTTACGATTCTCCAATCTCCCAATCTAATGGTGAAAAACTGGTACTAACACACCAGCTACCATTGCTAAAATGCTATGTGCAGAATCTTCTACCATATTTAACTGCAGATCAAATCTCTGTAAAAACCATACAACGATCGTGGCGACCAAAATCACAGAAAATGCTTTCTGTAAGAAATCTTCGCTTTCTCCCATAATAATTGTGCTACATTCTTCACTCCTGGAAGTCTGTAATTTGGTAACTCCATAACAAATGGCACTGGTTCTCCTTTAAATAACGTTCCCTTATATAAAAATGCAATCAAAATACCTATCATGATTCCTGATAAATATAATCCTGCCATAATAAGACCACCACGTTTTGGAAAAAAGGCATTCACGAAAAAAGAATAAATTGGCAGCTTGGCTGTACAGCTCATAAATGGTGTTAAAAGAATTGTCATCTTACGATCTCGCTCGCTCGTTAAAGTCCTTGTTGCCATAACCGCAGGAACTGTACATCCAAACCCGATCAGCATAGGAACGATACTTCGTCCAGACAATCCAATCTTTCGAAGCACTTTATCCATAACAAATGCCACTCTTGCTATGTATCCACTGTCCTCCATTAATGATAAGAAGAAAAATAAGGTTACAATGATCGGTAAAAAGCTTAATACACTTCCTACACCAGTAAAGATTCCTTCAATCACTAGACTATGGATCGCATGATTCACGTGAGCCGCAGTTAATGCCTGATCTGTAAGTACTGAGAGATTTTATCAATTCCTAATTGCAAAATTCCTTGAAGCCAGGCCCCGATCACATTAAATGTAAGATAGAATACCAAAACCATGATTCCTACAAAACAAGGAATTGCTGTATACTTTCCTGTTAGAACTCGATCGATCTTTTCACTTCGAATCCGTTCTTTACTTTCTTTTGGTTTAACAACGGTCTGTTCACATAAACTCTCAATAAAATCAAATCTCATGTCTGCGATTGCTGCACTTCGATCTAACTTACGTTCTGTCTCCATCTGCTTGACAATATGCTCTAACATTTCCATTTCATTTTGATCAAGCTTTAATTGTTCTAAGATCAAAGGATCTCCTTCAATAGCTTTTGTCGCTGCAAAACGAACCGGTATCTGTGCCTTTTCTGCGTGATCTTCAATCAAGTGTATTACTGCATGAATACAACGATGCACTGCTCCATTATGATCTTCTTTATCACAAAAATCCTGCCGCAATGGTTTTTCCTGATATTTTGCAATGTGAAGTGCATGTTTTACGACTTCATCGACTCCTTCATTCTTTGCCGCTGAAATCGGAACAACTGGAACACCTAGCAATGATTCCATTTCATTGACATTGATCGATCCTTGATTCCCAACAACTTCATCCATCATATTTAAGGCAACCACCATTGGAATGTCCATCTCTAATAACTGCATAGTAAAAAGATTTCGTTCGATATTTGTCGCGTCTAAAATATTAATGATCGCCTTTGGTTTGTCTTCTAGTACGAAGTTTCTGGAAACAATCTCCTCACTACTATAAGGTGACATCGAATAAATTCCTGGAAGGTCCGTTACATTTGTTTCAGGATGTCCTTTGATCACCATCTTTTCTATCGACTGTTACACCTGGAAAATTTCCAACATGCTGATTGGCACCAGTCAACTGATTGAATAATGTTGTTTTTCCACAGTTTTGATTACCGACTAATGCATAGGTCAATTGTGTTCCCTCTGGAAGTGGATGTTCATCTTCTTTGGAATGATATTTACCTTCTTCCCCTAATCCCGGATGCTCAAAAGTCCTCATATATTCCGCACCCTTATGACTTCTGCTTCTTTCTACAATTGGATCAATTTCAATCTGATCAGCTTCTTCTAATCGAAGAGTCAGTTCATAACCATGAATCTGTACTTCCATAGGGTCACCCATTGGTGCAAGCTTTACTACTGTGATTTCAACACCAGGGATCATTCCCATATCAAGAAAATGTTGTCTTAATGCACCATGACTGCCAACGCTTTTGATCACTGCACTCTTACCGATTTGTAATTCTTTTAGTGTCATTTTTTATATCCTTTATCTATCTTTATTGTTGTAATTGATTAGATGATTCTAACCAGTCATATTGTACCACACTTTTGATAATTTTTCTCAACAAGATGGTGATTTATATAAAAATAATGATAAATCTACATCTATCTTGCAAATTTATCATTATTTTTATATAACAATATTGATTTTTGTTGTTGTAATTTCTTGAATTATGTCAAAATATTATAACAATCTTTGCTTTTACTCAATTTCTGTCACTTTGTAATCTTTATCTTCCACTGTCTGTGTTAAGACATCATCTGACACTTCATTTGTCATAGAAACAACTGCTGTTCCTTCTTCATGACTTACAATTGCTTCTTCTACACCATCTAAAGATTCTAAGGCTTTCTTCACAGCAGCCTCGCGTGTCCACACATCATTCCTTCAAATGTTTTATTATATTTTTCCTGGGTTTCTTCAAAGTACTTTACTATTTTTGATCTTCTGGTCTTTGCTAGCATCATGCATTTTAAAGAGATTTAATCGTAATGCATTGGTAACAACACAGAAACTGATAAACTCATTGCTGCAGCTCCAAACATTGGATTTAGTTTCCACCCAAGTAACATATACCAGGCTCCGCAGCCAATGATTCCGATGATGTTATAAATAAATGCCCAAAATAAATTTTCATGAATGTTCTTCAGTGTCGCACGACTCAAACGGATTGCTGCAGGTACATCACTCAAACGGCTTTTCATTAAAACAACGTCCAGCATCAATTGCGATATCTGTACCTGCACCGATCGCAATACCCATATCAGCTCTTGTAAGCGCTGGTGCATCATTGATTCCGTCACCAACCATTGCAACTTTTCCTTTTTCTTTCAAGTCACGAATGACACTTTCTTTTCCTTCTGGAAGAACACCTGCGATCACATGATCAACACCAGCTTGTTTACCGATTTCTTTTGCGGTACGTTCATTATCTCCTGTTAGCATAACCACGCGGATTCCCATGTTCTGAAGTTCTTTGACTGCCTGAGGGCTGTCTTCTTTGATAACGTCCGCAACAGCAATGATACCAATCAGCTGTTCATCACACGCAAAGAATAATGGTGTTTTTCCCTGATTAGCAAGTTCTTCTGATTTTTTGATCATAGATAATGGAATTTTTGCATATTTCTCAATAAATCTCTGGTTTCCACCATAGACCGTCTCTTTATCAATCTTTCCAGAAAGCCCATTTCCCGCAACCGCCAAAAAGTTTTTAATTTCAAGATTGTCATGAATCTGCGCCTCTTCTGCTTTTTGTAAAATTGCATGAGCAAGCGGATGTTCACTCTTCTTTTCTAATGCATATGCAATGGAAAGTAATTCTTCTTCGCTGATACCTTCTACCGGTACCATATCTGTAACCTGAGGTTTTCCACTCGTGATCGTTCCTGTTTTATCTAAAGCTATGATCTGTGTTTTTCCTGTCTCTTCTAAGGATACGGCTGTCTTAAACATGATTCCATGCTTTGCGCCCATTCCATTTCCAACCATGATCGCTACAGGTGTTGCAAGTCCTAAAGCACAAGGGCAGCTGATAACTAATACAGAAATGCCTCTGGCAAGTGCAAATCCAAAACTTTGTCCGACAAGCAGCCAGATGATCATTGTTGCGATTGCAATACAAATAACAGTTGGGACAAAAATCCCTGATACCTTATCTGCAACTTTCGCAATCGGTGCTTTAGTTGCTGCCGCATCGCTGACCATCTGAATGATCTGAGAAAGTGTTGTGTCTTCGCCAACTCTTGTAGCTTCACATTTTAGATAACCAGATGTATTTAATGTTGCAGCAGATACAGCATCGCCTTCTTTCTTATCCACAGGGATACTTTCTCCTGTTAAAGCAGATTCATTTAAAGCACTGTTTCCTTCTATGATGATACCATCTACCGGTATATTTTCTCCAGGTTTTACAACGAAGATATCTCCTTGATGTACCTGTTCGATCCCAACTTCTATTTCCTGTTCATTATGGATCACAACTGCCGTCTTTGGTGCTAATTTCATAAGACTCTTTAAAGCATCTGTCGTTTTCCTTTGGATCTTGCTTCTAGCATCTTACCAACTGTGATCAATGTCAGGATCATAGCGGCAGATTCAAAGTAGAATTCATGCATATATTTCATCACAGCATCCATGTTTTGATGCATCTGAGCATCTGTCATTGCAAATAGGATATAAACACTGTATCCATAAGAAGCTGCTGATCCTAAAGCAACCAAAGTATCCATATTCGGTGCTTTATGGAATAAGCTCTTAAATCCACTAATAAAGAATTTCTGGTTGATCACCATGATGATTGTTGTAAATAACAACTGGATCAGACCCATTGCTACATGGTTTCCATCTAAAATCTTAGGAATTGCCAATTCCACATCATATGTCCCATTGACAGATACATCAAAGGAATCAAAAAACATAACGATGTGATCAGTCGTTTCTTCAAGACAGGAGTTTCTCTATCTTTTAATAAATCTGCATCTGAAGAATTACTCTGCGTTTGCACGCCCTTCTTCTTTGCTCCGTATCCAGCATCTTCCACAGCTTTGATGATCACAGATGAATCTGCAGTTCCTTCGACACCCATTGAGTTTGTCAGCAGACTTACAGAGCAGGATGTGACTCCTTCTACACTGGAAACCGCTTTCTCCACGCGTGCACTGCAAGCAGCACAGCTCATGCCAGTCACTTGATATTGTTCCATGGTTTCCTTCCTTTCATTTTGCTTGTCAAATTGTTATTTCATTAGTTTTTGTAGAACTTTTACTAATTCATCAATCGTCTCATCCTTTCCTTCTCGGATATCTTCTGCTACACAAGTTCTGATATGATTGGCAAGAAGGACTTTATTGAAACTATTTAAAGCTGCATTGACAGCAGATACCTGAACTAAAATATCGGTACAATAAGTATCATTCTCTACCATCTTTTTATTCCACGAACTTGTCCTTCAATACGGCTTAGACGATTAATAAGATCTTTATATTCTTTGTCTGAACGTTCTTTTGTCTTGTGATGACAACAACATTCTTTTTTTTCTTCCATGTGATTTCCTCCTTTACGTTTGATATTATATACCCTGTTAGGGTATATTTCAAGATGTTTATTTGAGAAAATGTTGCAGTTATATAGACAATCTTGTTTTATATAACTTATAAAATGAATCAATTTTTCTAATATCATTGATAAAATCCCTAAAATAGCATATAATAATTTTAGGGATTAACTATTGAAATAGGAGGTGATACTATGATTACAACAACAGCAACTGATATTCAAAATAACTTTGGTAAATATTTAAAAGCTGTCCAAGAAGGTAATGAAATTATTATTTTAAAGAAAGGAAAAGAAGTCGCCAGATTAATTTCAAAAGACACAGGTATTTCTTTCTTGACTGATTCTTTAACTGGAATTCTAAAAAGATTATAACGAAAAGGATATCCGCGCAGAAAGTTGCAGAAAAATATGAAAATATTGATTGATACAAATGTAATCCTTGATGTATTATGTGACAGAACTGATTTTGTAGAAAGCTCTTCAAAATCTGGAGTTATGTGAAGTAGAAAAATTGATGGATATATTTCAGCATTATCTATTCCAAATATTGTTTATATTTTGAGAAAAGAATTAACACCAGAAAAACTCAACAAATTATTGAACAGCTGCTTATGATTTTTCATATTGCTGATCTAAAGTCTTCTGATATAAGAAAAGCGGCGAATATGAAAACTTCTGATTATGAAGATGCGATTCAAATGGTATGCGCACAGCGAATGAAAGTAGATTTTATTGTAACTCGTAATATCAAGGATTTTATCGAAAGTAAAGTACCTGCTATGAAACCTGATGAATTATTAGAACGGATATGATATAAAGGAAGGAGGCATTCCACAAATGTGGTGCCTCCTTTTCATTTGACAATTAATCTTCTTTTCAACCTTACGGTTTTCTCTATTAGCAATCTCTTCTTTGATTGCATCTAAGAAGTCATCTAACTTCATCTGTCCTTCATCACCTTTGAATCGGCTTCTTACTGATACAGCTTCGTTTTCTTCTTCTTTCCACCAACAACTAACATATATGGAATCTTCTGCATCTGAGCCTCACGGATCTTGTATCCCATTTTCTCAGCTCTTGTATCGATGTCTGCACGGATTCCTGCTGCCTTTAATGTATCAAGTACTTTATTAGCATAATCTAAATGCTTATCAGAGATAGGAATCACTTCAACCTGTACTGGAGCTAACCATGTAGGGAAAGCACCTGCAAAATGCTCGATCAAAATACCGATAAAACGCTCGATAGATCCAAATGCAACACGGTGGATCATGATTGGACGATGTTTCTCTCCATCTGCTCCTGTGTAGTGAAGGTCAAAACGTAATGGGAGCTGGAAGTCAAGCTGGATCGTTCCACACTGCCATGTTCTTCCGATAGAATCCTCTAAGTGGAAATCAATCTTAGGTCCGTAGAATGCTCCGTCTCCTTCATTGACTACATAATCAAGTCCAAGATCATCTAAAGCTGCACGAAGAGAATCTGTTGCAAGTTCCCAATCTTCGTCACTTCCCATGCTGTCATCTGGACGAGTAGAAAGTTCTACATGATATTTAAATCCAAATAAATTGTAAACCTGATCGATCAATCCTGCAACACCTTTGATCTCATCTTTGATCTGATCTGGTGTCATAAAGATATGTGCATCATCCTGTGTGAAACAACGAACACGCATTAATCCATGTAACTGACCAGATTTTTCATGACGATGTACTAAACCTAATTCTCCCATTCTTAATGGAAGATCTCTATATGAACGTGGTTCAGAATCATAAACAAGAACTCCACCTGGGCAGTTCATAGGTTTGATTGCAAAATCCTGATCATCAATAACTGTTGTATACATATTTTCTTTGTAATGATCCCAATGTCCTGATGTTTCCCATAAATGACGACTTAACATGATAGGTGTTGAGATTTCAACGTATCCTGCTTTCTGATGAATTTCACGCCAGTAGTCTAATAATGTGTTTTAAGAACCATACCTTTTGGAAGGAAGAATGGGAATCCAGGTCCTTCTTCTCTCATCATAAACAGACCAAGTTCTTTTCCAAGTTTACGATGGTCACGCTTTCTAGCCTCTTCCATCATTGTAAGGTATGCATCTAATTCTGCTTTCTTTGTAAATGCAGTACCATAGATTCTTGTAAGCATCTGATTATGCTCATCTCCACGCCAGTAAGCACCTGCAATACTTGTAAGTTTGAATGCTTTCACTGGTTTTGTAGTCATTAAGTGAGGTCCTGCACAAAGATCAACAAACTCACCCTGCTGATAAAAGCTGATCTCAGCATCTTCTGGAAGATCCTCGATCAATTCTACTTTGTAAGGTTCGTTTCTTTCTTTCATAAATGCAATCGCTTCATCTCTAGGTTTTGTAAAGCTTGTGATTTCAAGATTTTCTTTGACGATCTTCTTCATTTCTTTTCAATCTTCTCAAGGTCTTCCTGTGTAAATGGAGTATCTTTCTCCATATCATAGTAGAAACCATTGTCGATAGAAGGTCCGATCGCAAAGTTTTGTTTCTGGATATAAACGTTTTACTGCCTGAGCTAAAATATGGGATGCTGTATGACGGAATGCGTGTTTTCCTTCATCAGAATCAAATGTTAAGATATTTAATTCGCAGTCTTTGTCAATGACAGTTCTAAGGTCAACAACTTCTCCATCAACCTCACCCGCACAGGCAACTCTTGCCAGTCCTTCACTGATATCTTTTGCAATATCAATGACAGACATATTGTTTTCATACTCTTTTACAGATCCATCTTTTAATGTAATCTTCATCTTCTTATTCATCCTTTCTTGATATATAACGTTTTATTTATCCTGTCACAATTCTCTATAGATTTCTTCTATAATAAATCTATAACAGAAATAAAAAATCCCATGGACTAATAAAAATCCATGGGACGAGTTATCGCGGTTCCACCCTGGTTATCTGTTTCATATCCTTTGATCATAAACTCCAGAAACAGATCACTTGATCGACGATTAACGGTGTCAGCCGGGCTGGTTTACAGCCACTCCGAGGTGGTCTTCCTTTGTTTGTCTGCTTAGGATACTTTCAGCAAATGTATCCCTCTCTGGAAGCTTTCCACAAAGTACTCTTCTCATCAACGTTTTCTTCTTTTTGATTTCTTGTAAATTATAGCATTGTGATTCTATAAAATCAATACAAAAATAGAAAATTATAAACGATTCATTAATAAATAAGCATTCTTTACAACTGCTGCCGCCCATTCTCCGCCAACACAGTAATGTTTGTTCACTGCTGCCGCAGAAGTTCCAACATAGTAACTTCCACTTGGTGTCAGGTATTTTTCATGTAAAGTTTCTGCAGTTGCTAAAAGTCCTGCTTCTTTCGTTGATTTGTTAATTCCTTTTGCATGATCCGATGTTACACCATATCCAGTCAGATTATTATCTTCCCTCGCACGGCGGCTCGTGCCCCATGCACTTTCATGTGCAGCGATTCCCATCAAAAAGACTGCATTCACATGATATTTTTCTTCCGCCTTGACATAAGCTTTCGCATCATCATACAAAGCAGTTCCTTCCAAAATATGTTTGGCGTCTGAAACTGTGATATGACTTAGAGCACTGACATCATTTGGATTAAAATATCTTGTCTGTTCCTCTTTTTGATCTCTCCTTTGAACTTCTTGATCTGCTTCTTGATCGTCTGAACCTTTTCTTCCATTGGTTTGATCGGAAGTATCTGTTCGTTCTTTAAATACTGATCAAGCTGAATCGTTTCATTCATATCAAGCAAAGTCTCAAAATCCGGATGATTGATTCCAAAGACATATTTGCTTGCGATCGTTCTCAGATTCTCATCTCCAAATAAATCTGCAAGCTCATATAAATCTTCTCTTAACTGCTCATCTTTTTTAGAAATCTTCATAGAAGGAGTGATCTCCTGACCATATAAAGCAATCTCCGCCTTGGATTTGCTGTATACTTTTGTAAAATTCATTTTATAGATCGTGCTTTTTGCTGTTCCAGGCGAATCTCTTCCTTAATTTTTGCTTTTTGTTTTTTCAACCGTTTCACTTTCGCCTGTTTATCCTTGATCCTTCCTTCGATCGTATCCGAAGAACTCTTACTGATCACTTGTGTTGGCATTGGAATGACTTTGTTTTCTTCCTTTTCTTTGATTTTATCTTCTTTGTCTTAGTATGTTTCTTGCTTGTTGTCTTTTTCTTCTGTTGTTCTTTCCTTTGCGTTCTTTTGTTTCTTGCACCGTTGCTGCTGTTTCGGTAGAAACTTCTGTTGTCACTGCCTGATCGGTCTGTGTATCATCTGCATAAACCGGTATTACAGAGATTGTCATAATCCGCGCATACAAATGCTGTCATAATCTTACGTCTCATGATCGCTTCCTCCCTTTGTTTGAACATTGTTATGACATGATCATCTTTCTAATACTCAATTTTATCTGGTAATTTCTACCTTACTCCTTTTGTATAAAAATTCAAGTACGCAGTGTTACCTACTTGTAAATTTTTATTCTTTATGATGCAGGAAACAACCTTCCTCATGTGACTCGACCACTCCCACTGCCTGCAGATAGGAATAAATGATCGTTGTACCGACAAATTTCATTCCACGTTTCTTTAAATCCTTTGAAATCTGGTCGGATAATTCTGAGAGATGTTTTCCCGTCTCATGGATGATCTTATGATCTGTAAACTTCCATAAATATTCAGAAAGGTTCCGTATTGTTCCTGGATTTTCATAAAAATAGTCGCATTTGATACGGCAGCAGATATTTTTCTTTGGTTTCTTATAATTCCTTTATTTTCTTTTAATTGCGCTTGTTTCTCCTCATCATATGCACTCACTTTATATACATCAAAATCATCAAACGCTTCTCTGAACGCTTCTCGTTTATTTAACACACACTCCCACGATAATCCTGCCTGAAACGATTCCAAGATCAGCATTTCAAACAATTTATGGTCGTCATAGACAGGCACTCCCCATTCTTTATCGTGATAATCAATATATATCGGATTCTTTGGATTAGCCCAACTGCATCTGTCTTTTCCATCGTGATATTTCATAAAAATGTCTTCCTCCATTATGTTTATTATAGTATAACTGACATCTTTGTCAGATCATATAAAATCCACATTCACAACCACAATCTCCGCTTTCGTTCCGACCCTCATATTCGGATGAATAAACCGACACCTGAAGTTACGATCTGATGCGCATTTCCAACCTTACGATATCCATACGGATTCTTCCAAAACAAATGAATTGTAATATTCCCAGGGAACAGCTGTCCATCATGCGTATGCCCGCAAAGATCAATGTCTACTCCTGCCTGATTTAACTCTTCCAACTGCCTTGGCTCATTCCAGTATGATCACAGGCTTTTTAAGATCCATTCCATTTACCAGTTCTTTTGGAGTCTTACGTCTGCTGATCCCACGGCCTACTTTCTCAGCATCTGGTCTTCCATAGAGATAGAAGCTTTGATCAATCAAACAGATTCATCTCTTAATAACTTCATTCCTGCCCTTTACAAATTCATCCATTCTTGGATCGCTGACCTTTTTCTCCCGACCGCTGCCAAATGTAAATCCTGCAAGAATCTTTTCATCAATATCATGATTTCCATAAACTGCATAAACACCGTATTGACTCTTTAGCTGTCGAAATATCTTGACCAACTGATCTGGATCATCTAATGCATCATATTCATTATCAAAATGTCTCCTGCGACCACGATCAGATCTGGACTTTGCTGATTTACTTTCATTACCATCTGTTTCATCTGAGAACATCCAATTGTATCCAAGATGAAGATCTGCAAGTAAAATGATCTTTAGCTTTTTATGATTTCCTGCTTTTTTATGTATCGTTACGTGGTAGCTTGTTGTCCTGATATTCCTTGCATTACACACTCCGTAAAAACTGATCAATAAGATCAAGATCATACAAATGCTTCCAACAATTTTGAAAACTTTTGGTGTCCAAACTTTTCCTGATCTGCTTTTACAAAATAGATCAAGATCAGGCGGATCAGATCCGCAATAAGGATCGTAAGCGCCAAATACATCAAAACACCCAGCCAGTAATTACTGATCAATTTCATAGCTCGCGTATCGTTCCTTGTGGAAACAAAAAATGCGATCAGAATACTGAATGCAAGAAATACATAGATCATGGCCAAAACTGCTTTGATCCATTTCTTTTTAAAATAAACATGACAAGTCTCTAACCATTTCAATATTCGGAATAAAAAATAGACATTTAACAGCAGATAAAGTGGTGCTAAATATATTGCGATCATCTTATTTTCTGCACCCTCTTACTATATTTTATTGATTTTTATCAAATTCATTGTAATCGGATAAACTGTCGCCTGGTTTGTCAATGGATCTCGATTCTGATAATCAAACAATAGGATGGTTTTTGTTTCTTTAAAATCTTCATTTACCGCATGATCGAATTGTTCCATATGGGAAAATTTCCGCATATTCTTTTGTCCAAAATATGCAAGTCGTTCATCTTTTAATAAAATCTCTTCATTGATATAACGAAGCTCGTTCTTTGTAATGTATAATCTCCTGCAAAATCCGGACGTTTCTTTACATTTTCACGAAGATATAAGTCATACGTTAACAACTCTTTATATAAGACAAGATTCTCTTCTGCTGTAATGGTTTGTATAAATTCATATAAAGATTTCAAATCGGGCAATTCGACTGTGGCTGACCTTGTCATAACCTTTCTCCTCATAAAATCTGGCAAGTGTATCATATAAAGCAAATGCAGTGTCAAATTCTTTTTCCAACAACCGCAAGGTGTTCGAAAACTGGCTGCTATTATAATAAACTTCCACCATTTCTTCCACTTTCTTTAAACCAGTACATCTTCATAAGGCAACCATTTTGTATAAAGGACTTCTATAAGGCGGTGTATCTTTATAAACAAGCCCATAGTTCTCTTTTTGTTTTTCCATATAAGAACCTTTTAATACTTTTAAAAAGCCTAACTGTAATTGTTCTGGATGTACTTCATAGACATCCTGAAATGACTGTTTAAAACTTTCAAGATCTTCATAGGGCAGTCCTGCGATCAGATCAAATGTTGATGTATATTATGTCCAGCATTGATCCTTGTTACGATATCTGCAACTTTCTTAAAATCCATTTTCCTGTGAATCTCAGTGATCGTATCGATGTTCGTTGACTGAACGCCAATCTCTAACTGAATCAGTCCCGGACGCATATCAGAGATCAATTCAATTTCATCATCCTTTAAGACATCTGCTGCCACTTCAAAATGGAAATGGTAATGCCGTTATCATGTTCCTTTATATAACGCCAGATTTCCATTGCATGATCATGTCGACAGTTAAAGGTACGATCGACAAATTTGACCTGTGGCACTTTATGATCTAAGAAAAACTGTAATTCCTTTTTGACAAGAGAAAGATTTCGGAAGCGCAGGCATTTATCGATCGAAGATAAACAATAACTACATGAAAATGGACAGCCCCTGCTTGATTCATAGTAGATGATCTTATGTTCAAAATCTTCAATATGTTCATACACAAATGGAACTTTACTTAAGTCCATCACTGGACGCCATGGTGTTTCTACGATCTCATCTTCATTTCTATAAGTTAGTCCAGGAATCTTGCTAAGATCATCTCTCTTTCCATGATAATGATCAAGCACTTCAAGGAATGTAACTTCTCCTTCCCCTTTCATCACACCCGTTACCTGTGGAAGTCGTCTTAAAACTTCTCTGGAATCATAGGAAACTTCTGGTCCTCCAAGCCAGATTGGAACATCCGGCAGTAGTTTATGGATTTCCCTAATCACACGTTCTATGTATTCAATATTCCAGATATAACAGGAAAAGCAAAGGATATCTGGATGTTTCTGATACAGACTCATCAGGATATCATCCACCTGCTGATTGATCGTATATTCTGCAATTCGACTTCATCGATATATGGCTTCGTAGGCACGAAGGCAGTAAACTGCAAGGTTCGAATGAATGTATTTCGAATTGATCGCTGTTAATATTGTGTGTTTCTTTGTCATATTATTTATCTCGCACTTTCTTTATTTTGTTTCATTCTGAATATCTTTTTGTTTTGTCTTACTCTGAAAATAGATAAACGAATCCGCCGCATCAAGAATATCACTAAATTCATCTCTTGGTGCGATCTCAATATATTTCTTTAATAAATCTTTCTCTTTTTTATATCTTCCATAAAAATGTCAAACAGATTATGACCCGCATATAGGTTTTGATCTCTTCCATATGTTCTTTCATATCTTGCGGTGATGTAAAATCACGTCCCATCATCTGTATCAAATGAACTCCACTTTTGATCCTATGCAGATATTCTCTCCATTTATCATATAAAATCTCATAAAAAGCATCTTCAGATTCTATAACTCCAAGTTTTGACATGATCTCTGGATTTAAAAAATAATTTTCAAAAGAATAATATTTTAAGATCAATACATTTTTTCTTGTCACTTTTGGTAAATGATCAACATCCACAAGATTTCTCTCATCATAATATTTACAAAGCTGTCTTCCAAGCATATCTCGATCCTTACCATCACTATCACGGATCATTAAAACGATCCTTCATATAAAGCTGATTTATATATTTTAAGTTGGCATACGTCTTGATATTGGTACAGATGTTTGTTGTCAGGATCGCTACACGATTTAATCTGCCATCTTCATCATAAATTTCAGAATAATAATGATTTAACAACAATGGCAAACGGTATTTATCTTGTTTTCCTTCTACGATAAAAACAAAATCAACATTCATAAGATCAGAAGCACTATATCCAAGATCATCTAATACCGAACTAATGTTTGTTTTCTTTTTTGCAACAGAATATGAATCTTCATCCAATATGATCTGACATAATTGTCTACTGCTAAAATTGGCTAATAAATGTGGAGAATGTGTTGTAAAGATCACCTGATTCTTCTGTGCCAGACGATAAAGGATTTCACTGGCTGTCTTTTGCAGTTGTGGATGCAAAACATCTCTGGTTCCTCTACCAGAATAATTGATGCAAGACTATTCTCATCCATTACATAAGCTTCCAGAAGAGAAAGCATATAAATACTTTTCATTCCACGCCCCAATCGTTCCACAGAAATTGAAATATCACGTTCTTTGTTATAAGCTTCTGCATTAACTTGAAGCATCTGGTCAACATCATAATTCATAGAGAAAATAATATCCTCAAATCCACCGTTCTTATGGAAGCTTTCATTAATACGTTTCTCAAACTGGTCAATGTTCATCTCATACAATTTATATTCAAATAGCTTTGCAGCCTCAAATGCATTCAGTTCTTTTGGATTCTTCTGATCGATCAGACCGATACACTGAAAACAATGGGTACATGGTTTCACAGGATCAAACATACAGCAGTTTGTACGCATGATCTTAAGCAAACTGTCTCCTGTAACATAAAAAGATCATCCTGTATCTGTTTTAAATTACGGTTCGTTCCAATGAAATAAATAGTTGGGAAAATTTCCCGAATATACTTATTATGTTTCTTTTCCATCGTAAAACCGCTGTTTGCCTTCTTTATTGGCAAATGAATGTAAAGGTAATCTCTTCATTTTTGTAAGATGGAAGTTTACTCTCAAAATCCTTTTTCCAAAGATCGTATTTTTTATACTGGCTCACTATACCATTTTTATGAAAAATATGAAGATCTTCTTCTGTAATGGATAATATAAATCCAATCTCTATATTTTGCATTGTCTCTGTTAAAATCATCCAATGAGATTTCATAAGATCCTTCGACTGCACGCAAGACATGAAGGATGGATGATTTTCTGTATTATTCTTTCCAACAAGAATCAGAGCATTCTGGATATCTGATATTTCCATATGCCGGATTGATTTAAAATTCTTAATTGATAAATATTTAATTTCCATAAGATGCTCCTTTCTTTTTTATCTTTATTATCTCATTTTTTATATTTAAAATCCAGTCACAAACAGACATATGTTAAGAAATGTTACGATCAGTGCAATCATAAAAAGTATGATCTTTAATCGTTTCGAATTCGCATATTTCCCCATGACTTTCTTTGAGGATGTCAGATAGATCTGAGTAAAAATCGTAATAGGAAGTTGAACTGCCAAAAACATCTGGGAATAGATCAATCCATCGAATGGAGATTTTATCAATAAAATAATCAATGTTGCCGGAATCATCGTAATAAGAACTCCTAATTTCGTATCTTTATGATGAATATCATAAGGATGATCAAAAATTCCAGAAAAATCGTTCCACCGGCCATTCCTGCTGTAATACTTGATGAAATTCCAGCAAGTAATAATGCAAGTGCAAAAATAATTGATGCTGCATTTCCAAGAAGTGGTGTTAACATGGAACCTGCTAAATGAATATCATCAATAGAATGACCATTTCCTTGATACAGGATAGCTGCTGCCATTAAGATCATTGCACTGTTAATTGCCCATCCTATGATCATGGAAAATAAGGTATCTTTAAACTCGTATTTTAACTGCTGTTCTATCACATTTTCATCTTTTAGATTCCATTCTCTGCTCTGAATGATCTCTGAATGTAAAACAGGTTATGTGGCATCACGACTGCTCCTAGAACACTCATGACAACTGGAAGTGAACCTTTGGGAATTTCTGGCTTTACCCATCCGATCAGCGCCTGTTTCCATTCAATATCTGCAATACAGATTTCAAACAGAAAAGAGAATCCGATCAGTGATACAAATAAGATGATCAGTTTCTCGATTCTGCTGTATGCATTCGTAAACTGACAGATCAGTACGATCACTAAAATGATAAATGTACCAATCTTTACTGGAATATGAAACAGCATTTCTAATGCCATTGCACCACCTAAAAGTTCTGCCATTGCGGTTGCGATCGATGCTGCAACTGCTGTTAATAAAATGATGTTCTTAAACCCTTTATTAATATACAGACTTGTTGCTTCTGCTAAACATTTTCCTGTGACGATTCCTAGATGTGCTGCATTATGCTGTAAGATAATGAGCATGATCGTTGATAATGTGACCATCCATAATAACGTATATCCATAACCGGAACCTGCTGCGATATTACTTGCCCAGTTTCCGGGATCTATAAAACCTACGGTGACTAGTAAACCTGGTCCGACATATCTTAGGAAGTTCATCGTTTCTTTTGTTGATGATTTAAATAATTGCATCATACACGAAATGTTCCTTTCTTTTTATTTTTATTCTAGTTAGTCTTGACTAACTATTATTATACATAGAAGGAAAGTTTGCAAGCTTTGTGAAAATTGATAGAATAAGTCATGTATTATTTTCATTTACTACTACTGAATAGCCGTAAATGGTATGCTAAATAAATAAGAAACAGGTGAATTTTATGAAATCATTACCATATTATGACGATCTGACTGCAAGACAGACGATCAAATTACGTGAACTTATTAAAACTCTTCCGCCTTTGCGAAAGAATTTTTCCGTGCAATTGATTCTACCACACAAGTAAGAACTCGAATTGCTTATGCTTATGATCTGAGAGTGTTCTTTCATTTTCTGATCGATGAAAATCCTGCTTACCGTAATTACTCTGTACTGGATTTTAAAGTGAGTGATCTTGATAAGATTGAATCCGTTGATCTGGAAGAATATATGGAATATTTAAAGGTTTACATCTCGGAAGAACAACATAAGCATATGCAGAATACTGAACAAGGTGTTTTCCGTAAGATGTCTGCTTTCGTTCTTTTACGGATATTTTATAAACGACAGCTGATCGAGAAGAATCCAACATTGCTTGTCGATATGCCAAAGATCCGTGAGAAGGAAATTATCCGTTTAGAAGCCGATGAAGTTGCTTCTTTGCTTGATTTTGTAGAACACGGTGGTGACCATTTAACTGGGCAGAAACGTGCTTATTATGAAAAGACAAAAGAACGTGATCTTGCGATCATTACACTTCTTCTTGGGACTGGAATCCGTGTATCTGAATTAGTGGGTCTAAACATTGATGATGTTGATTTCCGCAATAACGGTCTTCATCTGATCCGAAAAGGCCGAAAAGAAATGACCGTTTATTTTGGAAATGAAGTTGCAGATGCTTTAGAACAATATATTGAGGGCAGCAGAAAACTCATCATTCCAAAGGAAGGACATGAAGATGCTTTATTTTATTCTATGCAAAGACGAAGAATTGGTGTGCAGGCGGTCCAGAATCTTGTGAAAAATATGCGAAGGAAGTCACTCCACTAAAGAAGATCACGCCTCATAAACTGCGTAGTACTTATGGTACTGCTCTTTATCAGGAGACCGATGATATTTATCTTGTAGCGGAAGTTCTTGGACACTCTGATGTTAATACGACCCGAAAACATTATGCTGCTATGTCCGATACACGGCGGCGTCAGGCAGCAGGAAAAGTTGTATTGAGAGAATCCGTTTCTCATGATTCTGAGGATTCAAATTCATAAATTTTTAATAAGAAAAAGCAGAGAAATCCAAAATGGACTCTTTCTTAACTTTGGGTATAACGGTTAAAATGCAAGCTGGTATTATTTCAATACCAGCCCCTTGTTTTATAATAGTGCAGAAAGAGAAAATCTCGATCCCTTGGAAGAAAAGCCAGTTTACATTTTTTCTCCAGATTGACTAATCCACTTCTTCCGTATACAATACGTTTGAGGACTTTGAATTTGTTGTTATATCCTTTTTTTATCCGTGGCTTTGTCAATCTCCTCCAATAATCCTGTATTTTCCAGTCAAACTTACACTTTAACATTTACTCTCGGTATAAAATGTTACACTCTATCATTGTGCAAATAAGGGATAATACATCAATTCCCCCTTATTATTTGATTCCTTTCGAGGATATTCTGTATATGAACAACTGCCTATTGTAAAATCATTTTCATTTAATTTGCATATTTTTCTTCTCCACCATCATGATAAGATACTTGTTTTGCATTCTCTACATGAAACAACTCTAATGAATTATCCTTCCAAATATCTGAATTTGGATAATTTCTTATCTCCAACGTATTAGATATCAAGTCTAAGATATACAATTTCTTTTTCCTCACAGGATTCAAATAAATCTTCCACCATTTTATCTACGGCTATTTCACAGTAATTATCCCTTGTGTATAATTGCACTCAATATATTCCAAATCTAACGACTGTACAATTGTTCTGGAATTTTGTCATAGACAAATAATCCATAAGTGCCACCAAAAATAATCTTTCCTGCATCAACATAATATAATATTGTACCATCCGCTCCTGTATTTTCATTTAGATTAACTAGCCGGTTTTATGTCCAATGTTACAAAACCTGTATTTATCTCTTCTTGATTTTCATTTCCTGCTCCTCGTGTCTTAGGAACAGTAAAGAAACAAACTGATACTATCATTCCAAAAAGCATTGTAATAGTAAACAGCACAATTGATGGTTTTTTCCATTGTTTCATGCGAATCACCCTTTTTAATTCCAATTTTTCCAAATGCTAGTGGATATACACTGGCGCCTTTTACTGCACAACAGTTCAAAAGTGCCAGCAAATAATTTTTTCTTTTCCCTCTTATCCATATTCAAAACAGCTTTTTCATCACAGGCATATTCAATATCCCGCCCCAGACAAACATAAGCGACCCAAACCAGCGGATGAAACCAATATATAGATAGAATAAAATAAGCCACTACTTTTAATATATGGTCTTTCCGTTTCAAATGAGCCCGTTCATGGGCTAAAACATAAACAAGTTGTTCCTCATCTATTCCATACGGAATATATATTTTGGGACAAAACACTCCAAAGATATATGGCGAAATCACAAACTCGCTCTCCCATATATTTTCCTTAAAGTATGTAGCAGTTTTGTTCTATTTGACAAATAAAAACAACTTAAAACAAAGTAAAGAAGCATAGCAACAGACCGCACACCCAAACTACCGCAAAACGAAGTCTGGAACTATTCAGCATTACTTGTTTTTCTATGCTATCTGCCAAAGCATTGCTAGCATTTAGTTCCGCCTTATCCCCTCTTATCCTGTCTGTGTTGTTCGACTGGTAGATATGCTTTTCTGATTCTCTATTACGCTTTATAAAAGAATTACGTTCTATACGAATATATGCCATATCCTTTTCATCTTTCAAAGTATTTTTTCAGAATCATTCAATGGCACTTCCATTTGAATTGGAACAAGGCTAATAGTGCTTTCTATGTTATAAGGGCATAAGAGCCTTATTCCTACCAAAAACCACATAAAGCATGCAATCCATTTTGGAGACTTCCAAAACACTATACGCAAGCACAAGATAGCCAATATCATCCAACTGGCATTCATGCCAATTGATAAAATTTTTAAAAAAACACTCTGCATATCTTCCTCCTGTGTTAAATAATCTGAGTACAGGTAAATTTATTCTATCTTTTAATCAATCTTTTCAATCATCCTTCTTATGTCCTCAATTTCTTTCTCAGACAACTTTTCATGTCTTCCAAATGCAGAAATAAATGCTGGCAGAGAACCTTCAAATGTTTTCTCCACCATATTTACTATTTCTGCCTCCTGTATTTGTTCTTTGAAACAATGGAAGAAACAATCGTATTTTCATTCTTTATTACTCCCTCTCAGATAACCTTTTATTACCGTATACGTTGTTGTACTTTTCCAACCTAATCTTTCTTTGCAAAGTTTTACCAAATTACCACTTTTATGGGTTCATTTTCCCATAATATAAGGCAAAACTTATATTCACTTTCAAAACTTTAGGTGTCTCCATCATACTATTCCTTTCTTTTATGATATTATAGTTTCTATCAATGACTACTCTATACACTTTTCCAAGTATTCCAATAATTCCTTTGCATCCCCAAGTTTTCATAAGTACATTCCGATTGGGCAAAGGTATAAAATACTTTGCATCTTCTCCTTCCAGCGGATACAACCATGACTGATAGTTAATTGATACTTTTATAGTCATTACTCTTGCCTCCAGTATAAATCTTATAACACTGTTTGGCAAATTTTATTTCCAATGCCTCTTTCCTGCAAAGTTGAAACTTTTTCTTTAATTTATTCTTCCGCAAAACATGTTCTCCTGTATTGACATAACGCTGTTTTGCCATAAGAATAATTTGTTTTCCTCCTCTGTATCCGGCGCTATTGTATGCTTTTACCATCTTGTAATATATAATATCCTTAACTTTTTCCTTAAAGTAATTTGCTTCTGCATATCCAACAGGTGCATCCTCTTCTTGTTATGATTCTCTGTAGGTAAAGTGGTGGAATTGCCGTTGTCGGAACAGCAGTAGAGACAATGGAAGATGGTTTCGTCGTAGAATCTGATGTTTTCTCGAAAACGATGTTTTTTTACTTTCTTCCATATTATTATTTTGATGGTTACACCCTGAGATAAGCACGACCATTATTAGCATAAGATACACTATTTTCTTTGCTTTCATTATAAATAATCTCTCTCTGTATATTTTATTAAAATTGCACAAGAAAGCCTTGATTTATCAGCTTTCCTGATACTATTTAAGTTAATTAGTTGATCTAAATATAACCTTATAGATAGTGAATAGGGTATCTTTTTGTACCATTCATAGAAAAATTGATACTAAAAGAAGACGTCTTGGTTTTTCTTATGATTGCCTTCTTTGTCCACCCATTTTTTTTTTTTTTCCAAACCTCTCATGTCTGACAGGATCATCCATCTGCTACGATCGGAGTCCTAAATTCCTTCGTTCTGTCTATCCATAGCTGGGCTGCCACTTATGCTTTCTAACAGGATCTTTGTCCTATGGAGTGTATCTCCTGTGGCTAAACTGGCTATACTTTTTTCAACTATACAGTTACATCCCTGTTCACAGCACCAATCTCCTTGGCGGACGCTTTCCTGTTTTCAGGTTATTTCTTTCTTGTTACGCTGCCTGTGGCAGTTGTGTTGGACGATGGATATCCTCTATCATTTTTGTTCCATTAAAGACAACACCCTTCGTCATGATCGCAAAGAACACTCGAATCAGCTTACATCCAACGGCTATCATTGCCTGTCGGCCTTTCAACGGATTCTTTATCCGTTTTCTGTAATAATCATAGATCGATCCGAATTCTTGATTGATCCGTATCAATGGTAATACTACTTGATATATGATCTTTCGACCTCGTTTACTGATCGTTGTACGACCTTTGTGTTTTCCAGAACTGTTCTCTACCAGCTCAAATCCAGCATACTTCTGTATCTGTTTCGGGTTCTTAAAGCGACTGATATCCCCGACTTCTGATATAAAACCAGCTACAGTTACTAATCCGATGCCATTCACTGACAGCATCTTATCTGCATTTGGTATCTGCATGGTCAATTCTTCCATCACAGATGTGACCATTTCCAGTTGTTGCTTCTTTACCTTATAATCTTCCAACAACATCTGAATCTCCATGACTGCACCCTGTCCGCCTGGTTTTCCAACACTATCATGCGCAGCATCCACCAGGGTCTTTGCCCTATTCAAACTGGCACCTTTGCCACGCACTTTTTGTTGTCTCCATATCTTTACGATATGATCTGCACCAAGTGCTTTCACCATATCCGGTAATGGTGCTTTCTCTAGGATCATCATTCCTGTTGTCGTATCAAATTTCTTATATACGGTAAGATATTCTGGAAAATATATCTTCAGCCATCTCTGTATCCTGTTGGATGCTGCATTCAGCTCCTTCATGATACGATCACGGCTTGATACCACTTCTCTGATCTCTGCATAGATCCCTTCCGGCACATACGGAAAACTGTACCGTCCATCGATCACAAGCTTTGCGATCGTTTTGGATCTTTCAGATCCGTTTTCTTTGGGCTGTTATCATCCAGTTCCTTCGCTTTCTTCACAGAAGCAGGATTCACGAATGCCAGTTTCATCCCATGATCTTTTACAAACTGATAAAAGGTATACCAGTAATGACCTGTAGGTTCACATCCTATCATTGCTTCATTTTTTCCATGCTTTATGCATATTTGTGTAACCCAGTCATAAAAGCTGTTGAATCCATTGATATCAGTTGAAAATCGAAATACTTTTTGTCAACTCTCTCCTCGGTAATCGAATGCTCTGACATAGTGTTCAGAACTTCCGATATCAACTCCGAGTACTAAAGTTGATTCTGTGACTTGTTCAATCTTTTCATAAGGCATACCATGAGTAAAAACGAAATCACTTTAGATATTTTTAGATTATTCATAACAACATTCTCCTTTCTACAACTGTGAATTTTATCATTGTGTCAATAACAAAATCCTTTAAACATATACAACTTCCCCACACACCTATAGCAAATTTTATTTATATATAAAATAAGGCATGGAACTCTAATGCATTAGACAATATTACTCTATCACATTAGACCAACACTGTCAATATAAAGATTGTAAAGATTTATAATAACTTAGGATACAAACACACCCCTTCAACTTAACTGCATATAATATTTATATAAAAATAAGACGTTTATCGTTATCTATATTCATTTTTCCTTTCCGATTATAATTATCTACCTCTACTGTCAAAACCAATATTCTCTGAAAACTCACGCATTTTTTCCCCAATAGATTGCAAAACTCTCCAGCATATTCAGCCCATTGATGGTAAACCGCTTCATGAAATCATATGCTTTTGCAGTTTTTTCTTCAAAGTTTTATTCTCATCCTCCAGTATCATATTTTCCCGCTTCAGCCGCAGCATCTCATCAAACATGGCGGTTCCTCTCTCGCTTGGCTCAACCCGCCGGTATTTCTCATATTGCTGCATAGCCTGCTCCTTCACAAAGTCCGCCTCTGTCTGTACCTCCTCCGCTTTATCAGATTTTCTTTTCTCTAAATTCCGCACCTGTTCTTCAAGGTTTTGTAGTATTTATAGGAATCCTGTGCTTTGTCCTTGTCAATCTGCACTTTCTCCCAACCCTCTTTGCCTGTTCCGTTTCCTGCCGGATTTTCTTTACTCTCTCCTCATTTTCCTCTAAAATCTGCTGTTGGGATTGCAGGGCTGTCTCGTTGGTTTCCAATATCAAACTCTAGTCTGCTATTATATCTTTCTGACTGGAAATCTCCTGCTCCAGTTCTTCTACTTCTGCTTTCCGCATTTCTTCTCATATCCGTAAACCGACAAATGCTTTCATGCGTTCCCTTTTGCAGCCATTCCATTTGGTATCGTTCCATAATCTCTGCAAGACACTGTTCTCACTTCCACCCAGCGTTTCCACTCGGTGTCAAACCGCCCCACCCCGACAAATCCCTGTGCCTTCAACGCTCCTTTTAGGGATACTTTGGTGGATAACCCCGCTTATTTCCAGTCGAAAACGGTACATAATCAATATGCAGATGTGGTGTTCCTCATCCAAGTGCATGATTGCATTAAATACTTTGAGATTGGGATTTCTCTGCGAATCCATTCATATATTCTTCCATTTATAAATGCTAATATAAGAATGTGCAGAAATGATCATTTAAAAATGTACAAAATCACATTATAATAAATTCTCTACGGAGGAATTTATTATGATATATACACCAAAGATTACTAGTGACATTCCTACAGTATCCTCCTCTTTTTTTATTTTTTCACAATTTTATCAGCTTTTCTCCTTTCAGACATTGCCCATACGAGTACTTTTTTCTTATAAATTTTTATAAACCTATTGATTTTATATGATTTGCTCTTTATAATCAAAATGTTTGTAAAAATTAGAGAGGAAAATATTACTATGCTTACTTTTTTAATTGTTTGTCCTGCCGTTTTTCTGGCTGGACTGATTGATGCGATTGGAGGCGGTGGTGGATTGATTTCTCTGCCAATTTATCTGTTGGCAGGATTGCCTCCTCACAGAGCAATTGCTACAAATAAATTAAGTTCTTCCATGGGAACAGCTGCAGCCACAGTACGTTTTGCAAAATGGGACATATTAATTTTAACATCGCACTAAGTTGTTCTGTTACGGCTATTTTAGGATCATTTTTGGGAGCTTCATTATCTGTTTATACGAATGAACGTATTATTCAGATTTTTATTTTAGTACTACTTCCAATCCTGTTTGTATATCTTTTATTTACAAAGAAAGATTTTGATTCTTTTGTCCTTGAAATTTCTAAATCAACTTATATCGCAAGTATTTTATCTGCTTTTGTGATCGGTATTTATGATGGATTTTATGGACCTGGAACTGGAACATTTTATTACTTTGCCTGACACGTTTTGCAGGTCTAGATGTATTAACTGCTTCTGGTGTCACGAAATTTATTAATCTTGTTACAAACTTAACAGCATTAGTTACTTTCTTATTTTATGGAAAAGTGTATTTGCTGCTTGGATTTGTTGCTGGTCTGTGTTCTATTCTTGGGAATCTGATCGGTTCTGGAATGCTTACAAAGAATGCTGATAAGGTTTTAAAACCTGCGATTCTCGGTGTTATTTGTATTTTCTTTGTAAGAACGATCACGACATTTTAATTATTTTATATAAAATTTTGTAAATCAACGTTTTTTTAACTGAGGAATAAAATCATTCGCACTTCATTGCTATTTCTTATTAATTATAGTAAAATTGGTATAGTTTGATTCCATAGGAATCGTATTAAAAATGAATAAAAATAAAGGAAGTGCAGAAAATGGAAACTATCGGAAGAAATGATGCATGCTGGTGTGGCAGTGGAAAAAATATAAAAATGCCACTGTCAGTTTGATGAGAAATTAAAAGAATTACAGCAGGAAGGACATATCATCCCATCTCACGATATGATCAAAACTCCAGAACAGATTGAGAAGATCAAAGAAAGTGGAAAAATCAATATCGCTGTTTTGGATTATGTTGCAGAGCATATTAAAGCTGGAGTTACAACACAGCAGATTGATGACTGGGTATATGAACAGACAACATCCCGTGGTGCAATCCCTGCTCCATTAAATTATGAGGGATTTCCTAAGAGCGTTTGTACTTCAGTAAATGATCAAGTATGTCACGGAATTCCTTCAGAAGATGTCGTTTTACAAGAAGGTGATATCATCAACGTCGATGTTTCTACGATCTATCATGGATATTTCTCAGATTCTTCTCGTATGTTCTGTATTGGTGAAGTTTCTAAAGAAAAGAAAAATTAGTTGATGTTACAAAAGAATGTGTTGATATTGGTCTTAAAATGTAAAACCTGGGACTTCTCGGTGATATGGGACATGCAGTGCATATGCACGCTGTAGAAAATGGTTACACTGTTGTCAAAGAAATCGGTGGGCATGGTGTTGGTCTCAGTTCCATGAAGATCCTATGTAAGCTATGTTTCTGAACCTGGTACTGGTATGGTTATGGCTCCAGGTATGATGTTTACGATCGAACCAATGGTTAATATGGGGACCGACGAGTTTTATGTTGATGAAGTTGACGAATGGCAGATCTATACTGATGATGGACAGCCTTCTGCACAGTGGGAAGTTCAGGTTCTTGTAACAGAAGATGGTTATGAACTGATTGCTTATTAATATTCTGATATAAGCCCAAATACTATTTAAAAAATGAAGTATTATGAATAAATAACGTTCATAATACTTCATTTTTGCTATTTTAATATCTTTATATTACTCCATGCACTATAATGTAATTGCTTTCCATCTACTTTATAAGCACGAATTCTTACATAATACGATTTTTTCTTTTTCATTCCATAAATCCTAGGATTGAACTTATAAGTTGAAATTTCTTTTATCTTAGACTTGTTATTCTTAAATTTCTTAGATGTTGAAATTTGGATCTTATAACCATCTGCTTTTTTATTTTTCTTCCATACAATTTTGTATCTTGTATTTTGAGATTTCTTTATATTACTGATCACTGGAGCCTTCAAATATAAAATCTTTTTTGTAATACTTTTTGTTCCAGTTGACTCTATAAAATCAATGGAATTAGAAGCATATGCATAAATCTTATATTGATATTTCTTACCATTCTCTACTGTTTTATCCGTATATTGATTTTCTTTTAGTATTTTCAGATCTTTCCACTTACTATTTCCTAATTTTCTCTGAATACGATATCCATGCGCATTATTTACTTTCTTCCATTGAACTTTAATTCCTTTGTTCGTATTCAATATATTCATGATTTTTGGAGCAGAAAGATATTGGGGTAATGCTGGTCCTGGATCTATGGATATCTTCTGGCCAATTGCATATTATATCAGTTTCTGTATTTTGTTCTTCATTCTTTTCTTCTGCAAATACATCACAATCATACGAATTTACGTTACAACTTATTAATATAACTAATGAAATAACCACGATACTTCCATATTTTATGAATTTTTTCATCTTTTTACCCTTCTTTTCATCTATCTGATAATATATATTATACCACAAAGAAAGAATACCGCATAGAAGGATTTTTTCTCTGTGCCGGAACATTCTAATGAAACGAAAAAAAACATCCTTATCTCTAAGAATGCTTAAATCTTCATATTAAATCTATATATAAAGGATATACCTTCAAAACAACATACAAGAATCTTTCTACATCTCTTACACTTCAGCCTTCTTTGGTTAAAGCCTCGACCGATTAGTAACAGTCAGCTCCATACGTTACCGTACTTCCACCTCTGCCCTATCTACCTCGTCGTCTTCAAGGGGTCTTACTACCTTTTGGTATGGGAAATCTTATCTTTAGGGGGGCTTCACGCTTAGATGCCTTCAGCGTTTATCCCTTCCAGACTTGGCTACTCTGCTATGCACTTGGCAGTACAACAGATACACCAGCGGTCCGTCCATCCCGGTCCTCTCGTACTAAGGACAGCTCCTATCAAATTTCCTCCGCCTGCGCCGGATAGGGACCGAACTGTCTCACGACGTTCTGAACCCAGCTCGCGTACCGCTTTAATGGGCGAACAGCCCAACCCTGGAACCTGCTACAGCTCCAGGATGCGATGAGCCGACATCGAGGTGCCAAACCACTCCGTCGATGTGAACTCTTGGGAGTGATAAGCCTGTTATCCCCAGGGTAGCTTTTATCCGTTGAGCGATGGCAATCCCACTTTATACCACCGGATCACTAAGTCCTACTTTCGTACCTGCTCCACCCGTCGGTGTCGCAGTCAAGCTCCCTTCTGCCTTTGCACTCTTCGAATGGTTTCCGACCATTCTGAGGGAACCTTTGAGCGCCTCCGATACCCTTTCGGAGGCGACCGCCCCAGTCAAACTGCCCAACTGACACTGTCCCCTGACCGACTTACGGCCACAGGTTAGAAATCCAACATGGTAGGGTGGTATCCCAACAGCGACTCCGGTACAACTGACGTCATACCTTCTCAGTCTCCCACCTATCCTGTACATACCATGCCGAATCCCAGTATCAAACTGGAGTAAAGCTCCATGGGGTCTTTCCGTCCTGGCGCAGGTAACCAGCATCTTCACTGGTATTTCAATTTCACCGGGTGTATCGTTGAGACAGTGCCCAAATCATTACGCCTTTCGTGCGGGTCGGAACTTACCCGACAAGGAATTTCGCTACCTTAGGACCGTTATAGTTACGGCCGCCGTTTACTGGGGCTTCAGTTCAGGGCTTCACTTGCGTTAACCCCTCCCCTTAACCTTCCAGCACCGGGCAGGCGTCACCCCCTATACTTCGCCTTGCGGTTTTGCATAGACCTGTGTTTTTGCTAAACAGTTGCTTGGCCATTTCTCTGCGGCCACTCATGGCACTCCTTCTCCCTAAGTTACGGAGTCATTTTGCAGAGTTCCTTAGCTATAGTTCTCTCGCTCACCTTAGGATTCTCTCCTCATCCACCTGTGTCGGTTTACGGTACGGGCACATATAAAACAATAGCGGCTTTTCTTGACAGCCAGGGGCCTGGACTTCCCTACTTATGTTCGGTACGCGTCACGTCTTCAGATCGTGCTGCGGATTTGCCAACAGCACTCCTACCTCGCTTGCACCGGGATCTCCACTCCCGGATTCCATTCCCTGTCTGTGTCCCCACAGTTCTGTTTATATGCGGTACAGGAATTTCAACCTGTTATCCATCGACTACGTCTTTCGACCTCGCCTTAGGTCCCGACTTACCCAGAGCAGATCAGCTTTACTCTGGAAACCTTAGATATTCGGCCTGAGGATTCTCACCTTCATCTCGCTACTCATTCCGGCATTCTCTCTTCCTAGCAGTCCACCACTCCTTACGGTATGGCTTCATCCCGCTAGCAATGCTCCTCTACCAATGTTTACACATTCCTAAGCTTCGGTGTCGTGTTTCAGCCCCGGACATTTTCGGCGCAGGGACTCTCGACTAGTGAGCTATTACGCACTCTTTCAATGAATGGCTGCTTCTAAGCCAACGTCCTAGTTGTCTTAGAATCCCCACATCCTTTTCCACTTAACACGTACTTTGGGACCTTAGCTGTAGGTCTGGGCTCTTTCCCTTTGACCATCCAACTTATCTCGTATGGTCTGACTCCCATGAATCATCTTGATGGCATTCGGAGTTTGATATGCTTTGGTAAGCTTTGACGCCCCCTAGGCAATTCAGTGCTCTACCTCCATAAGACTCTCATGAGGCTAGCCCTAAAGCTATTTCGAGGAGAACCAGCTATCTCCGGGTTCGATTGGAATTTCTCCGCTATCCACACCTCATCCCCACCCTTTTCAACGGATGTGGGTTCGGTCCTCCACTTCCTCTTACGGAAGCTTCAACCTGGACATGGATAGGTCACCCGGTTTCGGGTCTGCACTCACTGACTTGACGCGCTATTAACGCTTGCTTTCACTTCGGCTCCAGACCTTAAGTCCTTAACCTCGCCAGTACGCACAACTCGCCGGACCGTTCTACAAAAAGTACGCAGTCCCTCATATAAAGAGGTCCCACAGCTTGTAGACACAGGGTTTCAGGTTCTCTTTCACTCCCCTCCCGGGGTACTTTTCACCTTTCCTTCACAGTACTATGCGCTATCGGTCACTAAGAAGTATTTAGCCTTACGGGGTGGTCCCCGCTCGTTCAGACAAGGTTTCTCGTGTCTCGTCCTACTCTGGATCCTGCTAGGCGACTTGGGATTTCGGATACGAGGCTTTCACTCTCTCCGGCCGGACTTCCCAGTCCGTTCTCCTATCTTACGTCTGCCACAACGCAGTCCGAACCCCGCAATGCACGCATCACGGTTTGGGCTCTTTCCATTTCGCTCGCCGCTACTTTGGAAATCGATAAATTTTCTTTCTCTTCCTCCGGGTACTTAGATGTTTCAGTTCCCCGGGTTCCCCACGTACAGCTATGTATTCACTGCACGCTGACAGAGGTTTCCTCTGCCGGGTTTCCCCATTCAGATATCTCCGGATCATTGGATATGTGCTCCTCCCCGAAGCTTTTCGCAGCTTATCACGTCTTTCATCGGCTCTTAGTGCCAAGGCATCCACCCTGCGCCCTTACTACTTTAACCGTAGCAGGAACGATCGAATCTCTTGATTCTCTGTTTCCTCACTGATGTATAGCGTTACATCAGTGGGCTTTGTGTTTTTTTCATTTTCCTATCTCGTTATTAACGATGAAATTTGAATTTCTTTGATGTCTTGACTCATTTCCATTTCTGAAAATGAATTCTATCTTAATTCTTGTATGAAGTTTTCAAGGTACATCCGTGTTTCAGAAACAATATCCTGTATCTGCGACACTTCTGGTCTTATCGACCATGCCATCCAAGAATGTTTATTCTTAGATCGAATCATCGATAAGAGCAAAACTCTTTTATAGATCCGGCAGCCACCTATCTTCCCGGGCCGTCTCCAGCCAAGTATTGTCGGCCGCGTCAGTCTTAACCATCGTGTTCGGGATGGGAACGGGTGTGACCCCGACGCGCATCGCCACCGGAATATTCAGTTTTAAGCCTTTGACAGCTCAACAATAAAACAACCTTTACTTCTTCTTCCTTAGAAAGGAGGTGATCCAGCCGCACCTTCCGATACGGCTACCTTGTTACGACTTCACCCCAGTTATCGGTCCCGCCTTCGGCAGCTCCCTCCTTGCGGTTGGGTCACTGACTTCGGGCGTTACTGACTCCCATGGTGTGACGGGCGGTGTGTACAAGACCCGGGAACGTATTCACCGCGGCATTCTGATCCGCGATTACTAGCGATTCCAGCTTCGTGTAGTCGGGTTGCAGACTACAATCCGAACTGAGACGTTATTTTGGGATTTGCTCACACTCACGGGCTGCTTCCTCTGTTTACGCCATTGTAGCACGTGTGTAGCCCTGGTCATAAGGGGCATGATGATTTGACGTCATCCCCACCTTCCTCCAGGTTATCCCTGGCAGTCTCTCTAGAGTGCCCACCTTAAATATGCTGGCTACTAAAGATAGGGGTTGCGCTCGTTGCGGGACTTAACAACATCTCACGACACGAGCTGACGACAACCATGCACCACCTGTCACTCCTGTCCCGAAGGAAAGGTCCGGTTAAGGACCGGTCAGAAGGATGTCAAGACCAGGTAAGGTTCTTCGCGTTGCTTCGAATTAAACCACATGCTCCACCGCTTGTGCGGGTCCCCGTCAATTCCTTTGAGTTTCATTCTTGCGAACGTACTCCCCAGGTGGAATACTTACTGCGTTGGCTGCGGCACCGAAGCCTCTACGGCCCCGACACCTAGTATTCATCGTTTACGGCGTGGACTACCAGGGTATCTAATCCTGTTTGCTCGCCACGCTTTCGTGCCTCAGTGTCAGTTTCAGTCCAGTAAGCCGCCTTCGCCACTGATGTTCCTCCTAATATCTACGCATTTCACCGCTACACTAGGAATTCCGCTTACCTCTCCTGCACTCTAGTCTGACAGTTTCAAAGCAGTCCCAGAGTTAAGCCCTGGGTTTTCACTCTGACTTGCCATACCACCTACGCACCCTTTACACCCAGTAATTCCGGATAACGCTTGCCCCCTACGTATTACCGCGGCTGCTGGCACGTAGTTAGCCGGGGCTTCTTAGTCAGGTACCGTCATTTTTCCCCTGCTGATAGAGGTTTACATACCGAGATACTTCTTCCTTCACGCGGCGTCGCTGCATCAGGGTTTCCCCCATTGTGCAATATTCCCCACTGCTGCCTCCCGTAGGAGTCTGGGCCGTGTCTCAGTCCCAATGTGGCCGTTCACTCTCAAGCCGGCTACTGATCGTCGCCTTGGTGAGCCGTTACCTCACCAACCAGCTAATCAGACGCGGGTCCATCCTGTACCACCGGAGTTTTTACCCCTGCACCATGCGGTGCTGTGGTCTTATGCGGTATTAGCAGTCATTTCTAACTGTTATCCCCCTGTACAGGGCAGGTTACCCACGCGTTACTCACCCGTCCGCCACTCAATCACCAAATCTTCAGTTCCGAAGAAAATCAAATAAGTGTTTCGTTCGACTTGCATGTGTTAAGCACGCCGCCAGCGTTCATCCTGAGCCAGGATCAAACTCTCATGTTCAATGTTGATCCAAGTTCAAGAAGCACTAGCTTCTTTATCCTTGTTAATTACTGTTCTCTATAAAGAACGTTCGTTGATTTTTACTAAAATCATCTGAAAAATTCATTAGAATTTTCAAGGTTGTCTTATTGTTCAGTTGTCAAAGATCTTTCTGTGTAATCCGCTCCTTGTGTGTAAGAAGCTTTATTATTTTATCACAGTTCTTTTTATTTGTCAAGAACTTTTTTTAATTTATTTTGTTGTTCTGAGCTTTTCTGCTCTGCAACAACTTTATATAATATCATTTCTGATCTCATCTGTCAAGAACTTTTAACTTTCTTTCAGATCTGATCTCTATTGTTCTGATCGTTCTCCGTCAGCAACTTTTATAGATTATCACATCTGATCACTTGTGTCAAGAAGTTTTTTTATTCTTTTCAGAAGCCAGATCAGCTCTGATGTTATATTTTCCTGCCGCTCTTTCAGCGACGTTGATTATCTTACCATAGATGTATACAGTATGTCAACAACTTTTTTTTTTTTTTTTTACATCTTTGAATATGTTGTTTTGCACTGATTCCTTCTACTTTTCCAAGTTTTCCAGCTAACGTATTAATAATATCCTGCTGGTGCATCAATTGCGATGCTGATAATGTTAACCCCTCTCGTGGTATGGTATCCCCATTCTTCCAGAATATACATTCCATAATCATGTAAAAATCATTTACCTTTGAAGATGCATCTATGTCTTCTACGATAATTCCTATGATCGCTATTCTACTTTCCATCTATATTCTCCTTATTATCTTCTTATTTCAGAAATGTATCCTGCACGAAACTCCATATTGATTTCTCTTAGTTCTTTCTTTCCATCAATATAGTCTTGATACATTTCCACAATACCTACACTGCACCCATCACATGCACCTGCAATATTTCCAATAGATTCCTCTATGATTTTTGCTCGTTCTTCTTTGTTGTATCTTTAATCAATATACTCATAGTCTTCCTTCTTTTAAATATATAAATGCGATCCCACACACAATAACTGATAATAATGATCCTGCTGGTGCCGCACATCCCATAGGATATAAAGTATCTATAAACCATTTAGAAGCAAAATAAGCCCCTGGAATACGAATCAGTACAATCGATAATACATTATGAAGAAAAGAAATTCCCGACTTTCCATATGCGCAAAAATACCCGCTAAAACTAAAATGAATTCCAGCGATCATGCAATCCCATATGTAACTTCGAATATACTGGCTTCCCATGAATGAAAACCATGGTATCGACTGTAAAGATCCCCACAACAAAATTTGAAATAAACTGCATCAGCACTGCAACACATAATCCAAAACTCATAGAAATCATAACCGCATATTTTAATGTCTTTGTTGCACGTTCATCTTTTCCAGCGCCAATATTTTGTGCTGCAATCGCTGAAACTGCTGACAGCATAGAAGATGGCACTAAAAATACAAAACTGATGATCTTTTCAACGATTCCTACAGCTTCAGCATCATTTAATCCCCTTTGATTTACAATGATCGTAATTACAATAAAGGAAATCTGTATAAACCCATCTTGCAAGGAAATTGGAATTCCAATCCCTAAAATATTCTTCAATGTTTTTCCTTCTGGTTTTAAATCACTGCGTTTTAATGAAATACCAGTATCTTTCTTCCGAATTGCAATAAGTGCAACGATCACACTGATCGTCTGTGCTAACGTAGTTCCAAGTGCTGCACCTGAAGCTCCAAAATGAAGTCCTCCAATAAAAACATAATCCAGAACGATATTCACTCCACAAGCAACTGCTATAAAATACATTGGACTTTTTGAATCTCCCAATCCCCTGAAAATGGAACTGATGATATTATATGCAGTGATCAAAGGAATTCCCGCAAAACATATGGTTAAATATGCGGTTGTTCCTTCTACTGCCTGTTGCGGTGTTGACATGATACGAACAATTGGATGAACAAAAATAATAACACCACTGTAAGTACAACAGAAAGACATACAAACAAACTGACAGTATTTCCAATAATCTTTGAAGTTTCTTTCTTTGTTTTGCACCTACGGATTTACCGATCATAACGGTAGTCCCCATCGCAATTCCAACGATCATAACCGTGATCATATGCATTACCTGACTTCCGATAGAAACAGCGGTTGTGCTAGCAACTCCATTAAATTGTCCAATAATAAACAAATCCGCCATTCCATATAAAGTCTGTAAAAATATGACAAAAATAAGTGAAAATTTCAAAATATTCCTTCCAATACTTCCAGTCGTTAAGTCTCTTTCCATGAAATATCTCCTGTATCTTAATTCCTTATGCCCGTAACTCCTTCGAACGCTCCTTTAAATGTTTAGTCTATATATTCTTCGATCAAACGGACCGCTTTTGATTTATACAATGCTGTAATGATCACAGCTGGATCACAGTTCCACAAAGCGTACTTGCAAGAAATGGCCCTACAAATGTAAATAAAGCTGCTTTCTGTCCCATCATCATGGATGCGATCGGATAGCAAAGCATTCCACCTAAAATCCCTGTTCCAATCACTCCAAGATATGCACCAATCTTAGATCTTGTATATTTAAAAATCATAGCACTGACAAATGCCCCAACCATACTTCCAGGGAACGCAAGCAGGCTTCCTGTTCCGAGTAGATTTCTGATCAGTGCTGTGCAAAATGCCATAGAAACTCCATATACAGGACCTAGAAACACTGCAGCCAGCACGTTGCATAAATGTTGGATAGGAAAGCATCTGCTCGGTCCGATCGGGATTGAAAATGATGATAAGATAACCGCTACAGCTACCAACATTGCAGATATTGTTAATTTCTTTAATTTCATTTAATGTCACACTCCTTTGTTGTTCTTCCAAGGTCTTTTTTCTCGATCCCAGCCTTTTTTACTCCAATAGGCAAGGTCGGCCTCATCCCAGCCTCTGGTATGAAGCATTCTCATAAAATAAAAGCAAATCTTTGTCTTTATTCCTGTTTTCACATGCCAAGCATTCTTCTTAATCTGATATGCCATTTTACTTGTATCTTTTTCAATTTTTGCTTTTATTTTTGGTTTTATGTCTTTATACGAAGTTGCCATAACACGAACACCGTATTTATATACCTTTGGCACTCCCCAGTAAAAAAAGCTGTCTGCCATATCTTTATTTGTACTCTTCATTCCTGCACCAGCAGCTGTTGATATACATACCGCCTGTTTGTGAAACATTGATTCTTCTGGTCTATGCAACATCCATCGATAACCATAATGATCTAAAAACGCTTCATAGAGCCAGTCACATGATAAACATACACTGGACTTTCAAAAAATCAATACATCTGCTTCATCAAGTGCTTCTGTTAATGGATTGATCTTTTCATAATGTGGACATAATGTCTCGGATTTACGAAAACATTGTGTACATCCAATACAGAATTCCCCAAAATCTCTTGGCAGAAAAAACTCCTTGACTTCCCCGCCAATCTTGTCTGCCAGAATTTTGGAAATATGATATGTAGAGCCTTTATGACTCTGTCCATGTATAATTGTTACTTTCATTTTATACTCTTTTCTATTTCTGATCTGCTTCGCTCTCTGGCTGCACAGATGTACAATGAGGACATCTCGTTGCACGAATATCGATCTCACTCATACAAAACGGACAGATTTTTGTAGTTGGCTGTGCAGGTTCCTCTGGTTTTGAACCAAATGACATGACCTTATTCATATTGCTTTTAAAAGACAAAATAAGATAAACGCCATGATCAGAAAATTCACAACAGAAGATCCAAATGCAGATGCATATCCTGAAATTTCTTCTAATGTGTATACTTTTCCTGTCATAACCAATTTTATGATCGGCTGAATAAAATTATCTGTGAGCGATGTAACGATTCCTGAAAAGCACCACCGATCAATACACCGACTGCCATATCCATAACATTACCACGGAGTGCAAACGACTTAAATTCTTCTAAAATTTTTTCATATGTCTCTCTCCTTTATATAATTTTTATAACGTTTTCTATTTTTAACACATCTTTCGACAAAACAATATACTCTCTTATAATTTGCAGCTTAAAATACGATAAAAGATTCAAAATGCCCTCAAAAAAGACCATATTAAAAATAATACGGCCTTTAAAATCATCTTATATTGTTGATTACTCTGATTCTTTCATTGCAATTACTTTCTTGATCAGATCAACACTTCCATCAATTCCTAAATAACTGCTGTTTAAGCAAAGATCATATGATTTTGCATCCCCACTTATTAGAACTGTAATAGTTGTAATAGCTGGAACGTTGTTTATCTTTCTTCATCAGCATCTCTTTGCTCTTTCCATTGGAATTCCATATTCATTCTCAATTCGTTTGATACGATCCTCAAATGGTGCATGTACATATACACTGATGCAATTATCAAAGTCTTCTAACGCATAATCTGCACATCTTCCAACGAACACACAAGGTCCCTTTGATGCCAGTTCCTTAATCGTATCAAAGCTGCCAAAAACACCTTATGATTCAATGGCAAGTCAAAGAATTGGAATTGTATCCTAATGAATAAGGATCCATTACCAGAGAGTAAAGAAAACTAGTCGTTGGTTTTTCATCAAAACTTTCAAAGATCTCTTCACAAATGCCGCTTTCCTTTGCAGCAACTTTAATCAGTTCACTGTCATAAAAAGGGATTCCTAAACTTTCGGCAAGCTTCTCTCCAATCAAGTGTCCTCCGCTTCCATATTGTCGTTCGATTGTAATAATTGTGTTAGTACTCATTATGAATCGCTCCTTTCCCCAAAGGATAAAATATTCAAGTTATTCTTTGTTATGAATATTATACTACAAATAAGTGATTTTTAAAAGAAAAATTGTACATTTTTATGTTCAATTATGCTTCATATCCATAATGTTCTTTTGCATATCTTCTTGCAAATTCCGCATCCTCATGCATCTGCTGGCTTAAAGATTCTAGAGAATCAAATTTCATTTCTGGTCTTTTAAAACACAAGAATTCCACTTCTATTTCTTTATGATAGATATTCTTATAGAAATCTAAAATATATGTTTCAACTCCCATATGTTTCTTTCCTTCAATCGTTGGCTTTACTCCAACATTACTAATTCCGTAATACGTTTCATCTTTATAATGGATTCTTGAAACATATACTCCATTTGGAGGCAATAATTTATCCTCCAATGGAATCTGATTCGCTGTTGGCATCTGAAGTACTTCTGCTCCCATATGATTTCCATGAACTACAGATCCACAGATCATAAACGGATCTTCCATCAGACGATTAGCTTCCTCTACTTTACCCTCAGATAGCAAATGACGGATTCTTGTGCTTGATACAATTTCTCCTTCTAATTCAAGTTTGGGAATAACGATCAATTTAAAATCATATTCCTTTGACATCCGTTCAAGTAATTCTACATTTCCTTGACGTTTATAACCAAACCCACAATCATCACCAACAACTAAAACTTTCATTCCTGTTTTTTTCAAAGTACTTTGATCACAAAATCTTCTGGTGATAAATGCGAGAATTCATCTGTAAATGGATGTTCGATATAAATATCAATTCCTCTTCTTGCAAGAAGTTTTATCTTTTCGTTGGTCGTAGATCACTCTCATATGTTTGTGTTTTAACATATTAAGTGGTGGACGGTCAAAGAAAATACAGCCGCCTGATATCCCAGTTGCTTATACTGAATCAGTTCATCAAGATCAACTGATGCCCTTTATGCATTCCGTCAAATTTGCCAAGAGCTACCACTGTATTATGAAATTGAAATTGTTCTGTATTATGAATGTATTCCATGGCTTCCTCTCATTGGTTGTTGTCATAAAAAATCTTATCTGGGAAAAACATATTTTTTTTCCAGTAATATATTCCGATAAACTGTTCACTTTCATCATATACCCGAAGTTTCTTTGTTGTATCGAGATCTATTTCATAAAACATCTCTTTCTTTAAAGGATTTCCGTTAAATAAAACCTTATCATAGTCTTTCTTTACGGTACCTTTTTGATATTTTAGAAAACCTTTTCAATTGGAATTATCCATTCTTCGATTTTTCCAGTTTTCACTGCTTCCTCAATCTCTGATAATGTATGAGCATATTCTAATTGAAAACCACTGGATCTTGTACGGACTAACTTTGTCATACACGCTCCATTTTGAAGCTTATGTCCAATATCCCTGCAAAGACTTCGGATATATGTACCTTTGCTGCATGTAACTGTCATTGTAACTTCTGGATAAGAGATTTCAATATCTGAAATATCATAGATCCTGATCCGTTCTGGTTTGCGCTCGATAATTTTTCCTTCTCTGGCAAGTTCATACAGCTTCTTTCCATTAATTTTCTTTGCAGAATACATAGGTGGTACCTGATCATATTCTCCAACGAAAGACAAGATCGTATCTTTGATCGGTGCATCTTGTTTTAACGGTTCATGTGTTTTCGTAACAGTTCCCCATATATCTTCTGTGTCTGTCTCTTTTCAAACACAAAGCTTACCTTATACTGTTTCTTCGTTCCTGTTAACATATCGCATAACTTTGTTCCTTTCCAAGACAGACCGGCAATACTCCTTCTGCATTTGGATCCAAAGTTCCTGTATGACCAATCTTTTTCTGACGTAAGATCCCTCGAAGTTTTGCGACAACATCATGCGATGTAAAATCTTTTCTTTATATATATTCAATAATCCGTTGTACATAAAACCTCTACCTTATAATTGTTCTGTGATCTCGCTTATGATCATACTTTGAATGTCTTTCAATGTTCCTTTCATGGAACATCCTGCTGCCGGACATGTCCTCCACCTCCATGTGTTTTAGCAATCTCTGAAACCTTAACTTTCTCATTCGAACGCATACTTACTTTATAGCCATTTTCGATCGGATATAGAAAAATTGCTGCTTCCACACCTTTTGTAATTCGCAGCTGATCAATGATCCCATCACTGTCGGATGTTGATGCATGAAGCTCTTCAAAATCTTGTTCTGAAAGATTCGAAATAATAATCTGTCCATCTGCATAAAGTTGACTTTTAATAATGCTTTCCTAACAACTGATTTTGTACAAATGTCTTCTGATAAAATGTCTCATCAATGATCTTTGTAGTTGAAACACCCTTCTCCAGTAACATTCCCGCATATTCCATCGTTTTACGTGTTGTATTTGAATGCTTAAACACTCCGGTATCGTGCACGATTCCTGTGTATAGGCACTGGGCACATTCTTTTGAAATCTTATCCTCTTCAAAATCTGGCACAAAACTTCACAAGTTGCACTCGCCTGTGGATCGATCTTATAAAAGTCCCCAAATCCATCATTACTGATATGATGATCGATTCCGATCAATGTTTTGCACATCTGACCATTGCTGCAAATGGTTCATAACGATCTTCAGAGCCACAATCTAAAACAAAAAACAGATCATAGCTTTCATCATCTTTCGACTCCGTGATGATCTCCTGCGCATGACTTAAAAACGAAACTCTCTGCTGATCGATTCTAAATAAACATCAACTTTCTTCCCAGAATAATTATCTAAAATATACTGTTTTAAGGCAACTGCCAATACAGTCTCCATCCGGATGGATGTGTCCTGTAATGGCAATTGTTTTAGCCTTTGAAATCTGTTCATTAAAGTGTTTCATTCTCACTCCCATGATTTAATTCATCTATCTTCTTTGACATATTTACTCCATATTCAATGGAATCATCTAAAATAAATGTAATCTCTGGTGTATTTCTTAAATTAATAGAGTGTGCAAGTTCTCGGCGGATATAACCTACCGCACTGTTTAAGCCTTTCATCGTTTCTTCTTTTTCTTCATCATTTCCAAGAACACTGATATATGCTTTGCACTGTTTCAGATCCGATGTCACAACGGCATCAACAACAGATGTCATTGGTGCAATTCTTGGATCTTTGATTTCTCTGCTGATGATACGGCTTAATTCTCTCTGAACTTCACCATTGATCCTTGTATTTTTAATGCTGTTTTTTCTCATATTGCTACTCCCTTCAGGAAATTATCTTGGGACCTCTTCCATAATAAAGGATTCAATCTTATCCCCTTCTTTGATGTCATTATAGCTTTCCATAACAAGACCACATTCAAATCCGCTGCGAACTTCTTTGACCGCATCTTTCCACGTTGGATAGATGCAAGTTTTCCTTCATGAACAACAATACCATCACGAATAATACGTGCTGAGCTGTCACGCTGAATTGTTCCATCTAATACATAAGATCCTGCGATCGTTCCAACTCCAGAGGCTTTGAAAATCTGACGTACTTCTGCATGCCCTGTAACTTTCTCTACAAATTCAGGATCTAGCATACCCTTCATAGCTGCTTCAATATCTTCAATCGCATTGTAGATGACACGATACAGACGAAGGTCTACTTTCTCTGCACTTGCTGCATCTTTAGCCGCTGGTTCTGGACGAACATTAAATCCGATAATGATCGCATTAGAAGCTGCTGCTAAGTTTACATCAGATTCTGTGATAGCACCTACACCACCATGAATGACTTTGACTGCAACTTCATCATTAGAAAGTTTTACAAGACTCTGTTTAACGGCCTCAACAGATCCCTGTACATCGGCTTTTACAATGATATTCAATTCTTTGACGCTTCCTGCTTGGATCTGGTTAAATAGATCATCTAATGATAACTGCTGTTTTGTCTCAGATAACATTTTCACGTCCATAAGCAATAAATTTCTCTGCTACGGATCTTGCCTCTTTTTCGCTATCCATAACCATCATAACTTCTCCAGCATTTGGAACTTCCTTAAACCTAAGATCTCAACTGGTGTAGATGGTCCTGCTGTTTAATACTTTTTCCTTTGTCATTTATCATTTGCACGAACTTTACCATGAGCACTTCCGATTGCTACTGCATCACCAACATGTAATGTACCTTTCTGTACTAATACAGTTGCAACTGGTCCACGACCTTTATCAAGTTGTGCTTCTAAGACAATACCTCTTGCTTTACGATTTGGATTTGCTTTTAATTCCAAAACTTCTGCTGTTAAAGAAACCATATCTAATAATTCATCGATTCCTTCTCCTGTATGTGCAGATACTGGACAAAGATCGTGCTTCCACCCCAGTCTTCTGGTACCAATTCATATTCGATCAGTTCCTGTTTTACTCTCTCAATGTTAGCGCTTTCTTTATCAATCTTATTGATCGCAACAATGATCTCGATTCCTGCTGCTTTCGCATGGTTGATCGCTTCGATCGTCTGTGGCATAACACCGTCATCTGCGGCTACGACTAAGATTGCGATATCAGTAGACTGGGCACCTCTCATACGCATAGATGTGAATGCCTCATGTCCTGGTGTATCTAAGAATGTGATCTTTCCATTGGATGTTTCAACAACATAAGCCCCAATATGCTGTGTGATACCACCTGCTTCTCCTGTTGTAACATGAAGAACGGATCTTGTCAAGTAAAGAAGTTTTACCATGGTCAACATGACCCATAACACAGACAACTGGTGGTCTTACGATCATATCTGTTTCGTCTTCTTCCTCTTCTTTTAACAGTTCTTCGATCACATCTACCTGTTCTTCCATCTCTACCAGACGATCAAATTCCATTGCGATCTCTTCTGCTTTTCAAAATCAAGTTCAGAGTTTACATTTAACATTCCAGCTCCGCTGATCAGTAATTTCTTAATGATATCATTTGCAGGAATAGATAATGCATCTGAGTTCTTTCAATGTGTTAATACTGGAGGAATCTTTACTGGCGCATTTGGATCTACTTCGGTTTCTTTACTGGTTCTGGTTTAATAAAGGCACCAGGTCCTGATGTTTTTTCTTTTTCATGCTCCTGATTCTGGTTCTGGTTTTATTGTTAAATTTCTTATTCTTTTATTATTTTCCCAAACTTCTGAGAGTTCTGAGGATTATCTTTCTTAAGATCTTTTATCCCCATCATTATTTTTATTTCTTGAATTATTTTTATTGTTCTTTACTTCCTGAGTTTTTATTATTTTTCTTTCCATATTCTGTGCTTTTTTATTATCTTTTCTTTTTGAATTTTCCTGTTTCTTTGAATTATGATCCTGTTTTGCTTCTTTCTTTGGTTTCAACGCATTCTCGATCATTTTGATCTGCTCATCTCCTATGGTACTCATGTGTTTTTCACTTCTACATGATTGGCTTTCAAGATTTCTAAAATTTCTTTATTGTCTTTATTATATTTCTTTGCAATTTCATAAACTCTGAATTTTGCCATAAATATACCTCCTGCGATTCTTATTTATCAAGCTGTTTTAAAAGAGCTTCTGCAAAACCTTGATCAGTCACTGCGATCGACGCTCGAAACTCCTTCCCGATCGCATGCCCAAGCTCTTCTTTTAATCCCCAGCAATAAAAAGGTACTTGATAATGTTTACATTGATTCTCAAACATCTTTTTTGTATTATCGGAAGCATCATTGGCTACAATGATAAGAGCTGCTGTCTTTTTCCTGACAGCTTCTCTTGCGGCAAATTCTCCACTGACCAGATTACCGGATCTGAATGCAAGACCTAGAAGAGATAATCCTTTATTCATAAAGTTCTTCCATCTCCTTTTTTAATGTCTCATAGACCGATTCCGGTACTCCTATCTTAAAAGAACGATCTAGTCCTTTTTTCTTAAATGCTTGTTTTAGACACTGTGGATCAGGCATATATATGCATCCCTCTCCCATTTTTTCTTTCCAGTCATATCAAGACTGATCTCGCCTTCTTTGATCTTGCGATCCGGACTAATTGATTCTTTTCTTTTAATTCACCGCACCCGATACATTTTCTTGTTGGAATTTTCGATTCATTTTATCACCTGCTGATATTTCCTATTCTTCAATATCCTCTGCATCAAAATCTTCAACAGCTTCTTCTGTATTCTCTGCATCTTCTACGAAATCATCATTGATCTCTTCGTTAAAAGATCTTCTTCAATCTCAAATTCGTCTGCCTCTGGTTCTTCACTGACTTTTGCTGCTTCTTCAGCTGCCTGTGATTCACTCTTAATGTCAATCTTATAGCCTGTTAATATTGCAGCTAGTCTCGCATTCTGTCCTTCTTTACCGATTGCTAATGATAACTGGTAATCTGGAACTACAACTTCTGCGCTCTTTTCTTCTACATCAACTGCCACAGAAACAACTTTTGATAGGCTTAATGCATTCTCAATGAATACACAAGGATCTCTCATTCCAGTTGATGATATCGATTTTCTCGCCTTTTAAGTCATTGACGATTGTATCATTCCTCTGGCACCATTTAATCCGACACATGCTCCAACTGGATCTACATTCTTATCATTGGACCATACAGCCATCTTTGTTCTTGATCCTGCTTCACGCACAATGTTCTTGATCTCTACTGTTCCATCCTGAATTTCCGCAACTTCTTTCTCAAATAAACGTTTTACAAGATCTGGATGTGTTCTTGAAACAAGAATACGTGGTCCACGATTTGTTTCTTTTACTTCTACAATATAAAGTTTGATTCTCTCTGTTGGTTTGAACACTTCACCTCTGATCTGTTCAGATTTCATTAAGAGCATCTGTTTTGTCATCTAAGCTTACACTTACATTCTCTCCAACATAACGCTGAACAACACCTGTTACGATATCTTTTTTTTTTTTTTTGAAATGATCATATACAACTCTTCTTTCTTCTTCTTTGATTTTCTGCACAATAACGCTTCTTGCATGCATTGCTGCAATACGTCCGAAATCTTTTGGTGTGATTTCAATTCTTACAGTATCTCCAAGATTTAAGTTCTGATCGATTGCCTTTGCTTTTCCAAGACTGATCTCCAGAGCAGGATCGATCATAAACTTCGTCTACAACTTCTTTGATCGCATAAACATAAATATCTCCTGTTTCACGATCCATATAACTACAACGTTATCTGCACTTCTCAAAATCTCTTTTACATGCAGCAAGCAGGGAATTTTCAATGGCTTCCATGATAACGTCTTTATCAATACCTTTTTCCTTCTCCAACTGATTTAATGCCACAATTAATTCACTCATTCTCTTTCTTCTCCTTAAAATCTAACGACAAACGAGCACTTGCAATGCTCTTTTTCTCAAATGTAATATCCTGATCTTCGATTGTTAGTACAACTGATCTTCCATGTTTTCTTTTAAAATACCAGTAAATTCCTTTTTGCTTATCAATTGCTTTATAAAGCTTGATGTCAATGGACTTTCCGACACTTACATAATCTTTTTCTTTTTTTAGTGGTCTTCCAAGTCCTGGAGAACTTACTTCTAAAATATATGCATCTTCGATAAAATCTTCTGCATCCAGTTTCTCTTCTAAGCTTCGCTGATCAGCACGCAGTCATCAATTGCAATTCCACCTCTTCTTGTCTGCAAACTCTTTAAATACCAGTTTGCTCCTTCTTTGACATATTCTACATCCACCAGTTCAAAATTGTTGGCTTCAATGATCGGTAATACCAGTTCTTCTGTTTTTGTTTCAATATCAACTCGTCTTGCCAATGTATCAACCCTTTCTTTTGTAGTGTTATTTCTTCATTGTTACTACAAAATAGGAGTGGACATATGCCCACTCCTAAGTCATCTTTTCTTAAGCTATATTTAGTTTAACATGAAAAATATCTCTTGACAAGAGTTTTTTCATATATTATCAAAGAAAATCGAAACTTAACTGATCAGTATCTGATAGATCTCCCATAATTCCAAGTTCTTTCATTTTCTCGATACATGCTTGTGGTGCTTTTGTTCTGTTTCTAAAGTTTTCCAAGGATGTAAATGGTTCTCCTTTGGCTGCTTCTTCTACCTGCTGTGCCGCTTTTCACCCATTCCATCAATACTGGTGTAAGTGCTGGTGGATCTTTCCATCGATCACTTGAAAATCTTTTGCCTTTGCCTTGTAAATATCCAGTGGCCAGAATTCATAGCCTCTTGCATACATTTCATCCGCAATCTTCATTTCTCGTAACAGATCAAGATCTGCATTTTTAACTTCGTGTTTTGGTGTATTCTTAATAATACTCATCTTTTCATCCAAACGTTCTTTTCCAAGACACATATCTTCATAAGAAAATGCCTTCGCTCGAATACTGAAATATGCTGCATAATATGCCAATGGGTGATAAACCTTATACCATGCGATCCTCCATGCCATCATAACATAGCTGCCGCATGGGCTTTCGGGAACATATATTTGATCTGTTTACAAGACCAGATATACCAATCTGGCACATTGTGATCTCTCATCATCTGTTCTTGTTCATCTGTAAGTCCCTTTCCTTTTCGGACTCCTTCCATGATCTTAAATGACGCTTCCTGTTCCAATCCCTGATTGATCAGATATACCATGATATCATCTCGACAGCAGATTGCTGTGGAAATAACCGCATCTCCATTCTCGATCAATGTCTGAGCATTTCCAAGCCATACATCGGTTCCATGAGACCCAGAAATACGGACAAGATCAGAAAAAGCTCTGTGGATGCGTATCCTGAAGCATTTGAATTACAAAGTCTGTCCCAAATTCCGGTACTCCAAGTGATCCAAGCGGTGTCCCATCAATATCTTCTGGTGTGATCCCTAAGGTTTCTGTTCCATGAAATAATCCCATAACGCCTTTATCGTCCATTGGGATCGTCTGTGCATCAATTCCTGTGATATCTTCCATTCTTCGGATCATAGATGGATCGTCATGTCCCAGAATATCAAGTTTTAATAGGTTCTGGTCAATCGAATGGTATTCAAAATGTGTCGTAATGATCGGTGTATTCATATCATTGGTGGATGTTGTACCGCTGTAAAATCATAAATTTCTTTATCATGCGGTACTACAATGATTCCACCCGGATGCTGACCAGTTGTTCTCTTAACTCCCGTACATCCAAGTGCTAATCTCTCTATTTCACAACGACGTTTACTGATTCCTCGTTCTTCCAGATATTTCCAACACATAACCATAGGTTTTCTCTGCCAGTGTACCGATCGTTCCCGCTCGGAATGCTTTTCCTTTTCCAAAGATAACTTCTACATAAGCATGTGCTTTTCCCTGATATTCTCCTGAGAAGTTTAAGTCGATATCCGGCTCTTTATTTCCTTTAAACCCAAGGAATGTCTCAAACGGGATATCCTGTCCTTCTTTCGTCATCTTTGCTCCACACTTTGGACAGTATGCATCTGGCATGTCAAAACCTGACATACCCATCTTCGCATATTTTGCACCTGTTCTGAGTCAAAATCCACAAAATGACATTCTGACAGATATAATGTGCTGGCAACGGATTTACTTCCGTGATCCCTGACATCGTTAAGCGCAAAGGAAGATCCTACCGATCCTCGTGTGATCCTACCAGATACTCCATGGT